>Ga0102938_10004193_pt1 | contig 10642 bp, 7 predicted proteins | sample SalPonR2_B_D2_MG_FD_84516 | JGI IMG/M metagenome (GOLD analysis project Ga0102938, IMG submission 84516) | Salt pond soil microbial communities from South San Francisco under conditions of wetland restoration - Salt Pond MetaG R2_B_D2_MG | ecosystem: Environmental > Aquatic > Marine > Intertidal...
GAAGGCCTTGACGCCACACACATGGGTATTGAATTTACAACAAACTATCGCCCTACCGATAAATTAGATGTAAGAGGTATGGTTTCTATTGGCGACTGGAGATGGAATGCCGATGTTAATGCAAACATTATTTTAGAAGATAATACGGTAGAAACCATAACTATTGATTTACAAGATGTACACGTAGGTAATTCAGCACAAACAACAGCTGCTTTAGGTATAAATTACGAAGTATTATCTGACTTAAAAATTGGTTTAGATTATAACTATTATGATAATCTTTTTGCAGACTTTGATATTACTGCCAGAAGTGAAAGCGTTGATTCATGGCAAATGCCAGGTTACAGCCTAATTGATATTAATGCACGATATGATTTTAAAATTGGCAATTTAGGTGCTTCGCTTATTGGTAATGTTAATAATTTATTAGATACAGAATATATCCCTGATGCAAGAGATGGTGCAAATCACAATGCTGCAACTGCTCTTGTTTATTATGGTTTTGGACGCACTATGTCGTTAAGTTTAAAAGTTAAATTTTAAGAATCTACAAATAACAATGATTATGAAAAAAATAGTATATATATTAACACTGCTGATGGTAGTATTTTCTGCTTGCGAGCCAAACGAGGAAATCTACGAACAGTTAGATGAGATAAAAGAGCCTTATCATAATACTGTTGATTATACATTAACTTCAAATGATTATGATAATATTAGCGAACTGGCATTAGAAGAAGCCTCTACTTCAACGGACTCAACTTTTGCTGAATTTATTAGTGACTATAGTGCTATGAATGAGCATTACACTGCTGAGGACTATGTCGGGTTAATACTTCCTGATTTATTTCCTGCATATAATAAAGGCTCAGTAGCTAATGTTACTTATAATTTTTTCTTAAATGATATTCCTGATTTATCTAAAATCGGAGATGCTGAAGAATATGAATTAACAACAGCTGACTATGATTCAATGGGAGAAGATTATGGAGAACCAGGACAATACAATAATTTTTCAAGCTCAGCTCCTCCTGAAGAGTACCTGCCTGATTTTCTTGCAACCAAATTTCCAAATGCAGTCTCAGGAGATGTTAAACTAATAATCTATAAATATTATTCAGGCTCTGTTGAAACCAGAAAAGACTATTATTCTTTTAATGGAACTTATTGGGAAAAAATCCCCAATAGTTATGTTTTAACACCCAGCGATTACGACTCAATGGGAGCTCCCGGAAATTATAACAACTTTTCTGATGACGAACCAGCTGAAGATTATCTTCCGGCTTTCTTAGAAATTAAATTCCCATACGCACAAAATGAAGATATTAAAGTTGTAGTTTATGATTATTACGATGGCTCAGCATCAACAAAAGCCGAAGTATATGTATATGAAGGGGGGCAATGGATTATCTACGACTCTATTGAAGAAAGACAAGGTCAATTTGTACATATTGGTGATGGCTGGATCTTTGACCCTACCGTGCGATTTACGATGTCTGGCTCTGATTATCAAATAGTTGTTGATTATGTAGAAACTAATATCAGTGCTGATTATATCGATTCATATGGTACTGGAGAATACTACTACGGTGCAAATTCATATTATTCAAACTTTGACAAACGGATTTCTCAACGCCTGGCATACGAACCGGAAACTTTTGAAAATCTATCGGAGGAAGAGTCCTTGGAGCTTATAGATGAAAGAGTTCAGGAAGGTATCGTAATTATGTTGCAAAATAAATACCCCGATGCTGTTCCTCAGGTAGGAGGCTTCGATGTACACTATATTGTAACATACCAAACTTACAATAATGATTACTCAAGAAGTTATCCAACGGTTGATTACCTTTGTACAGAAGCTGCATCAGGCAGCAATCCTCCCCAATTTGAGCTGGTAGAGGGTCCTTATGAAGAAGAAGAATAATTTTTGATAATTCCAAATTAATAAAAAAGAGGGAGCAAATTGTTTCCCTCTTTTCTATTTTTACCCACTTACACCTACAACACAACAATCATTATATCAAAAACTTAAGCTGCTATCTCCATATTAACATTCTGGTGTTTAAAATTTTATCTATCACCAAAGCTTAATTAAATCAACCTATTTAAAGGTTATCAACAATCATTGTGCAAATAAAAAATGAACATTATTTTTAAATATAATTCCTTTTTATTATGGTGCTATAAATCTTTAATAGCAAGGATTACAGCGTTTTAAGCCACAAAGTTAATAACTCCAAAGAAATGTTGAAAAATACAAACCAAAACATCTTGCCCGAACCTTTAACTATGTTTAAATTAGCATTACCTTTTCTAAAAAGTGTTATAGAACATAATCAAAAAACATAAACTCATTATAAAAACTTGCTTAAAATGTATGTAAAAGGAATGGCAACTGACGGAAAAATACGAGAAGCTTCTCAGGAAAAAACAAAACCAAAAACGTATACCTTCGATGAAGCCTTAAAAAGTTCAAAAGAATATTTTAAAGGCGATGACCTGGCAGCACGTGTTTGGGCGAATAAATATGCATTAAAAGATTCATACGGGAATTTATTCGAAAAAAATCCCGGCGAAATGCATTATCGCCTGGCAAAAGAAATTGCAAGAATCGAGAAGCGTTATCCAAACCCAATGGAGGAAGAAAAAATCTACCAATTATTAAAAGATTTTAAGTACATTGTTCCTCAGGGAGGGCCTATGTCCGGCATTGGTAATAAATATCAAATTGCTTCATTATCCAATTGTTTTGTCATAGGACACAATAACCCGGCAGATTCTTATGGAGGAATCATGAAAATTGACCAGGAACAGGTACAGTTAATGAAAAGACGCGGAGGGGTAGGTCATGACCTTTCTCATATACGACCCCAGGGCAGCCCGGTATTAAATAGTGCGCTTACATCAACAGGAGTAGTGCCTTTTATGGAGCGTTACTCCAATTCAACACGCGAAGTAGCACAAGATGGCCGCAGAGGAGCTCTTATGTTAAGCATTTCCAGTAAACACCCCGATGCTGAAAAATTTATTGATGCAAAACTGGAAACAGGAAAAGTAACCGGAGCCAATGTTTCGGTTCGTATCGATCATGAATTCATGAAATCAGTCGTAGAAAATAAACCCTACCTGCAGCAATACCCCATAGTATCAAAGGAACCAACATTTAAGCAAACCATTGACGCACAAAAACTATGGAAAAAAATTGTGCATAATGCCTGGAAATCTGCCGAACCCGGAATTTTATTCTGGGACACAGTTATCAACGAGTCTGTTGCCGACAGCTATGCCGATCTGGGATATAGAACAGTATCTACCAATCCTTGTGGCGAAATTCCATTATGCCCTTACGATAGTTGCCGTTTATTAGCCGTTAATTTATTTAGTTACGTTGAAAATCCTTTTACAGAGCAGGCAAAATTTAATTTCGAATTGTTCAAAGAACATGTTGGATACGCACAACGAATTATGGACGATATTATTGATCTGGAAATAGAAAAGATTGATGCTATTCTTCATAAAATAGAAAACGACCCCGAAGATTATGAAGTAAAAAGAGTGGAAGACAAACTTTGGAGAAATATCCGACGTAAAGCTCTTGAAGGAAGACGTACAGGCGTTGGCATAACTGCCGAAGGAGATATGCTTGCTGCTTTAAATTTACGCTATGGAAGCGAAAATGCTGTTGATTTTTCTGAAGAAATACACAAAACAATCGCCCTGTCAGCATATCGTTCATCGGTGGATATGGCAAAAGAACGCGGAGCTTTTGAAATTTATGATGCTCAAAAAGAAAAAGATAATCCCTTTATTTTGCGTCTTAAAGATCAAGATGAGCAACTTTATGCTGATATGGTACAATACGGACGTAGAAATATTGCCCTGTTAACCATTGCCCCTACCGGAACAACCAGCCTGATGACTCAAACAACATCAGGGATTGAACCTGTTTTCAGGCCTGTTTATAAACGTAGAAGAAAAGTAAATCCTAACGACCCCGATACACAGGTTTCTTTTGTAGATGAGGTAGGTGATTCGTGGGAAGAATACTATGTTTTTCATCATAAATTTATTGACTGGTTAAAAATAAACGGATACGAACCGGAAGAAGTTAAAACATTATCAGACGACGAAATTGAAAAAATCATAGAACAAACACCATACTATAAAGCTACAGCAAACGATGTAGATTGGGTGAGCAAAGTAAAAATGCAGGGTAGAATACAAAAATGGGTTGACCATTCTATAAGCGTTACCATTAATTTACCCGAAGATGCCACCGAAGAGCTTGTAGGCCAATTGTATATTACAGCTTGGGAAAGCGGTTGTAAAGGGGTTACTGTTTATAGAGAAGGGTCTCGTTCAGGTGTTTTAGTATCCAACAAAAAAGGAAAAAAAGATAATTCTACCGAATTAGAATCATCTAACAAACGACCCAAAGTACTTGACGCCGAGATTATACGATTTAATAATAACGACGAAAAATGGATTGCTTTTGTTGGAATAAAAGATGACCGTCCATACGAAATATTTACAGGCCTTGCCGATGAAGAGATGTTTCCCATTCCTAAATCGATAAAAAAAGGAACAATTATTAAGGTAAAAGATAAATCAGGCAATAGCCGGTACGACTTCCAATATATCGATAAATATGGTTATGAAAACACCTTGGGAGGCTTATCGCATATGTTTAACAAAGAATTTTGGAACTATGCCAAGCTAATTTCGGGCGTTTTACGCCACGGAATGCCAATTCCTGATGTAGTTGGATTAGTGGCCTCACTACGATTAGACAGCGAGACAATAAATACCTGGAAAAATGGTGTTGAAAGGGCATTAAAAAGATATATCCCTAATGGTACGAAACCTAAATCAGGAACAAAATGCTCGGAATGTGGTGCTGAATCTCTTATCTACCAGGAAGGTTGTTTAATCTGCCAGGATTGTGGCCACTCTAAATGCGGATAAAAATTTTGTAGTTTATATTTCCAATATTAACAACAAAAGTCTGTGATTTCATCATAGCATAAACCCCGGCTCGGCCGGGGTTTATTATTATCTATTATTTTAATTTCTTTTGGATATTCTCAACCATCACCCGGGTCATCTTTTCCAAATCAAATTCATGTTTCCATCCCCAATCCTTTTGGGCTGCCTCATCACTTATACTTCGTGGCCACGATTCAGCAATCTCTTGTCTGAAATCAGGTTTATAAGTAACTTCCAGTTCAGGAATATATTTTTTCAACTCATTGGTAATCTCTTTTGGAGTAAAACTAATCCCTCCCAGATTATAACTTGAACGCACCTTTACATTTTCAGCATCTGTCTCCATTAACTGAATAGTTGCTTTTACTGCATCATCCATATACATCATAGGTAATGCAATATCTTCAGAAAGAAAACATTCATATTTTCCGTTTCTAATGGCTTCATAGAATATTTCTACTGCATAGTCTGTTGTACCTCCTCCGGCTTCGGTTTGCCAGCTAATCAACCCGGGATAACGCAAACTTCTTACATCCAATCCATATTTGTTGAAATAATATTCACACCAGCGCTCACCTGCTAACTTACTAATACCATAAACAGTTGATGGTTCCATTATTGTTAATTGGGGTGTATCAATGGCCGGGGTTGTAGGGCCAAAAGCCCCCATAGAACTGGGCCAGAATATTTTTTTAATCCCTTTTTCTTTCCCAATATCCAACACATTAAATAAACTGGTCATATTAATATCCCATGCCCATTGTGGATTTTTTTCTGCATTTCCCGAAAGAATAGCTGCCAGATGATAAATCTCAGTAATCTGATATTTATCAACTACCTCAACAATCCTATCCTTATCCATTACATCAACCGTTTCAAAAGGGCCGTTTTCCATTATTTCAGGAGTTCCCGGCTTTATATCCGATGCAACTACATGCTTGTTTCCAACTAATTTTCTTAACTCAACCGTAAGATCAGAACCTATTTGCCCCGAAGCTCCCGTAATTAATATATTCTTCATAATAAAAATATTTTTCTGTATTAGTATCCAATTTTGGGTTCGAATATATAAAAAGATTACAAATTAATCATCATCAATTACTTTGTTATATAACATTAAGGGTTATATTACAAAATATCTTTAACTTGCATTATGTAAAGACTTAAGAATAATATAATTTTGTTGTGCATTCAATGAAAAAATTTTATAAAAAATTATAAATATACTTAAAAATGAACAATCGAAAAGTACGTGTGCGATTTGCACCAAGTCCAACAGGACCTCTTCATATGGGAGGTGTAAGAACCGCATTATTTAATTATCTTTTTGCAAAAAAACACCATGGCAATTTCATCCTCCGCATTGAAGATACTGACCAGACACGGTATGTTGACGGAGCCGAAGACTATATCATTGAATCTTTAAAATGGTGTGGTATCCAAATCGACGAAGGAGTAGAAGAAGGAGGCTCTTATGGGCCTTATCGTCAATCGGATCGAAAAGAAATTTATAAAGAAATTGCTGAAAAATTTATAGAAACAGGCAATGCATATTATGCTTTCGATACTGGCGAAGAGCTTGAAGCAATGCGCGAACGTCTTAAAAATGAAAAAAACAGCGTTCAGCAATATAATGCACTTACCCGGGACAGCATGAAAAATTCACTTACGCTAAGCGAAGAAGAAACTGAAACACGGATTCAATCCGGAGAACCATATGTTATTCGATTTAAGATGCCCGAAGATGAAAATATTGCAGTTGAGGATATGATTCGCGGAACGGTAAAAGTAAATACCAATCAGTTGGATGATAAAGTATTATTCAAATCTGATGGGATGCCCACTTATCATCTGGCCAATATTATCGATGACCATCTCATGAAAATTTCTCATGTAATACGTGGTGAAGAATGGCTTCCCTCACTACCATTACATGTTATGCTATACAGAGCTTTTGGGTGGGAAGATTCAATGCCCGAGTTTGCTCACCTTCCACTTTTATTAAAACCCAATGGCAAAGGCAAATTAAGCAAACGTGATGGTGATGCGCTGGGATTTCCCGTATTTCCCCTGGAATGGACCGATCCAAAAACAGGCGAAGTGTCCAGAGGCTATCGCGAAGATGGCTATTTCCCTGAAGCTTTTGTTAATATGCTTGCCTTGCTGGGATGGAATCCGGGCACTGAAAAAGAAATTTTTACTATGCGTGAGCTAATAGCTGCCTTTGATATTACAAAAGTACAAAAAGGAGGCGCCCGATTCGATCCGGAAAAGGCTAAATGGTTTAACCATAAATACCTGATAGCCCGTTCTGACGAAAAACTGGCCCGTCAATTCCAACAAGAATTAAAAGAAAAGGGAATTCAGGTTGATGATACCCGGGTAATTAAAATTGTAAAACTGATTAAAGAACGAGCACATTTTGTTTCTGATTTCTGGGATCAGTCCTGGTTCTTCTTTAAAGCTCCCAAAGAATATGATGCGAAGGTGGTAAAAAAACGATGGAAAGAACATACTCCTGATTTACTGGCTGAGATAAAAAAGCGCTTTGAAGCCCTGGAAGATTTTAATCATGATACAATGAATAAGGTTGTGCAGGATTTAATTGAAGAAAAAGAAATTGGCATGGGACAAATTATGAACCCTTTACGATTAACCTTGGTGGGTGCAGGTATAGGACCCGGAGTTTTTGAAATAGCAGAACTTCTTGGGAAAGATGAAACACTGAAAAGAATTCAGTCCGGGATTGAAAATATCAAAAAATAATTAATGGATAAACATGAATCTATCCGGTGATTATTACTTAAACTTTCATGCTCATCAACAGAAACCTGATGAAGACGAAATAGTAATTCAAAGTTTATTTTTGCAAGATAATCTTACCACACCAAGCAGTGGTAAGATTTTTTTTACTGCCGGACTCCATCCATGGCATGCTAATCAATTAAATATGAGTCAAATAGAAAATAAACTCCGGGAGTTTATTACTGAAAAAAAAATAATAGCTATTGGCGAAGCAGGAATGGATAAATTGAAAGGTGTTCAATGGGATACTCAGCTTCAGGTTTTTAAAAAGCATATTGAAATTTCAGAGAAATATAAATTACCCCTGGTTATCCATTCGGTAAAAGCACATAACGAAATCTTAAAATTAAAAAAAGATACCAATGCCAAATCCCATTGGGTAATACACAACTTTACCGGAAGCAAACAAATGGCAATGGATCTTATTGAGCATGGCTTTTATTTATCTATTTGCCACCATATTAAAAATAAAAACTCAAAAATAAATCAATTTTTTCATCAATTACCGAAACATAGAATTTTTCTTGAAACCGATGATTTTGATATCTCAATAAAAAAACTGTATCAGGTTGCAGCTGAAAAGTGGAGTATTAGTATTGAAGCATTTAAATTGCAACTAATTTCTAATTTACAGGAATTTTTAAAAAACAGTAATACCCACTAAGCCTGTTTTTGTTCCCCTCATAACACTAAATAGAAGTGAATTATCAAAATTACCGTTGACTTCAGTCAACGGATTTGAGAGCAGACCCGCTATTTCGGGCTTTAGCCCATTATTGGAAATTAGTAAACCCGGCTAAAGCCTTAGTTCTTTGGTTCCTCTTTTTTCCGTCAGCTGAAGCTGACGGCAATTGACTGAAGCAGAAGGCAATTGATTAAAAATAACTGCAATGGCAATAAAAGGGCAACAACAAATAAAAATCGATAGAAAGTTTAAATTTGTGATTAAAAAAATATTTGAGTATTTAGCTTAAATATTCCTATTTAAAAATGATTATTGAGCTGACTTGGGAGAAAATCCATATTTAGGGCTTCAGCCCTTTATTTTATCAAAATTTTTTAGAATACATTTTAATTATGCAAACAGAATTCTGGCTAGAACGAACAGAGTTACTCATCGGAAAAGAAAATTTACAAAAGTTAAAAGATGCACACATCCTTGTAGTAGGGTTAGGTGGTGTAGGAGCCTATGCAGCAGAAAACTTATGCAGGGCCGGAATTGGCGAATTAACGATTGTTGACGGTGATACGCTTCATCCATCGAACAAAAACCGTCAACTGATTGCGCTTAAGAGTACAATGGGAAAGTCAAAAGCACAAATCTTAAATGATCGATTACAGGATATAAATCCAGAGCTTAAGATAAATATCATACCATCGTTTGTTAAAGATAATCAAATGATTGATATCCTTAATAAACCCTACGATTATGTGGTTGATGCGATCGATACCTTATCACCAAAAGTATATTTAATTTATCATGCACGAAAAAAAGGATTAAAAGTAGTAAGCTCACTAGGTTCGGGAGGGCGAATGGATCCAACCAAAGTTACGATTAAAGATATCTCAAAATCGTATAATTGCCGTTTAGGTTTCCTGCTCAGAAAAAAATTGCGCAAATTAGGCATATCTAAAGGGTTGAAAGTAGTCTTTTCTGAAGAAAAAGGCGATAAGCGTGCGGTTATTGTTGATGAGCCCGGCGAAAACAAAAAGTCAACAGTGGGAACAATTTCTTATATGCCACCTATTTACGGATGTTTTTGTGCCTCGGTAGTTATTCAGGATATAATTGAGTCCAAATAGCTTGAGTTTGAACTAAAATCATTTATATTTGTATTAAAATAAACATAAAGATGACCAAAAATTATAAAAATATAACCCTTTGTTGTTGCTGTGAGTCAAGCTTACGGAAGGGGTTTTTACATTTTATAATTTAAAATAATTATATAGGTAAATAGTAGAGCCCTTCCACACCGGAAGGGCTTTTTTTATTGAATTAAATTTTAAAAGAATGGAATCAAAAGAATTTTTACATCGCTTACATGCAGTTAATCAGCAAATGTCAAAAAATTATCCAACTAAGCTGAAGGTTCAAACATTTTTAACCGACTTATCGAATTTATTATTCCCGGTATGCAAAGAAGCACCTATAATTCCGGAAAAAATGGAAGTTGCCTGGGAACATTTGAAACTCTCTTTAAAAGAATTGTTATTTCCTGTAAAAAACATTTTAAAAGATGAAGCTGGAGTAATCGTTGATGAATACTTTGAAAAGATACCCCCGATATACGACAGGTTACTTCTAGATGCAAAAGCCATCAAAGAATTTGATCCGGCAGCTTATTCATTAGAAGAAATTATCCTTGCTTATCCGGGGTTTCAGGCAATTATGGCTTATCGGTTGGCTCATCCTTTGTATAAAATGGGTATCCCTATCCTACCCCGTTTAATGGCTGAATATGCTCATACTAATACAGGTATTGATATTCATCCCGGAGCAAAAATCGGGCAATCATTTTTTATTGACCATGGGACAGGTGTTGTTATTGGAGAAACTGCCGAAATTGGGAATGATGTAAAAATATATCAGGGAGTTACCATCGGAGCATTAAATGTTAAAAAAAGCGAAGCCAAAACCAAACGACATCCTACCATTGAAGATAATGTAATTATCTATTCCGGCTCAACAATTTTAGGAGGAAAAACAGTCGTAGGGCACAATAGTGTTATTGGCGGGAATGTTTGGTTAACCAAAAGTGTTGACCCTTATTCTATAATCTATAATATAAGTGAAATAAAAGTTCGTAACGGAAATAAAAAAGAACCTATCAATTTTGTCATTTAAAATAAC
>Ga0102938_10004194_pt1 | contig 10641 bp, 7 predicted proteins | sample SalPonR2_B_D2_MG_FD_84516 | JGI IMG/M metagenome (GOLD analysis project Ga0102938, IMG submission 84516) | Salt pond soil microbial communities from South San Francisco under conditions of wetland restoration - Salt Pond MetaG R2_B_D2_MG | ecosystem: Environmental > Aquatic > Marine > Intertidal...
GGCGTAGCTGTCGACCTCGACGGCGGCCTGGATCACGCCGAACTTGGCGATGAACCCGGTGGTGAACGGCACGCCGGCCTGGGCCAGCAGGAACACGGTGAACGCGAGCGCCAGCACCGGGCGGCGACGGGCGAGGCCCTTGAACGAGTCGATGCCGCTGTCGCCGCCGGAGTTGCGGGCGACGACGGTGACCACGGCGAACGACCCGATCACCAGGACCGAGTACAGGATCAGGTACAGCACCACCGACGCCATGCCGGGACCGGGGTCGGCTTCGCCGGCACCGTGGGCTGCGGCTTCGACGCCGACGAGGATGAAGCCCGCGTGGCTGATCGACGAGTACGCGAGCATCCGCTTGACGTTGTTCTGCACGACGGCCAGGACGGAGCCGACCACGAGCGTGACGAGGGCGAGCACCCAGACGATCGGGCGCCAGTCGTCGCGGTAGAACGGCAGGGCGATCACCAGCACCCGCAGCATCGCAGCGAACGCAGCAGCCTTGCCGACCGACGCCATGAACGCGGTGATCGGCGTCGGCGCACCCTGGTACACGTCGGGCGCCCACACGTGGAACGGCACCGCCGCGACCTTGAAACCGAGCCCGACGATCAGCAGGCCGATGCCGGCGAGGGCGAGCGATTCGTTGCCGAACGGGTCGACCCCGCCCTGCAGTGCGGTGACCATCTCGCTGATGTTGGTGGTGCCGGTGGCTCCGTAGACCAGGGCGATGCCGTAGAGGAAGAACGCCGAGGAGAAACCGCCGAGCACGAAGTACTTGATGCCCGACTCGGCGCTCTCGCCGCTTCGCCGGTTGCTGGAGGCAAGGACGTACATCGCGAGCGACAGCGTCTCGAGGCCGAGGAACAACACGATCAGGTCGTTGGCCGACGCCATCACGATGCCGCCGATGGCGGCGACCAGGTACAGCGCGTAGATCTCGGGTCCGTCGTTGGGGGTGCCGCGCAGGTACTCGTCGCTCAGCATCGCCACGAGGATCACGCCGATGCAGATCGTGATCGTCATGAACATCGACAGCGTGTCGTAGGCGATCACACCGGCGACGAGTGTGCGGGTGCCGTCGTCGGTGATGTCGTCCCACTGGACCATCGCCAACACGCCGGCAGCGCCGGCGATCGTGGCGGTGGCGAACGCGTACAGCCCCTTGGGCCACGGCGGTGTCAACGCACCGGCGAGCATCAGCACGAGCGTGCCGCCGAGCAGCGTCAGCATCGGCGACAGTGCGAACCAGTTGACCTCGGGGCCGACGAAGGTGTCGATCTGTTGCAACATCACTCGTCCCCTTCCATGTCGGCGCCGTCGTCGGTCGAGTCATGCTCACCGATCTGGATGGTGGGCGCGGGCTCGACGAAGTCGGTGTTCTCCTCCACCCGGGTGATCAGGGCGCTGATGCTCGGCTCGATGCGGTCGAGCACCGGCTTCGGGTACACACCCATGAACACGATGAGGCCGAGGAACGGCAACAGCACGAGACCTTCCTTCAGCTTGAGTTCGGGGAAGTTCTCGTTCTCCTCGTCGGGTTCGCCGTGGAACACCCGCTGATAGGCCCACAGCAGGTAGAGCGCGGCGAGGATCACCCCGACCGTGGCGACCACGGTCCACCAGCGGGCAGTGAGGAACGACCCGGTGAGGATCAGGAACTCGCCGACGAAGCCGTTGAGGCCGGGCACGCCGATCGAGCTGAGCATCACGACCATGAAGCCGGCGGCGAAGATCGGGGCGACCTTCTGGATGCCGTTGAGTTCCGCGATCGAGCGGGTGTGGCGTCGTTCGTAGATCATGCCGACGAACAGGAACAGTGCGCCGGTCGACACACCGTGGTTGATCATCTGGATGACCGAGCCGGACAGCGACTGCGTGGTGAACGCGAACGTGCCGAGCACGATGAAGCCCATGTGCGCCACCGACGAATAGGCGACGAGCCGCTTGAGGTCGGTCTGCATCGTGGCGGCGATCGCGCCGTAGATGATGCCGATCACCGCGAGCGTCAGCCAGAGCGGGCGGCTCCAGAACGACGCCTCGGGGAACAGGTACAACCCGAAACGCAACAGGCCGTACGTACCGAGCTTCAGCATCACGCCGGCCAGCACCACCGAGCCGGCGGTCGGGGCCTGGGTGTGGGCGTCGGGCAGCCAGGTGTGCACCGGCACCAACGGCACCTTCACCGCGAACGCGATGGCGAACGCGAAGAACAACCAGCGTCCGGTGGACGCCGCGAATTCGGCGCCCTCGGCGATCTCGACGAGGTCGAACGTGGTGTAACCCAGATCACGACTGGCGATGGCCACGGTTGCGATCAGCCCGACGAGCATGAACGCCGAGCCGAGCATCGTGAACAGGAAGAACTTCGTGGCCGCGTAGACCCGGTTCTCGTAGCCCCATCCCGCGATCAGGAAGTACATCGGCACGAGCACGATCTCGAAGAAGATGAAGAACACGAACAGGTCGAGGCTGAGGAAGCTGCCCATCACGCCGGCCTGCAGCAGCAGCAACCAGGCGAGGTACGGCTTCTCGTCGTGGTGCGGGTCGATGCCGGCGATCGCCAGGGGGAACAGCACGCCGGAGAGCACGACCAGGAACAGCGAGATGCCGTCGACACCGAGGTGCCACGAGATGCCCCACGGTTCGATCCAGGTGTGCTTGGAGACGAACTGGAAGCCGGACTCGCCGGTCTCGAACGACGCCATCAACCAGATCGACATCGCCAACGTGCCGACGGTCGACATCATCGCGATGACCTTCGGGATCTCGGGGCGCGACTTCGGCGTGAGCGCCACGAGCAACGCTCCGACCACCGGCACCAGGATCAGTGCGGTGAGGATCGGGAACGCGATCGGTCCGGTCGCTCCGGCTTCGGCGGCCAACATCACAGGATCCCTCGAATCACCACGAACCACCCGAGCAACAGCACCACGCCGATGCCGATGACCCCCGCGTACTGACGCACGTAGCCGGTCTGGCCCTTGCGCACCTCGGTGGCGGCCTCCTTGACCGCGACACCGACACCGTTGACCGCACCGTCGACGACCTTCGCGTCGAAGTCGGTCACCACCTGGAAGCCCTCACGGCCCGGCGTGCCCATGAACCACGAGACCGCAGCGTCGTAGTACCAACCGTTCGCGAACAGCGTCGGCTCCCAGGGCTTGATCCGCTTCTTCGTGTACACCAGCCATGCGAGCGCGAGCCCGCTCAGTGCTGCAGCCACTGCGATCGCGACGAGGATGTACTTGTTGTCGTAGGCCCAGGTGCCGGTGATGTCGGCTTCGCCGAACTCGATCACCGGTTCGAGCCAGTGCTCGAGTTCGTAGGAGACGCCGCTCGGGATACCGAACAGCTTGGGCAGGTTGAGCACACCACCGAACGCGGCCAGCACCGCCAGCACCACCAGTGGGATCCACATCACCGGCGGCGACTCGTGCGGCTTGAACTCGCCGTGGGCGTCGTGGGTCTCGATCGGCTCCTCGCCCTCGGCGGGCTCGGGTGCCTCGGCCTCGTTGGCCGCGCTGGTCCACTTGGCCTCGCCGAAGAAGACCATGATGACCTGGCGGGTCATGTAGAACGCCGTGAGGATCGCGGTGATGATGCCGACGACGTACAGCGCCGGGCTGTCGGCGAGGGCGAACAGCAGGATCTCGTCCTTCGACCAGAATCCCGAGAACGGCGGCACACCGGCAATGGCGAGCCAGCCGACGATGAACGTGCCCGCGGTGATCGGCATCACCGTGCGCAGGGCGCCCATCTTGCGCATGTCCTGTTCTTCGTGCATGCCGTGGATGACCGAGCCGGCGCCGAGGAACATCAACGCCTTGAACGCCGCATGGGTGATCATGTGGAAGATGGCAGCCACGTAACCGCCGGTGCCGACGGCCAACATCATGTAGCCGATCTGCGACACCGTCGAATAGGCCAACACCTTCTTGATGTCGTTCTGCGCGAGGGCGATCGTGGCGGCGAACAGCGCGGTGATCACACCGACCCAGGCAATGGTGGTCGGCACCCAGTCGTACGACGCGGCGATCACCGGGTTGATGCGGGTGAGCAGGAACACGCCACCGGTCACCATGGTGGCCGCATGGATCAGCGCGGAGACCGGGGTGGGGCCCTCCATCGCGTCGGGCAGCCAGATGTACAGCGGCAGTTGGGCGCTCTTGCCGGCGGCGCCGAGCAGCAACAGCATCGCGATCGCCGACGCCGTCGAGGCGGCGAGTTCACCGGTCTCGGCGCTCTCGTTGATCACGCTGTACGACAGCGAACCGACCGCCGAGAACGCGAGGAACATCGCCAACATGACGCCCCAGTCGCCGACACGGTTGGTGACGAAGGCCTTCTTGCCGGCGGTGGCCGCCGACTCACGGCTGTGCCAGAACGCGATCAGCAGGTACGAACAGGTGCCGACGCCCTCCCAACCGAGGAAGGTGACCAACAGGTTCTCGCCGAGCACGAGCAGCGTCATCGAGAACACGAAGAGGTTGAGGTACAAGAAGAACTTGGAGAACTTGGCGTCGCCGTGCATGTAGCCGACGGCGAACAGGTGGATCAGCCCACCGATGCCGGTCACGAACAGACACATCGCGATCGACAGCGGGTCGGCCAGGAACGCCATGTCGACCTGGAAGGTGCCGACCGGCAGCCACGAGAACAAGGTGACGACCGTGTCGCGATCCTCTGCCGGCTTGGACAGCAGGTCGAAGAAGATCAGCACCGTGGACGCGAACGAGCCGAACACCATCGCCGTGGCGAGGTAGCCGGCGTTCGGGTCGCCGAGGCGGCGTCCGAACACCAACAGCAGGAGGAATCCGGCCAGCGGGAAGGCAGGGATCAACCACACGAGGTCAGCCATGGTGTCAGCCCTTCAGTTCCGCGAGGTCGTCGGCGGTGGCGCCGGGGCGGCGGCGCAGGATCGAGACGAGGATGCCGAGGCCGACGACGACTTCGGCGGCCGCCACCACCATCACGAAGAACACCGCGGTCTGGCCGTTGATGTCGCCGAGCTGGGTGGCGAGGGCCACGAACGTGAGGTTGGCGGCGTTGAGCATCAACTCGATGCACATGAACATGATCAGCGGGTTCCGGCGCACGAGCAGACCGAACGCGCCGATCGCGAACAGCAACGCTGCGAGCAGCAGATACGACGAGGTACCGATGGCGGCGATCATGCGTCGCTGCTCTCCGACTCGGACGAGCCGGCGTCTCGCGGCCACTTGCGGGTGAGCAACACCGTGCCGGCGACCGCGACGATCAGCAACACCGAGGTGAGCTGGAACGCGAACACGTGGTCGCCGTAGAGGTTCGTGGCGAGCTGCTGGATGTTCGAGTCGTTGTTGCCGGTCTCGCCGGCGACGTCGATGCCGGAGCCGGGGTTGATCACCAGCGCATCCTCCGCGCGCACGATCGCGGCACCGAGCAGCCCGACGAGGCCGAGACCCATGATCGCGGCGAGCGGCCGTTGGATCGGGATCGGCTCGATCGACAGGTCGATCGACTCGTCGACGCCGAGCAACATGATGACGAACAGGAACAGCACCACGATGGCGCCGGCGTAGACGATCACCTGCACCGCGGCCAGGAAGTGGGCCTCCATCGCGACGAACTGCACCGCCACCCCGAACAGGGTGAGCACGAGCCCGAGCGCGGCATGCACCGGGTTCTTCAGGGTGATCACACCGATTGCGCCGCCGAGGATCATGATCGCCGCCGAGAAGAAGACGACGTACTCGAGGAAGGTGGCGTCGCTCACCGCTCGACTCTCCGGACCGTCTTGTCACGCGCGGACGCGTCACGGACGTCCTGGGTGGGCTCGGGGTCGCGCACCCCGTAGCCGAGCTCGCCGCTCCAGCCGACCTGGCCTTCGAACGTGGCGTCGCCGGACGGTGACGTGGCGCGCATCCACCCGCTGGTCAGCAGATCGTCGCCGTCGCGCCAGTCCTCCCATGCCAGCTTGCGGGGCATGCCGTCGTCGTCGACGAGGAGCTCGTCCTTGGTGTAGATGGCGTCCTGGCGGTTCGTGAACGAGAACTCGAACAGCTTGGTCTCGGTGATCGCCTCGGTGGGGCAGGCCTCGACGCACAGGTCGCAGTGGATGCAACGCAGGTAGTTGATCTCGTAGATCCAGCCGAACCGTTCTCCGGGCGACGTGGGGTCCTCGGGGTCGTTGTCGGCGCCGCGAACGTGGATGCAATCGGCGGGACAGACACCGGCGCACAGCTCGCAGCCGATGCACTTCTCCATGCCGTCCTCGTAGCGGTTGAGCACGTGGCGGCCGTGGAGCCGTTCGGGACGCGCCAGTTTCTCGTCGTGCTCGACGTCGCGTGCGGTGTCGCTGCGCTTCTTCGCGCGGCGTCCACCGGAGTACTCGGTGGTGACACGCTTGCCGCCGAAGAGACGGTGCTGGCGGATCGTGACGCCGAAGCCCTCGAGGTAGCCCATCAGACGTTCGCTCCCTTCTGGGTGCTCTGAGTCGTGGTGTCGACCGGGTCGTAGCCACCGCCCGCAGCGGCCCGGTTCCGGGCGCTCACCCGCAACGCCGCGCCGAACAGCGCCAATGCGACCGCTGCGACGACGAACGAGATCAGCACCACTCGGGCGCTCGTGGCGAAGTCGCCGTCGGGCGAGAATTCACGCAGCGCTGCGAGCAGCAGGAACCAGCCGAGCGCGACCGGGATCAGGATCTTCCAGCCGAAGTCCATCAGTTGGTCGTAGCGCAGCCGGGGCAGCGTGGCCCGCAACCAGACGTACAGGTACAAGAAGCCCATCAGCTTCACGAAGAACCACAGCGTTCCCTCGATCGCGCCGGGGATCAGCGGGATGTCGAACAGTCCCTGCGGCCCACCGAAGAACAACGTGACCATGACGGCGCTCATCGTCACGACGCCCATGAACTCCGCGAGGAAGAACAATGCGAACCGGATGCCCGAGTACTCGGTGTTGAACCCGCCGACGAGTTCCTGTTCGGCCTCGACCAGGTCGAACGGCGGCCGGTTCAGCTCAGCGGTGGCGGCGACGAGGAAGATCACGAACGGCACGATTCCCGTCGAGATCAGATTCCAGTCGAGGAAGCTGTCCTGGCGGGCGACGATGCCGGCGGTCGACAGGGTGCCCGACGACAGCAACACCGCAGCGAGGCTGAGGCCGAGGGCCGCCTCGTAGGAGATCATCTGCGCCGAGGCACGGACCGCGCCGAGCAGCGGGTACTTCGAACCACTCGACCAGCCGGCGAGCATGATGCCGTACACGGCGATGCCGGACAGGGCGAGCACGATCAAGATGCCCATCGGGGGGTCGGCCAACTGGGCGCGGGTGGTCTCGCCGAAGATCTCGATGGTGCCGTCACGACCGTCGGAGAAGTCGCCGCCAAGCGGGATCACCGACCAGATCAGGAACCCCGGCACGAACGACAGGAACGGCGCGAGGCGGAACACGATCCGGTCGGCGCGGGTGGGCAGGAGGTCTTCCTTGAAGAACGCCTTGATGCCGTCGGCGAGGCTCTGCAGGATGCCGAACGGGCCGGCCTTGTTCGGGCCGACACGGTTGTGCATGCCGGACACGACCTTGCGCTCGTACCAGATCATCAGCATCGTCGACACGAGGCCGAGCGCGAAGATGATGAGCACCTTCGCGATCACGATGATCAGCGGCGTCCACAGCAGACGCCCGTCGAGCAGCGGGTCGAGCGCCAGCATCAGACGCGCTCGATCCTGACGTCGGTGGTGACCGCAGCAGCGTCGACGATGTCCTCGATCGTGCCGGCACCCTGGTTGAACGGCGACCACACCACGCCGCGCGGGACGCGGGTGTTCGCCGCGATCGGCAGGACACTGGCAGCCTTGGCACTGACGACCTTGACGTCGTCGCCCTCGGCGACACCCAGGGCGTCGAGGTCGAGCGGGTGCACGTGCAGCGCCGACCCGGGAGCGAGGTTCACGAGCGAGCGTGACATCTGGGTTCCGATTGCCCGGTCGTACAACTTGCGACTCACCACCAACCGATAGTCATAGCTGTTCCGACCCGGCGCGGAGAAAGACACGGCCGGCAACGCGGCCGCCACGGGCGCCGTGAGCACACCATTGGGTTCGTCACGCAGGGCGTCGGCGGTCACCCCGGCGAAGGCCGGCACCGTCGAAGCGATCAGTTCGGTGACGTCCGCGACGGTGGAAACCCCACGCAGCGGGTGGTCGGCTTCGAGGGAGTGGTCTCCGAGCATCAACCCGAGTTCGACGGCGATCATCCAGTCGGGCCGGCTGGTCCCGGTAGCGGTGACCAGCTGGGCGAGCGTGGACACGCGACCCTCGAGGTTGGTGGTCGTGCCGGCCTTCTCGCCGTACGCCGAGGCCGCGAGCACGACGTCGGCATGCTGGGCCGACTCGCTCGGGAACGCATCGACGGCCAGCACGCGGCGGGCACCGGCGATCGCTCGGCGTGCCAGGTCGGCGTCGGGACAGTCGTTGAGCGGATCGGCGCCGAGCAGCACGAGCAGTCCGAGCTTGCCGTCGGCAGCCGCACGCAGTGTGGCCAGCCCGTCGCGATCGGCATCGGTCGGAGCCAAGCCGACCGAGAGTGCTCCGACCACGTTGCCGCGCCGGAGCGCGGGCAGCACGGTGGCGCCGGGAACCGCATCGAGGACCGTCTGCAACGCGGCGACGGTGGCGTCGGCCGACTCGGCGAGGTTGGGGCGACCGGCCACGACCACGACGTCACCGCCGGCGAGCTGTTCGGCGATGTCGGCGTCGGCGAGCGCCTTGGCGACGGCTGCCTGCTGCGAGCCGGGCTCGTAGCGCACCGACTTCCAGGCGTACGGCGACATCCCGGTCTCGAACGTCGAGAACTCGAGCAGCTTGACGTGGTGCTTCTCGGCGGCGTCACGCAACCGCAGGTACAGCACCGGCAGCTCTTCTTTGAGGTCGGGTCCGAGCAGGATGACCGTGGCGGCGGTGGCGGCGTCGTCGATCGTGGCGCGGGGGAGGCCGAGGATCTCTGCCGGCAGGCCGTCGCCGAGTTGGGCGTCGCGATGGGTGACACCGATCGCGTCGGCGAGCTGCGCCCAGGCGAACGCATCTTCGTTGGTGCCACGGGCGCCCCCGAGCAGCCCGATGCTGTCGGGGCCGCCATCGGCCAGTGCATCGGTGACGAGCGACGCGGCGGCGCGCAGCGCGGCGTTCCAACTGGTGGGGACGAGTCCGGCATCCGTCTCGACGAGCGGTGCGGCGAGGCGGTGATCGGAGTTGACCGCCTCGAAGTTGAAACGCCCACGGTCGCACAGCCAACCCCAGTTGACGGGGTCGGAGTCGACACCCTGGTAGCGCAGCAGTTCGTCGCGGCTCGACTGGATGACGGTACGACAACCGACCGAGCAGGTGGTGCAGGTCGACTCGCGCTGGTCGAGGTCCCACGGGCGGGCCCGGAAGCGGTACGGCTTCGCAGTGAGCGCGCCGACGGGGCAGATCTGCACGGTGTTGCCCGAGAAGTAGGACACGAACGGCTCGTCCGGGAACGTCATCACCTGGGTGTCGTTGCCGCGACTGATGAAGTGGATCAGCTTGTCGCCGGCCACCTCGTCGGCGAACCGGGTGCAGCGGTCGCACAGGATGCAGCGCTCGCGGTCGAGGTACACGAGATCGCTGATCGGGATCGGCTTCTCGTAGTGACGCTTCTGCTCGACGTAGCGCGACTCGCCGGGACCGTGGCTGAACGCCTGGTCCTGCAACGGGCACTCGCCACCCTTGTCGCACACCGGACAGTCGAGCGGGTGGTTGGCGAGCAACAACTCGAGCATGCCCTCCTGGGCGCGCTTGACCTGCGGGGTGTCGGTGCGCACGACCTGACCCTCGGCGACCGGGGTCATGCACGACACCACCATCATCGGGCCGCGAGGGCCTTCGACCTCGACCATGCACTGGCGGCACATGCCGACCGGCGACATGCGCGGGTGGTAGCAGAAGTGCGGAACGTACTCGTCGGCCAGCAACGCTGCGGAGATCACCATGTCGCCCTTGCGCGCCGGCACGTCACGACCGTTGACGCTGAGGGTGACCAGGTTCGGGTCGGGTTCGGGCTCGGGTTTGGCCTCGACGTCCTCGACGGTCTCGGGTGCTTCCTCGACCGCGGCCTCGGTCGCCTCGACGTCCGATGGAACGGCGGCCGCCGGCACGTCGGGCGCGGCCGTGTCGGGCTCGGGGGTACCGGGCTTCGGGGTATCGGGCTGGGGGGTGTCGTTGCTCATTCAGCGACTCCCGCCATCACCGGGATGTGGCGCCGCTCGGCGCGAACGGTCACCAGGGCCTCGAACTCTTCGGGGAACAGGGTCAGCGCGGAGTGGATCGGCACGTACGCGGACGGGCCGACGAAGCAGATCGTGGTCATCTTGTAGGGGAACGGCACGGCGTCGAGGCCGAGGCGTTCGCTCGACGCGTGCGGCATGTCACCGGGGCAGATCGACTCGCCGACCTGGCGGATCGTGTCGAGGTCGGCGTCGGTGCCGTGGCCGTCGACGATGCGCTGCACCAGGCGGTACAGCCAGGTGCCGCCCTCGCGGCACGGCACGCACTTGCCGCACGACTCGTGGGCGTAGAACCGAACGAGAGTGAGCGCGGCGGCGGGGATGTCGGTGGTGGAGTCCATCACCATCAC
>Ga0102938_10004195_pt1 | contig 10640 bp, 8 predicted proteins | sample SalPonR2_B_D2_MG_FD_84516 | JGI IMG/M metagenome (GOLD analysis project Ga0102938, IMG submission 84516) | Salt pond soil microbial communities from South San Francisco under conditions of wetland restoration - Salt Pond MetaG R2_B_D2_MG | ecosystem: Environmental > Aquatic > Marine > Intertidal...
ACCACCTGTCGATCCCTGGCTGCCCAAGGTCTGCAACCATCTGGAATCGTGCACGAAACCTGTTATTTCTGTCCTGCATGGCGCCGCACTTGGCGGCGGGCTGGAGGTGGCGATCGCCTCCCATGCGCGGGTCGCGATCCCCGGCGTGACGCTTGGCTTTCCCGAGGTCACGCTTGGCATTCTGCCCGGCGCGGGCGGCACGCAGCGTGGTCCGCGCCTGACGGGCATTGCAGCGGCGTTGGATCTGATCACCACGGGACGCAGGATCGGGGCCGAAGAAGGTCTGGCGCTTGGGCTGGTCGACCGGATCAGCCCCGGTGCCGCGCGCGATGTGGCGCTGGACGCCGCGAACGACGTTCTTGCCGGCCGGTTGCAGACCCGCCGGACCTGCGACATCGACGTGGTGGCCGACCCCCAGGCGATTGAAGATACGATACGAAACCTGAACACGAAACAGCCGCATCTGTTCAGCCCGCAAAAGGCGGCCGAGGCAGTGGCCTTTGCCACCCGCCCCATAGCCGTGGGGCTGGCCGAGGAACGGCGCCTGTTTCAGGCCTGCATGGAAAGCCCGCAACGCGCAGGCCTGATCCATGCCTTTTTCGCCGAACGTGCAACCACCAAGATCCCCGAGGCCGGTGTGACGCCCCGCGCGATTTCCAAGATCGGGGTCGTGGGCGCTGGCACCATGGGAAGCGGCATTGCCACGGCTTGTCTGATCGCGGGCTACCGTGTTGTTCTCGTGGAACAAAATCCCGAAGCCATGGCACGTGGATCAGCCGCGATTGCGGCGAATCTTGACGGGGCGGTCAAGCGCGGCAAGCTCTCGCCCGAGGTCCGCGCCGCGCTCGATCTCGATATGGCGCAGGATATCGGGGCCCTGTCAGGGTGCGATCTGGTGGTCGAGGCCGTCTTCGAAGACATGGACGTCAAGAAAACCGTACTGGACCAGATCGAAGCCGCCTGCCCCGGCGCGATCATCGCCACCAACACTTCCTATCTGGACGTGAACGAATTGGCGCAGGTCCTTGGCTTTCCCGAAGATTTCATCGGGCTGCACTTCTTTTCCCCGGCCCATGTCATGCGCCTGCTGGAAGTGGTGCCGACGGCCGAGACCCGGGCCGAGGTCCTGGCAACGGTCTTCGCCTTTGCCAAACGCCTCAACAAGGTGCCCGTGCTGTCGGGGATCTGCGACGGGTTCATCGGCAACAGGATCATGTCGGCCTACCGCAAAGCCAGCGACTTCATGCTTCTGGACGGCGCGCCGGTCGATCAGATCGACCGCGCGATCAAGGGCTTCGGCTTTGCCATGGGGCCGTTCGAAATGTCGGATCTGGCAGGTCTCGATATCGGGTGGGCGTCGCGCAAACGGCTGGCCCCCGCCCGCGATCCGGCGGCGCGCTATCACGGCCTGATCGCCGATCGCCTGTGTGAGACGGGTCAGTTCGGGCGCAAGACCGGGCGTGGCTTCTATGACCATTCCGGCAAAAAACCGGTGGTGAACCCCGATCTGGCCGCCATCATCGCCGGGGTGCAACAGGCCGAAGGGATCACGCCGCGCAGCTTCACCGATGACGAGATCGTGGCGCGCTACATGGCCGCCATGGTGATGGAGGCCGCCGATGTCCTGGCCGATGGCATCGCCGCACGCCCCATCGATATCGATGCGGTATTCCTGTTCGGCTACGGCTTTCCACGCTGGCGCGGTGGCCCGATGCACCATGCCGACCAGGTTGGTGCGGCGACCATCGTGGCGCATCTGTCCGAGTTTGCCGGCGAAGATCCTCATTTCTGGCACATCCCCCCCATGCTGGACGACATGGCCAGATCCGGCGGAACATTTGACGATCTGAACGCGAGGTAGCGCAAGATGGACCTGAGATATTCGGCCCTCGAATCCGCGTTCCAGGACGAGGTCCGCAGCTTTCTGGCCGACGCACTGCCGCCCGAGATTTCCGCCAAGGTCGCCGCGCGGCGCGGGCTGACCAAGCATGACATGGACCGTTGGCACGCGATCCTGCACGCGAAAGGCTGGCTGGCGGGGCCATGGCCCAAGGCCTTTGGCGGGCAGGACTGGGGGCCGATCCAATCGCATATCTTCGAAGAGGAATGCTGTCTCGCGGATGCGCCGCGGCTGGTGCCCTTTGGCCTCAGGATGTTGGGCCCGGTCCTGATGACCTACGGCTCGACCGCGCAGCAGGCGGAATACCTTCCCCGCATCCTCGACGGGCGCGATTGGTGGTGTCAGGGCTATTCCGAACCCGGCGCGGGGTCCGATCTGGCCAGCCTCAAGACCCGTGCAGATCGTGACGGCGATCACTACGTGGTCAACGGGCAAAAGACATGGACGACCTTTGGCCAATACGCCAACCGCATCTTTTGCCTGGTGCGCACGCGCCTTGACGGCAAACCACAGGAAGGGATTTCGTTCCTGCTCATCGACCTCGACACCCCCGGCATCGACATGCGCCCGATCCGCCTGATCGAAGGCGGCTACGAAGTGAACGAGGTCTTTTTCACCGATGTCCGGGTTCCGGTGAAAAACCTTGTGGGCGGCGAAAACATGGGCTGGACCATCGCCAAGTACCTGCTGGGGCACGAACGCACCAATATCGCGGGCGTCGGGTTTTCGACACAGGCCTTCGAACAGGTCAAGAACCTGGCCCACACTGTCACTCGTGGGGGCAAGCCACTGATCCAAAATGCACTTTTCGCGGCGCGCCTGGCCAGTGTCGAGGCCGAACTGGAGGCCATGAAGATCACCAACCTGCGGATGCTGGACCGGGCGGCACGGGGCGGGCGCCTGGTGGCGGAACCCTCCATGCTCAAGATCAAATCCACCGTGATCCGGCAAGCGATCAACGATCTGGCGCGGCGCGCCCTCGGCCCTGCCGCGGCACCCTTCCCGTCGGAGGATCTGGACGACAACCTGGGGATCGCCCCCGACGGGCACGCGATGAACGCGGCCGCCTATTTCAACAACCGCAAGATCTCGATCTATGGCGGCTCGAACGAGATCCAGCGCAACATTCTGGCCAAGGGGATGTTGGGCTGATGGATTTCCAGATCTCCGATGATCGCCGCATGTTGGCCGATACGCTGCGGCGCTACCTGTCAGAGCAATACGGGATCGAGCACCGCAATCGCGTGGCCTACGAGGCACCCTGGCATGACCCGTCCAAATGGACCGACCTGGCTGAGTTGGGACTGTTTCATGCCTTCGCAAGCGAGGATCACGGCGGCATGGGCGGGGCCGGCTTCGATATCGCGGTCGTGTTCGAGGAACTGGGCCGCGCGCTTTGCCCCGAGCCGGTCCTGGGCCAGTTGATGGCGATCCGGCTGATCGGCGCGGCAGGCGGCAATCTGGCGCCCTTGCTGGACGGGACGCACCGCTATGCGGTGGGTTTGGGCGAGCTGGACTCTCCTTATGACCTGTCCGCGATGACCACACGGGCCGACGGGACGGCTCTGACAGGCCGGAAATCGGTGGTCTATGGCGGGGGGGCGGCCGACCGGTTGCTGATCGCGACACATGACCTGGGCCTGTGGCAGATCGCGGCCACCGATGCCGAGATCGCAAGCTACGGCATGATCGACGGAGGCCCGGCGGCCGAGGTGTTCGTCGACAACACGCCCGCCACATTGCGCCTTGCCGATGCACGGGCTGCCATCGCGGAGGCCCTTGACTGGGGCGCGCTCGCCCTGTGCGCAGAAGCGCTTGGCGCGATGGAGGCGGCGTATGGCATGCTGGTCGACTATCTCGGGACGCGCCGGCAATTCGGCAAACCCATCGGCAGCTTCCAGGCGTTGCAGCACCGCGCCGTGGATCTGTCGATCGAGATCGAACAGGCCCGGTCCATCGTGATCCTCGCAGCCGCCGCCATGGACACCCCGGACCGGGCAAGGCGGGCCAGCCAGGCCAAACACCTGGTCGGGCGCATCGCACGACAGGTCGCCGAGGAGGTCATCCAGATGCATGGCGGGATCGCCATGACATGGGAATACCCCGCCAGCCACTATGCCAAGAGACTGGTGATGATCGACCATCAACTCGGGGATACCGACTGGCACCTGGAACGCCTGATGGATCTGCTTCAGGCCGAACGAACAGGACCTTGAATGCCTCCGGCGGCCGTATTTGCGCCAAGAAGAAGCGCCGACATTTTTAATAAAATTGCCTTTCTTCTTGTTTCAAATACGGGAAAAGCGCCTCCATTGCGCGTCAAGCGCCAAGGCGGGCGGCTATGCTTTCGGGGGTCACGGTCCCGATGACCGCGCCCGCCTCTTCGACGGCCAGCGGCGTCGGGGTCCGTGCAAAGCGCACGAGGATGTCGCGCACCGGCGTTTCCACGGGAATGCGTTCGCCGTCCGAGGGGACGGGCCGCATCACGTCGCGCGCCGTCAGCACGCCGAGCGGGTTCATATTGGCCACGAATTCCGCCACGTAGTCATTGATCGGGTTCGAAAAGATCTCGCGGGGCGTGCCCAATTGGACAATGCGGCCGCCCTCCATGATCGCGATGCGGTTGCCGATCTTGAAGGCCTCATCAAGGTCATGGCTGACAAAGATGATGGTCCGTTTGAGATCGCGCTGAAGATCCAGCAACTCGTCTTGCAGTTTTGACCGGATCAGCGGGTCCAGCGCCGAAAACGGCTCATCCATCAGCAAGATCGGCGCATCGGTGGCAAAGGCACGGGCGAGCCCCACGCGTTGCTGCATGCCGCCTGACAACTCGCCCACCTTGCGGTCTGCCCAGTCGCTCAGCCCCACCAGGTCCAGTTGATGGTCCACGCGCGCGGTTCTCTCGGCCACCGATTGACCGGCCAGTTCCAGACCCAGCCCCACGTTCTCGCGCACCGTGCGCCAGGGCAGCAGGCCGAATTGCTGAAACACCATCGACACGCTGTTCTGGCGCAGGCGGCGCAGATCGCCCGAAGGCGCGCCGGGCAGCGTGCAGGACCAATCGCCGTCATGCACCTCGACGGTGCCGCGCGCGACGGGGTTCAACCCGTTGACCGCTCGCAAGAGCGTGGATTTTCCCGACCCAGACAGGCCCATGAGCACCAGGATTTCCCCTGCCTCGACGTCGAGCGAGCAATCATGCACGCCCAGAACCTGGCCTGTTTCGGCCTGGATATCGGCGCGGCTGCGGCCCTTGTCGGCTTCGGCCAGGGCCGGGCCCGGCGCATCGCCGAACATGATGCAGACCTTGTTGAAACGGACGGCGATGCTCATGTGGGGGCCTTTTCATAGCGCAGCACACCATCCACGCGCGCCGGTGCGCCGTCGGAGGGGTGGGATTGGCCGTCATTGACGGTGATCTGCGACAGGTCCCAGGGGCTCAGACCCGCAAGACAGGCCATGTTGACCCCGTATTCATCAGGGTTCGATCGCCGCTGGTGGTGGGTGTAGATGCCACAGGTCCTGCAAAAGAAGTGTTTCGCCGTGCGGGTGTTGAATTGGTAGAGCGTCAGATTATCCTCGCCGGCGGTGAAATGGATCCCGTCCAGCGGCGCCGACACGGCCACGGCCCCGCGCATCGTGCAGTAGGAACAGGTGCAGCGCCGCGCGGTGCTCAGCCCGTCGGACAGGGCGACGGTGAACTGGACGGTGCCACAATGGCACTGGGCCTGATGCGGTCCGGTCATTTGCGCTGAACTCTCAACAGCCGGTCAAGCAAGATGGCCACGACCACGATGATGAAGCCACTTTCGAAGCCCAGTCCGGTATTGACCTGATTGAGCGCGCGCACCACCGGCACACCAAGGCCATCCGCGCCCACGAGTGCTGCGATCACGACCATGGACAGCGACAGCATGATGGTCTGGTTCAGGCCGGCCATGATCTGCGGAAGGGCGTAGGGAAGCTCGACCTTCCACAGTTTCTGGGACGGGGTGGCGCCAAAGGCATCGGCGGCTTCCAGCAGGGCCGTGGGGGTCGCGGTGATGCCCAGGTGGGTCAGGCGGATCGGAGCGGGCAGCACGAAGATGACGGTGGCGATCAGGCCGGGCACCATGCCGATGCCGAAAAAGACGATGGCCGGGATCAGGTAGACAAAGGTCGGCAGCGTCTGCATCAGGTCCAGTACCGGGCGCATGGTGGCATACAGGCGCGGACGATGGGCGGCGGCGATGCCGATGGGCACGCCAAGACCCATGCAGACCACACAGGCCGACAGAACCAGGGTCAGGCTTTCGGTGGTTTCTTCCCAATAGCCCTGGTTGACGATGAACAGCAGGCCGATGGCCACCATCGCGGGCATCTTCCACGATCTGTGCATCCACCACGCCAGCCCGCAAAAGATCGCGATGATCAGGATCGGATGCCAGTCCTGCGGATAGAGATACGTGATCTCGGACCGTCGCAGATCCTCGAACCATCCGGTGTTGGGCGGGTCCTGCAACAGCGCCAGGATCGCCTCGATCATGATTTCCAGACCCGCGGCCATCAGGTCGAAAAATCCCGACAGATTGTCCTGCAGCCAGTCGAATCCGGCCTCGGCCGCGTCACCCACCCGCAATTTGCATTCGGTCAGAAAGCCCAAGGGCCCCTGGCCCGCATAGTCTTCGGGGCCGTCACATTCGGTGAGCCAGGATAGCATGACACCTCATAGGGTCAGAGAAAGGGCGGCGCGATCACGGCCGCGCCGCCCAAGCTAATGTTTGACAAGCTGCGTCTTACATGTCCAGCGCAGCGGCCACGGCCGCCGCCGCGTCGCCGCCGTCGATGGTGGTCACACCGTCAAGCCAGCCCATCACGACGTCGGTATTGGCCGACAGCCAGGCCATCGCCGCGTCTTCGGGGTCTTCGCCATCATTCAGGATCGCGCCCATGATCTCGTTTTCCATGGCGAGGGTGAATTCCAGGTTGGCCAACAACGCACCCACGTTCGGGCAGGCTTCGGCATAGCCGGCGCTGGTGTTGGTATAGACCGTCGCGCCGCCCAGGTCCGGGCCGAACCAATCGTCGCCGCCCGTCAGGTAGGTCAGTTCGAAATTGGCATTCATCGGGTGCGGTTCCCAGCCGAGGAAGATGATCGGCTCATCGCGGTCCGAGGCGCGGGCAACCTGTGCCAGCATCCCCTGTTCCGAGCTTTCCACGACCTCGAATTCCGCCGCGCCAAGGCCAAAGGCATCTGCACCGATCATGTCCATGATCAGGCGATTGCCGTCATTGCCGGGCTCGATGCCGTAAATGTCGCCGTCCAGTTCGTCGGCAAAGGCTGCGATGTCGGCGAAATCGCCGATGCCCAGCGCGGCACCGGCGGCGTTGGTGGCCAGCGTGTATTTCGCGCCTTCAAGGTTGGCGCGTACGGTGTCGACGGTTCCCGCATCGCGGTAGGGGGCGATATCGGCCTCCATCGTTGGCATCCAGTTGCCCAGGAAGATGTCGACATCTCCCGAGGCCAGCGAGGTGTAGGTCACCGGCACCGACAGGACCAGCGTCTCGGTCTCGTAGCCAAGCGCCTCGAGCACGACAGAGGTCGCGGCAGTGGTCGCGGTGATGTCGGTCCAGCCCACGTCCGAGAAGGTCACGGTGCCGCATTCGGCATGCGCATCCGCCAGCGCCGCGCCCGTGGTCAGGCCGAGGGCGAGTACCGAACAGGCAGTACGATTGAAAAGGGTCATGATGAGGTATCTCCCGGTTGGTGGTCTTTTTGTTGATTGACCAGTCAATTAAAATCCTATCTTCTGCAGCATTGCAACCATAAGGGGTAATGCCATGCCGCGCACGGGCATGATGGCACTGCGTAAAGACGCGCTTGTCAACGCAACGATTGGAGAAATCGGGCGTCAGGGCTCTTTGGACGTGACCGTGGGACAGATTGCGAAGGCTGCGGGCGTGTCTTCGGCTCTGGCGCATCACTACTTCGGGTCCAAGGATGAACTGTTCCTGGCTGCAATGCGGTCGATCCTGTCGGAATTCGGGGCCGAGTCGCGCCGGGAACTGGCCGGCAACCCCCTGCCCCGCGCACGGCTTTCGGCACTGGTGAAGGCCAGCTTCGGGGGCGCGAACTTCCAGACCGAGGTGGTGGCCGCCTGGCTGAATTTCTATGTCATGGCCCAGACCAACACCGAGGCCGCGCGGCTGTTGCGCGTCTATCAGCGCCGGTTGGTATCCAACCTGACCCACGCGCTGCGCCCGATTTGTGCGACGCCGTTGGATGTGGCCCGGACAACGGCGGCCCTCATTGACGGGCTGTATATCCGCCACGCGCTGTCGGACGCCGGCCCGCCCGACTCTGCGGCCGCGATCGCGACGGTCGAGGCCTATCTTGACCTGACCTGCGGAGCGCATCAATGACCCGGCCCAACATCCTGATCCTCATGGTCGACCAGTTGAACGGCACCCTGTTTCCCGATGGACCTGCCGATTGGCTCCATGCGCCTAACCTCAAGGCCCTCGCCGAACGGTCGACACGCTTTCAGAACGCCTATACCGCCTCGCCGCTGTGCGCGCCGGGTCGGGCGTCGTTCATGTCGGGGCAACTGCCAAGCCGCACGGGCGTCTACGACAATGCGGCCGAGTTCGCGTCATCCATCCCGACCTATGCCCATCACCTGCGGCGCGCGGGCTATCAGACCTGCCTGTCGGGCAAAATGCATTTCGTCGGTCCCGATCAGATGCACGGGTTCGAACAGCGGCTGACCACCGACATCTATCCCGCCGATTTCGGATGGACGCCCGACTACCGCAAACCGGGCGAGCGCATCGACTGGTGGTATCACAACATGGGTTCGGTCACGGGCGCAGGCGTGGCCGAAATCACAAACCAGATGGAATATGATGATGACGTCGCCCACCAGGCCGAGCAGAAGCTGTATGATCTGGCGCGCGGGCATGACGCGCGGCCCTGGTGCCTGACCGTCAGTTTCACCCACCCCCACGACCCCTATGTCGCGCGCAAGCGATACTGGGACCTGTACGAGGATTGCGCCCACCTGCAACCGCAGGTTCCGGCGCTGGACTACGCCGATCACGACCCCCACGCGCAGCGGATCTTCGACGCCAATGACTGGCGAAATTTCGACATTTCCGACGATGACATCACCCAGTCGCGCCGCGCTTATTTCGCCAATATCTCCTATCTCGACGACAAGATCGGCGGCATCCTCAACGTTCTCGAGACCACGCGGCAGGATGCGATCATCGTCTTTGTCTCGGATCACGGCGACATGCTCGGGGAACGCGGGCTGTGGTTCAAGATGAACTTTTACGAAGGGTCGGCGCGCGTGCCCCTGATGATCGCTGCACCGGGGATGACTGCGGGGGCGATCAGCGACCCGGTGTCGACCATCGATCTGTGCCCCACACTGTGCGATCTGGCCGGTGTCTCCATGGCCGAGGTCATGCCATGGACCGACGGAGAAAGCCTGGTGCCGCTTGCGCGCGGCACGGCACGGATCAGCCCGGTGATGATGGAATACGCGGCCGAAGCGTCAATCTCGCCGCTGATCGCGCTGCGGCAGGGGCGCTGGAAATACACCAATTGCGCCCTGGACCCCGAACAGTTGTTCGATCTGGATGCAGATCCGCAGGAGCGGGCGAACCTTGCCGAAGATCCCGCCCATGCCCACACGCTGGAAAAATTCCGCGTCATGGCGGCGGCGCAATGGAATCTGGAACAGTTCGACGCCGACGTTCGCGAGAGCCAGGCCAGGAGATGGGTCGTCTACGAGGCGCTCAGGAACGGGGCCTATTTCCCGTGGGATTTCCAGCCGCTGCGCGATGCCTCGAACCGGTACATGCGAAACCACATGGATCTGAATGTGGTCGAAGAAAATCAACGCTTTCCCCGAGGAGAATGACCCAATGGGAACCATCAACGCCCAACCCACCGCCTCACACTTCATCGATGGTGCCTATGTCGAAGACACCGCAGGCGCGCGGCGACCGGTGATTTATCCGGGCAGTGGCGAGGAAATCGCTCATGTCCACGACGCCACGCCCGCGATTGTCGAGGCCGCACTGGCCGCCGCCAAGGCAGCCCAGGGCCCCTGGGCCGCACTGATGCCGGTTGAACGGGGCCGCGTCTTGCGCCGGGCCGCCGACATCATTCGCGCCCGCAATCGTGAATTGTCGGAACTCGAAACACTCGATACCGGCAAGCCGATCCAGGAAACGCTGATTGCGGACGCGACCTCGGCCGCAGATGCGCTGGAATATTTCGGCGGTCTCGCGGGCACGCTCACGGGCGAGCATGTGCCGCTGGGCGGCGATTGGGCCTACACGGTACGGGTGCCACTGGGTGTCTGTGTTGGTCTCGGCGCATGGAATTACCCCACGCAGGTGGCCGGCTGGAAGGCCGCGCCAGCGCTGATCTGCGGCAACACGATGGTGTTCAAGCCATCGGAACAGACGCCGCTATCCGCCTTGAAACTTGCAGAAATCCTGGTCGAGGCCGGCGCGCCGCCCGGCGTCTTCAACGTGGTTCAAGGGGCGGGAACCGTTGGCCGCGCGTTGGTCGAAGATGCCCGCGTCGCCAAGGTCTCGCTCACCGGTTCGGCGGAGACCGGCAAGAAGGTCTATGCCGCGGCCGCGAGCCAGATGAAGCATGTCACCATGGAACTGGGTGGCAAGTCGCCACTGATCATTTTTGACGACGCCGATCTGGAAAGCGCCATCTCGGCCTCGATCAACG
>Ga0102938_10004196_pt1 | contig 10637 bp, 6 predicted proteins | sample SalPonR2_B_D2_MG_FD_84516 | JGI IMG/M metagenome (GOLD analysis project Ga0102938, IMG submission 84516) | Salt pond soil microbial communities from South San Francisco under conditions of wetland restoration - Salt Pond MetaG R2_B_D2_MG | ecosystem: Environmental > Aquatic > Marine > Intertidal...
CGACCGTTCCAGCGGCACGACGTCAGCCGCCTGCCCGACGTCGAAGGCGCGAAGCCGAAGAAGAAGTTCAGGTCCTGCCCGATAGACTTCTTCCGCATCGACATCGCCGATGTGCGGACCGAGGACGGCAAGCTCTAGATGCTCGTCGCCGTCGACCGGACCAGTAGGTTCGCCTTCGCGGAGCTGCACGAGCGCGCCACGGATTTCCTGCGCCGACTGATCGCCGCCGTTCCGTAGCGCATCCACACGGTGCTCACCGACGGCGACACGCACTGCACCGACCCCGAGGGCGACGGCTGGACCGCGGCCGAGCTCGAGCGGCTGCTCGCGGAGAAGGCGCGCTTTCGCCGTCATTCCTTCGCGCTCGCCTGCGCGCAGAACGACATCGATCATCGTCTCAACAAGCCGCACCACCCGTGGACGAACGGCCAGGTCGAGCGAACGAACCGGACGATCAAGAAGGTGACGGTCCGGCGCCGTCACGACGAGCGGCGCGAGCTCCTCAAGATGTTCCTGGGCGCCTGCGACTTCGCCAAGCGGCTGAAGGCCCTGAAGCGTCTCGCCGTCTTCGATTTCATCTCGACGAAATTGGCGTCAGAGTCCGAACGCTTGCGGCTGCGCCCCGACCATCTCATTCCGGGACCGAACATCCGGCAAGTCTCCAAGCCGCGCGGGGAGTGCGGAGCCGGCGGCGAACGCCATCGCGACCGGGCTGGCGGAGGCCGTCGTCTCGGACGCATCGGGCACGACCGGGGCGAGCGTTCGGGTATTGTTCGCGTCCGCGCGCATCAGGCCTGACGCCGAAGCCAGGGAGCGCGCCGAGGCGGCGGTCCGCCGTGCGGCCCGTCCTCGGGATCCGGCCACCGAGGGCTCGTCACGGACGGTGCCCGCGGTCACGACCGCGGCCGTGCCCGAGACGTCGGACGGGGCGGTCCGCGCCTCGGCTCGGCGGCGGATGCGCCCTGTCTGGCCGTGCCCTTCCGCGAGGGCGCAGGGTCCGACGATCCACGCCGCGGAGGCTCGGGCCAAGGACGAGGGCGGCGCGCGGCGGGACGGTCCGGACGAGGGCCACGGGCCTGCCGGCGATGTGCGCGGCGCCCCGACCTTCATGCATTTGGAGCCGGAGCGGATGCGGCGCCTCCGATGTCGCGGCGGCGGACGCCGCGGGGCATACGGTGGAACGCCGGCGCGTGGCGGACGGTCCGTGCGGCAAGAGAGTGCGCGGCGGGCCCCGGTCGGCGGGCGCCGCGCTCAGGGCGTGGGGCGACGCGGGCCGCAGAGCGCGAACAGGCGCTGCTGCTCCTCGGCCCAGGCGCGGATGTCGTAGGCGGCGACCTTGCGGCGGAGCGCGGCCATGCGGTCGCGCCGCTCCTCCTCGCCCATGTCGAGGCCCTGATCGATGGCGCTGTCCATCGAGCGGTGGCTGAACGGGTTGGTCAGCACGGCCTCGGAGAGCTCCACCGCCACCCCGGCGAATTCGGAAAGCACCAGCGCGCCGTCGCCGTCGGTGCGGGCGGCGCAGAATTCCTTGGCCACGAGGTTCAGCCCGTCCGCCAGCGGCGTGATCCACGCCACGTCGGCGGCCTGATAGTAGGCGACGAGGTCGCGGAAGGGAATCGCGGTCCCGATCAGCGCCACCGGCTGCCATTCGAAGGCGCCGAAGCGGGAGTTGATGCGCCCGGCGATCTGCTCGATCTCGGTCTGCACCTCTTCGTAGGCTGTCATGTTGCGGTTGGCGCTGACCGAGACGTGCATCAGGCGGACCTTGCCCCGCAGATCCTTGCGCCGCTCCAGCAGGCGCTCATAGGCCTGAAGCTGCTCGATGTTGCCCTTGGTGTAGTCGGTGCGGCTGACCGAGACGATCATCCTGCAGTCCGGCCCGATCTCCTCGCGGATCGCTTCGCGTCTCGCGGCCGTCTCCTCGGAGCCGGCGATGTCGGCGATGTAGGCCGCGTCGACGCCGACGGGGAAGGCGCCGACCCGGACGATGCGGCCGTCCCACGCGAGCGAGGTCGGGGTCATCCGCTCGGACAGCGCCATGCCGCCGGCGGGCAGGAAATCCTCCCGCACGTGCTCGCGCGCCACGTCGCCGATGTCGAACAGGGAGCGGACCACGGCGACGAAGTTCACCGCGTAGCGCGGGATGTGGAAGCCGACGACGTCGCAGGCGAGCAGGCTCTGCACGATCTCGGCCCGCCACGGCAGCACGTTGAACATGTCCGCCGAGGGGAACGGCGTGTGGTGGAAGAAGGCGATCTTCACGTCCGGGCGCAGGCGGCGCAGATAGGCGGGGGCGAGCCAGAGGTTGTAGTCGTGGACCCAGACCACGGCGCCCTCCGCCGCCTCCTCGGCCGCGGCCTCGGCGAAGGCCCAGTTCACTTCGCGGAAGGTCGGCCAGTCGACGGGGTCGTAATTGTACTTCTCCTTGAAGGAATGGAGAATCGGCCAGAACGCCTCCTTCGAGGTGATGTGGTAGAAGCTGCGCACCTGCTCCTCGCGCAGGGGCAGGCGGCTGACGACGTAGGCGCCGTAGGCGTCGGTGATCTCCTCGCGCCGCTCGAAGCCGGGATCGGCGGGATCCTCGGCCAGCTTCCAGGCGACCCAGGCGCCCTTGTCGACCGCGCCGAAGAAGCTCTTGAGGGTGGGGACGATGCCGTTGGGGCTCGTGTTCTCGCGCCGGATCGTGCGCCCGTCGACCACCTCCTCCTCGTAGGGCTGGCGATGGTAGACGATGACGAGATCGGACTTCTTCGGCGCGGGCGCGGGCGCGACGGTCCCGGTCCCGGTCTCGGTCTCTGTCGCGGCGTCGGCGGGTGCGGTCATCGGGAGGTCTCCGGTTGCGGCGAGGCCGGGTGCAGACCCAGCGCGGCGATCGCCTCGAGGATGCCGCCGGCGCCGAGGGCCTCGGCCCGGTGAAGATGCCCGGCCTCGCCGAGCTCGGCGAGGAGGGCCGGCTCCGAGCCGCCGACGGCGACCGCGGGGACGCCGCAGGCGAGCATGGAGAGATCGTTGAGCGTGTCGCCGGCCGCGAGGACGCGGGTTTCCGGCACCTCGAGATGGGCCAGGAGGCGGCGCAGGGACGGGCCCTTGGAGACGCCCTTGGGCAGGACGTCGAAGAAACGGTCGGCGGAGATGAGATGATCGTGGCCGAGGGCGGCGACGGTCGCGATCGCCGCCGGGTCGAAGGCGGCGGGATCGTAGTCGTAGCTCACGCGGAAGCGGAACGGCGTCGGCTGCAGCGCGAGGCCCGGCGCGCCGTCGAGCGCGGCGCGCACGGCCGGCCCGGCCTCGGCCCAGAGCGCGGCGATCTCGGCTTCGAGCGAGGGCATGGGGCGGACGCGACCGCGGTTCTCCGCCTCCATCGTCATCTCGGCGATGGTGGTGCCGACGTCGCCGACGACGTAGTCGGGCCAGGGCACGGGCGTCTCGGCGCACAGCGTCTCGAGGAAGGCCGGATCGCGGCCGGTGACGAAGATCAGGCCGATCTCGGCCCGGCGCGCCTCGATCCAGCGGTAGAGGGCGGAGCGGTCCGCCTCCGAGCCGCCGAGGAAGGTGCCGTCGAGATCCGTGGCGAGCACGAAGCCACGCTCCGAGAGAGGCGGCGCGACGGCGGCGAGGGTCGTCACCGCATCCGCTCCTTGAAGTGCCCGGCGGCCTTGTCGGCGGCGGGATGCGCGAGCGAGAGCGAAAGCGCCTTCGGCTCGCCCTCCAGCGGCCTGGCCCAGAGCGCGGCGAAGGTCTCCGAGATCGAGGCGCCCTCGTGCAGGATGGCGCGCACCGACTCGCAGATCGGCAGGTGGACGCCCTGCGCGCGGGCGAGATCGGTGACGGAGAGGGCGTTGCGCTCGCCCTCCACCACGACCGGCCTGCCGTCGAAGCAGTCGGCGCGCCTCCGGCCCTGTCCGAGTTCCAGCCCGAGGCGCATGTTGCGCGAGGTGGGCGAGGAGCAGGTGAGCGCGAGGTCGCCGATGCCGGCGAGGCCGGTCACCGTCTCCCGCCGGCCGCCGAGCGGCTCGGCGAGGCGCTTCATCTCGTCGAGGCCGCGGGTGATCAGCGCGGCGCGCGTGTTCTCGCCGAAGCCCGCCCCTACGGCGATGCCGCAGGCGATCGCGATGACGTTCTTGAGGGCGCCGCCGATCTCCACGCCGACGAGGTCGTCGGAGACGTAGGGTCGGAAGCTCTCGGTGCCGAGCGCGACGGCGAGGCGGACCGCGACCGTGGCCTCCGCCGCCGCGCCGAAGTCGCCGGCCGAGGCGATCGTGGCCGCCGTGGGGTGGCCGGTCGCCGCCTCGCCGGCGAAGTTGGGCCCGGAGAGGGCGGCGACCGGGTTGGCGGGCAGCTCCTCCGCCACGACCCGGCTCATCAGCTTGTCGGTGCCGACCTCGACCCCTTTGGCCGCGAGGCAGACCGGCACGCCGGGCGCGAGATGGGTCGCGAGGGCGCGCGCCGTCTCGCGCACGGCGTCCGAGGGGACGACGAGGAGGACGGCGTCCGCGCCCTCGACCGCCTCGCGCAGATCGGAGGTCGGGAGCAGCGCGTCGGGGAACGGCGCTTCGGGGAGGTGGCGGGCGTTGCGACGGTCGCGTCGGAGGGCGGCGGCGTGATCCTCGCGCCGCGCGTGCAGGCGCACGGTGCGCCCGGCCTGCGCCGCGATGACGGCGAGGGCGGTGCCCCAGGCGCCGGCGCCGACGACGGCGACGGTCTCGATCCGTCGCGTCTCGGGCGCGCCGCCCTCCGAAGGGAACGCACCGCCGAAGTCGAAGGCGCTCATGCCGTCCTGTCTCCTTGATCACCGCGCGATATCATGCGCTCCGAGATCGTGCGCAAGGTCGGTCACCGGGGTCCGGCGGCCCTTGGCGGGGCCCGGTCCGGGGTGCGTCGGCGTGCTGCGGCGCCGAAGGTCACGCCGAAGGTCGCGGCACCCACGATCAAGTCTAGTGTCACGCCGCGGAAATGCAAGGCGCCGGCAAACGGGTCGACGCGAAGGCGACCCGGGCGTACCTGTCAGCAGGCAACGCTTCAGGCGGCGTCGCGGCGATCTCCTGAGCGTGCCATCTCTCAGTATACTGCATATGAATGTCTTTTCGCAGCGCCTGAATTTCGATTCAGGGCCCGCGATTTTCGATCCCTGGGATGCTTCGCTTGCCAATGCTGCGCTGCGGTGCGTATGCTCGTCCCGTGATCCTTCGCTGCACCGCGTCACGGATCGGCGTCTCGGATGCCGGCCTTCGTCGCGATCCGGTGGCGATGAAGAGCATTGGGCGGCGGCCCGCGGACCGGGCCGCGCAACGGTACGAGGCGGATGGTGACGCGACGCGGCGACGACGCACGGCTCGCCGAGGATGTCGCCCGGCGCATCGCTTCGGGCCGCTGCGGCGATCCCTTCTCCCATCTGGGCGCGCACCGTGTCGGCGAGGGCTGGGCGATCCGCGCCTTCGTGCCCGGGGCCGAGGCGGTGACGCTGGAGGCGCCGGACGGCGAGGCGCTGGCGGAGATGGCGGGCCAGGGCGACGACGTCTTCGTCGCGCGGCTGCCGGAGCGGCCCGCCGCCTGGCGGTTCCGCGGCCGCCGCGCGGGCGACGTCTGGGTCGAGGAGGACCCCTACCGCTTCGGCCCCGTGCTGGGCGCGATGGACGAGCACCTCATCGCCGAGGGCACGCATGGCCGCCTCTGGGAGGCGCTGGGCGCCCACGTGATGCGTCACGAGGGGGTCGCAGGCGTGCATTTCGCCGTCTGGGCGCCGAACGCCGAGCGGGTCTCGGTCGTCGGCGATTTCGACGGCTGGGACGGCCGGCGGCACGTGATGCGGGCGCGCGGCGCCTCCGGCGTCTGGGAGATCTTCGTGCCGGGGCTCGGCGAGGGGACGCGCTACAAGTACGAGATCCTCGGCCCCGGCGGCGAGCTGCAGCCGGCGAAGGCCGACCCGGTGGGCTTCGGCGCCGCGATGCGCCCCGACGACGTCTCGGTGGTGCGGCGCCTGGATCGGCACGACTGGCGCGACGACGCCTGGATGGCGGCGCGGGCGGCGCGCAACCGGATCGACGCGCCGATCTCGATCTACGAGGTGCACCTGGCGTCCTGGCGTCGGACGCCGGACGGGCGCTGGCAGACCTGGGCGGAACTGGCCGAGACGCTGGTCCCCTATGTCGTCGAAATGGGCTTCACTCATATCGAGACGCTGCCGATCTCGGAGCATCCGCTGGACGCGAGCTGGGGTTACCAGCCCGTCGTCCTCTTCGCCCCCACGGCGCGGCACGGCGACCTCGAGGGGTTCAGGACGTTCGTGGAGGCGTGCCACGCCGCCGGGATCGGCCTGATCGTGGACTGGGTTCCGGCGCATTTCCCGACCGATCCGCACGGGCTGGCGAGGTTCGACGGCACCCACCTCTACGAACATCAGGACCCGCGGCAGGGATTTCACCCCGACTGGAACACGGCGATCTACAACTACGGCCGAAACGAGGTCGCCAACTACCTGATCGCCAACGCCCGCTACTGGACGCGCGAGCACCATGTCGACGGGCTGCGCGTCGATGCCGTCGCCTCCATGCTCTATCTCGACTATTCGCGCGGCGAGGGCGAGTGGACGCCGAACCGCTTCGGCGGGCGCGAGAATCTCGAGGCGGTCGAGTTCGTCCGCCGCATGAACCGCGAGGTCTACGGCGACGACGCCTCGGTGATGACGATCGCGGAGGAATCCACGGCCTGGCCCGGGGTCAGCCGGCCGGCGCACGAGGGCGGGCTCGGCTTCGGGTTCAAGTGGAACATGGGCTGGATGCACGACACGCTGCAGTACATGGCGCGCGATCCGCTGCACCGCAGCCATCACCACGGCGAGATGAGCTTCGGCCTTCACTACGCCTTCAGCGAGAACTTCGTGCTGCCGCTGAGCCATGACGAGGTGGTGCACGGCAAGGGCTCGATCCTCGGCCGCATGCCGGGGGCGCCGGCCGAGGCCTTCGCGGATCTGCGCGCCTACTACGCCTTCATGTGGGGCCATCCGGGCAAGAAGCTGCTGTTCATGGGGCAGGAGTTCGGCCAGCGGAGGGAATGGGACTTCGAGGGCGAGCTGGACTGGGGCGCGCTCGACGATCCGCTGCATTCGGGGGTGCGGCGGCTGGTCGGGCGGCTGAACGCGGTCTACCGCGACGCGCCGGCGCTGCACCGCCTCGACGCCTCGCCGGAGGGGTTCCGCTGGGTCGAGGGCGGGGCGGAGGCGGCCTCGGCCTACGCCTGGCTTCGGCTTGCGGAGGGCGCGGCGCCGGCGCTCTGCGTGTTCAACTTCTCGGGCGTGGCGCATGACGGCTGGTCGATCGGCGTGCCCGAAGGCGGGCGCTGGCGGGTGGAGATCAACACCGACGACGCGGACTGCGGCGGGGCCGGAGGCGGGCCGAAGGGCGTGCTCGTGGCGGAGGCGGTCCCGGCGCACGGTTTCGCGACGTCGCTCAGGATGACGCTGCCCCCGCGGAGCGGGCTGATCCTGCGCCGCGTCGACTGAGGGAGGGGCCGATGGACGGAGCCGCCGACCCGATACGCGCCGACGAGGACGCCGCCGCGGCGGTGGCCGAGGAGGCGCGCCGCGTGCTGCAGGCCGCGCCGACGGCCTACGAGGCGGCGCGGCGCCTGGTGCGCCGCCTCGGCGCGCTGCCGGTCGGCGGGCGTTGCGAAGTCGGCTTCTGGGCGCCGGAGCTCGAGGAGAACCGGGCGCCCGACGGCGACGTCTTCCTCGAGGTGCTGCAGCCCGAAGACGGCTTCTCGCTGACCGTCTCGCGGCAGACGGCGCGCTTCCGACGTCACCGCGTGCCGGTGGCGCGGGTCGGGTCCTGGGTGTTCGCGGCGGTGCGCGGCATGACGGCCGGCACGCGCGAGCGGGTCGGCGACTTCTACGCGCTGGTGTGGCGGGACGCGGAGGGGCGCTGGCGGCGGATCCTCGACCCGATGGCGGCCTCGCTGCCCTTCGGCGCCTTCGCCCCGGCGGAGTTCTACGACCTCGAGGCGATGCAGGCGGCGCGCGGCGACGGGGACTGGTTCCGGGCGCTCGAGGGCGATCCGGCCAAGATCGGGCCGCCGACCTCGATCCTGCAGATCCACGTGCCGACGGCGACGGGGGGCATGACCCTCGCCAGTCTGGCGCGGCACGTCGAGACGGTGGGCGAGCGCTTCGCCCGCGGCGCGGAGCTGGAGCCGGCGGACCGGCTGTTCCTCGGCTACGACGCGGTGCAGCTGATGCCGGTGGAGCCGACGACGGTCCACGAGGCGGGGCCGGACTTCTGGACCGAGGCGGATCCCGCCTCCGAGGTCGCGGAGGTGGATCTGCGCCGGCCGGACACGACGAACTGGGGCTACGACGTCGTGATCGCCGGCATGGCCGCGGTGAACCCCGCGCTGCTGGAGAGCGGGCGGCCGGACGAGCTGGTGGACCTCGCCGCCGCGCTGCATCGGTTTCCGGGGCGGCCGAAGAAGCTGATCCTCGACGTGGTGTTCGGACATTCGGACAATCAGGGGCTGGGCGTGCTGAACCGGCACTATTTCGCCGGACCCAACATGTACGGCCAGAACATCAACTACCGAAACTGGACCGTGCGCGCGATCCTTCTCGAGATGCAGCGCCGCAAGGTGGATTTCGGCGCCGACGGCGTGCGCGTCGACGGCGCGCAGGACTTCAAGTGGTGGGACGCGGACCAAGAGATCCTGCGCCACGACGACGACTACCTGCAGGAGATGTCCGACGTCGTGCAGGAGGTCGCCGGCAGACGATACCGCCCGTGGTTCGTGTTCGAGGACGGCCGGCCCTGGCCGCAGGAGGACTGGGAGCTCTCCTCCACCTACCGCGCGGTGATCGAGGCGCAGCGCGACGACGACGTGTTCCAATGGGGGCCGCTGACCTTCGCCCACAACACGCCGTTCCTCTATACGTTCTGGCTGGCGAAATGGTGGCGCATCCGGGAGATCGTGGAGCACGGGGCGAACTGGATCTCGGGCTGCGCCAATCACGACACGCTGCGCCGGGGCACGCAGATCTCGCCCAAGCTGAACATCAACACGCGCCTCGGCGAGACGCGGATGGACATCCTCGAGCATGCCTACGACAATCCGGCGGCGTGGCTGCTCAGCTACGCCTGCCTGCCCGGCGTGCCGATGGACTTCCTCAACGCCGGGGCCCGCGCGGCCTGGGGCTTCATCCGCAACCAGGACGACCGCTACGGCGTGAAGATCATGGCCGAGGAGGCGGTTAGCTTCGACTGGCAGGTGGACGAGCGGGCCTATTGCGCGCCCGGGGCGTTCTCCCGCCTGCGCGCGCTCGGCTTCGAGGGGCGCGAGGATCTGGAGCGGTTCCTGCGGGTCCTGCCGGGCCTGGTGGAGGTGACGGACTACGATCTGGACGTCATCGCGACGCTGCTGAACGCGGTCGACCCGCCGCTCTCCGGTCCGGCGCCGTTCACGCCGGGCGAGCTGAAGCGCGTGGCGCGGGCGTGGATGGACGACATGCACGACCACTGCAATCTCGCCGGGCATCTGGACCGGCTTTCCGACGCGCAGACGGCCTTCACCCTCGACGTGCGGCGTTTCCGGCTGGAGCGTCCGTGGCTGCGCGCCAATTTCGGACCTCGCGATCGTTTCTCCTACGCCCAGCCGGTGGACGGCACGGTGCTGTTCACCTCGTTCCGCCACGGCCCGGACGGCGAGCAGGTCTATTCGGTGATGCACATGGAGGGCGGGCCTACGGAGGAGTTCGATCCGCTCTCGCTCGATCCGCAGGCGGCCAACGCCACGGGCTGGCGGGCCGCGCTGCGCACGCCGCCGATCGGGGCGGACTACCTCGGCGGGCCGCTGACGCTGCACGACAGCATGGGCGTGACCTTCGTGCGCCGCGAGGGCCGAGCGGGGGGCGACCCGGCGCGCCGGGGCTGCTAGGCTCCGTCCATCGGAGCGACGAGCGGGGAGACGCGCCATGCGCGAGACGCCGAGCGACCTGACGGGTCTCGCCCGCCAGAGCATGGCCTTCGTGCTGGCGGGCGGGCGCGGCAGCCGGTTGCGGGAGCTGACGGACCGGCGCGCCAAGCCGGCGGTGTATTTCGGCGGCAAGAGCCGGATCATCGACTTCGCCCTCTCCAACGCGGTCAACTCCGGCATCCGGCGCATCGGCGTGGCGACGCAGTACAAGGCGCACAGCCTGATCCGCCATCTGCAGCGCGGCTGGAACTTCTTCGCCGCAGGGCGGGGCGAGACGCTGGACATCCTGCCCGCCTCGCAGCGGGTGAACGAGCGCGACTGGTACCTGGGCACCGCCGACGCCGTGGCGCAGAACATCGACATCATCGACGGCTACGACCCGAAATACATGCTGATCCTGGCCGGAGACCACGTCTACAAGCAGGACTACACCCGGATGATCGCCCAGCACGTCGAGAGCGGGGCGGACGTCACGGTCGGTTGCGTGGAGGTGCCGCGCGCGGAGGCGAGCGCCTTCGGGGTGATGGCCACGGACCCCACGGGGCGCATCACCGACTTCCTCGAGAAGCCGTCCGAGCCGCCGGAAATGCCGGGCCGGCCGGGCGTCTCGCTCGCCTCGATGGGCATCTACGTGTTCGAGACGCGCCGGCTGATCGAGCTTCTGGAGGAGGACGCCGCCGACC
>Ga0102938_10004197_pt1 | contig 10633 bp, 7 predicted proteins | sample SalPonR2_B_D2_MG_FD_84516 | JGI IMG/M metagenome (GOLD analysis project Ga0102938, IMG submission 84516) | Salt pond soil microbial communities from South San Francisco under conditions of wetland restoration - Salt Pond MetaG R2_B_D2_MG | ecosystem: Environmental > Aquatic > Marine > Intertidal...
CACCGACCTGGAGGGTGACAACCTCATCAGCACCGGCGTTGACGGCCTGCCGGATCGCGGCTTTCCGTTCCTTGGCAATGCCGACAGCGATCCCGAGGACGATCGCGATACGGTCACCACGGGTGCCGGCGATGACACCATCACCACTGGCGACGATGATGACGTCATCCATGCGGGCAACGGCGACAATGTCATCGATGCAGGCTATGACGACGACGACATCACCTCGGGTTCGGGTGCGGACCTGATCACATCGGGCGAAGGATCCGACACGGTTTCGGCCGGGGATGGCGATGACACGATCTATGGCGGCCTTGGTCCCGGTCTGGGTCTCTCGGCCAACCTGATCGACGACAACGTCAACCCGTTCAACAATGATCCTATCCTCGACAACGGCGACGACCTGATCGATGGCGGCGCGGGCGACGATCTGATCTTTGGCGAAGATGACAACGACACCATCGATGGCGGCGCAGGCAATGACACGCTGGATGGCGGTGTCGATGACGACGTCATCACCGGCGGCGCGGGCGATGACCAGATCATCGGCGGGCAGGGGGCCGATACGCTGGAAGGTGGCACCGGCAACGACACCTTCACGGTCGGCACCTTCACCGATCCCATCTTTGGCGCTGATTATACCGAAGGTCTGGGTGACGTCATCACCGGCGGCGAGGATGCCGATGACGGGGACATCGACGTTCTCGACCTGACCGGTGGCGGGCCGCTCGAGGTCATTTTCGACGATGCCATCGACCCCACCGGCGAAAGCGGTGAAAGCGGCACGGTCATCTACTACACCGATGCCAGCCAGACCACCGTCAAGGGCACGCTGACCTTCAAGGAAATCGAGAATGTCATTCCCTGCTTCACCCCGGGCGCGATGATCGCCACGCCCAGGGGCGAAGTGCCGGTCGAATCCCTGCGCGAGGGTGACAGGGTCATCACCCGCGACAACGGAATCCAGGAAATCCGTTGGATCGGACGCCGCACGCTGAACCGCCAGGACCTGGCCGAGGCGCCGAACCTCAAGCCGATCCTCATCAGGGCGGGAAGCCTGGGCCATGGCCTGCCGGAACGCGACATGCTGGTGTCGCCGCAGCACCGGGTGTTGATAGCGGGCAAACGCACGCAACTTTACTTTGACGAAAGCGAAGTGCTGGTGGCGGCCAGGCACCTGGTCAATACCGGCTCGATCCAGACGGTGGACACCCTGCGCACAACCTATATCCACTTCATGTTCGACCGTCACGAGGTCGTTCTGTCGGACGGGGCCTGGACCGAAAGCTTCCAGCCCGGCGATCAGTCCCTCGGCTCGATGGGGGCGGAGACGCGCGGCGAAATCCTGGCCCTCTTCCCCGAACTCGGGACGGTGCAGGGTCTGGCCGGCTACGGCGCCGCCCGCCGGTCGCTGAAGGCGCATGAGGCAAGGCTGCTGCAACTCTGATCCGTCCGGTCCCCGATCCCTGCGGGGGGCGGCGCAACAGCATGGCCAAGGGCGGCGGGCCCCTGGCCTGCCGCGTGCCTGCCCCGAGGCCGTCAGCCCGGTTACGTGGCGCGCCACCTGTCCCAATCCTCGGGGGTGTCCAGGTCGACAAGCGCGCGGTCATCCTCGAGCGGCAGCAGATGTACGCGCCGTGCCTCTCGCTGCAACAGATCGCGCGCGCCCCGGTCCCCGGTCAGGCACGACAGGTCAGGCAGCAGATCGGCCGGGAACACGACCGGATGCCCGGCCGCGCCGGCCCGCGACGCGGCCCTCAGGATGATGTCGGGGGCCTGGGCATGCAGCGACAGCATCAGGTGCAGGTCCCGGGCGGTGATCTCGGGCATATCGGCCAACAAGACCAGAACCGGACCGCTCAGCCCCGCCACCCCCGTCACGATCGACGCCGCCATCCCCGCACCCGCCGGCGCGTCGAGAACCTCAAGCTCCAGTCCCTCAAGCGCGGCGCGCCGGTCTGCCTGGTCGGGGCCAAGCACCACCCGCGTCGGGCCGGCCTGCGGCGCGCGCCGGGCCATGCGGCGGATCAGCGGCTGGCCGTCCACCTCCTCCAGCAGCTTGTCACGGCCCCGCATCCGGCTTGACCGTCCGGCCGCCAGCACCACAAGCGTCGCCTCACCCATGTCCCGATCACCCCGCAGCTTCTCTGTTTCAAAAATATCCCGGGGGAGACGCCAACGGCGTCGGGGGCAGCGCCCCCTGCCGTCAGACATAAGCGATCAGGCCCGCGCCGTCACCACCGACCGCGCCCGTCAGGGCGCCGGGCCCAACTGTTGGCAGGGGCCGCCAGGCCCCGAAACAGGCGGGAGCGCCCGGCTAGCCGCGCATCCGTGCGCCGTCTGCATCCCAAAGCGGGTCGCGCACCAGGCGTGCCTTGCGAAGCTCGCCGAGGATCTCGATCTCGACCTCCAGCCCTTCGGCCGCGCGATCATGCGGCACGAAGCCATAGGCCACCGATTGCCCGGTCCAGTGCGAATATCCACCCGAGGTGCAGAACCCCTGCACCGTGCCGTCCAGCCAGATCGGCTCATAGGCCACGACATCCGCGTCATCGGCCTCGACCACGAAATGGCACAACACCCGGTCCGGCGGCGTGGCATTCTGCGCCTCGGCTGCCGCGCGACCGATGAAATCGCTGTTCTTTTGCAGCCGCACGAACCGGTCGAGCCCGGTTTCGGCCGGCGTGTAATCCGGCGAGAACTCCCGCATCCACGAGCCAAAGAACTTGTCGAGCCGCAGCGACATCATCGCCCGCATGCCGAAGGGCTTGATGCCGAACGCCTGACCCTTGTCCCAAAGCACATCCCACACTCCGCGCTGTTCCATCGCGTCCACGTAGATCTCGTATCCCAGATCGCCGGTATAGCTCACCCGTTGAACAAGCGCCGTGGCCATGCCGATGGTCATCGGGCGCACATCCATGAAACGGAACGCATCGGCGCTGACATCCGTGCGCGTCACGGCCTGAAGCAGATCGCGCGCGCGCGGCCCCGCGATCTGGAATCCGGTGCGTCGGTCGGACAGGTTTTCCACCTGAACATCGCCCGCCAAGTGCCTGTCGAACCAACGCAAATGGAAATCCTGTGCACCATAGCTGGCGGTCAGCTGGAATTCCGTCTCCGACAAGCAGGAAATCGTGAAATCCCCGATGATCCTGCCTTGTTCGCTCAACATGGCCGACAGCGACATGCGCCCCGGTTTCGGGATCAGCCCCGCCATGACCCGGTCCAGCCAGGTCCGTGCATCCCGGCCCGTCACGCGGTACTTGCCGAAATTCTGCACCTCGTTGATGCCGACAGCTTCGCGCACGGCGCGCACTTCACGCGCGGTGGCCTCCCAGGCGTTGGACCGGCGGAAGCTCGGTGTCTCGTAGCGGGGCTCGCCCTCTTGCGCGAAGTAGTTGGGCACCTCCAGCCCGTATTGCTGCCCCCAGACCGCGCCCATGGCGTCGAAGACATCGTACATCGGCGTCCGGCGAAAGGGGCGCGCGGCGGGCAGTTCCTGGTTCGGGTAGACCACGGAGAACCGGGTCTGATAATTCTCGATCACCTTGGGCAGGGTATAGCCCGGCGTGATCCAGCGCCCGAACCGCGCCACGTCGAGCGCCATCACGTCGCGGTCGGGCTCGCCCTCGATCATCCACTGCGCCAGCGTCAGCCCGACACCGCCGCCTTGCGAAAAGCCCGCCATCACCCCGCAGGCCGACCAGTAATTCCGCAAGCCCGGCACCGGCCCGACCAGCGGGTTGCCATCGGGCGCAAAGGTAAAGGGACCATGGATGACCGATTTTACGCCCGCGCGTTCCAGCACCGGAAAACGTTTGTAGGCGAAGGCGATCGACTCCTCGATCTTGTCGAAATCATCGGGCAGCAATTCATGCCCGAAATCCCAAGGCGTACCGTCCACGGCCCAGGGGCGCGCGGCCTGTTCGTAGAACCCGATGCACAGCCCCCGGCCTTCCTGGCGCAGATAGCTTTCGCCGCCCGGGTCCATCACATGGGGGTGTTCGGTGTCCCGTTCGTAGATCTCCGGGGTATCGGCGGTGACCAGGTATTGATGCTCCATCGGGTGCAGCGGCAGGTAGGCGCCCGCCATCGCGCCCACTTCGCGCGCCCACAGCCCCGCGGCATTGACCACGTGTTCGGCATGGACCGTGCCCTTGTCGGTCACCACGTCCCAGGTGCCATCCGGGCGCGGGTTGGTTTCCAGCACCCTGGTATGCGTATGGATCTGCGCCCCGCCCATCCGCGCGGCCTTGGCATAGGCATGGGTCGTGCCGGACGGATCCAGATGACCATCCAGCGGGTCGTAGAGCCCGCCCAGGATGCCGTCGGTATTGGTGATCGGCGCGATCTTCCTGATCTCGTCGGGCCCGATGATCTCGGTCTCGAGGCCCATGAAACGATGCTTGGCGCGTTCCGCCTTGAACATGTCGAGCCGCTCGGGCGTGTCGGCCAGCGTCACGCCGCCCACGTGGTGCAGGCCGCAAGACATGCCTGTCAGCTCTTCCAACTCACGGTAGAGCCGGATGGTATAGCCCTGCAGCGCCGCCATGTTGGTGTCGCCGTTCAGGGTATGAAAGCCGCCGGCCGCATGCCAGGTCGACCCTGAGGTCAGGTCCGATCTTTCCAGCAACATCACGTCGGACCAGCCGAGTTTGGTGAGGTGGTACAGAACCGAACAGCCGACGACGCCGCCGCCGATGACACAGACTTGGGTGGTGGATTTCATTTCGGTCCTCGCATGCTGGTTCGAGGCCATAAAACGGGTCGGTCAGGGGGGCGGCACGTCGAAAAGCGACAAATCCTGCCGTTTGACGGTCGCAACGCATGGAAAGCGCCATCGAGACCGGAGCGCGGTCCCGATCCTGTCAGAGCTGGCGGATCTTGAGCCTTGTCAGGCGGTTCTTGTCGCGTTCGGCCACTTCGAAGCGAAAGCCGTGGAAGCTGAAGCATTGTCCGACCACGGGGATGGTCTGGGCTTCGTGGATCACCAGGCCCGCGACGGTGTTGGCTTCTTCATCGGGCAGCGACCAGTCGATCGCACGGTTGAGGTCGCGGATCGTCATCGACCCGTCGATCAGGTAGTTCCCGTCGGGCCCGGCGGTCAGTTCCGGCGCGTCGGGGGTATCGAATTCATCGGTAATCTCGCCCACGATTTCCTCGAGGATATCCTCCAGCGTGATCAGCCCGCGCAATGCGCCGTATTCATCGACCACCAAGGCGAAATGCGTGTGACGGCGCAGGAACTGGCGCAACTGGTCATCGAGCGTCGTGGTTTCGGGAATGAAGTAGGGTTTGACCGCCACATCGGTGATCTTGAATCCCTTGAGCCCCGGGGCGTCGTCGCCGCGCGTCAGGCGGTCGATGGCGCGCAATAGATCCTTGGCATGCACCAGGCCGATGATGTTTTCCTGCTCGCCCTTGAAGACGGGCAGGCGGGTGTGGGGGGATTCGAGCGCCTGGCTGAGAATGGCCTCCGGGTCCGCTTCGGCATCGATCATCTCGATGCCGGAACGGTGCAGCATGATTTCCTCGACCGTGCGTTCATGCAGATCGAGCGCGCCCAGGAGCCGGTCGCGATGTTCCTTTTCGACCACGCCTTCGGAATGCCCGATGGACAGCGCGCCCATGATTTCCTCATGCACGGACAGCATGTTGGCGCCCGCATCGATCCGGACGCCGAAGATGCGCAGCACGCCGCGCACGAGCAGCCGCACCAGCGCGACAACCGGAGCCATGACGGCGATGACCAGCCCGACGGGCCGCGCCGCACGGGCGGCGACGGTTTCGGGATCGTTGATGGCATAGGTCTTGGGCAGCACCTCGGCGAAGATGAGCACAAGCGCCGTCATCACCAAGGTGGCCACCGCGACGCCGCTCTCGCCCAGAAGGGCCGTGAACAAGGCCGTGGCCAGGGACGTCGCGAGGATGTTGACCAGGTTGTTGCCCAGAAGAATGCCGCCGATCAGGCGTTCGTTGTCTTCTTTCAGGACCAGCGCCCGCGCGGCGCCCTTGGCGCCACCATTGCCCTTGTCGGCCAGATTGCGAAGCTTGCCGCGCGATGCCGCCGTCAGCGCCGTTTCCGAGCCCGAGAAGAAGCCCGAGCACAACAGCAGGAACAAGATCACCGCGGCCGTGATCCAGGTTGCAGGGTCGCTCAGGCCGGAGACGGCGTCCGGGATCGGAATATCGGTGTCCATGGGCAGGTTATGGGGTCAGGCGCGCGATGCTTCAAGGGCCGGCGGTGATGCGCGGGGCCGGTGTGGCACGGGGGGCGCTGCCCCCCGACGCGCTGACACGCGTCTTCCCCCCGGGATATTTGAGAAACAGAGAAGCAGGTGACGCCGTATCCGGGCGCGGATTGGCATCAGGATCGGGCGAGGGGATGGTTGTCGAGAGCCAGGCGCTTGAGGCGATCATCGAGGATATGGGTGTAGATCTCGGTCGTGGCGATATCGGCATGGCCCAGAAGGGTCTGGATGGCGCGCAGGTCGGCCCCGTTTTGCAACAGATGGGTCGCAAAGGCATGGCGCAGGGTATGGGGCGTGACGCGGGCAGGATCGATGCCTGCCTGCACGCAGAGCGATTTGATCAGCGTGAAAAAGCGGACGCGGGTGAGGTGCCCGGTCTTGCCGCGCGAGGGAAACAGGAAGGCGGATGGCCGCGCGCCCCGGTCGATGCGGGCGGCGTCCTGGGCGGCATCCCGGCAGGCAAGCCAGGTTGTGATCGCGTCCCGCGCGGGGGGCGACAGCGGCACCATGCGTTCCTTGCCGCCCTTGCCGCGCACCAGCAGGAGCTGAGGATTGCCGCGCACGGCGGCGGCGGGCAGCGACACGAGCTCGGTCACGCGCAGGCCGGTCGCGTAGAGGATCTGCATCAGGCAGGTGTTGCGCAGCCGGTCGGCGTCACTGCGGCCATGGGTTTCGGCCGCCGCAAGCAACGCGTCGACCTCGTCCATGGTGAGTGTCTTGGGCAGGCTGCGCCGACGGCCCGGTCCCTTGATCTGCAGGGCGGGATTGTCGGGGCGCAGGCCTTCGTCGCAGGCGAAGCGGTAGAGCTGTTTCAGGGCCGACAGACGACGGGCGCGGGTGGCCGGCGCCAGGCCCTGGGTGTCGAGATCACCCAGGTAGGCCTCGAGGTCATCGCGGTTTGCGCGGGCCAGGGTGCGGCCCTGATCCGCCAGCCAGTCGGCCGCCTGTTTCAGGTCGCGTCCATAGGCCAGTTGCGTGTTTTCGGCCGCCCCCGTTTCCGCGGCCTGCGCGTCGAGAAACCCCGATATCAGGCGCGCGTCGTTCATCCGCGGATCAACAGCAGTTGCAGGGCGGCGCGGCGGGCGACGTCCTCCAGGCCGACCTGCCGGAACAAGACCAGCGCGTCGGTCACGTCGCCCGGGTCACGGGCGGGATCGGACAGAACCCTCGCGGCGCGCAAGAGCCCTTCTCCCAGGCGATCGTTCTGCACGAACCACGCGTAGCGGTGGACCGGAGGTTCGGCTGCAAAGGCGGCGGCGATGGCGCTTGCCGTCAGGTCGGAGGCCCGTGGCGGGGTGGCGGGCAGGCCGCGGGCGATGTCGAAGGCAAAGCGTTCCTCGTCGGTCTGCGCCACGGCGTTTTGCGCCACCTGTTCGTAAAACGAGCTCAGCAGGCCGATCCGGCGCGCCAGAAGTCCCGCCTCGCCGGTCAGCGGAGTGCGCAACAGCCGTTCGGCAAAGATCTCGGCAAAGGCGATTTCGAGACCGGCCGTTTCCATCGCGGCCCATGCCGGCGGAAGGCGGCGGGTGACCTCGGTGGCGTCGTTTGCCAGGATCGCGGCATCGACGGCCTGCAGGGCGGCAACCCGATCCCAGACGCCGCCCGAGGCAGACGGCACGCGGTCGGTATAGATATCGAGCCACTGGTTGGGCTCGATCGCGCCCGAACGGGTCAGGCGTTCGGCCGCATCCAGTTGCGCGCGCCACCCGGCGATGTCCGACAGGTCGGCATGGGCAAAGGCCAGCGGCAGGCCCGTCGTGTCAGGTCGTTCGCCCAGCGCCACGCGCATCTGGAAGGTCAGGGGGGTGATGGCGGGATCGGGGGGCAGGGGCGGTTCGCCCTCGAAGAGTTCCGGGTCGAGGAAGCGGGCGATCAGGTCGGCGTCGTCCTCGGAAATCCGGCCCAGGGCCGCGCCGGTATCGAGCGTGAGGGCCGCCGCCGCCCAATCGCCCGATCGCGCAAGGCAAAAGATTCGCGCCGTCAGGGTGGGCGCGATGTCGGGGCTGGCGGACATGGCCGCGCAGGCGCGCGCGGCGTGATCGGTCAGCAATGACACATCGAACCAGCGCCGGAACACGTCGGCATTGGTGGGGCCGCCGCGTTCGACCAATGCCTGGGCCGGGTCAAGCGCGCCGCGCAGCAAAAGCATGTCGAGCCGCGCAAGGAACAGCGTTCCGGCATTCGGGTCGGCATCCGCGGGCGGGTTCAGTTCCGCCAGGGCCAGTGTTTCGGTGAAACCCTGGATGGCGGGCAGCCCCTGGACCGGTTGCGCGCGCAAGAGGCGGGCCAGCGTTTCTGTTTCCGATGCCCCCCAAAGATCGTCCGGAAGCCCGGTGATGGTGCCGGGCAACAACCCCACAACGTCAAGCGCCACGGTGCCCAGCGGCATGACCGTCACCGCGGGGGGGGTGGCGGATACGGCGATGTTGGAATGCGGCCGGGTGACCGTATCGGACAGCCAGTCCGGTGCGACCAGGTCGGGCAGGTCGCTCAACGGCGGCGGCGCCGGATCCTGCGCGACCACAGCACCGGCACTGGCGATGATGCTTGTCAGGACCAGGCCTGCCTTAATCCACATTCAGGTCCACCGGCATAGTTACCTGGTTCTGTTCCGGCACCAGATAGCCTGAATAGCTGTATCCGATCAGCCCGATGATCCCCAGGATCACCAGCAGTATCAGAAAACGAATGATGCGCCCCATGGGTCTGTTGCCCCCTTGCCTCGATACTGGTCCGACCCCCGGCCGCGTGGCCAATCCGCCGGATCGGCGTTTGCCGCCGTTGATGGTTTCCTTATAAGCCATGATGCGCGAAAATGCGCCAGTCAGGGGACGGAATTTTAGGGGCCATGGGCGAAACAGCGCCAAATATTCGTGAACGCCTTGTGCGCACTGTCGTCCTGGTGGGCATGATGGGCGCCGGAAAGACCGCCGTGGGGCGGGCTATTGCCGCGCGCCTGGGGGTCGACATGCGCGATTCCGATGCGGAAATCGTGGCCTCGGCCCAGTTGAGCATCGCCGAGATATTCGATCGTTACGGCGAGCCGTTCTTTCGCGAGAAGGAAAGTGCCGTGATTGCCCGGCTGCTGGACGGGCCTGTCTGTGTGCTGTCCACCGGTGGCGGCGCCTGGTTGTCGGACCGGAATCGGGCGGTGTTGAGCGCAAAGGCCGCCATAGTGTGGCTGGATGCCGACCTGGATCTGCTGTGGTCGAGGGTCCGGCACAAGACGACGCGGCCCCTGCTGCGCACCGAAAGTCCGAAGGCGACGTTGACGGAGCTGTACCAAGCGCGCCTGCCGTCCTACGCGCTGGCGCCACTGAAGGTGCATGTCGACCCGGCGTGGTCGATCGAGGACACGGCCGACCAGGTCATGCTTGAATTGATGCGCGCGGGCGCGGTGGAAAGGGATTCGGATGGCTGACATGGCTATGGTTCATGTGCCCTTGGGAGATCGGGCCTATGACGTCAGGATCGGGCCCGGTCTTGTCGGGCGCGCGGGGGCCGAGATGGCCGGGTACCTGGCGCGGCCCCGCGTCTGGATCGTGACCGAACAAACCGTGGCCGATCTTCATCTGGCCGCCGTCCAGGACGGGCTGCAGGCGGGCGGCATCACGTCGAAGGCGCTGATCCTGCCGCCGGGGGAGGGCACGAAAAGCTGGCCCTTCGTCATCCAGGTGGTCGAATGGCTGCTGGATCAGCGGGTGGAGCGCCGGGACATGGTGATCGCCCTGGGCGGAGGCGTCATCGGCGATCTGGTGGGGTTTGCGGCGGCGATCTTGCGGCGTGGCGTGCGGTTCGTGCAGATGCCGACCTCGTTGTTGGCACAGGTCGATTCTTCGGTCGGGGGCAAGACCGGGATCAACACGCGCCATGGCAAGAACCTGGTGGGGTCCTTTCACCAACCGTCGCTGGTCCTGGCGGATATCGACGTGCTTGGCACCCTGACACCGCGGGATTTCCTGGCGGGCTACGGCGAAGTGGCGAAATACGGGCTTTTGGGGGACGCGGATTTCTTTTCCTGGCTCGAAGACAATGGTCCCGCGCTGGCGGCAGGAGACGCAACCCTCCGGCTGGAGGCCGTGCGCCGGTCGGTGCAGATGAAGGCCGATATCGTGGGCCGGGACGAGACCGAACAGGGGGAACGGGCGCTGTTGAACCTGGGACACACCTTTTGTCACGCGCTGGAGGCTGCGACGGGCTATTCCGACCGGCTGCTGCATGGCGAAGGGGTGGCGATCGGGTGCGCGCTGGCCTTCGAGCTTTCGGCGCGTCTGGGGCTGTGTTCGCAAGAAGACCCCAGCCGCGTGCGTGCGCATCTGGCCGACATGAAGATGAAGCGAGATCTATCTGATATCAAAGGGGTTCTTCCCGACGCGGAC
>Ga0102938_10004199_pt1 | contig 10627 bp, 9 predicted proteins | sample SalPonR2_B_D2_MG_FD_84516 | JGI IMG/M metagenome (GOLD analysis project Ga0102938, IMG submission 84516) | Salt pond soil microbial communities from South San Francisco under conditions of wetland restoration - Salt Pond MetaG R2_B_D2_MG | ecosystem: Environmental > Aquatic > Marine > Intertidal...
CCGCCGACGGCATCGACGTCCTCGACGCAGATGGCGTCCGCCGCATCGACGTCGCCGGCACGCTCGTCGCCGTCACTCCCGACGCCACCCGCATCGTGGTCGAACGCGACGGCCGGCTCGTGCTCACGCCGCTGCCCGACAGCACCGACACCGAGGGCGACTCCGACACGGCAGACCGATCGGACACCACCGACGACACCACGAACGACGAGGGCGACGACGACGGCGTCGACATCGGCCCGAGTGGCCGACTCGTCGCCTTCACCGACCTGTGACGACGAGATGACCGACGGCACACGACCTCCCGGCGGCGAGCTCGACGGCGAGCGCCACGACGACGCCTGGATCGTCATCCACGACGGCCCCACCGTGTGGAGGTTCGAGCGAGAGTTCCTCCAGTCCGACTGGACCTGCCTGTTCGGCAACGGTTGCCGAGGCATCCTCGACCGTCCCGCCGAGGAACTCCACCAGGGATGCTGTTCGCTCGGCGCTCACTTCGGCGACGGTCCGGCCGGGCAGGCCGAGGCGATGAACGTCGGCGCCTACGCGGCGATGATCCCATCCGAGCGGTTCCAGTTCCACGACGTCGCAACGGATCCCACTCCCGACGACAGTGGTGCCCATGGCATCTTCGGTGACGCCGAGCGGACGCACACGCGAGTCGTCGACGGCGCCTGCATCTTCCTCAACCGGCCCGGATTCGCCGGTGGGCAGGGGTGTGCCCTGCACCTCGCCGCACTCGACGCCGGCGAGTCTCCCACCGAGTGGAAACCGTCGGTGTGCTGGCAACTGCCGCTGCGTGTCGACTGGCAGGAGATCGACGCCGACTCGGAGTCGGCCACCGTTCGTCGGTGGACCAGAGCCGACTGGGGCGATCACGGCCGGACGATGGCCTGGTGCTGCACCGAACGCGCCGACGGCGGCGAGGCCTACTGCGGCGAGACGCCCGTGGTGGAGTCGATGGCCGACGAACTCACCGCACTGGCCGGCGAGGCCGTGTACGTCGAACTCCGCCGCCGTCTCTGACTCGGCCGGCGACGGCGAGCCGCAACCGGTCCGGTGCCGGTCGACACCACCTCTTCAGATGATGTCGACTGCGTCGAGGACGCCGGCGAGCGCCTCGTGGTCGGTGTCACCGGTGGTCGCGTCCCGCCAATCGCTGCGCTTGGTGCCCCACGACACGAAGTCGTGCACCGTGCTGTGCACGGTCGGCGCATCTGCGTCCACACCCGCAGCGACCGTCCAGCCGTCGGCCCCCGGCGAGAGCACGTAGCTTCCCCCGGCCGGGCCGTCGAAGACGAGGTTCACGGCCTCCTGCGGGGCCGCAGCGAGCGCCCCGGCACACATCTGCGGCAGCCCGGCCAGCATCCACTCGAGAGTGGCCGCCAGGGTGCCCTCCTCCTGCGGCAGGTCCTTCGCCCGCGGCACGGACCGCCCGATGTCGTGGCGGAGGTGGCAGTAGTGGTCGAACGCGATGGCATTGCCCAGCAGGTGGAGCGGGTGTGTTCCGAGGTCGGCGATCGGTGCCACGACCTCCGCCATCGGCGGCTCCTGCAGCGCGGCGAGCGCGGCCACGCCCTTCGCCGACCACTCGCGGTAGGCGTCGAGCACCCGGTCGACGGCCCAGTCGCGGCGGGCCTCGACGGCCACGTCGTTGGCTTGCTCCGCCTTGCCCGAGTCGCCGACGTCGATCGACGCAGGATCGGCGATCTGCTGGAACACAGCGGCCATGTGTTGAGCGACGTCCTGCACGCGCCAACCCTCGCAGCCCGACGGTGCCTGCCACTCCTGCGGTGTGAGCGTGGCGAACAGGTCGCCGGCGTGGCGCACTTCTCGTTCGAGTGCGTCGATCGCTGCTGCGGTCATGATGTCCTCCCGAGTCGGCGTGCGGCGCGGCGTGAAGTGCGGTCGCCGCGTGTCGCGGCCGACTGTAGGTGGCCGGCGCCCGGTCAGTTCGAGCGGAGGAGCCGGCCGTTCAGGGCGCCGGTGTGTTCGCCCCGCTCCATGAACACGGCGCCGTTCACGAGCGTGTAGTCGTACCCGGCCGATCGTTGCACGTACCGGCCGGCTCCACCCGGGAAGTCACGGACGTACTCGGGGTGGGGCAGGTGGAGGGTCTCCATGTCGATGACGTTGACGTCGGCGAAGGCGCCCTCCACCAGCCGGCCGCGATCGCGGATGCCGAACAGATCGGCCGTGTCCGATGTGAGCCGCCGCACGGCCTCCTCGACGCTCCAACGCTCACGCTCGCGGATCCAGTAGCTGAGAAGGAACGTGGGCTGGCTGGCGTCCATGATCTGCCCCACGTGGGCGCCGGCATCGGCGAGGCCGAGTGTGACGAGCGGGTCGTCGAGCATCGCCTCCACCGCAGTGAGATCCTGGTTGAGGAAGGGCAGGTTGGCCACGAGCTCGCCGTCGGTCTCGAGCACCAGCTCGATGAATGCAGCCGCCGGGCTCACGCCGCGCTCGTTGGCGATCGCTGCGAGCGAGGTGGCGGGATCGCAGTCGTAGCGTGCCTCACCCTCGGGGAGCACGAAGAGCTGGTCGAGATCGACGCCGGTGCCGTGGACGTCGGCCTCGCTGATCAACGTCTGGCGGAACGTGGCGTCACGCAGCATCTGGAGCTTGCGTCCGTTCACCGCGGCACGCAGCTGCTTCCACGCCGGAGCCCGGTCGAAGGGTGTCCGGCTCTCGAGCCCGAAGAGGATGCCGACGCCGCGCGCCGTGGTCTGTGGTCGGACGTCGGCTCCGTCGGCGTTCTCGCTCTTCACGAAGTCGATCACGGCCTCGAACAATCCCGGACGCCGGTCGCTCTGGGTGAGGCCGAAGCTCACCGGTCGGCCGCTGCGACGGCTGATCTCCCCCATCAGCGCCACTTCGCCACGCGTGCTGTCGAACCGGTCGTTGTCACGCTCCCCCAGACGCATCGCGCCCTCGAAGACCCCGGCACCGTGACGACCGAGCACGTCGGCGAACGCCAGCAGTTCGTCCGCAGTGGCATGCGTTCCCGGCACGGGTCGGCCGTCGGGCACCCGGTGCAGGAAGGTACGGCTCGTCGAGATCCCCAGCGCACCCGCAGCCATCGCCTCGTCCACCAGGGCCGCCATGGCGGCGATGTCGTCGTCCCTCGCCGGGGCCTCGTCGAGGCCGCGTTCACCCATCACGTAGGTGCGCAGTGCGCTGTGGCCGACGAGCCCACCGGTGTTCGGACCCTTCGGCATCCGGTCGATCGACGCGTAGTACTCGCCGTAGGTCTCCCAGTCCCACGGCAGCCCGTCGAGAATGGCGTCACGCGGGATGTCCTCGACGCTCTCCATCATCTCGGCGAGCGTGGCCCGATCCTCGGGCCGGCAGGGAGCGAAGGTGACGCCGCAGTTGCCCATCACCACGCTGGTCACGCCGTGCCAGCAGCTCGACGTGCCGATCGGGTCCCACGCCAGCTGGGCGTCGAGGTGCGTGTGGATGTCGACGAACCCGGGCGTGACCAGCCGGCCGTCGGCATCGATCTCGCGACGGCCCCTGCCGTCGAGACCGCCGTCGTCGACGTCGACGATCTCGGTGATGCGATCGCCGCTGATGCCGACGTCGGCCCGCCGGGCGGGTGCGCCCGAGCCGTCGACGACCATGCCGCTGCGAATGATGATGTCGTGGGTCATGCCGCCTCGAACTGACTCGGGGTGGGCCGGGCGCATCGTCCCGACCGAAGGGCCGAGACGGGTCTAGCGCGGACAGATGACGTTGGAGTCAGCGGAAGTGTTCCAGTTTCGTGTCGCGAGTCGGCAGGCACCCTGCCAGTTCAGCCGGCCACGCCGAGGTCGACATCGACGAACCGGCGGTGGCAGCGCACATCATCGCCCGTGACGGGCCCCGCTCGGACATGACACTCGGAGCGGCATCGCGCTGCCGGTGGCAGGTACGTTCGGCGTCATGCGCGTCGACGTGATGACCGTGCCCGGACCGCTCGCCACGATGGGCGACGCCGCCCGGCGGACACGCGAGGCCGGCTTCGACGGGATGCTGCTCACCGAGAGCAGCCGCAACATCTACCCGGCCGTGACTGCTGCGGCACTCGCCGAGCCGGCACTCGAGTACTCCACCGGCGTGGCCGTGGCGTTCCCGCGGAGCCCGATGGTGACCGCCCAGGCAGCGTGGGAGCTGCAGGAACTGACAGGGGGACGCTTCCGGCTCGGCCTCGGTACCCAGGTGCGCACGCACGTGGTCCGGCGGTACGGGGCCGAGTTCGACCGGCCCGGCCCCCGGCTGCGCGACTACGTGCGAGCCGTGAAGGCCTGCTTCGCCGGGTTCCGCGGCGAGGCGCTCGACCACCACGGCGAGTTCTACCAACTGACGTTCCTGAACCGGCAGTGGAGTCCGGGCCCGATCGACGCCCCCGACCCCCGAGTGGACGTCGCTGCAGTGAACCCGTGGATGCTGCGGATGGCCGGGTCGGTTGCCGACGGTGTCCACGTCCATCCGCTCGGAGAGCCCGGCTATCTGCGGCGACACGTGATCCCCGAACTCACCGCCGGTGCCGAAGCCGTCGGTCGCGACGTCGACGACCTCTCCGTGATCGTGCCGGTCCTCACCGTGGTGGGCGACTCCGACGAGGAGATCCAGCGCAGCCGTGAGGCGGCGCGGTGGTCGCTGTCGTTCTACGGCTCGACCCCCAACTACGCCTTCATCTGGGACGAGGCGGGCTTCGAGGGCACCACCGAGCGGATCCGTGCCCGGCAGAAGGCCGGTGACTCGGCGGGGATGGCTGCCGAGGTCACCGACGACCATCTGGCGGCATTCACCACCGAAGCTCGCTGGGACGACCTGGCCGATGCGCTGGTCGCCACCTACGCAGGCATCGCCACCCGCCTTGCGTTCTACAGCCCGATGGGCGACACGCAGGAGCGCTTCGAGCGCTACGGCGCTGTCGCCCGCGCCGTGTCGGATCGGACATGACGGGCCAAGAGGGCGCCGGGATCCGCCTCGCACGACCCGAGGATGTCGACGTGCTGGTGGACCTCCACCGCGCCTTCTGCGACGCCGACCAGCACCCGTTCGACGTCGATCGTGCACGCGCCGCGTTCGGACCACTCCTCCAGGACGATCGTTGGGGCGTGGTGTGGCTCGCCGCACCCGCCGCCGGCTACGCCGTGCTCACGTGGGGCTGGTCGATCGAGGCGGGGGGCGCCGAGGCCGTGCTCGACGAGCTCTTCGTCCACGATCGCCGCCGGGGCGTCGGTTCGGCACTGATCGAGAAGCTCGTCGCCGACGGCCGGCGCCGCGGGCTGGTCCGCATCTTCCTCGAGACCGAGGCGCACAACGACGGCGCCCGATCCTTCTACGGCAGGCACGGATTCACGGTCGACGACTCGATCTGGATGAGCCGCGATCTCACATGATCCACGCGCGGCGGGCATCCACGGTCGCCGCGGTGCTGGCCCTGGCGACGACGGTCGGCGCCTGCGGGTCCGACGGGCCCGACGCACCCGCCGCCACAGCGGTGACCACGATCAGCGCCGACCACACCGGCGATCCACCGCCCGACCCCGGCACAGCGGCACCCGACGTCGAGAGCGCCGCTGCGGCGACCGTGTCGGTGCTCGCCGAGGGATGCGGTCCACGCACCCGGTTCGGTGTGGGCACGGTGGTCGCCGACGGAGCCATCGTGACGGTGGCCCACGTCGTCGCCGGATCCGACACGGTCTCCGTGGTCGGCCCGGATGGGCGGACGGTCCCCGTCGAGGTGGTCGCCTTCGACCCGGATCTCGACGTGGCCGTGTTGCGCTCCGACGAATCGATCGGCACTCCGCTCTCCCTGGCTGCGACGGCCACCGTCACGTCCGGCACGGGAATCGTGCTGCTCCCGCGTCTCGGGGCATCGACCGGCGAGGTGGGTGCGCTCGAGGTGGAGGTCGCCCGTCGGGTCACCATCCGCACCACCGACATCTACCGCACCGACGAACTGGAGCGTTCGGGCGTGGAGGTGGTGGCCACCGTCGAGCGCGGCGACTCGGGGGCGATGGTGCACACCTCCGACGGGAGTGCCGGCATCATCTGGGCACGCAGCAGCGAACGCATCGACCGGGCGTGGGCGGTGACCCTTCCCGCTGCCGTCGTCGATCCGTCCGCACTCGCCGAACTCGTCGCGCCGGTCGACGTGCAACGCTGCGTCGACTGAGCCGGTCGGAAGCCCGGCAGCTACGGCGTTCCGAGCACGCGGTCGAGATAGGCGTTGCGGAACGTGCCGTTCGGATCCAGCTTCGACCGCCACGACCGGAAGGTGTCCCATTCGGGATAGCGGTGCGCCAGCGTGTGACGGCTCTGGTAGTGCAGCTTGCCCCAGTGCGGTCGGCCGGCGTAGTCGTTCATGATCTGCTCGACGCCCTGGAAGTAGGCCTCGTACGGAGCCCCCACGTACTGGTGGACGGCGACCCAGCCCGACGGCCGCTGGTTGGCCGTCGACAGGGGGATGTCGTCGGCGGCCGACGACCGCACCTCGATCGGGAACATCGGCGGGAACGGCAGCGTGGCCACCAACCGGTCGATCCGCTCGATCGCGTCGGGGACGGCATCGAACGGGATGCCGTACTCCATCTCCACGAAGTGCACCTTGCGTGGACTGCAGAAGATCCGGTCGCTGCGATCGACGAGCTCACGTTCCGACGCCGCCGACATCACCAACTTGGCCACCTTCGGAGCCAGCGTCGGAAATCGGCGACCGACCCGGCAGACCGTGCCGAACGCCAGGTTCTCGCCGATCCACTTGTCGCGGACGTACTCGAGCGTCGGCTGTGGTCGAGCGGGTTCGTCGGTGCGCGTGTTGCGCTTCACCTGGCAGCGACGGGCGCCGGGCATCCAGTAGAACTCGACGTGGTCGGTGGAGCGCATCACGTTGCCGAAGTCACCGAGGATGTCGACGAGCGGCTCGATGGTCTCCACGGCGCGCAGGTTGAACGCCGGCACGCAGCGCAGGGTCACCTCGGTGAGGATGCCCAGCGCCCCGAGACCGACCCGAGCCACCCGGAGGAGTTCGGGGTCGCGGTGCTCGTCGGCGCGTACGACGCTGCCGTCGCCCGTGACGAGTTCGAGGCCGACGATGTTGGTGGCCAGATTGGCGAACTCGACACCGGTGCCGTGAGTGGCCGTCGACGTGGCGCCGGCGATCGACTGCACGTCGATGTCGCCGAGGTTCGGGAGGGCCAGGCCGCGGGCGAACAGTGCGTCGTTGAGGTCGCGCAGGCGGATGCCTGCCTGCACCGTGACGTCGTGGCCCTCGACGGCCAGCACCTGATTCATCGCATCGAGCGACAGCAGGTGGCCGTCGGTCATGGCGGTGTCGGTGAACGAGTGGGCGCCGCCGATCACCTTCACGCGCTCGCCGGCCGCCGCAGCCGAACGGACCACGGCGGCGACCTGGTCGGTGAACTGCGGCTCGTGGACCTGGGCGGGAACGCAGCGCTGATTGCCGGCCCAGTTCCTGGTGGGGACTGCCATCGGGCCAGGGTAGATCGCTCTCGCCCACCGGGCCCACCGCTGCCGACCCGCGGAGCCCACCGCGACGCTGACGGGACGCCACCGTAAGGCCGTCAGCGTGCAGCGCCGTCAGTGTCCGACGAGGATCGAGACCGCCCGGTCGAGTTCTTCCTCGGTGGTGAGGTAGTGCACCGACATCCGTACCAGGGTGGGCAGACCCCGGCGCTCGACGTCCCACCGCGCCGATCCGGCCGGCGTGGTGGAGACCGCCACACCGTGCTCGGTGAGCCGTCGACGCAGGATCTCGCTGTCCACCCCGGGACGTGCGGTCGTGACGATCCCGCAGCGCTCGACGCCCTCGTCGTAGACGTCGCAGCCGGCATCGACGAGCCGGCTGCGCAGCCCCTCGGCCCGATCCGACACCGTCGCCTCGATCCGGTCGGAACCCCATTCGAGCGCATGGTCGACGGCCGCGCCGAGGCCCAGCCAGCCGGCGACCGAGTGCTCCCAGTACTCGAACCGCTGCGCTCCCGGTGCCCATTCGTACCGGTCGGCCGCCACAAGCTCTGCGCCGTGGTGGTCGGGCTGCGACGGTGACGCTGCATCGAGGATCGTTCGTCGCGCGTAGAGGAACCCCGTGCCACGCGGGCCCCGGAGGAACTTCCGACCGGTGGCCGACAGGAAGTCACATCCGATCTCGTCGACGTCGATGCGGCGCTGACCGACCGACTGGCACGCGTCGAGCAGGAACGGCACACCCGCGGCTCGCGCGAGCGAGCCGACCTCGGCGGCGGGGTTCACCAGGCCACCGTTGGTGGGCACGTGGGTGAGCGACACGAGTGCCACGTCGCCACCGGCGAGGCGCCGTTCCATCGCCGCGAGGTCGACCTGGCCGGTCGCATCGCTGGGCACGCGGTCGATCACCACACCACGGCGTTCCACGGCACGGAGGAAGCCCACGATGTTCGCCCCGTACTCGTGGTCGTGGACCACGATCCGCTGTCCCTCCTCCATCGGCAACGACCAGAAGGCTGCGTTCCACGCCGCCGTGGCGTGCTCGGTGCGAGCGATCTCGTCGGGTGCTGCACCGATCAACCGGGAGATGGACTCGTACACCTTCGCCGAGCGATCGGCGGCCTCGGCGGCCGCTTCGTACCCGCCGATCTCCGCCTCACGACGGAGGTGCCCGAGTTGCGCATCGAGCACCACCTGCGGCGGTAGCGACGAGCCGGCGTGGTCGAGATGGATCCGATGCGGGTCGGCGCAACCGGGTGTGACGGCACGCGCCGTACCGATCTCGTGGTTGCTGAGCATCGTCACATCATCGACGGTAGCGACCGGCCTGCGTCATCCGGGTCGAACGGGGTGCGGCCCGGTTCAGAGGGCGTCGAGGAGTGCGTTCTCCACCACCTCGGTGAGTGCCGGGTGGATGTAGAACACCGACCGGGCGAGGTCCTCCGCCGGTGTGTCGAACTCCATCGCCTGGACGACCGGCTGGATGAGGGTCGCGGCCTGCGGCCCGATGATGTGTGCCCCGATGATCAGCCCTGTCTCGTCGTCGACGAGCACCTTGGCGAAGCTCGTCTCGTCGGCGAGCGCCCAGCCGTACGCCGTGCCGCCGTAATCGCGCCGGCCGACGCGGAACGACCGGCCCTGCTTCGTCGCTTCCTGCTCGGTGAGGCCCACCCGGGCGACCTGCGGGTTGGAGAAGACGGCGCTCGGCACGGCCTTGTAGCTCTGGTGCCGGATGTCGTCGGGATGGGCGATGTTCCAGAAGGCCACGGCCGCCTCGGCGTTGGCCAGATGCTTGAGTTGGTAGTTGTTGGCGAGGTCGCCGACGGCCCAGATACCCGGCACGCTGGTGGCCATCGTGTCGTCCACGGCGACCGTGCCGTGGTGGTGGCAGACGAGGCCTGCCGCATCGACGTCGAGGAGATCACTGTTCGGCTCCCGGCCCGTGGCGACGAGCAACTCGTCGACCACCGACTCACCCACTGCACACGTCACCTTGATGCCGTCGGCCACACGTTCGACATGCGTGGGCACGTGTCCGAGCAGCAACTGGATGCGCTCGCGAGCACCGAACACCTCGGTGAAGCGGGTGGCGATCTCGGTGTCGAAGTCACGCAGCAACATCGGTGACCTGTTGAAGATCGTGACCTCCGATCCCAGTGCCGCGAAGACGTGGCCCATCTCCACGGCGATGAAGCCGCCGCCGATGATGCCGAGTCGCTTCGGCAGATCGGCCAACCGCATGATCGAGTCGGACGTGTGGAATCCGGTCTCGACCAGGCCTGCGACGGGGGGTACGACGGGACGTGCACCGGCGGCCAGGAGGATGTGCGGGGCCGAGATGTGGCGGCCCTCCACGTCGAGCGTGCGCTCGTCGATGAAATCTGCCGTCCCTTCGATCAGCGTGACGTTGGGGGTCCCGCTCGCCCGGTACTCGCGACCGCCCTCGGCGATCGGATCGATCCGCCCGAACACCCGGTCGCGGATGGCCGGCCAGTCGGCACCGTCGAAGCGGGTGTGGACGCCGAGCTTCGAGGAGTTCTCCGACGCGTGGGCCACATCGGCAGGCAGCACGAACATCTTCGACGGGATGCACCCGCGGTTGAGGCAGGTTCCGCCGAAAACGTCGCGTTCGACGATGGCGATCTTCCAGTCCGACAGGTACTCGGGGATCGAGTTGCCGGAACCACTGCCCACGATGATCAGGTCGAACTGCTCGGGAGCGGGGGCGGGGGCGGGCGTCGAACCGATTCGGGTGCTCACGGTGGGGGTACAACCCGTGGCTCGCCACTTTCTTCCCGTCGTGGCCCTCGAGACGGCGTCCCGCGGCGACCGCCGTGTGCTCCGCACATCGCCTGCACGTTGCCATCGCCGGATCGTCTGGGGCAGGGTGGGGCGGTGCAACGACGGACGGGTGACGGATTCATGCGCTGCAGCGACGGTCACGTGCGCTGGGGGGTGTACGGCGCCGCAGGAGTGGTGTTCGTGGTGCGCGACGCTCACGGTCAACCGCTGGTGATGCTGCAGAAGCGTTCGGCGATGGCCCACGAGGGTGGCAACTGGTCGTGCGCCGGTGGAGCCCTCGACCTCGGTGAGGGCGCCTACGAGGGTGCGCTGCGCGAGGCCTCGGAGGAGGTCGGGCCCGCCC
>Ga0102938_10004200_pt1 | contig 10627 bp, 8 predicted proteins | sample SalPonR2_B_D2_MG_FD_84516 | JGI IMG/M metagenome (GOLD analysis project Ga0102938, IMG submission 84516) | Salt pond soil microbial communities from South San Francisco under conditions of wetland restoration - Salt Pond MetaG R2_B_D2_MG | ecosystem: Environmental > Aquatic > Marine > Intertidal...
AACTGGCGCTTGGCTCGGGCAAGGACGAGAAGCTGGATCGCACCGACGATCCCGTCCGCATGTACCTGCGCGAGATGGGCAGCGTCGAGTTGCTGAGCCGCGAGGGCGAGATCGCCATCGCCAAGCGGATCGAGGCCGGCCGCAACACGATGATCGCGGGCCTGTGCGAAAGCCCGCTGACCTTTCAGGCGATCACCATCTGGCGCGACGAACTTCTGGGTGAGGATATTCTGCTGCGCGATGTCATCGATCTGGAGGCCACGTTCGGCACCCAGATGGGCGAGGACGGAGAGGCAGAGCCTGTTGTGGAAGCGGCCAATGTCTCGACCGCGCCCGCCTCGGAGCGGCGGGATGAGGGCCAGCCGGAACTGGATGCCGACGGCAACCCGATTGCCAGCGAAGACGATGACGACGAGGACGAACAGGCGAATATGAGCCTTGCGGCGATGGAGGCCGCTCTGAAGCCGCGGGTTCTGGAAACGCTGGACCGGATCGCCGACGATTACGAGAAATTGAGCGAGATGCAGGACAGCCGCATCTCGGCCACGCTGAACGAGGATGGATCGTTCAGCGCCAAGCAGGAAGAGACATACCAGACGCTGCGCTCGGAGATTGTGCAGCTGGTCAACTCCTTGCATCTGCACAACAATCGCATCGAGGCGCTGATCGACCAGCTGTATGGGATCAACCGCCGCATCATGCAGATTGACGGCGCGATGGTGAAGCTGGCCGATCAGGCCCGCATCAACCGCCGCGAGTTCATCGACGAATACCGTGGCCGCGAGTTGGACCCCAACTGGCTGGACGACATGGCCGACAAGGACGGGCGCGGCTGGAAGATGTTCATGGAACGCTCGCTTGACAAGGTGTCCGAGCTGCGCGCCGACATGGCGCAGGTGGGCCAGTATGTCGGTCTGGACATCAGCGAATTCCGCCGCATCGTGGCACAGGTTCAGAAGGGCGAGAAAGAAGCCCGTCTGGCCAAGAAGGAAATGGTCGAGGCCAACCTGCGGCTGGTCATCTCGATCGCCAAGAAATACACCAACCGCGGCTTGCAATTCCTTGATCTCATTCAGGAAGGCAATATCGGCCTGATGAAGGCCGTGGACAAGTTCGAGTATCGCCGGGGCTACAAGTTCTCGACCTATGCGACGTGGTGGATCCGGCAGGCGATCACCCGGTCGATCGCAGATCAGGCGCGTACGATCCGAATTCCGGTGCACATGATCGAGACGATCAACAAGCTGGTGCGGACCGGGCGGCAGATGCTGCACGAGATCGGCCGCGAGCCGACGCCCGAAGAACTGGCTGAAAAGCTGCAGATGCCGCTGGAAAAGGTCCGCAAGGTGATGAAGATCGCCAAGGAGCCGATCAGCCTTGAAACGCCCATCGGCGACGAGGAAGACAGCCAGCTTGGCGATTTCATCGAGGACAAGAACGTGGTCCTGCCGCTGGACAGCGCCATTCAGGACAATTTGCGCGAAACCACAACGCGGGTTCTGTCGAGCCTGACCCCGCGCGAGGAACGCGTTCTGCGGATGCGCTTTGGCATCGGCATGAACACCGACCACACGCTTGAGGAAGTGGGCCAGCAATTCAGCGTGACCCGCGAACGTATCCGACAGATCGAAGCCAAGGCGCTGCGCAAACTCAAGCACCCGTCTCGGTCGCGCAAGTTGCGGTCATTCCTCGATCAGTAAGACGGACGAAATTAACGAAAAAGGGCCGCGCGGGACGCGGCCCTTTTTCGTTTGTGGCTGTGTACGGTTCGTACGAACCCTACGCGCATTTGGGACGAAAGGCGTTTGCGCCGGTTTGAGCGCGGATCGGCGGCCTTGGACACGAGGCAGGAGGTGGGGCAGGGGCGCGCGCCGCGTTTACGATTGGCGCGGCCAGGGCGATCCTGACGGCAAGCGGCAGATCGGGGTGACTACCCGGTAAACACCGCGCCCGGTGGGACGTTGTGAACAGGGCGCGCGGTGCTGTCAGACCATCAAAAGGATTGGGCGCGAGAGCCGCGCGCATGATATGCAAGGCCGGATGATGTGTGAGAGGATCGGGCAGCACGCCATGATCTTGAGCATGTTGTCGCGGGGGGCTGTCTTCGGCGCGGGCTGTCACGGTGGCGGATCACGCCTTGCGTCATCAGGCCAAGGCGGCGGCACGCCAGTGCTGGAGCCGTGCGAGACAAGACGGGATAGGGTGTTGATCCGATGCAGACCACATTCACCATCGAAACCAACGGTCAGGGGCTTTATGAATTCACCCGGCAGGTCACCGCATGGGTCGCCGGATCGGGTGTGGGCGACGGGCTGCTGACGTTGTTCATGCGCCACACATCGGCCAGCCTGCTGATCCAGGAGAATGCCGATCCGGACGTTCAGCACGATCTGCGCGCCTATTTCGCGCGGCTGGTGCCGAAGGCAAATGACCCGGCGATGGCCTATTTGCGCCACACCACGGAAGGCCCGGACGACATGCCGGCCCATATCAAGGCCGCGATGATGCCGGTCAGCCTGTCGATCCCGGTCAGTGGGGGGCATCCGGTGCTGGGCACCTGGCAGGGGATTTACGTCTTCGAGCATCGCGATGCGCCGCACCGGCGTGCGGTTGCGGCGCATCTGATGGCGGATTGAGCGCGCCCGATCCGGGTGCGGTCAGTCGGTGGGCATGAGGACGATCTCGCGCAGGTCGGCGCGGCGCGGCTGTTCAAGCGCATGCACGACCGAGGCCGCGACATCCTCGGGCTGCAGCTTGTCGGGCTTTGGCTCATCGAAGAATGGCGTGTCCACCATGCCGGGCGCGATCACCGTGCAGCGCCCGCCCCAGTCACGCATCGCCTCGGACATGTTGCCTGCCAGACCGTGTACGAACCATTTCGATGCGCCATAGACCGAGGCCGGGATATGCCGCTTGCCCGCGACCGAGCCTGTCAGGATCAGATGACCGCGGCTGGCCTTGAGGGCGGCATGGGCGGCCTTGATGGTCCACAGAACGCCCATGACGTTGACCTCCATCATGGTGCGCCATTCGTCGGGATCGCCCTGTTCGATGCCGGGGGTGGACAGCCCGGTGCCGGCATTGGCGAAGACCGCGTCGATCCCCTGAAAATGCGTGGCGGCGCGATCAATGGCGGCGGTGATGTCGTCTTGGCGGGTGACGTCGCCGGGCAGGGCGAGGGCGTGATCGGTGCCGATCTCCTCGGCCAGGGCCGAGAGTTTCTCGGGATTGCGGGCAAAAAGGGCGACGTTCCAGCCGGCTTGGGCTGCGGCGCGCGCGGTTGCGGCGCCGATGCCCGAGGACGCTCCGGTGATGAAAAGGGTCTTGCGGGTCATGGCCTGTCCTTTCGGTGTTTTTGAGTGTCTCCCTGTCACGTAGGTGCAGGGGGGCGCGGGTCAAAGGGGGGCTGTGGGCCTCTATCTAGGGGTGCAATTTCCCCCCTACCCAAAACCTTGCGGCTCTCCTATAGTGGCTGTGGATAAATGGGCCACAGACCCATGACCAAGAGGCGGATAAGAAAGGGGAACGGCCGATGCGCTGCCCGTTTTGTGGAAATATCGACACTCAGGTAAAGGATTCACGGCCTGCGGAGGATCATGTTTCGATCCGCCGTCGCCGGTTCTGCCCGGCTTGCGGCGGGCGGTTCACCACCTATGAGCGTGTGCAATTGCGCGATCTGGTGGTGGTCAAGACCAATGGGCGCCGCGAGGATTTTGACCGCGACAAGCTGGAACGCTCGATCCGGATCGCCTTGCAGAAGCGGCCCGTGGACCCTGAGCGCATCGAGCAGATGATCTCGGGGATCGTGCGCCGGCTGGAAAGTATGGGCGAGACGGATATCCCGTCGAAAACCGTGGGCGAGATCGTGATGGAAAGCCTCGCGCGGATCGATACGGTGGCCTATGTGCGCTTTGCCAGCGTCTACAAGAACTTCCAGGCGGCCGATGATTTCGACAAGTTCGTGAGCGAATTGCGTCCCGACGAGGCGATCGCCGAAGCCAAGCAACCGGACGAGTGAGCCGCGACGACGCCCGCTTCATGGCCCTCGCCCTGTCGCTGGGGCGGCGCGGCCAGGGCCGGTGCTGGCCCAACCCGGCGGTGGGCTGTGTCGTGGTGCGCGAGGGGCGCATCTTGGGGCGCGGCTGGACGGGTGTGGGCGGACGGCCCCATGCCGAACCGCAGGCGCTGGCGCGCGCCGGGGACGCGGCGCGGGGCGCCACGGTCTATGTCAGCCTCGAGCCTTGCGCCCATCATGGCCGGACACCGCCCTGCACCGAGGCGCTGATCGCGGCGGGTGTGGCGCGGGTGGTGGCGCCGGTCTCGGACAGCGATCCGCGGGTGTCGGGCAAGGGGTTCGACCGGTTGCGCGCCGCCGGCATCGAGGTCACCACCGGCGTTCTGGCCGCGGAGGCGCGGCGTGATCTGGGCGGCTTCCTGCGCCGGGCGGGGGGCGGGCGCCCGCATCTGACGCTGAAACTGGCCACCTCGCTGGATGGCCGGATCGCCACCGCCTCGGGACATAGCCAATGGATCACAGGGCACGAGGCGCGACACGCCGTCCATGCGATGCGTGCGCGCCATGACGCGGTGATGGTGGGGGCAGGCACGGCGCGCGCCGATGATCCGATGCTGACGGTGCGGGGGCAGGGCGATCATGCGCGCCAGCCGGTACGAATTGTGGTGTCGCGAAGGCTCGACCTGCCGTTGATGTCGCAACTGGCGCAAACTGCGCGCGATGTGCCCTTGTGGCTGTGCCACGGTCCAGACCCCGACCCGGCCCTTGCCGAAGCCTGGGACGAGATCGGCGCCGAGCGGATCCCCTGTGACCTGGCGGGTCGGCAACTCGACATGGAAGCCGTGCTTAAGGCGCTTGGCGAAAAGGGCCTCACGCGGATTTTTTGCGAAGGCGGCGGCAGCCTTGCCGCGTCGCTCATGGGCTTGGGATTGGTGGATGAGCTGGTGATGTTTTCCGCCGGGTTGATGATCGGCGCCGAAGGGCTGCCGGCCTTGGGGGCGATGGGTCTGGATCGCCTCGACGGCGCGGAACGCTTTCGGCTGGCTGAGGTGCGGGCGATGGGCGATGACGCGATGAGCCGCTGGATCAAGCACTGAAACCGGCCTGTGGGGGCTCTGCCCCCGCCATTGAAATCCAAAAGGATTTCAACGCCTCCCCCGGGATATTTCCAGCCAGAAGAAGCCCGCGCGCGCCCTGTTTCTTCTGGCCTTAAATATCCCCGCCGGAGGCTCCTGTCCGTAACGCTCTTGGGTCGGTCGGGTCAGGGGCCGCGCCGCCAGAGCCAGGCCTGGCTGGCGCAGGCGCCCTGAAGTTTCGCCAGGGCCCGGTTTGCGGGGCCGGGGCGGGGGGCGGGGCCGTCCGAGAGGCGGTCGAGGATCACCTCGACCGGGCAGGGTTGGTTGGTGAGAGGGTCGAGATAACGTGGGTAGTCGATCAGCGTGGCATGAACGAGGCCCTCCAGAGAGGGGCGCGCGTTGCGCCGGGGCGGGACGGGTCCGAAGCCTGGCCCAAGATCTGGCTCAAGATCCCGCGTCAGCCCCCACCCGGCATAGAAGGGCGCACCGGTGGTGGTGACGGGCAGGCCGCGCAGAAGCGCCTCAAACCCGATCAGCGATGTCATTGTCCAGATTGCGTCCACGTGATCCAGAAGGGCTGCGGGATCGACGCGTGCCAGGACCGCGTCGGCGAGGCCCGACAGCTGGGCCGGGCGCAGCGCGCCAGGGCGCAGGCCCGCTTCGACATCGGGGTGGGGTTTGTAGAGGATCACGGCATCGGGGTTGTCCGAACGGGTTTTCTGCAGCAGCGCAAGATTGGTCGAGATATCGCCCGCGCCAAGCCGGATGGAGGCATCGTTTTCGACCTGTCCGGGGACAAGGATACGGTGTCCTTGGGGTAAGGCTGCCAGATCGGGATGCGCGCCGGCCAGATTGTATTTGCTGAGGCCACGGGCGGTCAGGGCGGAGATCAGCGCCTCGGCGCGGGCGCGCTGATCGGGGCGCAACTGGGCGCGGCTGGCGATCAGCCGTTCCAGCCGGCTTTCGGAGGAGGGATCGTAATAGATGCCCAGATCGTCGCAGACCAGCGACAGGGGTGGGATCAGATCGGCGCCCAGGCCGCGTGAGCGCAGGAAGCCGTCCTCGACGCGCAGCGCGTCTGTGCCGAATGCTGCACCCGAGGCCCAGCACATGTGGCGTCGGCCTGTTTGGCGGGCCAGTGCTGCGGCTTGAACGGGGTCGGACCGAAAGCGCACCGGGCGCACGCTGCCGAAAAAGCGCTGCATATGGCTGCGTTTCCAGAGCCGCATGCCTGAGGCGACCCAGCCTGCGCGATCCTCGCGCCAGGTGCGGCTTTGGGCGTCGAGGGTGGAGATGGCATCTTCGAGCGGGCAGAGCCTGTCGCGGTAGGGATCGTACCATTTGGGATAGAGGATCATCGCGCCCGCGAAAAGTTGTGCGCGGCTAAGGGCGCGGCCCCGGCGCGGCAGGGGCATTGGGTGATACTCTTCGGTCAGGCCCCATCCGGCATAGAACGGCTGGCCGAACACATGCGGCCTGTGGCCAGCATGGATCGCCTCGAACCCCAGTTGCGAACTGACGGTATAGACGGCGATCGCGCCGTCCAGAAGCGCCCAGGGGCTGACCGGATCGCGCAAGAGGCGCACCCGGTCGGTTTCGACATCGGCTCCGAAATATCCAGCGCGGTGGCCGTGCACGGTTTCGGGATGGGTCTTTATCACCACCGGCGCGCCGGGATTGTCGGCCTGGGCATGGTAGAGCATTTCGCGGAACGTATTGGCGTCGGCCCGGCCATGGGTGACCGAGGCGTCGCCGCGCGTCTGGTCAATCACCAGCACGTAGCCTGGTTCGGGGCAGGGCGCATCTGGATCGAAGGCGGTGTATTTGGTCAGATGTGCCTCTTGCAGGCGGGCGATAGCGGCGCGGGCGCGGTTCAGAAGGGGGGTCTCGTCCAGCGGGTGGGTTGCCAGAAGGGTTTCCAGATCGGAGGGCGCGCTTGGGTCGAAATGCACGCCTTGATGATCGATGACCAACCCCAGGGGTGGTTCGCCCGCGCGGCCGGGATGCAGCGAGCGCAGGAAGGCATCTTCGAGCCGGATCAGGTGGGCGCCGGTGCGGGCGGCCAGAGCCTCGCCGCGGGGGGCGTAGGGGCTGTGGCCCCAGACGGCGATCAGGTCAGAGGGGCCGGGCCAGCCGAGCCGCAGATCGTAGCCGGCGAGGGACAGGATGCGGCGCAGGCGGCGCTGGCGCAGGAAGCCCGCGTTGACATGGTAAACCCGCCGCGGCGTATCGGACGCGGCGGGATCTGGCGCATCTGGCGCCGGCATCAGTTGCCGCTGAGCAGGTCTGCCGAGGTCGCGGTCGAGCTGATCGCGCCGAGCGTGCCGGTGAGCGCCGAGATGACCTTGCCCCATTGCGCGAAGGGCGCTTCGGTCACGTAGAGCGTGTCATCATCGCGGATCGAAAAGTCGCGGGCGACGAACATGCCGTTGGGTTTGGTCAGGTCGAGCACGTAGACCATGCGCTGAGCGCCGATGAGATCGTCGCGGGCCAGCACCTGATTGGCGATGGCGGCGGGTTCGTTGCGCATCACGAAAACGCCGGTCGGATCGGCGGCGGTGGGGGTCAGGCCACCGACCTGCGCCAATGCCTCGACGGCGCTGAGCGTCTGGGTTTCGAACGGCACGCGGGCCTGGGCGCCGGTGGCGCCGAGCGCGGTAAAGGCGCGGGTGTCTTGTTCCACAAGGATGCGATCGCCCGCGCGCAGGGCGATATCGAAGGAGGGATCGTTGAACAGATCCTGGAACCAGACCTTGCTGCGCATGTTGCCGCGGATCACGGTGATCTGGGCGATATCGGGTTCGATGACCACGCCGCCGGCATTGGCGAGCATCGCCGAAAGCGTCCGCGTCGGGCGTTCGATCGGGTAGACGCCCTGAGCGCCCACAGAGCCGATCAGCGACACGGTCGAGCCGTCACCGGCGAGGCGGCGCACTTCGACCTGGGGGTCCGGGGTCTGTTCGTCGAGTTTTGAGGTGATGATGCGGCGGATGGCGTCTGGGGTGTTGCCGGCGGCGCGGATGCGGCCTGCATAGGGCACGAAGATGAAGCCCGAGCCATCGACCTGCACTTCTTGCAGGACGGTCTGGTTGGCGGCCTCGCCGGCCAGAAGCCCGTCATCGACGTTTTCCCAGATCGTCAGACCCAGCACGTCGCCGGGGCGTATGGTGTCGGAGCCCATCACGCCGGCGTTGCGGAATTCCTCGGAAAAGCCGAGGGCGGGTTGCACGGCGGTGGCCCGCGTCACGCGGTCATTGACCGAAATGATGAAGGCATCGCCCTCGCGCTGAACGGAGCCTGCGAAGATTTCGTTCTTGGAGGGGCCGACGCGCGGAAGGATCCCACAGGAAGATACTGTGGCCACACTGATAACAAGGGCGATACTTTTCGCCCAGCGACTGGTTCTGAGTTTCACTGCTCGGTCTCCTCGACCTTGTGCCTGCCGAAGTTTCTTTTTTTGCCAAGGTATCGGAATGCCGGAATAAAATCCAGCGCCGTGATTGCAAAGGGTCAGGTCACCACACGCAACTGTTGCCGTGGTGCCGCGGTCCCCGAGCGCAGGGCATCGTAGGGATCCTCGTCCGAGAGCATCATGTCGACGGTCTGCCGCAGCAATTGCCGGCGTCCACGAGACGAGTAGAACCCACCCGCGACCTGGCTGGTTTCCAGAAGAAAACGACGATAATCGGCATAGGCACGCCGGTCGGGGCGTTCGGCACCGGCGAAGAAATCTTCGAGCGGGCGGGTCGAGACAAATTCGGGTTTGGCATAGACCGCCGCCCCGAATGTCCGGAGGGGAATACCGCGCCAGAGCACCTGTTGGGCGGCGGTGGAATTGACGGTCACGGCGCTGCGGGCCTCATCGAGAAGCTGCGCCAGCTTGCCGCCGCGGACGTAATGCACCCGGCCCGCAACGTCATGATCGCGCGCCAGCCTGTGCAATTCGCGGCGAATGGGCGCGCGGCCATCCTCGAGCGGATGGGCCTTGACGACGAGGTGATGATGGCGCGGCGCCCCCTTGGCGAAGCCCGCGATCACCGTGTCCAGAAATTCGGTCATCGAGGAAAACGGGGAATGCGCCTGAAAGGAGGCGTCATGTTCCAGTTGCAGAAGGGCGAGGTGATAGGGAAATCCGCCGTATTTGATGCGCCGTGTGGCGATCCGCCTTTCGATTGCCTGAAAGGGCATCAGCAACAGACGTCGCAGGTAGAGGTTGAATTCCTGCGCCACGCCGAGCGCCCGGTGGGGGCGGAAATTGCGGTAGCGGCTGTTCAGCAACAGCACGAAGCCATGATAGAGCGCGCCGTAGAACACATGCTGGCGCATGTCGCCCCAACTGGCGGGGGGCAGGGCGGTGTCCATGTCGGAATTTGCCAGCGCGCTGCGCATCTCGTCGACGGTCATGTCCATCAAGCGCGAATGGCCGTTCACGCCGCCGCGTTCATACGTGACCCAGTAGGGCCGCATGTAGCCTTCTTCGAACACATGGATGCGCAGGCCCGCGGCACGGGCGATGGTCACGGCCTGGGCATGGATCGGGCGGGTATCGCCGTAAAGCACCAGATCGGTCACGGACTTGTCGGCCAGAAGACCTGCGAGCGTGTCGGGCCAGTCTTCGGCGCGGCCAAGAAACGGAATATAGTTGGAGCGGTCGCGCCAGAAGGCCTGATCGCCTGCGTTGAAGCCCACCCGCAGCACCTGCGCCCCGGTGCGCGTCAACATTTGCGCAAGCCTGTAGAAGAAGGGCCCATGAGGCCCCTGAAGAAACAGAAATGTCCGGCCGCTACCTGTCATGCCTGCAATCATTACCCGTGAAACCTTTACCCAGCTATCATTCCTAACGGTAAAATTCGGCAAAATTAAGCCCGATCGCTGCAGGCGCGCCTTGCCAGTGGCCATTGGCGCGGCTACGTCCGGTGCAGAACCCAATCGGAGGCTCAACATGTTCACGGGGATCATCACGGATGTGGGTCAGGTGCGCCGCGTCGAAAAGCGCGGAGACCTGCGGGCCAGAATTGGCACGCGATATGACATGCAGAGCGTCGATATCGGTGCGTCGATCGCCTGTGACGGGGTCTGCCTGACGGTGGTGGACAAGGGCGCGGACTGGTTCGACGTGGATATCAGCGCCGAGACCGTGTCCAAGACCAACGTCCAAGGCTGGATCGAGGGGCACCGGATCAATCTGGAACGCGCGCTGAAGGTCGGTGATGAGTTGGGCGGACATATCGTGTCGGGCCATGTCGACGGGCTGGCCGAAATCGTGGCGGTCCGGGACGAGGGCGACAGCACCCGCGTCACCTTGCGCGCTCCGCAAGCGCTGGCGAAATTCATAGCGCCCAAGGGGTCGGTTGCGCTGAATGGCACATCGTTGACCGTGAACGAGGTGGAGGGCTGCACGTTCGGGATCAATTTCATCCCGCATACAAAGCAATCGACCACATGGGGACAGTCGGCGGTGGGCGATGCGGTCAACCTCGAGATCGACACGCTGGCGCGCTATGTGGCGCGGTTGCAGGAGATGAGCTGACCGAGG
>Ga0102938_10004201_pt1 | contig 10624 bp, 6 predicted proteins | sample SalPonR2_B_D2_MG_FD_84516 | JGI IMG/M metagenome (GOLD analysis project Ga0102938, IMG submission 84516) | Salt pond soil microbial communities from South San Francisco under conditions of wetland restoration - Salt Pond MetaG R2_B_D2_MG | ecosystem: Environmental > Aquatic > Marine > Intertidal...
GGTCCTCGGCGAGGGCGAGGTCGCGGTGAAGTTCACCGGCGACTTTCTGTCCCAGACCCAGGAGTCGGTGCTGGCCGGCGTCTGGCGCACCTTCTACCTGAACGAGGAAGGCAAGGTCACCCATGACCTGCTGGAAGTGGCCGAGGCGCCTTTCCTCGCGCGTCTGGGCGAACTCGGCCGCGACAGGACACCGGCGGACATCGTCGGCGGGGAGGCGCCTCAGGGCGCGCTGAATGCCCCTGCGATCCTCACCGAGATCGCCGACCGGGCCGCCAGCCGCAAGCCCGGCGACGAGACCCACGTCATCAATCTCTCGCTGCTGCCCATGTCGGACGAGGACCTGGTTTTGCTGGACGAGACCCTGGGCAAGGGCCCGGTGGACATCCTGTCCCGCGGCTACGGCCACTGCATCATCTCGGCGACGCGGGTGCGCGACGTCTGGTGGGTGCGCTACTTCAACTCGATGGCCAAGATGATCCTGAACTCGCTGGAGATCACCGACCTGCCCCACGTGGTCGAGGCGGCGCCGGAGGACATCCGCGACTCGGGCAAGCGCCTGGCGCAGCTGCTCGAGGCCTACTGGACCGACGACTGAGCGCGGCAGCCTGCCGCTGGGAGAGACATGGTAGAGGCGATGGAGGGGCGCATCGGTGCCGACACCCGCATGGAATGCCGTATCTGCTGGTACGTCTACGATCCGGCGGAGGGAGACGACGTGGAGCAGGTCCCGCCCGGTACCCCCTTCACGGCGCTGCCCGACCATTGGTGCTGTCCCCAGTGTGAAGCGGAGCGAGAGAAGTTCCTGCCGGTGGTCGAATGAGGCCCGTTGTTCGTGAGTGATCCGGCGGTCGAGCGTCTGATCGAGCGGTTCGAGCAAATCGAACCGCGGATGCGGGATCTGCCTTTCTACAACGAGCGCCTGTCGACGGAGGCGGTGGGTTTCCGCGACTGGGAGGGCCATCGCCTGGGCATCCTCATCACGCCCTGGTTCATCAACCTGATCCTACTCCCCGGCGAGGAGGACGACTGGTCGACGGTGGATCAGGGAGATCAGAGCGACTGGCACCTGCCTGCGGAGACGATCCGCTTTACTGCCAACCGGGACGAGGAGGACACCGACGAGGTGTTCCTGGCTGCGCCCGTGTTCACCAACGTCATCGGGGTGCCCGACCACGAGGCGGCGAAGAACATCGCCGCACAGGTGCTGGAGAGCCTGCTGGCGAAACCCGGCAGCGAGAAGGCGGCACCAGGTCACGCCGTCAGCCGGCGCGACCTGTTGCGCGGCAAGGTCAAAAAGAACCCTGGCTGACCGTGCGATCTGCCCGTTTTCGGGCCGACACGCCGGCCAGCGGTGGCTGCGCCGCGCCTTCCGGGGCCGGTACGCCGAGGATGGCAGCGAGCGTGGCCGCCACCCGACGGGCGTCCGCCACATCCTCGCCCGCGACCCGCTCGATGCCGTGGCCCCACATCAGCACGGGCACTCTGCGGTCGTAATCCCAGGGCGTACCGTGATTGGCGCCACCGCCGGGAACGTCGTAGACCGCGTTGAACCAGCCGGTGGCGGGGACCACCAGCAGGTCTGCGTCCACGTCTTCGGGCATCGACGCCGCGGCGAGCCGGTCGACGCCGTTCGCGCTCGCCGCCAGCGCCGCGCGGTCGCGGAAAGCGTAGACGCGCTCGATGCCCGTCAGATCCGCCAGCGCCTCGGCCACGGCCGCTGAGAGTTCTTCGCCATGGGCATCGCCGGCGGCTGTGAAATAGAGGCCGGAGGACTCGTAACCGGCGATCCAGTCACCCTCGCCGAGCGCCGCCGCGGCGGCCTCACGGGCGGTGCCGACGATCGTCTCGCGGGATAGACGCCCGCCTGGCTCGCCGGTCTGCTCCGGCAGGCGGGCGACGCCGTGATCGGCCGTGACGACGAAGGTCACCCGCATCTGCTCGGGCAGGGAGCGGGCCAGTGCCGTGAGCTCCCGGTCCGTGCGCAGCAGGTTGTCCACGTACTCGCAGGAGGTGGCGCCCCATACGTGGCCGATGCGGTCGGTACCCGAGACGCCCAGCACCAGGAGGTCCGGGACGTCGTCCTCGCCCATGCGTTCGGCCTCGATCGCCGCCCGGGCCGCGGCGAAGAACCAGGGTGTGGAGGCCGCGGAGTAGCCGAAGGCCTTGTCGGGCTTGCGTGAGTCGGCGGGGTCGTAGGGGAACACGTTGTTCCAGCCGACGAATGGCCCCTCTCCGGGCGCGTCGTCCTGCGCGCAGGGGCTGTCGGCCCGCCGCTGCCAGGTGGTGAAGGTGCGCTCCACGGGCCAGTCGGCGTTGAACGCCGTCAGCCACTCCGGCAGGCTGCCGTCCGGCCGGTACCAGGCGGAGGTGGTCATCGCCGGGATGTCGTCGTCGTAGAAGACCGCGAGATCCGCCGAGCGGCCGGTGGCGAGAATGGCGGCCCGCGCCTTCATGGAGACGCCGACGATCACGGCTTCCCCGGCGGTGGCCTGGTGCAGCCGGTCGCCGGCGGTGTCCACCCTGAGCGCGGCGGGGCTGGCGTGGCTGGCCGCATTGCCGATCACCGGATGCACCCCGTCGTCGACGATGGGCACCCGCCCGCGGGCGGGGTCGTGCACGGCGTTGGCGAAGGCGCCGTGCACCGACGGGGCGACGCCCGTGACCAGCGTCGCGTGCCCGGCTGCGGTGGCGGTGTTGGCGTAGCGCAGGTCCACCGAGTGGCGCGCGCCCTCGGCCCAGGCCCGGCGCAGCAGGCTCTCCGGCGGCAACAGCGGCAGGTGCTCGGCAAGGACCCAGTCGCCGAACTGGTCCAGCACCACCAGGACCACCAGCTGCGGCGGTTCCGTGCGGGCGGCCGGCCCGGAATCGGAGGATCGGTCGGGATTCGTGGCGCAACCGGCGGCGAGCGCGGTCAGTGCTGCGGCGAGGAGGGCGGAGAGTCTCACGGTCCGGGGTCCTTCTGTCAGCCATCGGCAGCGCAGGAGCATACCGCAGCCCGCGCGGTCATCAAGACTGCCGGACCGATATTGCAGCGAGATGACGCGCCCGGCTGACCAGGCTGACTGATCAGCCCCAGCGGTTCTGGTAGCTGTCCAGCACCCGCAGGTAGTTGGCCCGCTCGAAGGCGGCGGGCTCGGCCACGCGCCCGTGGCTCATGGCGCCGCGCACCTGGTCGACGTCCTCGTACCCCCTGGCGTCCATCCAGTCCGCCAGGCCGTCGCGGAGACTGGCGAGATAGGGAGGGCCCAGGCGCAGCAGGGCCGAGGCGGTCATGACCGCGTGGGCGCCGGCGAGGAGGTACTTCGCCACTTCAGCCGCGCTGGTCACCCCGCTGCTGGCGGCGAGCGATCCCTGCACCCTGCCGTGCAGCAGGGCCAGCCAGAACAGGCCCTGTCGGATCTCGCCGGAGCGGCTCAGCTCCAGCGTCGGCTCCACCTCCAGTTTCTCGATGTCGAAGTCCGGCTGATAGAAGCGGTTGAACAGCACCAGGCCGTCCGCGCCGGCGGACTCAAGCTGCAGCGCCATGTGTCCGAAAGAGCTGAACCAGGGACCGACTTTCACCGCCAGCGGGATGGAGACCGCTTCACGCACCAGGTGCACCGTCTGCAGGTAACGCCGCTCCACGTCGGCGCCGCACTCCGCCGGCTCGGCCGGCAGGTAGTAGAGATTGAGTTCCAGCGCGTGCGCGCCGGCCTCCTCGATGAGCCGTGCATAGTCGGTCCAGCCCTCGGGGCTCGAGCCGTTCAGGCTGGCGATGATCGGGATGCCCGTCGCCTCGCGGCAGCGGCGTACGTGCTCCAGGTACTGCTGGGGCCCGATCTCGGCGCCGCCCAGGTCCGGGAAATAACTGAGTGCTTCGCCGAAGCTCTCGCTGCCGGCGTCCATGAGATGGGCCTGGGCCGCCGCCTCGTGGCGGATCTGTTCCTCGAACAGGGAGTGGATCACGACGGCGGCCGCGCCGGCGTCCTCGAGACGTCGAACGCCGTCGAGCGTCTGCGACAACGGCGATGCCGACGCGACGACAGGGTGCTCGAGTTCCAGGCCGAGATAGGTGGTGCTGAGCTTCATGCCGGTTTCCCTCCGAAGCTGTCGCCGGCGGCGAGGTGGCGATACGGATTGGCCTCGGTGCCGCGGCCGGCCATCTCCTCGTAGATGCGCCAGTGGCGGTCGATGTGTTCCTGCGCCCGGGTCATCAGCCACTCGGCGCGGTCCGGGTCGCTGGCCTCCAGCACCCGGTAGCGCATCTCCCTGCTGGCGTAGTCGCGGAAGCGTTTCGTCGGCCTGGGCGAGTCCAGCAGGAAGGGCACCTCGCCCTGCTCGGCCAGCAGCGGGTTGTAGCGCATCAGCGGCCAGTGGCCGCAGCTGACCGCGAGCTTCTGCTGCCTGAGGCCGTGCTCCATGTTGATGCCGTGGGCGATGCAGTGGCTGTAGGCGAGTATGACGGAGGGCCCCGGGTAGCGCTCCGCCTCGCGGAAGGCGAGCAGCGTCTGCTGCGGGTTGGCGCCGAGGGCGACGCGGGCGACGTAGACGTGGCCGTAGGCGATGGCCTGCAGGGCCAGGTCCTTCTTGGCCACGCTCTTGCCGCCGGCGGCGAATTTCGCCACCGCGGCCGTCGGCGTGGATTTCGACGCCTGGCCGCCGGTGTTGGAATAGACCTCCGTGTCGAGCACCAGCACGTTCACGTCGCGCTCCAGCGAGAGCACGTGATCGAGGCCGCCGTAGCCGATGTCGTACGCCCAGCCGTCGCCGCCGACGAGCCAGATGCTGTGCCTGACCAGGTGGCGGGCCAGCGAGGCGAGGCGCATCGCGCGGGGGTCGTCGATGCGGGCCAGGGCCTCACGCAGAGCAGCTACCCGGCGGCGCTGTTCGCGGATCTCGGATTCCTCGTCCTGCACCGCCTGGAGCAGCCCGTCCACCAGGTCCGGCTCCAGCCGGGGCGCCAGTTCGCCCAGCAGCTGCTCCGCGTGACGGCGGTGCTGATCCGCGCTCAGCCGGAAACCGAGGCCGAACTCCGCGTTGTCCTCGAACAGCGAGTTCGACCAGGCGGGTCCGCGGCCTTCGTGATTCTTCGCCCACGGCGTGGTCGGCAGGTTGCCGCCGTAGATCGACGAGCAGCCGGTGGCATTGGCGATCACCGCCCGGTCGCCGAACAGCTGGGACAGCAGTTTCAGATACGGCGTCTCGCCGCAGCCGGCGCAGGCGCCGGAGAACTCGAACAGGGGCGGCAGATACTGCACGCCGCGGATGTTGGAGAAGTCCACGTGGCCCCGGTCCACGTCGGGCAGCCCTTCGAACCAGGCAAGGTGCCTGCGCACCGGCTCGAGGTCCGCGGGTTTCGGGCGCATGTTGATGGCGCGCTCGGCAGGACGCTCGATATTCCTCGCCGGACAGGCGTCCACGCACAGCGCGCAGCCGGTGCAGTCCTCGGCATAGATCTGCAGCGTGTAACGCGTGTCCGGGAAGCCCCGCGCGGAAACCGGCGCGCTGGGGAAGCCGGACGGTGCGTCAGCCAGCCCCGCGTCGTCGAAGAATTTCGCCCGGATCACGCCGTGGGGGCAGACGGCGCCGCACTGGCCGCACTGGATGCAGATCTCCGGGTCCCACTCCGGCACGAAATCGGCGATATTGCGCTTCTCCCAGGCGGCGGTGCCGGTCGGCCAGGTGCCGTCCGCGGGCAGGGCGCTTACCGGCAGCGCGTCTCCGCGTCCGGCCAGCAGCGGCCCGGTGACGCGGCGCACGAACTCCGGCGCATCCTCCGGCACCGGGGGCCGCCGGTCTGAGGTGGCCGTGACTTCGTCCGGAGGCACCGGCGCGAGGTTGGCGATGGCCCGGTCCACGGCCGCGAAGTTTCGCTCGACCACTTCCGGCCCCTTGCGCCGGTAACTCCTGCCGATGGCCTCCTTGATCTGTGCGATGGCCTCCTCCGCCGGCATGAGGCCCATCAGCTGGAAGAAGCACGTCTGCATGATCGTGTTGATGCGACGGCCCAGCCCCGCCTCCCTGGCCACCCGGTAGGCATCGATGGCCCACACGTCCAGGTTCTTGTCGAGGATCTCCCGCTGCACCGAGCGGGGCAGCTGCGCCCAGACCCCTTCGGCGGACCCCGGGGCGTTCAGCAGCACCCGCGCCCCGCGCCGGGCCAGTCCCAGCACGTCGCCGGTGTGCAGGAAATCGAACTGGTGGCAGGCGACGAAGTCGGCCTCCTCGATGAGACAGGTGGAGCGGATGGGATCCGGTCCGAAGCGCAGATGGGATACGGTCCGCGAGCCGGCCTTCTTGGAATCGTAGACGAAATAGCCCTGGGCATGGGTGCCGGGCCGGCTGCCTATGATCTTGATCGTGTTCTTGTTCGCGCTGACGGTGCCGTCCGCGCCGAGCCCGTGGAACACCGCCTGGAAAGTCTCGCCCCGCTCGAGGCGGAAGCCAGCCGGCACGGACAGGCTGGTGCCGCTCACGTCGTCGTCGATGCCGACCGTGAAGCTCCGCTTCGGCTCCTCGGCGGCCAGGTTATCGAAGACGGCGCGGACCATCGCGGGCGTGAACTCCTTCGACGACAGGCCGTAGCGCCCGCCGGTCACCTCGGCGCTGACGCCGGGATGGCCGTCCACGGGATTGACGGCGGGACTGGCGAGCGCCGCGATCACGTCCAGGCAGAGCGGCTCGGCCACCGAGCCGGGTTCCTTTGTGCGGTCCAGTACGGCCAGCCGACGCACGCTGGGCGGCAGCGCCGCGCGCATGGCGCCGGCATCGAAGGGCCGGAACAGCCGGACCTGCAGCAGGCCCACCTTCTCGCCGCGGGCGTTCAGATGCTCGACCGTCTCGGCCGCCGTGCCGGCACCCGAACCCATCAGGACGATCACCCGTTCGGCCTCCGGATCACCCGTGTAGTCGAACAGGCGGTAGCGGCGGCCCGTCAGCCCCGCGAAGCGCTCCATGGCCCCCGCGACGGCGGCAGGAACCGCCGCGTACCAGGGGTTCGCCGCTTCCCGGGCCTGGAAGTAGACGTCCGGATTCTGGGCGGTGCCCCGCAGTACCGGGGCGTCCGGGTCGAGCGCCCGCCCCCGATGGGCCAGCACGAGTTCTTCCGGCACCATCGCGGACAAAACGGTGTCCGGCAGCAGCTCGAGTGTGTTCATCTCGTGGGAGGTGCGGAAACCGTCGAAAAAGTGCAGGAACGGTACCCGGGTCGCGAGCGTCGCGGCATGGGCGATCAATGCCAGGTCCTGGGCCTCCTGCACCGAGGCCGAGGCGAGCTGGGCGAATCCGGTCGGCCGTGTCGCCATCACGTCCTGGTGATCGCCGAAGATCGACAGCGCCTGACCGGCCACCGCGCGCGCCGCCACGTGGAAGACGGTCGGCGTCAGTTCGCCGGCGATCTTGTACATGTTCGGGATCATCAGCAGCAGGCCCTGGGAGGCTGTAAACGTGGTCGCCAGGGCGCCGGTCTGCAGCACGCCGTGCACGGCGCCGGCCGCCCCCGCCTCGCTCTGCATCTCCACTACCGAGGGCACGTCGCCCCAGATGTTCTGCCGGCCGGCATTCGACCACTGGTCGGCGAGTTCTCCCATGGGCGAGGAGGGCGTGATGGGATAAATCACGCAGATTTCGCTCAGGCGATAGGCGATGCGTGCGCAGGCCTCGTTGCCGTCCAGCGTCGTCACCGACAGTTGGTGTTCAGCGGTCAAGGCCGGGCTCCGGGATCATCTCGATGGCATGGCAGGGACACTGCTCGTAGCAGGTGGCGCAGCCGGTGCACAGGCTGTAGTCGAAGCGGTAGCGTTTGCCGGGCCCGAGCTTGATGACGGCGTCCTCCGGGCAGGCGGCGAGGCAGCCGTCGCACTCGTAGCAGTTACCGCAGGACAGGCAGCGCGCCGCCTCGTGCCTGGCCTCCGGTTCCGTGATGGTGGAGACGACCTCGCCGAAGTCCTCCGCCCGCGTTGCCGCCGAGCGCTTCGGTTCCGGCTGCGCGAAAGTCCCCTGGTAGAGGCTCAGACGGAGCATGTCCCGCGTTACCACCGGGTGCTTCGGCGCGGGCTCGTGGCGCTCGCCGCGCAGCCATGCGTCGATATGGCGCGCGGCTTTCTTGCCGTGCCCCACGCCCACGGTGACGGTGCGCTCGGAGGGCACCATGTCGCCGCCGGCGAATATGCCCTGGTGGCCGGTCATCATCCGCTCGTCCACCACGACGGTGCCGTCCTTGTGGAATTCGATGCCTTCCACGGCACGCAGGAAGCCGGTGTCGGTGTCCTGGCCGAGCGCGAGGATGAGGCTGTCCGCCTCGAGGGTCTCCGTCGCGCCGGTGGGACGCGGACGGCCGTTCTCGTCGAGTTCCATCACCTCCACGGTCATGTGGGTGGACTCCAGCTCGCGGATGGAGCGCAGCCAGTTGATGCGGATGCCTTCCTCCTCGGCATCGGCAGCCTCGAAGGCGTGGGCCGGCATGTGCTCCCGGTCGCGCCGGTACACGATGAGCGCCTCGTCCGCGCCCAGGCGGCGCGCCACCCGGGCCGCATCCATGGCGGTGTTGCCGCCGCCGTAGACCGCGATGCGCCGGCCGAGCCGCGGCGCACGGCCGCTGTCGACGTCACGCAGGAACGTGACGGCGTCCATGACCCTGCCGGCGTCCCGGGCCGGTATGTCGATGCGCTTGCTGAGATGGGCGCCGACGGCGACGAAAACGGCGTCGAAGCCGCCCTGCGCCCGCTCTCCTTCCAGGTCCTCCACCTGGTGATTCAGCGTGATGGCGACGCCCGCCGCCTCGATCCGGGCGATCTCGGCCTCGAGCACGTCCCGGGGCAGCCGGTAAGCCGGTATGCCGACATGCATCATGCCGCCGGCCACGGGCCCCGCGTCGCGGATCTCCACCGCATGACCGGCCTGCCGCAGGTGCCAGGCGGCGGACAGCCCGCTGGGTCCCGCGCCGACCACCAGCACGCGCATGCCGCTCGCGGCGGCGGGCGGCTGCGCCTGCCAGCCCTCGGCCAGCGCCCGATCGCCGAGGTAACGCTCCACGGCATGGATGCTCACGGCCTGGTCGATGGGTGTGCGGTTGCAGTGGTCTTCGCAGGGGTGGTAGCAGACCCGGCCGTGCACCGCCGGCAGCGGGTTGTCCGCGACCAGTACCCGCCACGCGGACTCGTAGTCGCCGGCCTGGGCGGCCCCCAGCCAGGCCTGAATGTTCTCCCCGGCCGGGCAGGCGGCATTGCAGGGCGGCAGCAAGTCCACGTACACGGGGCGGCGTTCCCGCTGCGGCCCGGTCAGGGCGTCATGACGAAGATCCGCCGGGCGGGTCAGATCGCGGCTGCTCTCGTTCATCGGGGATTCCGTGGGCCCACGGGGGGAATTCGCGCCCCCCCAAGCTCCCTAGATACCGGGTTCCCAAGGCGCATGGATATCGGGGGATTCCACGACCCGCGCATCGCTTCGCCCAATCGTGAACTGGCTCAACAATGAGGCCGTGGCGAGGCGCTAGTCTCTGACTCGACAGCAAGCTCAATACGCGGGAGCCGCAGCGGCTTGACATAATGCAAACCTGGACACAGGAAAACGGATACGCGACCGGTGGCGACGACGGTCGGGCCCTGGTGATCGCCTCCCGCGGCGAGACCCGGGACCTCGTTATGGCGGCGCTAGCCGACGAGGGTTTCCACGCCGTCGAGATCCCGGCTGCCTCGACGCGGCCCGGCCGTTTCCCGGACGAGGCGCCGGCGCTCATCGTCGTGGATGCCGGCGAGCGCACCGAAGACTGGTGCCGGCGTGTCCGCAGCCGTGTCCGCCTGGAACACGTGCCGCTGATCGCCCTGACGGACGGCGACGGCCGTGAGGCGCTGCATGGCCTCTACGGGGCAGGCGCCACGGCGGTGTTCATCAAGCCCGTCGACCACGTATTCCTGCGGGAACGGTTCCGGTCCCACGGCGACACCGGCCGCACGCTGACCGGCATGCAACCCGCGATCATGGCCGATGCGCGCATCCTTCACGCGGTACCCGATACGTTCTTCGTGCTGGGCGAGGACGGGATGGTGCGGGAGTATCTGGGCGGCGGCGAGAAGGACCCGCTGCTGCGACCCGAGCGCCTCGCCCGCCGCCGCCTCTCCGAGGTGCTGCCCCGCGACGTGGCCGCGCTGATCGTGCGCAATATCCGGCGCACGCTGTCGAGCGGCGGACCGTGCAACTTCGAGTTCGAACTCGGCGGCGCGGGCGAGAAGCAACGCTACGAGATGCGCTTGCTGGCCCAGGGCCGGGACCGGGTCATGGCGATCACGCGCAACGTGACCGACATGGCCGTCGCGGGGCGCGTCGCCGGCGGCGGCGGGCCGGACACATTGACGGGCCTGCCCGGACGCACCGCTTTCCTCGGCCGGCTGGACGCGATGATCGAAGACGCGCGCCGGCTCGGACGCGGTCTGGCGGTCATGAGCATCGATCTCGACCGCTTCACGCGCATCAACGAGACGCTGGGCCGGGCGGTCGGCGACGCCATCCTGCGGGTGGTCGGCAGCCGCCTCGAGCGCTGCCTGCGCGACGCCGACGCCGTGCAGCGGGCGCGACCGGGGGAGGGCGGTGCCACGGAGCTGGCCCGTATCGGCGGCGACGAATTCGTCGTCGTGCTGCGCGATGTGGA
>Ga0102938_10004202_pt1 | contig 10623 bp, 11 predicted proteins | sample SalPonR2_B_D2_MG_FD_84516 | JGI IMG/M metagenome (GOLD analysis project Ga0102938, IMG submission 84516) | Salt pond soil microbial communities from South San Francisco under conditions of wetland restoration - Salt Pond MetaG R2_B_D2_MG | ecosystem: Environmental > Aquatic > Marine >...
CCGGAACCGACACTGGCCGTCATGCGCAAGCTGCGCGCCGCCAGCGATCTGCCGCTCTGGGCCAAGCTCACCCCCAATGCCGGCGAGATCCAGGAAGTGGCGCAGGCTGCTGAAGCCGGCGGCGCAGATGCGCTGGTCGTGGCCAATACGATTCTCGCCATGAGTATCGACATCACCACCCGCAAACCCTCGCTCGGCAAGGTGATGGGCGGGCTCTCGGGCCCGGCGGTGAAGCCGATCATCCTGCGGATGGCCTATCAATGCGCCCGCTCGGTCGCGATTCCCGTGATCGGCTGCGGCGGCATCATGAGTGCCGAGGACGCGATCGAATACATGCTCGCAGGCTGCAGCGCCGTGCAGGTCGGCACCGCCACCTTCATTCATCCCTCCGCCATGCTCAACGTGATCGCCGGCATCGAAGCCTGGTGCGCACAGAACGGCGTGGCGCGCGTATCCGACATCGTCGGCGATCTCGCGGAGGCCGGCGATGAGGGCGCGCGCAACTGGGGGGCGGATATGGGCACGGAAAAGCCGAAACCCGGCCAAGCGGGGGCAATGAACTGGGAGGGCGTGGCATGAGCCGCGACTTGTCACGGATCGGGCCGGCGACGCGGGCGCCCGATACGGACTTCATCGCCGGCGAAGGCCGCGCGCTGGCCGAGGCGATCTTCACCCGTGCCCGTGAACTTTCTCCCGATGAGGAAGGCGTCACCCGCCCGGCCTGGTCGCCGGTGGAGAGCCTCGTGCTCGATTATCTCGACGAGGTGGCCCGCGCCCAGGGGCTCGTCACCTGGCGCGATGCGGGGGCCAGTCTGATCATGGCGCGCCCTGGCGATACCGAGGCCGATGTGCGTCGCGGGCTTATCGGCTCGCATGTCGATTCGGTGCCCCAGGGCGGCAATTATGACGGCCTCGCCGGTGTGGTCACCGCCATGCTGGCCCTGATCGCAATGGAGCGCGAGGGCATCGAGACGGCATTTCCCGTGCGCGCCATCGCCCTGCGCGGCGAGGAGAGCGCCTGTTTCGGCCTGCCCTATATGGGCTCGAAGGCGCTGTTCGGCCTGCTCGACGAAAAGGCTCTCGATGCGCGCGACAACCGCGACGGACGCATCCTGCGCGATGCGATGGCTGCCTGCGGTGTCGATATGGAACGCGTCGCCGCCGGCGAGCCGCTGATCGCGGCAGATCAGCTCGCTTTCTTTCTGGAACTGCATATCGAGCAGGGCCCGCTGCTGATCGACCGCAACTGGCCGATTGCGGCGGTGACGGGGATTCGCGGCAATATCCGCCATCGCAACGTGCGCTGTATCGGCGAGGCCGGCCATTCCGGTGCGGTGCCACGCTACCTGCGCAAGGATGCGGTGGTCGCCACCGCCGATCTTTTGATGCGCCTCGACGAACACTGGCAGACGATCCAGCTGCATGGCGGTGATCTTGTCATGACCACGGGTATCCTTCATACCAACACCGCAAACGATGCGATGACGCGCATCCCGGCCGAGACGAGCTTCAGCTTCGAGGCGCGCAGCCAGCAGGCCACGACCCTGCGCGCGATCGAGGCGCTGGTGCATTCCGAATGCGAGATCGTCGCCCGCGAACGCGGCGTGCGCTTCGTCTTCGACGAGCCGGTCCATACAAGCGAGGCCTTCCTCGACAAGAATGTGCTCGCCGCCCTCCTCGCCGCCTGCGAGGCGCAGGAGCTTCCGGCGGAGACGGTGCCGAGCGGCGCCGGCCACGACGCCGCCGTGTTTTCGCAGGCGGGGGTGCCCTCCGGCATGCTCTTCGTGCGCAACCAGAACGGCTCCCACAACCCGCACGAGGCGATGGAGATCGACGACATGCTCTGCGGCGCCCGCGTGTTCAAGCGCGCGGCGCAGGCGCTGGCGCGGGGTTGAGCCGTCCGGCGCCACATGCGGTTTGCGGATTTGTCCGGACCGGATGACGATCACGCAGCGGGGAGATCATCCAGGCGGTGTGCGTTTCGTCAGGTTGTTACCCGTCATCACCGTCGTCGCGCTTGCGCCCCCCGCTCGCCGGCGGGGCGTTGCGCAGGCTGAGGCCGCGTTTGACGATGCTGTCACCGAAGCGCTCGCGCAGGGCGGCGATGGCGGTCTCCCGGCTTTTCTCGCGGACCACCTCGCGATCGGCGAGATCGCCGTGATCGGCGAGCGCGCCATCGACGAGATCGGCGGCGCCGATACCGATCAGGCGGAAGGCGGTGCCGTCGCATTCAGCGGCGAGCATCTGCCGCGCTGCGGCATAGAGCCGTGTTGCGAGTTGGGTCGGCGCCAGGCCGGAGACGGTGCGGGTGCGGTTGCGAAAATCACGCGTCTTCAGCTTGAGCACCACCGTGCGCCCGGCAATGTTACCGGCGCGCAGCCGCACGGCGACCTTCTCGGCCAATTCCCAGAGGATCGGCTCAAGCACATCCAGCCCCGCGATATCCGCATCGAAGGTGGTTTCGCTCGAGATACTCTTGGCCGCACGTTCGGGCTCGACGCGGCGGGCATCCTCGCCCTTGGCAAGCTTTGCAAGGCGCTGCGCGTCATTGCCGGCGATGCGCATCAGGTCGGGCAGTGAGCGGGCCGCGATGTCACCGATGCGGCGGATGCCGGCGCGGGCGAGCCGTTCCTGCGCCACCCTGCCCACACCCGGCAGGATGCCCACCGGCGCACCGGCGAGAAACGCCTTTGCCTCGGTGCGCCCGATGATCGAGAAACCGCGTGGCTTGTCGCGATCCGAGGCGATCTTGGCGAGGAACTTGTTATAGGACAGCCCGACGGAGACGCTGATGCCGATTTCCTCCTCGACGCGTTTCGCAAACCGCGCCAGCGTCAGGGCCGGGCTCGCCCCATGCAGGCGCTCTGTGCCGCCGAGATCGAGAAAGGCCTCGTCGATGGAGAGCGGCTCGACCAGCGGCGTCAGCGCGCGCATCATCTCGCGCACCTGCCGGCCGACCTGCGCATAGAGCGCCATGCGCGGACGGAGCACCACGGCATCAGGACAGGCTTCGAGCGCCTTGAACATCGGCATGGCTGAGCGCACCCCATAGATGCGCGCCACATAGCAGGCGGTGGAAACCACCCCGCGCCGCCCGCCGCCGATGATCACCGGCCGGTCCGCGAGTTCAGGGTTCTCGCGTTTCTCGACCGCCGCGAAAAAGGCGTCGCAATCGATATGGGCGATGGCGAGGCTGTCGCGCTCGTCATGGAGGAGCCCGCGCGGCGAGCCGCAGGACGGGCAGCGTGGGCGTGACCCGCCGGGAACCGGCCCGCTCCACAGGCAATCCCGACACAGATAAGCCCCGATCGGCGGTCTATCCTGCATGCGTGATCTCTATTCCGGCGGTCGCGGCGCAAGGCAGGCATGGGCTGCGACGATGGCATGCGGATCCATATCGAGCTCTGCCGCGATTTCGACGAGCAGGGGCTCGTAGTTCACCACGTGATCAAGCACGGCTTCGAAGAACTGCGGGGTCGTGCTGGCCTCGCGGATCCCGTCCGGACGCAGCCCGGTCAGATCGAAGAATCGCCCGAGACGCTCCTCGTCGGCGACGATGCGTGCAAACACGGCAATGGCGGTTTCGCGGGCCTGGTCTGGTGAAGGCAGTTTCATGAGAATCCCGATTCGGTTTGCCATTCGTTCATGGGTACCGATTTACTATGCTTTGCGGAACGGGAGAATGCCGGCGACGGGCTTAGCGGGGGCCAGCCGGCGCAAACGGGGATCGACCCATGCAGAAGACGGTGCTCATCGTCGAGGACAACGAGCTCAACATGAAGCTCTTCAACGATCTTCTCGAGGCCCATGGCTATGCCACGCTCAAGACCGCGAGCGGGATCGAGGCGATGGAGCTCGCTCGCGCCCACCGTCCGAATCTGATCCTGATGGATATCCAGCTGCCCGAAGTTTCAGGCCTCGAAGTCACCAAATGGCTCAAGGAGGACGAGGATCTGAAATCGATCCCCGTCGTCGCCGTCACCGCCTTCGCCATGAAGGGTGACGAGGAACGCATCCGCGAGGGCGGCTGCGAGGCCTATCTCTCCAAGCCGATTTCCGTGGCGAAGTTTATCGAAACAGTCCGCACTTACGCGGATGCGGGCTGAAAGGACAGAAAATGACTGCCAGAGTGCTCGTCGTCGATGACATCTTTCCCAACGTCAAGCTGCTGGAAGCGAAGCTGACGGCGGAATATTTCGACGTGGTCACGGCCATGAACGGGCCGGATGCGCTGACCATCTGCGAACAGGGTCTTTGCGACATCGTGCTGCTCGACGTGATGATGCCGGGAATGGACGGGTTCGAGGTCTGTCGGCGCCTGAAGAATTCTCCGCAGACCGCACATTTGCCGGTGGTGATGGTGACCGCACTCGACCAGCCGAGTGACCGGCTCAAAGGGCTCGATGCGGGCGCCGACGACTTTCTCACCAAACCTGTCGACGACACCGCCCTGCTCGCACGGGTGCGCAGTCTGGTGCGCCTCAAGGCCGTGACCGATGAATTGCGCACGCGCGCCCTCGCTTCGCGGGAATATGGGCTGATCGGCGACCCGCTGGTGCTCGCGACGGCGGAGAACGGGCTCGACGGCAGGATCCTGCTCGTCGATGATCGCCCCTCGTCCTACGAGCGGCTGGCAGGCTCGCTGTCGCAGTATCATCAGGTCACTGTCGAGACGGATGCCGTTCAGGCGCTGGCGCGCGCGGGCGAAGAAGAATTTGACGTCGCCATCATCAGCCTTGATCTCGCCGATGCCGATGGGCTGCGCGTCGGCTCGCAGTTGCGCTCGCTTGAGCGAACCCGCAACATCGCCGTTTTGATGCTGGCCGAGGCGGATGACCAGAAGCGCATCCTGCGCGGCCTCGAGATCGGCATGAATGATTTCCTCACGCGCCCCGTCGACCGGAACGAATTGCTGGCGCGCGTGCGCAGCCAGACGCGGCGCAAGCGTTTCTCGGACAAATTGCGCGAGGCCGTGCAGGAATCCATGGAAATGGCGGTGACCGATGCCCTCACCGGCCTGCATAACCGGCGCTATCTCGACACCCAGTTTACCGCGCTCTTCGACGAATCACTGCGTCGGGGCAAGCACTTGTCGGTACTCGTCATGGATATCGACAAGTTCAAGCCGATCAACGACACCTTTGGCCATGATGCGGGGGATGAGGTGCTGCGTGAATTCGCCAAGCGCATCCGCTCGCAGACACGGGGCATCGACATCGTTGCACGCTTCGGCGGTGAGGAGGTGGTCGTGCTCGTGCCCGATACCGGGCTCGACATCGCCCGCATCGTGGCGGAACGCATCCGCGCCCATGTGGAAGGCGAGACCTTCGCCATTCACAATGAAACCCGGCGCGTCCCCGTGACCGTCTCGATCGGCGTAGCCTCGCGTCAGCCCGGCGATACATCCCCGCAGGACATGCTCAAGCGGGCCGACCTTGCGCTCTACCGCGCCAAGGAACAGGGTCGCAACCAGGTCGTGGCTGACGCCGCGTGATTGGATACAATTAAAACGAGTATCACTGTTTCTGATTAAACAATCCTGCGTTACAGTGACGCATCCTTGATTCGCAATGGCCGTGGCTGGCCCGACGAATCATCACCGCGCCTGTATCGGAGACGATTTCCATGACGAAAAAGACCCTTGCAGCCTCGGCGCTGCTGATCGGCCTCGTGCCGACCGTCGGCCTTGCCGCCGATGATCAGACGGCCCCCGGCAGCATCGATTTCGCGATGTATTTCAATGCTGACGTGCGTGATGCGGCCGATTGCGCCATGACCGTCGTCGATGGCGCAATCGTCATCGATCCCGCCATCCGCAATCCATCCATGACGTGCCCGGACATGTTCTCATGGAAGCTGTTCACCGAGGTGGTTTCGCAGGAATTCTGGAAAAACTGGGCCGCCGACCAGCAGACCTGGCCCGGCCAGCCCTATGTGATGTGCCAGCCGGGCGATGACGTCACCACTTGCTGCACACCGGATTCTCTGGACAATCCGGGCTACGACGATGCCGAGAACCCGGCCCTGCATTGCCCTTACTTCCCCGGTGACCACCGCGCGGCCGGCGCCACTCCGCCCCTGCCGCGCGCGCAGCCACTGTCGAAGGCTCACGTCACGCAATTCGAGGACAATCTGCGCCGGGTCACGCCGCAACAGATCAACGCGATCGATCCGGGGCGCGTCATCCGGCAATCCATGGCGGAGTTCGTCTTCCGCAACAAACCGATGTTCGACTACGTCTTCGATCATGACCTCTACAACGCCGAAGGTCTGGCGAAGGTGTTTGCCGAGAATGCCCGGGTGATGCGCCAGAACGCGCCGTTCCATAGCGCCAATGCTGGTGGCGCGAGCGCGCGGATCGATTTCCCCGTCGATGCGGTGATGATCAAGAGCAACTGGATCAGCGCTGAGCGGGCGGAAGTGCTGGGCATCCGCAATGATCCCGATAACCCCTTCATCACCATGACGGTCGAATCCGCTGTCACCGACAACAATGCCCAGATCTTCGAGCCCGGCGAGCACTGGCTGGTTTCGTTTCACGTTTCCTCGAAGGACATACCCAACTGGGTCTGGCTGACATTCGAGCACATCAACAATCCGGGACGCTGCGACTATATCGGCTGCAACGATTCCTACGGCTTCGCCTCGCCGGACGACGTGCCCGAGGGCGCCGCGGACAATTTCACCCGCCCGCATGTGATGAGCGACGATCTGCCGATCGCATCGCCGATTTTCGATCCCGGCGGAACCTACGCCTCCGGGCCGATCAGCGCGGGCTTGAAGGGCGTGCTCGACGGGCTCGATATCGGTACCACCGAAGCGCGCGATCCGACCATGCCCAACGCCTCCGATCGCGCCTGGCGCAGCTATCGCCTCAAGGGCAGCCAGGTCGATTTCGTGCAATCGACCGGCCATCGCATCCTTCTGGGGAACTCCGTCACCGAAGGCGGTTTCATGATGTCTTCCTCCTGCATGAGCTGCCATGCCCGTGCCCATGTCGGGCCGGACGGCAAGCCGAGCGTGCTGGGCGTGTTCGAGAATACAGTAGACACGATCGGCTACGGCGAAGGCTCGCTCGGCACACCGAATCCCGACTGGTTCATCTCCAGCCAGCAGCCACCCGCTCTGGAAGCGCTGCAGACCGATTTCGTCTGGGGCTTCTTCTTCGCGAATGATCTGGTGAAGGCGGGCGAATAAGGCGGCATCGGCATGCGCCGCACAGCCGTGAAACTTTCGAAAGACGAGGCCGGCGCCTGATCGGTGCCGGCCTCGTCACAATGCCAGCGCAGGGGTCATGCCGCTGCTCTCCATATCCCAGCGTGCCTGCCAGTCCCCCGCGCTGCGTTCAAGGATCAGATAGTTGCGTTCGGCAATATAGCGCGACCTGTGGCCCGGCAGCGGCCTGATCCGGATCGGATGTTCGGGCAACGGATCTTCACCCAGCAAGGCAAGCGCACCCAGAATCCGCGCCCATCCTTTCGGCGGCGCCCTGTGGGAGATACCCGAGGCGACCAGTTGCTGGAGATGAAGATCATCGCCCAGATCCATGACGGCCCGGGTTGCGAGATGAATCTCGCCGGAAATCGCGATGATGTCGTGCCCGTCACGCCGCGCCATATCGCGCACGAGGCGCAGCATGCGACGCCATTCCTCGCGATGCGCACGACTTTGCCACTGGTCGCGAAGGTCGTCTTCGTATTTCTGCATTCGCGGGATCGCGACCATCAGCGCCTCGAACACCGACAGACGCGGACCCAGCAAGGGCACGCTCGACATCAGGAAGGTGTGCCCGGGGGCGTGACGCGCGGCTTCGCCGTCCATCATCGCCCAGCCGCCGCGTCCCATGATGTTGCGCCGGGTCCGTTCCGAGCGCAGGTCGGGAGCGAGAACCCGCAGACCGGGCGCGTGGATGCTCCAGCCGAGATGGGTAGCCTGGGGGTCCGCAAACCGGTCGGGTAACTGACCGGGAACGGTCGCGTTCTGGAAAACCAGAAAACTCTCGTGCGCGACCTTGAACAGCGCCTGTCCGACCGCGGAATACGTGACCGAACGCGGCAGCGACCCCCAGCCGTCACAGATGTCGTGATCGTCCCATTGCATCAGGGAGGGAACGCGCGCAGCCAGCCACGCCAGTTCGGGCGCTTCGTAGAGGGCGGCATAGCGGGCGAAGAAGCGTTCGCGCAGATGATGCTCGAGATCCGCGAGTTCTTCGCCGGACACGTCCTCCGGCACCGTGTCGGGCCAGTCGCGGGTGAGGTCGTGGCCGTGCGTCGCCTCGTCGGCATAGACCTGATCGCCACCATGGAGCATGAATGCAAAGGGCCTGCGACGATGCTCGTCCCGGAGGCGCGACCACATCGCATTGCGTTCGGAGCCTTCACGCTCCATATCCCCGATCTCCTCGCCATTGCAGGAGACGTAGGCCACGCGAAGATCGCCCGTCAGGTTCCCGGCGATCTCGTAGGAATGTCCGTTCCAGCCATAGGTCGAGATGCGGTCAGCAGGTACTGAAAACCGCGTTCGCCACGCGGTCGCATGATCGTAATCGGTCAGCCGGCAGGCGCGGAAGGTACCACCCTCGGCGTCGATCGGAGGCGGCGCGGCGCCCTTGTCGGTGATGAAGAGGGCGGAGAGATGCAGTTGCGTGTCCGCGACATCATCGAGAAAAAGAATGGGCCCAAGCGGCAAAACGGGTCTGTACGTCATGGATGACATGTTATTCGGGCAAGCTCCTTTGCACAATCATGAAACCTGTGATGCGCAGAGAATCCGGGTCATGCCTGGACGTGGCTTGCGCGGAAATTGCAGCCGCATGCGCATCCGCGTTTTCCGTGCCACGGATCACGCGCGGTCTGACGGGTCCGGATTTTCGCGATTTCCGCATCATAATCTTCACCCGATTGTCCTCAGAAGGGCTAGCCATCGGGCACGCGAGCGCGTATAAGCCGCCTCGAAATCGGATCGATCAGGGCGCTGCGGCCTGCGGCGCCCCGATTGTTTTTGACATGTGGGCGTTTGATATTGTGTGCAAAGCGAATGCCGGCGCGGCGGTTCGCGAAAGCCACAGGGCAAGCCACCACGCTTGAATGCGCGCATACCTGTCTTGACCGATGGCGGGCGGGCGCGTCCAGTGACCGGAGAAGTGAAATGGCTGTTCCGAAGAGAAAGACCACGCCGTCCAAGCGCGGCATGCGCCGTGCCGCCGATGCGCTCAAGAAGCCGACCTATGTCGAAGACAAGGATTCCGGCGAACTGCGCCGTCCGCATCATGTCGATCTGAAGACCGGCATGTATCGCGGTCGTCAGGTCCTGACGGTCAAGGCGGACGACTGAGGCGCCGACGGCGCTTCCCGCCACGGATCGGCTGATACATGATGTACGCCCTGCCGGCAAATACCGGCGGGGTTTTTCGCGTGTATCCGAGTCAATCCGCATTGAATTTAGCCACAAAGACGCGCATCCTGCACAAGAAGGCAGCGATTCCCGTTGCCGCAAAGAAGGAAAGGGTATGGCGCTGACTGCAGTGTCCGATCATGAAGCGCAAGCTTCAACCACCGCCCCGGAGAACGGCGCACCCGCTCTCGATCTGGAAGTATTGCTCCCGCTGGTCCGCTCGGGCCTTGAGGACATGAAGGCGGAGGATCTCGTCGAGATCGATCTCGCCGGAAAGACCTCCATCGCCGATGCGATGATCGTCGCCACGGGCCGCTCCGACCGGCATGTCGGCGCGATCGCCGACCGGCTGATCAAAGATCTCAAGGATCACGGCTACGGGACCGCCCGTGTCGAGGGTTTGCCGGCCTGTGACTGGGTGCTGATCGATACCGGCGATGTGATCGTCCATGTCTTCCGCCCGGAAGTCCGCGGCTTCTACAATCTTGAAAAGATGTGGGGTGCGGACCGTCCGACGGAAGCGACGGGCGGCTGAGCCGCAGGGGTTGCGATCGCTCGCGCGACGCATTGATCGCGGGCGCGTGGAGGAAACGCGTGAAGCTGACGCTACTCGCCGTCGGGCGTCTGAAGGCGGGGCCCGAGCGTGAACTGGTCGCGCGATACGGCGCCCGCATCACCGCCAGTGCCCGCCCGCTCGGGCTGAGCGGACCGGAGATGATCGAGATCGCCGAATCACGCGCGCGGCGCGAGGATGACCGACGCAGCGAGGAAGCACGCGCCATCGGCAGTCACCTCACCCGCAGCACGGGCAGTGGATCGGGCAACAGCGGAAACAGACGGCTGATCCTGTTCGACGAGCGCGGCAAATCCCTGTCGAGCACGGGTTTCGCCGATCAGATCGCCGCCTGGCGCGATGATGGGGTTGCGGCGACGGCTTTCGTCATCGGCGGCCCGGACGGGCTCGACCTCTCCCTAACGCAGGAAGCAGGATTGACCTTGTCCTTCGGACGCCTGACCCTGCCGCATCAACTGGTGCGGGTTCTGGTCATGGAGCAGATTTACCGTGCATTAACCATCATCGGCAGACATCCTTATCATCGTGCCGGTCACGGCGATTGAAGTCATGGTTCCGGCATGGCTGGGGGCAGGACATGCGGCGAGATATGCGGCAAGACACGCGCATGCACGGGCAAGGCGAGGCGAGAACGAGCCGTCGCCCCGACGCCGGCG
>Ga0102938_10004204_pt1 | contig 10621 bp, 9 predicted proteins | sample SalPonR2_B_D2_MG_FD_84516 | JGI IMG/M metagenome (GOLD analysis project Ga0102938, IMG submission 84516) | Salt pond soil microbial communities from South San Francisco under conditions of wetland restoration - Salt Pond MetaG R2_B_D2_MG | ecosystem: Environmental > Aquatic > Marine > Intertidal...
CGCGCGGCGAGCGCCTCGAGGTCCATCTCGTAGCGGCCCTCGCGCTCCACCAGCTCCGACTGCACGATGCGGCGGCGGTTGGCGTTCAGCACCTTGTGGAAGGCGTGATAGACCGGCGTGAACAGGATCACGCCGTCGCCGGGCTCGGAGAACGCCTGCACCGAGAGCGCGGTGCCGGAGACGAGGCCGTGCGTGGTGGAGAGCCAGGCGGGGTCGACCTCCCAGCCGTGGCGGGCCTTCATCCAGGCTTGGATCGCGGCCTTGTAGGCGCTGTCGTCGCCGAAATAGCCGAACACGCCGTGATCGACCGTGCGCTGCAGCGCCTCGCGCACCGAAGGCGGCGCCTTGAAGTCCATGTCCGCGACCCACATGGCGATGCCGTCGTCCGGGCTGACGCCGTAGAGCGCCTCCATCTTGTCCCACTTCGCGCAGCGGCTGCCGCGGCGGTCGACGATCTCGTCGAAGTCGAAGTCGGACGCGCGGGGGGCGGCGAAGGTCATGGACGGCTCCTGCGGACGGGGGGACGGCGCGAGGCTATGGCGCGCGCCGCGCGGCGGCAAGCTTGACCGGAGGCGGGGGGGCGCTTAATTCGCGCGCATGACGATCCGCCCCATCCTCGTTCATCCCGATCCGCGGCTGAAGCGCGTCGCCGAGCCCGTGGGCGCGGTGGACGACGATCTTCGGGCGCTGATCGACGACATGCTCGACACGATGTACGACGCGCCCGGCGTCGGCCTCGCCGCGCCGCAGATCGGCGTCGGGCGCCGCGTCTTCGTGATGGACGTCGCCGGCAAGGACGAGGATCCGGCGCCGATGGCGATGGTGGATCCGGTGATCCTCGAAGCCTCGGACGAGACGACGGTGCACGAGGAGGGCTGCCTCTCCATCCCCGACATCTACGAGAACGTCGAGCGCCCTGCCCGCGTGCGGATGCGCTGGCTGGACAGGGACGGCCGGCTCTGCGAGGGATCCTTCGACGCGCTCGGGGCGGTCTGCGCGCAGCACGAGTTCGACCATCTCGACGGGCGGCTGTTCATCGACCATCTGGGCGCGGTGAAGCGCAGCCTGATCACGCAGAAGATGAAGAAGCTGAAGCGCGAGCGCGCCAAGACCGCCGCGGCGGGCTGAGCCGATGCGCCTCGTCTTCATGGGCACGCCCGGTTTCGCCGTGCCGGCGCTGCAGGCGCTGCACGCCGCGGGCCACGAGATCGCCGCCGTCTACTCTCAGCCGCCGCGACCGGCGGGACGTGGCAAGAAGCCCCGGCCCTCGCCGCTGCAGGCGGCGGCCGAGGCGCTGGGGCTGGAGGTGCGCACGCCGGAGCGGCTGCGCGACCCCGAGGCGCAGGCGGAGTTCTCGGCGCTGGAGGCCGACGCGGGCGTGGTGGCGGCCTACGGGCTGATCCTGCCGCGCGCGGTGCTGGATGCGCCGAAGCTGGGGTGCTGGAACGTCCACGCCTCCCTGCTGCCGCGCTGGCGGGGGGCGGCGCCGATCCAGCGCGCGATCCTCGCCGGGGACGCGGAGACGGGCGTCTGCATCATGCGCATGGAGCCGGGGCTCGACACCGGACCGGTCGCGCTGCGCGAGGCGACGCCGATCGGGGCGGAGGACGACGCGGGCACGCTGCACGACCGGCTCGCGGAGATCGGCGCGCGGCTGATCGTGCAGGCGATGGCGCGGCTCGAGGCGGGGACGCTGGAGACGACGCCGCAGCCCGAGGCGGGCGTCACCTATGCCGACAAGATCGACAAGGCCGAAGCGCGGATCGACTGGACGCGGCCGGCGGAAGCCGTGGCGCGCCAGGTGCGGGCCTTCGCCCCGGCGCCGGGCGCCTGGACCGAGATCGACGGCGAGCGGCTGCGCGTGCTCGCGGCCCGGCCCGAGGCGGGCGAGGGCGTGCCGGGGGAGACGCTGGACGACGCGCTTCGCGTCGCCTGCGGCGAGGGCGCGCTGCGCGTGACCCGGGCGCAGCGGGCCGGGCGCGGGGCGGGGCCGGCGGAGGAGCTGCTGCGCGGCTTTCCGGCGCCGAAGGGCGCGCGGCTCGGCTAGGGCTGGCCCAGGGCGGCCTCGGCCTCCCGCCGCGCATAGGGGCGCATCGCCGCGCCGTGCTCTTCGAGAAAGACGCGCACGCGGGCCGGATCGTGCTTGGCGAGGCTGCGCAGCCACCCGACGAGCGCCGTCTGCAGCAGGCGGTCGGCCTCCGGCGCATAGGCCGCGGCCCAGCCGAGCACCCGTTCGCGCCGCGCGGCGTCCTCGGCCGAGGGGTGGCGGAGCTTGCTCCAAGGGAGGGTGACGCTCAGCGCCGCCCGGCGGATCAGGGGCGCCTGGTCCGGCGCCGTCCAAGCCTCCACCGAGTCGAGGCGGGCGGGCGCCGCGGCCAGCCGCCGCGCGCCCGCCTTGGCGACCTGATCGGCGATGGCCGGGCCGTCGCACTCCGGAACCCAGCCGAGGATCGTCTCCCAGACCGCCGCGTCGTCGGCGATGCGCGCCTGGGTCAGGAGGCGTGCGGCGGCGAGGCGCGCCTCGACCGGGCCGGCGTCCCAGAGCGCGCGGGCGAGGGCGAGGCGCTCCGGGACGGTCATCCCGGCCTCGCGCCAGCCCCTGACGACGGCCTCGATCTCCGCGGCGGGGGCGCCGAAAGCCTCGCGCCCCGTGCGGCCGCGGGCGGCCGTCTCCTCGGCTCGCAGAGGGTCGCCGCGGGCGCGGAGCGCGGCGAGCGCCGCCTCCGGCGTCGGCGGCCCGACCCCGCCGCTCATCCGGCGGCCGAGCGGCGTTCCATGATGATGCGGATCTCCTGATCGCCGCGGCGTCGGACGCCGTGCAGGCGACCGTCCTCGATCCAGTACTGCACCCGAGACGTGCCCTTGCGCACGTTGAGGCGGCCGTTGCCGTCGATCGTCCCGACCCGCTCGAAGGCGGTGGCGTCGGGATAGAGGCCCGGGCCGTGGGCGTCGAGCATCGTGACGCGGCCGTCCCCGTCCACCTCGAGCACCCAGAGGTCGTGACAGACGAGCCCGTTCCAGGCGCCGCCGCCCCATTGGCCGAGATAGTCGGTGTGGGTGGCCGGCACGTCGGGTCCCGGCTCGACGTAGCGGGGAGGCTGGTAGAGGTCGACGGTATAGCAGTCCGGCTGCACCAGACCGGCCTGAACCGGGGCCGGCTCGTCCGGCCCGGAGCAGCCGGCGAGGCCGGCGAGCAGCAGGCCGGCGATCGCCGGAACTCTTGCGGGTAAGATCATGCGCCTGTTCTCCGGCGCCCCGGCTCGGGGACGCTCTTTTCCGCCCGAATGCGGGGGCGCGGGGTCTTGACGCTGCGCCGGGACGGGCCCGGCCGGGGCCCCGTCGCCCCTCGGCACAGTCATATCCGATCCGGACCGTGTGTTGAAGGCGCCGTCGGCGTCGTTCCGGCCCGCGCGGGGCCGCGCCAGACCTCGGCTTGCGCGACACGCCCGCGCAGGCTCGCGCGGGTCAGCGGACGCCAGCCGCGCGCCGCCTCCGGCCCCGCCGCCTCCAGCGCCTCGCGCGTCGCCACCAGGTCCACGCCCTCGGCCTTGGCGACGTCCTGCAGGCGGGAGGCGAGGTTCACCGCGTCCCCCGCCACCGTGACCACCGACTGGCTGCGCCCGCCGAGGACCGCGGCCGCGACGGGGCCGTGATGCACGCTGACCCGCAGCCGCGGCGCGACCTTGGGGAGTGGGCCCCCGGCGAGGGCCGGCGCCGCGTCCGCGAGGGCGACCGCCGTGGCCAAGGCGCGGGCGGCGTCGTCGGCCGCCGGCTGCGGAAGGCCGAACACGATCAGCGCGCCGTCGCCCTGCCAGTCCACGATCACCCCGCCGCGATGGGCGCTCTCGCGTTCGTAGAGGGCGTGAAGGCGCGAGAGGAATTCGGCCGTCTCGCCGGGCTGCGCGGTCTCGGCCTGGGAGGTGAAGCCGACGAGGTCGACGAAGAGCAGCGTCGCCGGCTGTTCGCGCCGGCCGAAGCCGTCCGGGCCCGCCTCGGCCATGCGTTCGGCGAGAGCGGGGGCGACGAAGCGCACGAGATTGGCCTCCCGCCGCGCCGAGCGGCGCGCCTCGCGTCGGCTGAGGCGATAGCGCCGCTCGGCCCCCGCGCCGCCGGCGAGGAGCGCCGCGAAGGCCGCCGTCGTGGCGTCGAGCACGAGGCCGTGACGCGCGAAGGCCGCCTGCACCAGCGCCGCGGCCGCCGCCGCGGAGACCGTCCCCGCCGCCAGCGCCGCGGCGTTCCCCGGCGCCGCCGCGGCGCCGAGAAGCGCGGCGGCCAGCGCCAGCGCCAGCCCGGCCGAGATCGCGGCGGTCGCCGCGTCGCGCCGCAGCACGCGCCCTTCCGCCAGCGCGGCCGCGGCGCCGACGAGCACCTCGACCCCGGCGACCTCGCCGCCCCAAGGGCTGACGAAGGTGTCGGCGAGGCTTCCCGCCGTGGCCCCGACGAGCACGATGCGGCCGGCGAAGGCCTCGGGCGGCGCCGCGCCCGAGAGCACCGCGCCGAGCGGGACGGCGCGGACCGTGCCGGCCGGCCCCGGATGATCGAGCGTCAGGTCCCCGGCCGCGTCCAGCGCCAGGCGACGGGGGCCGAAGCGCACCGCCTCGCCGCGGATGAGCGCGAGCGGCGCGCCCAGCGCCTCGGCCGCCAGCGCCAGCGGCATGGCGGGGAGCGGGCGGCCCTCCGGTCCCGGCAGCGTGACCGGCAGGGCTCGCGGCACGCCCGCCCTGTCGAGCCGGAGATTGACGTGCGCCAGACGCGCGGCCCGCGCCAGCGGCGGCGCCGGCATCAGCAGCGGCCCCGTCGACGCCGCGGGAGGCGCATCCGGCGGCGCCGTCACCCTCGGCACGGCGCTCCGGGCCAGCGCCGCCGAGCGGTCGGGGGTCGGGGCGGCGCCCGGCGCCCCGACCCCGTCGGCGGCCCCCTCGCGTCGCGGCAGCGCCGCCACGGCCAGCCGCACGCCCGGCGCCTTCGCCAGCGCCCCGGCCAGCGCCGCGTCGGCGGGGGTGCGGGCGACAAGCAGAAGATCGAGCCCGAGCGCCGTCGGTCGCGCCGCCGCGATCGCGGGAACCGCCCGCGCCAGCGCCGCGCGCAGCGCCGCCGGCGTCTCGTGCACGGCGAGGGCGGCCTCGTCCACGGCGACGACGACGGCGGCGGGCGGCGTCTCCCACGCGCCGCGCAGGCGGAAGCGCAGGTCGGTCAGTCCGTGCTCCGTCGCATCCGTCACCGGATCCGCGATCAACGCGCGCCAGAGCGCGAACAGCAGCACCGCGGCGAGGATCGGCGCCGCGGCGACCAGCCATGCGCGCCCGCGGCGCCCGCCCTCGGGCGCCGTCGGTCCGCTCATCGCCAGGAGAGCCCGAGCCGCGCCCGCGTCTCCGCCACCCGCGACGCGCCCCATTCGACGACCGGGCCGACCGGCTCGCCGGGGCGCAGGTCCAGCCCTTCGCCGGGATCGAGCGTGCGACTCGGGCCCGCCGCGATCGGACGCACGCGGACGCGCCCCTCGCGCACGAAGAACGCCGTGTGCGCGCCGTCCGCCTCGGCCAGCCACCGGGTCGAGCGGACCGAGGCGATGGCGAGCGGGGCGCGGAGTTCGAAGCCGAGGGCGCGCCGCGCCTCCACCGCGAGGCCGACGATCCCGTCGAGCAGCTGCACGGCGGCCGCTTCCATGCCGTGCGGCGGCGCCGGCAGAAGCGTCGCGAGATTCACCTCCGTCTCCGGGCCGAGCGTGATGCGGGTGCCATCCTCGCAGAGGAGTTCCACCCGCGCGCCGGCGGGCGTCGCGAGGATCACGCCCTCCGCCTCCGGCAGGGGCGCCTCCGTCAGCGGGCGCCAGACGCCGGCGTGCCACCAGCGGGCCTCCGGCCCTTCGGCGGCGTCGAGGGTGCACTCCAGGGCGGCCGCCGGTCCGGCGAGGAGCGCGGCGAGCAGCGGCAGGGCGGCCAGAACCGTTCGGGGTCGCATCGGCACCTCCCTCGGGTCGCATCCGATGGGTCGAGTGTAGCGGTTTCGGGCGTTCCGCGATATCGGCGCGGACGCGGACGGGGCGCGACGCGCGTCGGGGGCGACCGCTGCCCGCGGGCGCCATGCGGCGGCCTTCCGGGCGGCGACGACGTGAGGGCCGGCGGGACCGAGACCCGCCGGCCGACCCGTGATGCGCCGGCCCCGCGGCGCGGGCCGGCGACCGGCCCGTGACCGCGCCCCTGCCCCGCCGGGTTTTCGCCGCCGCCGGAGCGGGGCGCCCGGGTCACTCCACGGTGACGGACTTGGCGAGGTTGCGCGGCTGGTCCACGTCCTTCCCCAGCGTCGCGGCGGCGTGATAGGCGAGCAGCTGCGCCGGGACGGAATAGAGGATCGGCGCGGCGAAGGCGTCGATCTCCGGCAGGACGACGGTGCGGAGGGTCCCCTCGGCCCCGATCGCGGCCCCCGCGGCGTCGGTGAAGAGGAGGATCGGGCCGCCGCGCGCCATCACCTCCTGCATGTTGGAGACGGTCTTCTCGAAGAGCCCGTCGCGAGGCGCGAGCGCCACCGTCGGCGTCGACGGGTCGACCAGCGCGATCGGGCCGTGCTTCAACTCGCCCGAGGCGTAGCCCTCGGCATGGATGTAGCTGATCTCCTTCAGCTTCAGCGCGCCCTCCAGCGCCAGCGGATAGAGCGGGCCGCGCCCGATGTAGAGCACGTCGCGCGCCTCGGCGATCTCCCGCGCCGCGGCCTCGATTTCCGGGTCGAGGGCGATCGTCTCGGCGACCAGGCGCGGCAGGCCGGAGAGGACGCGGACCAGCCGTCGCTCCTCGGCCGCGTCGAGCGTGCCGCGGGCCCGCGCCGCGCGGATGGCCAGCGCCGCCAGCGCCAGAAGCTGCGCCGTGAACGCCTTGGTGGAGGCGACGCCGATCTCCGGCCCCGCATGGATCGGCAGCACCGCCTCGGATTCGCGGGCGATGGTGCTCTCCTCGACGTTCACCACCGCGAGGACATGCGCGACCTCCGGCGCCGCGTGGCGGAGGGCGGCGAGGGTGTCGGCCGTCTCGCCCGACTGGGAGACCACGATCAGCGCGTCGCGGCGCGAGAGCGGCGGCGCGCGGTAGCGGAACTCGGAGGCGACGTCGACCTCCACCGGGACGCGCGCCAGCCGCTCGAACCAGTGCTTGGCGACGAGGCAGGCGTAGTGCGCCGTGCCGCAGGCCACCAGCACCAGCCGGTCGAGCGCGGCGAAGTCCACGCTCGGCGCGATGTCGCGCAGCGTGCCCGCCTCGGCGTCGACGTAGTGCGAGAGGGCGTAGGCGAGGACCGTCGGCTGCTCGTGGATCTCCTTGAGCATGAAATGCTTGTGGCCGCCCTTGTCGACCAGCACGTTCTCCAGCGCCAGGGTGCGGACCGGGCGCTCGGCGGGCCGACCGTCCGCGTCCGCGATCGTCGCGCCGGCGCGCGTCAGCACCGCGAAGTCGCCCTCTTCGAGGTAGGTCACCCGATCGGTCATCGGCGCCAGCGCCAGCGCGTCGGAGCCGACGAACATCTCCCCGATCCCCCAGCCGATCGCGAGGGGCGAGCCGCGGCGGGCGGCGACGATCAGATCCTCCTCGCCCTCGAACAGGAAGGCGAGGGCGAAGGCGCCCTCCAGCTTCGCCAGAGTGGCGGCGGCGGCGTCGGCGGGGGCGAGGCCGCGATCGAGGAATCCCTCGCAGAGATGCACCACCGTCTCGGTGTCGGTCTGCGTCTCGAAGCGCCGGCCTTCGGCCTCGAGCGCGGCGCGCAGTTCGCGGAAGTTCTCGATGATGCCGTTGTGCACGACGGCGACGCGCCTCGCGGCGTGGGGATGCGCGTTGGCGGTGGTCGCCGCGCCGTGCGTCGCCCAGCGGGTGTGCCCGATGCCGACGGTGCCCCGGATCGGCGCCTGCTCCAGCAGCGCGGCGAGGGCCGAGAGCTTGCCGGTGGCGCGCCGCCGGTCCAGCGCCCCGTCATGCACCGTCGCGATGCCGGCCGAATCGTAGCCGCGATATTCGAGCCGCCTCAGCGCCTCCAGCAGCACCGGCGCCGCCTCGCGCCCCGCGCCCAGCATTCCAACGATTCCGCACATGGCCCGTCCCCCTTCGCGTGCCCGATCCTCACTCCGCCGCGGTCTCGGCCGCCTTGGCCGCCTTCAGCCTTTCGCGCAGCTTTCGGGCGGAACCGGGGCGCGTCTCCTGCCGCCCGCGCGCGACCGCGAGCGCATCCTCCGGCACGTCCTGCGTCACCGTGGAGCCCGCCCCGATCACGGCGCCCGCGCCGACGCTGACCGGCGCCACCAGCGCGGTGTTGGAGCCGACGAAGGCCCCCGCGCCGATCTCGGTCCGGTGCTTCAGGAAACCGTCGTAGTTGCAGGTGATCGTGCCGGCGCCGATGTTGGCCCCGGCGCCGACGCCGGCGTCGCCGATGTAGCTCAGATGGTTCGCCTTGGCGCCGTCGCCGAGGGTCGCGTTCTTCACCTCGACGAAGTTGCCGACATGGGCGCCGGCGCCGATCTCCGCCCCCGGGCGCAGCCGCGCGTAGGGGCCGATCACGGCGTCCGCCGCCACCCGGCAGCCCTCGAGATGCGAGAAGGCGCGGATCTCGGCCCCCTCGGCGATCTCCACGCCGGGCCCGATCACCACGTTGGGATGCAGCGTCACGTCCCGCGCCAGCCGCGTGTCGGCGGAGAGGAACACCGTCTCCGGCGCGATCATCGTCACGCCCTCGGCCATCGCCGTCGCGCGCGCCCGCGCCTGGAAGGCGGCCTCGGCGGCGGCGAGTTCGGCGCGCGAATTGACGCCGAGCGTCTCGGCTTCCTCGCAGGCGACGGCGCCCGCCGTCAGCCCCTCCGCCCGCGCGATGGCGACGAGATCGGTGAGATAGAGCTCGCCCTTGGCGTTGTCGGCGCGCACCTGCGCGAGGAGCCCGGCGAGGCGGGCGCCCTCCACGCACATCACGCCGGAATTGCAGAGGGTCGTCGCCCGCTCGGCCTCCGTGGCGTCGCGATGCTCGACGATGCGGGTCAGCGCGCCGCCCTCGAGGATCAGCCGACCGTAGCCGGTCGGGTCGGCCGCCTCGAAGCCGAGCACGGCGAGGGCGTGCCCCCCCTCGGCCCGCGCCGCGACGAGGCGCGCCAGCGTCTCCGGCCGCACCAAGGGCGTGTCGCCGTAGAGCACCAGCACGTCGCCCGTCACGCCCTCGAGCGCCGGCAGCGCCTGCGTCACGGCGTGCGCGGTGCCCCTGCGCTCCGCCTGAACGGCGATGCGCGCCTCGGGCCGCAGCCGCCGCGCGGCGTCCGCCACCGCCTCGCCGCCATGCCCGGTCACCACAACCAGCCGCTCCGGCCCCAGCGCCTCGGCCGCCGTGATGGCATGCGCCAGCATCGGCGCGCCTCCGACCGGGTGCAGCACCTTGGGGCGGCGCGACTTCATGCGCGTGCCCTCGCCCGCGGCAAGGATCACGGCGGCGGCGACGGCGGGCGGGCTCTCGGCTGGACGGCTCATGCTTCAGCGTCTACCACCCTCGGGCCGGGCCGGGAACGTCGCGGCGGCGCGAGTCGATGACATTTCGTTTCGAAGGGTGACGCATGCGCGGCGCGGTGTTCGACCTCGACGGCACGCTGGCCGACACCAGCGCCGACCTGATCGCCGGCGCCAACGCCGCGCTGGCGGAGGCCGGCGCCCGCGGCAGGCTCGACCTGCGGACCGACGGCGGCCTGTCGGGCCGCGGCGGGCGCGCGATGCTGCGGATGGGCTTCACGCGCTCCGGTCTCCCGGAGACCGAGATCGAGGCGGCGGTCGAGGCCGCCTTCGCCCCCTTCCTCTCCGCCTACGAGGCGCGCATCGCCGACGCGTCGGTGCTGTTTCCGGGGGTGGAGGCGGCGCTCGACGCGCTGGAGGGCGCCGGCTGGCGCCTCGCCGTCTGCACCAACAAGCCCGAGCGGCTGGCGCGGATCCTGCTCGAGAAGCTCGGCCTGCTCGACCGCTTCGGCGCGATCGTCGGCGCCGACACCCTGCCCGTGCGCAAGCCCGATCCCCGCCCCTTCCGCCACGCCGCGGAGGGGGCCGGCGCCGTCGCAGCCCGCTCGGTCATGATCGGCGACACGGTCACGGACCGAGAGACGGCGCGCGCCGCCGGCGTCCCCTCCGTGCTGATGGATCTCGGCGTCTCCGCCGACGACGTGCACGCCCTCGGCGCCGCCGTGGTTCTGCCGGCTTGGTCGCATCTGCCAGGGGCGCTGGAGGCGCTGGCGCCGGTCCACGGGGCCGCTTGACGGGCGTGCGGGCCGCAGCTATCAGCGATCGCGGCGGGCGGTTAGCTCAGTTGGTAGAGCACAGTGTTCACATCGCTGGGGTCACTGGTTCGAATCCAGTACCGCCCACCATTCCCTTAAAGATCAACGCCTTAGACCTCGGCGTTCCGGGTGAGCCATGCAGGTGAGACATTGCATTGGCAAATCCAAGCTACCTCAGCCGTTCGCGGCATGGGATCTTCTACTCCCGCTGGCCGATTCCTCCGGCCCTCCACGCTCAGCGCCGACAAGTGCATGTAAGGGTCTCTCTGCGCACGCATTGCCGCCGCGAGGCCCTGCGCCTCTCGCGGGCGCTCAGCTACGCGGGTGAACTGATGCGGTGGATGC
>Ga0102938_10004205_pt1 | contig 10619 bp, 7 predicted proteins | sample SalPonR2_B_D2_MG_FD_84516 | JGI IMG/M metagenome (GOLD analysis project Ga0102938, IMG submission 84516) | Salt pond soil microbial communities from South San Francisco under conditions of wetland restoration - Salt Pond MetaG R2_B_D2_MG | ecosystem: Environmental > Aquatic > Marine > Intertidal...
CAAGAAACTGCAACGTTTACTCGCAGCCTCGATCCCGCAAGAATACCGAGTCGCCGCATGATACGATGCCCAAAAAGCGCAACTTCAAAACTTACGCGTCGGGTTATCAATAATCCGGGCTAGGGAGACTCCTGGCGGTGGCTGTACCGTAGCCGTGATTGCTGCGATTTAGGCGGCGATCGATCGATCGTGCTGGGCGTCATCGGCCCAACGCTGGATCTCTGATTTGCTCGGCGGCTCGGCTCCGCGTAGCGCGCGGCGGCCATCGGAGGTGACCGCGAAGCGCTGGATCGCTTTGTAGAGTTCATCCACACTGGTCGCGGCGATTTTTTCTCGCGACCGAAAACCGCTACCGACGAGCAGTTGGACGTCGCGCGAACGCATCTCGGGCAGTTGGCACATCAGCTCGGTTTGAGCTTGCCAATCGGCAACGCGTTGAGCGTCGATCCACCGCGTGGCCAGCCGCCGAGCGGTCGTTTCGGGCGAAGCCTGCAAGAGTTCGTCGACCGTCTCGATGCCGATGGCTTGAAAGCGAGCGGCCGTTTTGGGGCCGATCGACGGCGCATCGACGATCGGCGCACGGACTGACAGCCGCGACTTGGCGGGCGAGGCGGCGGGGCGAAACGGCAGCGTGATCGGTGCGGAATCTTCATCCGCTGGCGAACCGAGGCGGCTCGATTCGGCTTGTTCAATGGCTCGTTCGGCGCGGTCCATCGCGGCTCGCCGTTGCTGTTCGAGACGCCTTGCTTCGTCCAGATGCGTCGCGCGGTGGAGTTGTAAGTCGTGTTGATGCTGTGTCGGTCGTGGGGACAAGTTGGCAGCCGCTCGCGAGGCACGTTTCTTCGCACGCTCACGATGGTAAACCGCGATCGAGCGCCGTACGATTTGGCTTTCCGGCGGTGCGTGTTCTTGAATGTCACCGGTCCGTTGGTACTCCTCCAGCAAAGCTTCAACGGCCGCTTGTTCGTCTCGATGTTCGATGCGCCGGAGCAGCAACCGGTGCGGGATTTTTAGACTTGCCAAAACCACCGGGAGCGTCAGTGTTTGCGTTGGCAAATTCTGGTGCCGTGTGGTTTCGGCGTCCGCTGCAGCACGTTCGAGGATCCGTGCCCAGCCGGTGAGCGTCAGTCCAAACAGTTCCGCCAAGGCCCCGCGCGAAGCCGTGTTCAAGCCCCGCGGAGGATCTTGCACGCCTGCTTCTAAATCGTAGGAGTCAACCAGCAAATCGTAAGAACGATGGGCGACCCTCGCTCCGTGCAGGATGGCTGCTGCCAGCCAACCGGTTTGATGGGACAGTGTGAATTCGACTTGGATGTCGTCGCGTAACCACTGTTGGCGAATCGACGCGTAGGACTTGGTGATGCTCCATTCCAACGGCCGATGGATGACTTTTTCTCGCTCGTTCTGCGCCGTATGCAGCGGCTGCAGCGGGTCGGAGAAGTAGTGGCTGAGCACTCCCGCTGCATGGGCGGCGTCTGCCCACTGCGATTTACAGAGCAACGTTTGCAATCGCGCATACCAGCGAATCGCCGCTGCGGGAGCTCCGCCCCAATACCCATCGGTGACATGGACCACGTGATTGTGGAAGTCGCGAAAGCGGGTGTCGGGGTCTTTCGCGCCGGCGAGGTAACGATCGTGATAACGCAGCAAAATCTGGCTCAGCCGTTGGCCCGCGTCCGTTTCGATCATCGGCAAAGCGTCGATGGCAAAATGGTGGTGCGTGCTACGGCAATGTGCGGCGCGCAAGATCGACAGCAAAGTTCGCATGCGTGGCAGCCAAAAAGGGCTAGGTGGTAGGGTTGCTGGGACTGAACTCCGTTGTGCTTGTCAGCGGCAAACCCGAAAGCGACGGGATGATCGCGCCAGCCCCGACGGTGGCGGAGGTGGGCTGTCCAACACACGTCAGATCGACTTGGTAATAGTGCGCGCGACGCAGTAGTTGTTGTTGGAAGCGGAGGGCTCCCTGGGGCGCCAAACAGGCGGCGTGGCGGCGCTGTTGGAACAGCGTTTCGCTCAGCGGCCGAAAAGGCGAATGGCTCTCCGGTGGCGTGTGCTCGCCGTACAAGGCTCGTCGACGCCAAGCATGGTCCCGCCGTGCGACTTCGAGATAGACCGCGTACAGTTCGTGCTCGCCGAGCAATCGCTCTGCGTCGTTCGCTTGCTGAGTCATCGATCCGCTCCTTGAATTGACTCTTCTATGCAAATCCATCGCCTGCCCGGCGATCTAAACAGTCTATCGTCCTTCTTCGCTTCTTAACGCAAGGTCAATGTGCCGGCTTTTGCCAGCTTGTTCGCGGCATAAAGGTACTGAATAGTCGATTTGGAGTAACCGGTGATCACCGTCGAACCCATTTTGAAAAAGGGGAACTATTGTTCAAGCTCCCTCAATGGGTGGACGTCATTGCTAAGATAGCACCGCGGGCCGTGCCGCCCATTTGCTGGTCGCCATCGAGGAACCGAATTGGAAGCCCCCCTTTGACTTGGTTGAAATTCGTTTTACTAGCCGTCTCCAGCTTGGCTTTCACATCTCGTCAGGCCGGTGGTCAAGATGCTGCGCCGGTGTGGGTTGTGACCGCGACGGCGCCCGATGGCGGCCCATTGCCGGTACCTCGGCCCCCGGCGTCGATGTCAGAGTTGTTGAACCGCGGCAAGGTTTCGTTCGCGTTTTACGATGCCAAGCGCGAACGTCGTGAGTACGCCGGAGAAACGCGTTTCGATATTCAGTATCGCTACCGCAACCTCAGTCGCTGGCAGGTGATGAAAGAGGATGGGCGTCGCAAGCTTGTGATCCGTTCCCGCTTTCGTCAGGTGGAACTGACATGGACTCACACGATCAGTTTGCCGGTTGCGATGGCAAGCGAACGATTGTATGAACAGCCGCTGGTGCTGCATGAACTCGACCATGTGCGCGTCAGTACCCACCCAGCACTCGCGGAACTATTTCAGAAGTGGTTGGAAACCGAAGCCGAGGTCATCACTGTCCAGCTCGCGGCGGATCAGACGCCCGATAGTCAGTGGATTCAAGCCCAAGTGAAGGAGGCGACCAAGCCACTTTTTCAACGCCTGATGGACTTGGTGCGGGTCCGTTATCAGGAGCTCGATCGAGTCACCTCGCACGGACTGTACGCGGTGCCCGACGATTTTTTTCCCGCCCCAGTCCCGGCCCCGACCACACCGGCCCCGACCACACCGGCGCCGACTCGCTGACGTGATTCGGTCTTAAATCGCTGACGAGCTCTTGATGACGGGAATCAGCAGTGCCATCACAACGATCAGGACCAACGTCGCCATGATCAGCAGCATCACCGGTTCCAGCAACCGCACGAACAGATCGAGTTTGCGAAAGGTCCGTTTTTCGAGACTGTCGGCGATCGTCGGCAACACGTCCTCCAGCGAGTTGCTTTCTTCCGCCACGCTGATCATTTCGACCACCGTTTGCGGAAAATAGCCACTGCTGCGAAGCGGCGTGGCAAGGCTCTCGCCGGCGCGAATGTTTTCGCTCGCTTCGCCAATCGAACGGCTGAGCAAGCGGTTGCCGGTCGCGGCGCGACTGATTTCCAGTGAACGCAGGATGGGGACACCATTGCCCAACAGCGTTCCCAGCACACGGCAAAAGCGTGCGACCGCAAGGCTCATCAGAATGCCACCGAGCACCGGAATCTTCAGCTTGTAGCGGTCCGCGGCAAATTTGCCTTCTTCGGTTTGTAATTTAAATCGCAACAACACCCCGACGAGGACGATCGCCAGCAAGATAAAAATGCCATAGCCCTGCAGCAGCTTGCTGAAGGTCAGCAAGCCATCGGTCAACGCGGGCATTTCGCCCTTGTCACGCAAACGGGCGAACAACGGATCGAACTTGGGAACAAAAAAGACGATCAGAACGGTAATCACCAGCGAGCCGACGCCGAAGAGGAATACCGGGTACGCCAAAGCGCTGACCGTTTTGCCTTTGAGGTCTTCCTGGAGTTCGGTGAACGTGCCTACTCGGTCCAAGGCGTCTTCCAGGAATCCCCCTTCGGTTCCCGCCCGCACCATGTTGACCCCCATCTCGCTGAAGACGCGTGGGTAGCGTGCCATGGCACTGCCCAGCGGTTCGCCTTCTTCCACTCGCGCACGGATATCGGTCAGCACAAGTTTGAGGTTTTTGTCCGACGCTTGTTCGCTGAGCACCGTCAAGGCGCGCATCATCGAAACCCCGCTGCGCAACAACGAAGCCATTTGGCCGTAAAAGATGGCCATCGTTTGAGGTTTGACGCTGCGCGAACGAATGCGATCCGGCGCCGCGGAATGCTTGTCGGCTGGTTTGACATCGATGGGAAATAGCGAGCGTCCGGCTAATTGCACCGCCGCGTCGCGTTGGTTTCCCGCACCGATCGTTCCGGTCACTTTTTTGCCGCTAGCATCCCGCGCGGTGTAAGCAAAATCTGGCATGGCCTACAGCCGATCCCCTTTCGTCAGTCGAATCACTTCGTCGACACTTGTCTGCCCTTGCAGCGACTTGTCCCAGGCATCCATACGCAACGTTCGCATGCCTTCGGCCAGTGCCGCCTTACGGATGTCCCAACTACTGACGCGGTCATGAGCTAATTGCCGAATGGACTCATTGGTGACCAGTAATTCATAGATCCCCATTCGACCGGTGTAACCGACCTTGCGACAAACGCGACAACCGACGCTGCGGTACAGTGGCCGTCCATCGAGTTCGTCCCAAGGGAAATCGGAAGGTAGATCTTCGCGCTTGGGTTGGTAGGGTTCCTTGCATTCTTTGCATAGCTTTCGCAGCAGGCGCTGGGCCATAACCGCTTCGACAGTGCTGGCGACCAAAAATGGTTCGACACCCATGTCGGTCATTCGGGTATAAGCTCCCGACGCATCGTTGGTGTGCAAGGTGCTGAACACCAAGTGACCGGTCAATGAAGCTTGGATCGCATTCTCCGCCGTCTCCAGGTCACGAATTTCTCCGATCAACACAATGTCGGGGTCGTGACGCAGAATGCTTCGCAGCGAAGCGGCAAAGGTCAGGCCGATCTTGGGGTGGACCTGAATTTGGTTGATACCGTCCAGTTGGTACTCGACCGGATCTTCGGTCGTGATGATTTTGTTATCGGGACCTTTGATTTCCATCAAGCTGCTGTACAGGGTGGTCGTTTTTCCCGAACCGGTGGGGCCGGTCACCAACACAATCCCGTGAGGCAATCGAATCAACTGGCTGAATTGATGATAGGTGGCCGGATCCATGCCTAACCCCTGCAGGTCAAACACCATCGATCCTTTGTCCAGGATACGCATCACCAAGCCTTCGCCGTGGATCATGGGGATCACACTCAAGCGAATATCGACCTCACGACCGTGCACACGCAACTTGATGCGGCCGTCCTGCGGTAAACGCTTTTCAGCAATATTCAGCCGGGCCATGATTTTCAGGCGGCTGATGATGGCCGCTTGAAAGCGATTGATCTCGGGAGGTACCGGTTGGGGATGCAGGATACCGTCGATGCGATAGCGGATCACCAGCCCATCGGATTGCGATTCGATGTGCACGTCGCTCGCCCGCGACTCGATCGCCTCCAGCATGATCTCGTTGACTAACCGCACCACCGACGCTTCTTGCGCCATTTCCGACAGTTCGCTGCCGTCGGTTTCGATTTGGTCCAGCAACTCGACTTCGTCATCGTCGACCGTCGCCGCCATCAAGCCTTCGACCGTTTCACTGCCGACGCCCATATGGCGTTTAACCAGACGTGCGATTTCGCCCCGCTCGGCGATCACCGGCGTTACGCTCTTGCCAATCGCCGCGCTCGCTTCGTCCAGCGGATACAAGTCGAGCGGATCGGCGGTCGCTACGATTACCGATCCATCTTCACTGCCGATAGGAAACAGTGAATGGCGATAGATCAACTTTTGTGGAAAGCCTTTAAGGGCCGATAGGTCGACGTCGGTTTCTCGCAGATCGACAAAATGGAGCCCCACTTCCTCGGCCAGAGCTTGTAACGCGTCGCGTTCATCAACGTAACCGAGTTCCACCGCCGATTGAATGACGCTGGCTCCGGTGGAGAGACTTTGGTGCAACTGATCGGCGGTTAACAACCCACGCTTACGCAGGATTTCGCCGGCTTCCATAATCATATTGTTCAGGCCATGCGGAGGGGCATTGAGGAGGGGATGTCTCTGGCAAACCCATTTAACGCCAAAAGATCGGCGTTGTCAGTATGCGTTTGTAGCAGGGGGCAAGGCTGCGGATTGCCGCTCAGGTTAGCGACCACCGCGACCACCACCACCCGTTCGTCCACCACCGCCCGTTCGTCCGCCACCGCCGGCTGGTCCGTCACCGGTGCGGCCTCCACCGCCGCCCGGGGCGCCCCCGCGAAAGCCGCCCGCCCCTTGCATGGCTCGAAAGGCTTCGATGCGTCGCTGAATGTCGGAGGTGGAAGGTCCATTGTTGGACGAAGAGGCATTGTTGTTATTATTGTTGTTGCTGGCAGACGTGGTCGTGCTGTTGGTTGATGACACGGGGCGGCCGAGGACCGATTCAAGTGCCTGTTGAACGACTTGAGGATTGACCGATCCGTTGAGGGCGATTACCGAAGTCGTCTCTTCCGACTCCGCACCCGCCTGGTCAATTTGCTCCACCAACAGGCGAACCTCTTCGAAATCTTGGGGAGTTGCCGTCACGATCAGCGTGTTGCTGCGTTGATCGATCCCGATGCTGATTTTGGCCGGTTCGCTTTTTTCGGCTTGAGCCCCACCACCGCCCCGGCCCCCACGTCCCCCACCACCGCGCAGCGCCGCGATGATGTCTTCGGGTTTCGGTTGGTTGTTGTTACCACCCCGCGCGGCGTCGCCCGCGATCCGGTCCGTGAACACCGATTTAATGATGGTCGCCACTTCGCTGGCTTGCGAATAGATCACCGGGATCAGCCGAGGCCGCGCGATGGTCCGGACATCCTCGGGACTTTCTTCGCGATCGATGACTTCCAAAATCGTTTCGATCATCTGCATGTCGACTCCGTTGGCCTGCACGAACAATGCGTTTAGGCGGTCATCGGGGACGATGCTCACCGACCCGGTCGCGGTCAAAATCGGTCCACCTCCGCCGCCGGTATCACCGCCACCGCCTCCCAGACCCATCAAGCCGCCGAGCATTCCCAAGCCGCCGCCCAGCTCCCCAAGCAAGCCGGCGTCACCTCCCATGCTGCCCCCGCCGCTATCTCCACCCAGAATGCTAGTCACCATGCCACTGGCAACCGATGCTTTGACGAACTTCAGCCAGAACACGGTGGGTGGTTGATTGCTGTACGTGGTTTGTTCGGACAGGGTCCGCAGCAAGTCTTCAAATTCGGTCAACGCGACGGGATCTTCGGAGGCGACGATCATGCCTTGAGGGGTCATCGTGATCACAATGTCCGAGCCTGTTTTATCCTCGGCGGGCTGCTTTTCGGCGGGAGCTTGCGGCGTGGTTTCATCTGCCGTCCCAGCAGTCGTCTCGGCTGCCTCGCGTTGGACGGCCAGCCGAAAGGGATTGTTGACCGTCGCACGACCGGCCGTTTGTGGCGTTTCCGGCGCCGCCTGTTCGTTTGGTTCGGCCGTTTCTTCGGCGCCTTCCTCACGCCGCAGTCGACGCTCCGGGAAACCGCTAGTGCTCTTTCCTGATGATGGCGAGATCATGCGGATGCGATTTTTGCGACCCGAAACACCCCACATCATTTCGGCTTGTTCCAACAGTTCGGTTGCATTCTGGCCACTGTAAGGCAACACCCGAATCCGATCCGAAAGATTGCCCATCGAGTCGTTGCCTTCGAGTCGGTCGATCAAGTCTTTGGTCAGTTGGATCTGTTCGGCGGTGCCGCGAATCCACAATCGACCGGTGATCGGATCGCCGTCGACAACGGGGCCCAAATTGTTCTCTTCCGTTTTGCCAAAGAACTTATTGATCGTCAGCAGTGCTGCCGAAGGCTCTAAACGACGAAGCTGAATCGTATCGACCTGGACTCCCTTGCCTTCCAGTTTGTCGAGCGCCGACTGGACGATCGTATGCGTTTCCGCCCGAGCAAACACGACCAGGGAATTCGAAGCCGGATCGAGCGACAAGCGTGTGTCGGGCAAGCCTGCCAGCAGCGTCGACATGACATCAAAGACCGTTGGCGGGTCGGCCACCGTGATGGGATAGGTACGCAGTTCCGGTAACGCGACCGCTTGGGTTTCACCCCCCTCAACGATCAGTGGCTTGTCGGCTTTTTCGACAATCCGCTCGAGCAGGGCGACGGCCGATGGTTCACCGGTGACGAACATGCGGTCGCCAAACGGATCGATGGCGATGCGAATCGAGTCGGTCGAATTCGAATCTTCTGGCAGACCTAACAGCGGGCGGGCGAGCACCAAAATTTCGTCCGCGGCGCGGTGTTGTAGCGTGATTTCGGTCACTTCCAGTCCCGCATTGGTTGCGTCATCGAGCACCTTGCGAATCGCTTTGAGTCGCGCCACCGTATCGGTGATCACGACCTGTCGGGCTGAAGCCAGAATGGTCATCGGCATGCTCGGTCCAAGCATCTGCCGCAGTTCTTCATCAGCCGCTTCGGGAGTCATCGCTCCGAGAGGGAAAATGCATTTGACAATGTCCGAATCGCCACGCTGATCGAGGGCTTCGGGAACCACGAGTTCCGCAATGTTTTCCATGTACTTCCCCGCTAGCGGGCTTTCCAAGTCAATCAGCATCAGCAGCCGTCCACGGCGAACCATCGCAAAGCCCCGGTCGAGCAACTGCCGGTTGAGTTGGTCCAACGCCTCGTTGACGGTGTACTCGCGGGAAGGATCGACAAACGACAGCGTCCCCTCGGGGTAGCGGTCTGCCTTGAGTGACAAATTCGCTTCTTCACTCAACCACAACAAGACATCTTTCCAGGAGGTACTCGCAAAGTTGAACCGCAGTTTCCGATCGCCAGTCGTAGTCGGCACAACGGACGGTTCGGGCTTCTCGGGAGCCACTTCTGCGGGGCTGGTCACTTCTGCGGCCGGGGTGAACTGGTCAGTAGCCGTTTGGGTGGTTGCCGTTTGGGGGGCGGTCGCCGGTGCGGCGGTCGATTCCTCCGCCCCATCGGTCGCTGTTACCGTTTCGGTGGCCGTTTCCTGCGCAACCGCCGTTTCCTGTGCAACCGCATGCTGGGGTCCGAGCGGCAGCAATCCAAAGAGGGTTGCAGCTAGAACTGGAGCGAACAAGGAACAATGAGGCATGGCTTATGAATCGCGAAAAGTGGAAGCAAAAAGAGGCCGCGCAGCAAATTTAATCGTAATTAGTCGGACAAGTTAAGAGATTGGCAAAATTGGCGAATCAGGCCGATGCGTGCGCGAAGATTGCCGATTATTCATATAAACCCCAATGCAAACCAATAGTTTCGTCCGTCCCCGCTGGTCGGCTACTCTTTCGCGTGCCGGTTTTGGGCGGCAAATCAGTGGCCGGCGGACCGATCGAGGCGTTGTGCCAGCCAATTTCAATCGTGCCACCCAAGCGGCTGGTTTGGTCGCGGGACGACGGGGTTCGCTATTGTTATTGGCCGCCTAAAAAGCCTATGCTCGGCGACACTTTTACTCTTCGAAGGACCGATGAGTCATGCGCAGGGCTGCGCCGATCAGACTGTTGCTTCTCTTGCTGCTGGTATGCAATCCGGTGGCACCGCTGTCCAATGCGCAGTCGAGTTTGCTCGATTTGCAGCTTCGCGATGCCCTCTCGCAGCTTTCCGCCAACCATCCCGAGCAGGCTCATCAGACCCTCGAAGCGCTGCTTCGCGCCCTCGACAACGGCCAGCCCCCGCAAGCTGCGAGCGATCCGAAGTTCAGGACGTCGGTCCTGATCACCGATGGTCGAGCCCTGGCCCAGCTGCGCCGCTACCCGGAGGCTCTGCAGCAGTATGAGCGGGCACTCGAATCGGCTCCCGCCGGTTTTGATAGGTTGACCCTTGAACTGGTCGCTGCCGATACCGCAGTGCGGGCCAAGCAACCCAGCAAGGCAATACAGTGGGCACAGCAGGTGATTGAGCAGGCGCCGCCTGGGCCGCAGCGTGCGATGGCCAAACGCTTGCAAGCAGCGGCCTATTTAACGCAAAGTCAGTTGCCCGAGGCTTGGCAGATCCTGCAGTCAATCGATGCCGAATATGCCGTCGGCGTCTGCGATCAAGTCAACCAGATTGGCGCTGCGGCACTCCAGCAAGCGAAGCCACAGCTTGCTGCGGACGCGTACCTCTGGTTAACCGAACATGCCGATCAGGATGCGCTGAAACAAAAAGGCCAGCTCGGTTTCGCATGGTCGGCGGCTTTGGGAGCCCGTCCGCCTCGCGAAGCCGCCGCGCTGCTGCGTGGCTATGCAGAAGCGTTTCCCGAAGATCCCGACGCTTTACGCGCGCTCCGCGCCGAAGTCGCCTGTTGGCGCCAAGCCGGTGAGGTGGCGGAGACCCGCGCGGCACTGCTGCGGTTGGTCATCGCCACGCAACAGGCCGAGGCGACTGCCATCGGTCGGGTCGCGATCGCGGCCATCGATGAATTGTCGCTGCTCGACTGGAATGCTCAACCGATTCATGACACCGCCACCGCTGACCATGCCACCGCTGACCATGCCACCGCTGACCATG
>Ga0102938_10004206_pt1 | contig 10618 bp, 10 predicted proteins | sample SalPonR2_B_D2_MG_FD_84516 | JGI IMG/M metagenome (GOLD analysis project Ga0102938, IMG submission 84516) | Salt pond soil microbial communities from South San Francisco under conditions of wetland restoration - Salt Pond MetaG R2_B_D2_MG | ecosystem: Environmental > Aquatic > Marine >...
AATTACGCAAGATGTAAGTGATTTTATGGACTCTAAATATGGACCCCCTATTATTAATAACTCCTCTTTGCAATTTTTAATGAAACAATCGCCCGCTTCAATTGGTTTAGTAAAAAATACTTTTCATCTCACAAGCAGCGAAGCTCAATTATTGTTGTCCGGAGAAGTTGGAGAGGGTATTTTTCTCGCTGGTAAAAAAAGAGCCTCTATCCGTGTAGAGGCGTCGTACGTAGAAGATCAAATTATTACTACTGATCCGGCCGAACTTTCGAAAAAGATAGAAGACGGCCAACTACGAAACGATTAATTTATAAAGACGATTTAATTACCACACACCGGCTTGGTTCTTGGCCGGTGCTTTCTGTTTCAACGTCACTTCTTTCAGCTAAGGTTAAATGAATTACTCTTCTTTCCCAAGCAAACATTGGGTCGAGTTTTTCTTCTTCTTTAGTTAAAGAAACGCGGTCAGCAACCGTTTGTGCTAAATTACGAAGATGTTGTTTTTTGCGTCCTTTATAATTATTAATATCAACATCCACAAAAAGATGTTCTTGAGTTTGGGTGGTAAATATTTTTTTTAATAAACTTTGCATCTCTAATAAAGTCTCGCCCCTTTCTCCAATTAATAAAGGAGCTTCTTCGGTTTCCAGCTCAATCTTAATTGTTTTTTCGTCGTCAATACTAACGTTAACGCTATCAAACTCAATATCTAAAACCTTTAAAAAGCCATCGGCTAATTTTTTTATTTTATCTAATTGTGAAGAGTTAATCATTTTTTGTTTGTTTTTTTAAAAGATAATACTCGCCAATAGTAAAAATTATACTAGTTAACCAATATAAACCAACTACTGCGTTAAGCTGGGAAAGAATAAAAACAGTTAAGACCGGGAAAAAATACAAAGTAAATTTTCCCACTTTTTCTTGAACTTTATTTTCCGAACCTCCTTCTTCTTTACCAAAAGACATTGTTTTTTTAGTTTGAAAGAACTGAAGAACTCCCGCAAGAACAGCTAAAATAAGATTTGGTTTAGTTAAATCTAACAAACCAAGTAGAGACGGGTTTGACAGGTTAGGAACCGGAATAAAACTGTAAAGATTGGCGTTTAATAACTCTGGCCCAAAACCCCTCATAAATACCTGTAAAATCGCAATAATAATCGGAATTTGGATCAATAAAAACAAAAAATTAGAAAAAGGACTAATGTCGTGTTCTTTATAAATCTTCTTCATTTCGTCGGCTTGTGTTTGAAAATCGTCCTTGTGTTCTTTGCGGATTTTTTCAATCTTTGGCTGGACTTCTTGCATGTCTTTCTGGCTCTTGAGAGACTTAACGGAAAACGGATGAAGAATTAATTTAATGATTATTGTAAGGATAATAATCGCAATTCCGACATCAGGAATAAGGGCGTATATTAAAACTAATAAGTTTAGGAAAGGTTGGTATAAAATAGTATTAAATAAATCGACAATCCACATAAATTTATATTAAATTAATTTTTTCTAAAACTTTAATAACTGATTCTTTTATTTTTACAAATTCTTCGTTTTTTAGACGCGGGCTAGGAATAACAATAATATCAAAACCTTTTTTTATATTATTAATTTCTTGATAAAAAATATTCCTCAACCTTCTTTTAAGTTTGTTCCTTGTTACCGCTTTAGGAGAAACCTTTTTTCCAACAATAACCCCTATTCTTGTCTTATTTTTATTGTTAGAAACCGCTTTTATTAATAAATGGTGGGCGCGGGCCGCCACACCGTTTTTATAAACATTATCAAAGTCTTTACTTTTCGTAATTCGGTTTTTTTTAGGTAACATTTTATTGTATTGTTTATAGAATAACAATATTTTACCCCGAGGTCAATGTTTAAAAAGTTAATTTCACTATTAACAAGTTTTACACAGAATAATTAACAATTTTCTTTTATTGTTGAGTTGTTAATATCTTTTTAAAAATGTGAAAAGTGTGTTAATATTTATTATAGAATAAGATTTTGAAATAAAATCATTTATGAAAAATAATAAAGAATTATGGCAATCTGTTCTAGCCAAAATTCAACTAAAAACAAAACAACCTAACTTCCGGGCTTGGTTTAAAAACACCCGTATAATAGAGAAAAACGACGACACTTTAACTATTTCTGTTTCTAACAAATTTTCACGGGATTATCTAAAAAAACATTATACTGATGAAATTTTAGAGGTCATTAAAGATATTGATCCAAAAATTAAGAAAATTCAGTATAAAACAGAGCGTCGAAAAGAAAAAAAAGAAAACCCTTCTTTTGAAAAAGTTAATCAAATTAGTTTTAAAGACCTTAAAAACACTCAAGAAACGAACTTAAACCCGCGATATACTTTTGAGGAGTATGTTGTTGCTCCTTTTAATGACTTGGCGCACGCCGCCACTTGGGCTATCACTAAAGATTTGGGGAATGTTTATAACCCCCTTTTTATTTACGGTGATGTTGGGCTTGGAAAAACCCATTTATTACAAGCGGCAGGAAATAAAATTAAAAATCAAGACGAAAGTAAGAAAATAAAATATATTCCCGCCGAAAAGTTTGTTTCTCAAATTGTTACTTCTATTAAGAATCACAATATTGAACAATTTAAATCAAAGATTAAGTCATTAGATCTATTAATTGTTGACGATGTTCATGTTTTTGCTGGAAAAGATAAAACGCAGGAAGAATTTTTTCATATTTTTAACTCTTTGTACGAAAATAATAAACAGATAATATTATCTTCGGATCGCCCCCCTTCTTCTATTCCAACCTTAGAAAAAAGGTTAAAGTCTCGTTTTGAAGGAGGCATGATGGCTGATCTGGGTCGGCCTGACTTTGAAAGCCGTATGGCGATATTAGAAGTTAAAGCTCAAAGTAAAGATATTGATTTAAATAATAAAATTTTAGAATATATTGCCTCTAATATCCAAAATAGTATTCGTAAATTAGAGGGAGTTTTAAATCGTATTAAAACCTACCAAGACCTTCATAATGAAAACCTTAATTTAAATAAAATCAAAAAACTATTAAAAGATTTAGTTCATTCGCCGGCTAAAATAACAACAAAAGAAAAAATACTCGACACGGTTTGTAATTTTTATGACATTGAAAAAGAGAAAATATTTTCTAGTAGTCGAAAAAAAGAATTTTCTCATCCTCGACACGTTGCTATGTATTTATTACGAGAGGAATTAAATAAATCTTACCCAGCAATTGGTGAATTTTTTAGAGGACGAGATCATACTACAGCAATTTATGCTTTTAAAAAAATATCTAAAAAAGCCGAAAAAGAAAACCAACTATCAGAAGAAATTAACTTAATTCGTCAACGAATTTACTCGGGATAACTTGATGATAATTCATTAATAAGTTGTTGATAAAAAGAGAATAAAAACACCTTTATTATTTTTTTAGAAAGTTATTCAGAATCCATTAAGAAAGTAGTTACATTTTTATTAACAATTTGGTTTAACTTTAGTTTAATAAATTCAAGATAATAGATAGTTGTTAACAGAATTCACAGTCCTAATAATAACTATTTATTTAAAATATAAATATTAATTATAATTATTATGCGAGCCGAAACACTTAAAGAAAAATTAAATAAAGGAGTTGGAGTTGTTAGAAGAAGTATCGGGAAAACAACTAACCTTCCAATTTTAGAAGGAGTAAAAATAAGTTTCCAAAAAAACTTCTTATGTTTGACTAGTACTAATTTAGAAATTGCCACGCAGTGGTGGATTTTATCTGATATTAAAAAAACCGGGGAAATTGTTGTTCCGGCTAAAATATTAGCTAATGTTATTGGTTCTACTAAAGAAAACAAAATAAATTTAGAGGTTAAGGATAATAATTTAACTATTAAAGACAAAAAAAATAAAACTGTTATTCAAGGACTAGAAAAAGAGGATTTTCCTGTTATTCCAGAAGTAAATAAAGATTCGAAGAAAAAGATTGTTGTTAAGAGTGAAAAGATAAAAGACGGTTTATCAAAAGTAGTTAATTGTGTAGCTTCTTCTAATATTAGACCAGAAATTTCGGGAGTATTAATGAATTTTTCTAAAAAAGAATTAACTTTAGTTGCTACTGATAGTTATCGTTTAACAAGAAAAGAAATTTCTTTAGATTCTAAAAGTCCGGTTAAAGAATCAGTTATTCTTCCCCAGGAAACCGCTCAACAATTGATAAATATTTTAAGTCAAACTCAAGGAGAACTAGAGATTTATATTGACGATAATCAAATATTATTTGAAATGAATATGGAGGAAACTGATCACCCACAATTTCAACTTACTTCTCGATTAATCGAAGGTCATTACCCAGATTACGATTCTATCATTCCAAAAAAAGGTGAAATAACAATTAATGTTTCCCGAAACGAATTATTAGATCAAGTAAAAACAACAAGTATTTTTAGTGGAAAAATTAATGAGATTAAATTCATTATCGAAAAACCTAAAAAAGGAAAAATTCAAATCGAAGCGATGAATTCTAAATTTGGACAAAGTGAATCTAGTGTAAACGCTCAAATAAAAGGTGATCCAATAAATATATCTTTTAATCATCGTTATCTAAGTGATGCTTTAAAAACAATTTCCACTAAAGATATAGTTATTCATTTAATAGACGACGAAAAACCGGCTTTAATTAAACCGGTTGATGATGATAGTTATTTGTATGTTTTAATGCCCTTAAAAGCCACTTAATAAGCTTCTAAAGCAGCTTTGAAGAACTTATTCCATAGAGAGCCAGCGGTACTTACCGCTGGTTTGTCTATCATTGGTTCCTGGTTATTATTTCCAACCCAAGCTCCAACTAACAACTCTTTATTATAACCAATCGTCCAAAAATCTTTATAATTTTGATTAGTTCCTGTTTTAGCGGCAACATTATGTTTTGGTATATATAAATTAGAGTTATAACCAAACATAGGGGCGCGAGCTTCTTCACTAGATAAAACACTAGTGATTTGTTGAGCGCTTTCAGTTGTTAAAACTTTTCTTTTTGTTTTATTTTTATTGTTTTGAAAAATAACGTTTCCTTCTTTATCTTCTATTTTTTTAATAAAAACCGGGACAACCTTTTTTCCTTCGTTTGGAAAAACTCCGTAAGCACTTGTTATATCTAATAACGTTACTTCACCCGAACCTAAAACAATTGATGGTAGTTTCGGTATATTAGTATTAATGCCACATTTTTTTATTAATTCAACACTTTTATTTAATCCCGCTAAATTTAATAAAACCTTTACCGAAGGAACGTTTAAAGATTGAGCTAAAGATTCTTTTAAAGTTACTTCTCCACGAAATAATTCATCATAATTCTGAGGAATATAATCATCTTCTCCCCATTTTCCGAAATTAGTTTTTTCGTCAATTACTGTACTTGTTGGAGTGTAACCCTCTTCGAAAGCAGCGGCGTAAATAAAAGGTTTTAAAGCGGAACCCGGTTGTCTTTTTCCGTTAATAGCGACGTTAAATTGAGGGGTAAATAAGCATTCATTTTTTTCTAAAGAACAACCCTTTGGAAAAGAACTAGTAGCAAAATAATCTTTAGAACCAACTAAAGATAAAACACCACCGGTATTAGAGTCGAGAGCAACAACTGAACCATTATGAACATTATATATTCCCTGTCTTTTAATTTCTTTAAAAACTAACTCCTCAGCTTTTTCTTGAAGATTATAATTTAAAGTGGTGTAAACCTTTAAACCTTTTCTTTGTAGGTAACTTAAACCGTATTTATCAATTAGTTTTTCTTTAACTTTTAAAGTGAAATGAGGAGCTTTTAAAGGTTGTGACATTTTACCAAAATCAATTTCTTTTTGTTGGGCTTCTTTTAACTCTTCGTCACTAATATACCCCTCTTTATTCATTCTTTTTAAAACATAGTTCTGTCTATTTTTTAAAGCGTCAATATGTTGTCCGTGTGGAGAATAATAAGTTGGAGCTTTGATTATAGCCGCTAACATAGCGGCTTCTTGGAGATTAACTTCCGCAGCCGACTTATTAAAGAAAGTTTGACTAGCAACCTCGACACCATACATATTAGAACCAAAAGGAATTTGGTTAAGATACCATTCTAATATTTTTTCTTTTGAGTAACGACGATCTAATTCTAAAGATAAAACTATCTCTTTAGTTTTTCTTTCAATAGTTTTTTTATTAGTTAAAAAATAAGAACGAATAAGTTGTTGAGTGATTGTTGAGGCTCCTTGGCTTAATTCTCGTATTTTTAAATCCATTAAAATAGCCCTTATAATTCCTTGAAAATCAATTCCGGGGTGACGATAAAAATCATCATCTTCGGTAGCAATAACCGCCTCTTTAATGTAAGGAGAGATGTTATCTAAAGAAACAGTTTCTCTGTTTTCCGGGCTGTAAATAGTATGAAGAAGAGTTTCGCCGGTTTGATCATAAATTCTTGTTGGTTCCATAAAACGGCTTTCAAAATTTTCGGGACGAGGAAGGTCGCGAACGTAATACAAAAAAACACCCCCTCCAATAATAGCGATTAAAATAATTATTATTAAAAAAAACTCCCCTAATGACTTTATTTTATTTTTATCAATATTCATTATATATAATTGGATTTTTTACTATTTTTATATTACAATAAAAACAAATGAAAGTAAAAAAAGATTTCACTAAAATTAAAAATTTATTAGAAGATGAGCGAGTGGACGAGGTTGTTGTTAAAAAAGATTTAAAAAAGAAACTTAAACAAGATAAACCACTTCGAGTTAAGTTTGGGGTTGACCCAACTTTTAATACTCTTCATTTAGGACATACTGTTCCTTTATTTAAACTAAAACAATTTCAAGAACTTGGTCATCAAGTTATATTTTTAATTGGCGATTTTACGAGTCGAGTTGGTGATCCTAGTGGTCGTGTTAAGTCCCGCCCTATTTTAACTAAAGAAGAAATTGAGGAAAATATGCGGTCTTATAAAAAACAAGCTGCGAAAATTTTAGATATTAATAAAGTAGAAGTTCGTTATAATAGTGAGTGGTGGGAAGATATGGACCTTTCTAACTTTTTAAACCTCTTAAGAAAGATTACGTACAATCAAGTAATTAAAAGAGCGGATTTTCAAGAAAGAATAGAAAATGATCAATCTTTTACTATTCAAGAACTTATTTATCCTGTTATTCAAGGTTATGACTCTGTTGCTTTAAAAGCGGACGTAGAAATTGGAGGAACGGATCAAAAGTTTAATATATTAATGGGACGAAAAATCCAAAAACAATATAATCAACCCGAACAAAACGTTATTCTTTGTCCTTTATTAGAAGGAACTGACGGAAGTGATAAAATGAGTAAATCGAAAGATAATTTTATTGGAGTTACTGAAAAACCTAAAGAAATGTATGGAAAAATTATGTCGATTCCCGACAAAGTAATGTCTCGTTATTATAATCTATTAACGAGTTTATCAAAAAAAGAAATAAGCAACAAAATGAATGAACATCCACGAAAAGCAAAAGCTTTTTTAGCGGAAACTATTACGGCTTTCTTTTATAGTTCTTTTAAAGCTAAAAAAGCGGCTAAAGAATTTGATAAAGTTTTTAAAAAACAAAAAAACCCGGACGATGTTCCGGTTAAAAAAATAAAGGCGAAAGAGATGGGTATTTTGGATTTACTAGTTAAGTTAAATTTAACCTCTTCTAAAAGTGAAGCGCGACGATTAATTAACCAAAAAGGAATTCGAATTAATGGTGAGGTCCAGAATGATAAGTATAAAAAAGTTAAAATTAAGAAAGGAATGATTATCCAAAGAGGAAAAAGAAAATTTGTTAAGATTTCTTAAACTTCGGTTTTTCTAAAAACTTGTTTTGTATTAAGTAACATAAACCCAAAGCAATAGCATCCGCGGCATGATTAGGTCGCGGTATTTTTTTTAACTTCAAAAACTTTTTAATTGTTTTTTGAAGATCACTTTTTTTAGCTTTTCCGTAGCCAGTTACGGTTAGTTTTACTTCCGGCGGACTAAATTCATAAATAGGAATATTATTATTATATAAAGTAAATAAAGTTACTCCTTTTGCTTGACTTACAGAAATAGCTGAACCTTTGTTTCGAAAAAAATAAAGAGCTTCAATAACAGCGACATCGGGCTTGTATTCATCGATAACCTCTTTAATCTCTTTTTGTATTTTTGCGAGTCGGTAAGCTTCTTCTCGACCGGGCTTAGTCTTGATACTTCCGTAATCTAAAACCTCCGGTTTGTTTTTTAAATTGGTGTCAGTTTCTAAAATACCGTACCCGGTAGAAGCCGTTCCTGGATCAATACCTAAAATAATCATTATTTAATATTGGTAAAAACTTCCTGGACAGCGGGATTATCATCTAGTTCTTCCATTATTTTATTAATTTTTTCTTCCTGCTCTTCGTTAACGGAAGTAGTTTCCTTAGGAACCCATTCAATATTAGCTTCTTTAATTTTAACCTCTTTTTCTAGAGATTCGCGGACCTCTTGGAGTTCTTTGGCATTAGTGTAAATTAAAATTTCTCCTTCGTCTATTTCAATATCTTCGGCACCCGCCTCAATAGCCGCTAATTCAACTTCTTCTTTATTGTTGTCTTTAGGTATAATAACGATAACTCCTTTTTGCTCAAAAGACCACTTTACGGCGCCCGAAGCGGTTAGTTTCCCTCCCTTCTTTTCAAGAGTTTGTCTTATTTTATCGCGAGTTCGATTTTTATTATCGGTAATTCCTTCAATAATAAACTTAACCTTAGCCGGACCAATAGCTTCGTAACGAACCTTTTCTAAAGAACCCTCTAGTCCTTTTCCGGTTCCGCGATCAACCGCTCTTTCAATATTATCAGAAGGCATATCCGCGTCTTTCGCTCTATCAATAGCAGATTTTAGTTTAGGATTTGTCTCCGGGTCACCACCTCCTTCGCGAGCAGCGATGGTTATTAAATTAGAAAGTTTAGCAAATTTTTTGCTACGAGCTTTGTCTTTTGATTGTTTTTTATGTTTTATTGTTGACCAATGTGAATGTCCACTCATAATTTAATTTTTAAAATAATAATTCCGTTAATAAAAGCAATTATAATTGCTGGTAAAATAATATTTAAAAGACTGTTTTTTTCGGGCGATTGTTTTCCAAAAATATTTTTACCTGATTCTATTTTATCACCACTTTCTGCTTTTTTAAACTCCCCGCTTAAATAAAAATCATTTTTATTAGAAAGGGTGTTTATATATAAGTCTTCTTTTTTTCTTTTTAAAACTTGATAAGGGGCGGGGTTTTTAGGAAAAAGGTTTTTTAAAAAGTATTGGTTTTTTCCGTCTCCCCAACCAACAGCATCAACTATTTTATTCTTATTATTGATTAAAGCAACACTGTTGTTTTTCGATAGACTAGCTTTACTTTTTAAGTCGGCGTCGGGAAAGTATTCACTATTTCCCCAAACTAAATATTTATGAGAAGGAATTATTGTTTCTGAAGGAAAAAGGCGAATAGAATAACTTTTCCCGGTCGAACTTTTCTTTTTTAGTTGAAACCCCGATAAGTCTTGGGTGTGGTTTTTAGGGTTGTAAATTTTAATATAATCTTCGTTAGCGTTTTCTCCGGAGATTTGTATTTCGGTGATTAAAAGGTTGTTAGTTTGAGAAAAACAAAATAAAGGTATAAAAAAAGTTAACCCAATAAGAGTTAATAAAATAATTTTTCTCATAAAAACTTTAAAAATTAATCTTTTTGAGTAACCCGACTTAACTCTTTAAAAGTTGTTTTCTGCTTTAAAACCTTAACTAAGCCGTCTTGATACAAAGTAAGCATTCCTTGGCTTTCCATTTCTTTTCTGATCTCATTGATGGTCGCCGACTGATTAATAAGATTTTCCATTTTATCGTTAACTAATAAAGCTTCAAAAATCCCGACACGCCCCTTATAACCAGTAAAATTACAGTGTTTACAGCCGTCTGGATTAGCTCGAGAAATTTTAAAATCATTTTGATATAATTTTTTAATTTCCGTTGGAGCCTCTTTTAAACCTTTTTTAATCTCCTCTTTTTCTTCAGGAGTCGGTTCTTCTAAATGAGCACACTTAGGACAAACTTTTCTCAGTAATCTTTGAGCGATAGCTAAATTAATAGCCGGCGCAATATTCTCTTTAGAGGCTCCTAAAGATTTAAGACGAGCAATAGTTCCGGCGGCGTCGTTAGTATGTAAAGTAGAAAAAACAAGATGACCGGTTAAGGCTGCCTGGAGGGCAATATTAGTAGTTTCTAGGTTTCTGATTTCTCCCACTAAAACAACATCAGGATCTTGGCGAACGATTGATTCTAAACCAGAAGCAAAAGTGTAACCACGATCTTCATCAACTTGAGTTTGAATAACTCCTCCTAACTGATATTCAACAGGGTTTTCAATAGTGATAATTTTAATTTCGGGATTATTGATATTTTTTAAAAAAGCATATAAGGTTGTAGTTTTACCAGAGCCAGTTGGACCAGTGACAATAATCATTCCGTTGGGGCGACTAATTTCTTTAGTAAAGAGTTCGAATAAATCATCTCGGAGACCTAAGTCTTTAACGTCAATTAGGTTTTCCGGGTCCAAGATTCTCATAACAATTGATTCTCCGTGTTGGCT
>Ga0102938_10004209_pt1 | contig 10615 bp, 7 predicted proteins | sample SalPonR2_B_D2_MG_FD_84516 | JGI IMG/M metagenome (GOLD analysis project Ga0102938, IMG submission 84516) | Salt pond soil microbial communities from South San Francisco under conditions of wetland restoration - Salt Pond MetaG R2_B_D2_MG | ecosystem: Environmental > Aquatic > Marine > Intertidal...
AAGCCGGCGCCGACGGTCAATACCGGGCCGGATGCCGAGCAGGTCATCCAGTACTTCGAAGAGCTCAAGAGCATGCACGAGCAGTTCCTGAAGCTCTACGACCGCTACGGGCCGAACGGCAAGAAGACCAACGAACTCAAGGACCAGGTCTGCGAACAATTCATGCGGCTGAAGCTGCCGCCGAAGATGTTCGAACACCTGATCGACCGGCTGCGCTTCCAGGCCAATATCTCGCGCGATATCGAGCGTTCGATCATGCACCTGTGCGTCGATCGCGCCGGCATGCCGCGCAAGGACTTCATCAAGAGCTGGGTCGACAACGAGACCGATTCCGACTGGGTCAAGGGCCTGACCCGCAAGCGCACCAAGTGGTCCAGCGCCGTTTCCGAGCACGTCGACGAAATCACCCGCCTGCAGCGTCGCCTGCAGCAGATCGAGAAGACCCAGCGCATCCCGATCGGCGAATTCAAGGACCTGACCCGGAACATGTCGATCGGCGAGGCGCGCGCGCGCCGGGCCAAGAAGGAAATGGTCGAGGCCAACCTGCGCCTGGTCATCTCGATCGCCAAGAAGTACACCAACCGTGGCCTGCAGTTCCTGGACCTGATCCAGGAGGGCAACATCGGCCTGATGAAGGCCGTCGACAAGTTCGAATATCGCCGCGGCTACAAGTTTTCGACCTACGCGACGTGGTGGATCCGCCAGGCCATCACCCGCTCGATCGCCGACCAGGCGCGCACCATCCGGATTCCGGTGCACATGATCGAGACCATCAACAAGCTCAACCGGGTCAGCCGGCAGATGCTGCAGGAAATGGGCCGCGAGCCGACGCCGGAAGAGCTGGCGGTGAAGATGGAAATGCCGGAAGACAAGGTGCGCAAGGTTCTGAAGATCGCCAAGGAGCCGATCTCGATGGAAACCCCGATCGGTGACGACGAGGATTCGCACCTGGGCGATTTCATCGAGGACATCAACATCCTGTCCCCGGTCGATACCGCGACCACCACCGGCCTGACCGACACGGTCCAGAAGGTGCTGGGTGGCCTGACGCCGCGCGAGGCCAAGGTGCTGCGCATGCGCTTCGGCATCGACATGAACACCGATCACACCCTCGAGGAAGTCGGCAAGCAGTTCGACGTCACCCGCGAGCGGATTCGCCAGATCGAAGCCAAGGCCCTGCGCAAGCTGCGCCACCCGACCCGGTCGGAGCAGCTGCGCAGCTTCCTCGACCTCGAGTGAACCCCCGGGCCGCCGCCGCGCGGATTGCGCAGCGGCGGCCCGATCCTCTCCCCGACCTCACGCGATCGCCCACCGGGGCGATGCGATCAGCTTCGTCGCCGCGTCGGCCAGGTCCGACAGCACCGACGTCGCGGTGACCTCGATACCGGCGCCCGGTCCCTCGATCACGATCCGCGCGCGGTCGCGGCCGATGCCGTCGAGCACCAGCCGGTTGTCGCTGCCGTCCAGTCGGCCGAACGCGTCGAGCGCGTCCACCGTGACCGGCCCGACCCGTGCGCCGTCCGGCCCGGCCTCGGCCCGGTAGACCCAGCGCCGGCCGTCGGCCCGCGCCGCCGCCACGCGGGTCCGCCAGCGTGCGTCCTGATCGCGCAGCGTCTCGATCACGTCGCCACGGCCCCGAACGCGTTCGGCCCACCGATCGTCGACCACCGGTTCGCGCTCGATCGTCGGTTCCCGAGCCGCCTGGCCATCGACCGACGCGTTTTCACGCAAAAGAATCCGGAGCTTGCGCGCGACGTCGCGGCCCGACAGGTCGTCGAGCGGGTCCGGCTCGGTGCAGCCGGCGTCTCGGGCCGCGGCGACGGCTTCGGACAGCAGCGCGCCGTCGGCCATCCGGTCGAAGACCTGGACCAGCGTGCCGGACAGGACCGCCTCGATCCGGACCGGCGCCCGGGCCGAGGCCCGCAGGCGACGCAGTGTCGAGAGGACGGGCAGTCCGGCGCCGACGGTGGCGGCGTAGCCCAGCGGGGCCGATCCCGAATCCGCCGCCGACCGGATCCGCCCGTACAGCGCCGGATCGCCGGCGAAGCCGTGCTTGTTGGGCGTGACGACCCCGATCCCCGCGGCCAGCCACTCGGGATAGTGCTCCGGAAGATCGGGATCGGCGGTGCAGTCGACCACGATCGTCGGCCGACCGCTGGCGGCCAGGCGCTCGACCAGGCGGGCCAGCGCGTCGGATGTGCGTCGGCGGGTCTCGACGCCGCCCGCAGTCATCCGCAGGTGTTCGCGGCGGTTGATGCCTTCGCGCAGCCGCAGCAGCGTCCGGCCGGTCGGGTCACGGACGTCGTCGAGGCGGGTCCGCACCGCGCTTCCGACCTGGCCGGTGTGCCCGATCAGGACCACGTCGACCGGGCCGTCGACGGCTCCGGGAGCCGCGATGCGGCACACGGGGTCCGGCTGCGTGGGTGGCACGACCGAGCCGGTGATGGTGGGTCCGCCGCTCATGCGCCCACCTCCTCGACGCGCTTGCCGATCGCCCGGGGGTCGAAGGCGCGGATCAGCCGGTCCAGCGCCCGCTGTTCGATCAGGAACGCGTCGTGCCCCTGCGGGCCGTCCAGCCAGGCCAGCTGCGCCCGACCGAGGTCGGCGGCCAGCGCGCGCACTTCATCGGGCGGATAGAGCAGGTCGCTGCCGATCCCGACCACCAGGGTCGGCACCCGACACGCCTCCAGCGCTTCGGCCGCGCCACCCCGATCGCGGCCGACGTCGTGGTGGTCCATGGCCTGCATCAGGCGCAGGTAGGCAGCCGCGTCGAAGCGCGCCCGCAGCGCGTCGCCGTGGTGATTCAGCCAGCCGCCGATCGTCCCGCGTTCCAGCGAAAGCGGCCGGAGCCGGCCGTCGAGGTCGAACCAGTGGCGGTAGCTGAGCATTGCGACCATCCGGGCCAGCTCGAGGTCGCCATGACGCTCGATGGCGCGGCGCTGGACGTGGTTCAGTCCGGCCGCCCAGGCGGTCTGTTTCGCCGGCGCGGCGATGACCACCGCCGAGCCGACCCGATCGGGATGGCCGACCGCCCATTCCAGCGCCTGCATGCCGCCCAGCGAACCGCCGACGACGCGGGCCAGTCGATCGATCGCCAGCGCGTCGAGCAGCAGTTGCTGGGCCTGCACCATGTCGCGAACGTCGACCCGGTCGAGCGCCGGCCGGGTCGCGGTGCCGCCGCTGCCGCCGATCACGTCCATCGCCACGATGAACGACGTGGTCGGGTCCAGCGCGCGCCCGGGGCCGAGCAGGCCGTCCCACCACTGGTCGACCCGGCGGTCGCCGGTCAGCGCCGGGCAGACCAGGACGGCGTTGTCGCGCGCGGGCGACAGGCGTCCCCAGCTACGATAGCGGATGGTCAGCCGCTCGGACCGGCGACCGTTCCGCCACTCCGGCGGCGACGCGATTTCGATCCTTCCGTCGCGGCCGGTCATGCCGCGTTCTCCGCGATCGTGCGGGTCAGGGCGCGGTCGAAGTCGGCCTTGATGTCGTCGATGTGCTCGATGCCGACCGAGACCCGGACCAGCGCATCGTCGACGCCGGCGGCGCGCCGCTCGTCCGCCGAAAGCTGCTGGTGGGTGGTGCTGGCCGGGTGGATGACCAGGGTCTTGGCGTCGCCGACATTGGCGAGATGGCTGGCCAGTTCGACGCCGTCGATGAAGCGGCGTCCGGCCTGCGCCCCGCCGCGGATGCCGAAGGTCAGTACCGCGCCGAACCCGTGCTGCAGGTAGCGCCGGGCGCGGTCGTGCGATGGGTGGTCCGGCAGGCCCGGATAGTTGACCCAGGCCACGGCCGGATGGGCCTTCAGCCAGGTCGCCAGCGCCAGCGTGTTGTCGACGTGCCGCTGGACGCGCAGCGAAAGAGTTTCCAGGCCCTGCAGGAACAGGAAGCTGTTGAACGGGCTCAGCGCCGGTCCGAGGTCGCGCAGGCCCTCGACGCGAGCGCGGATCGCGAAGGCGATGTTGCCGAACGGGCTGTCCGGGCCGAAGGCCTGCCAGAAGTTCAGGCCGTGATAGCCCGGCGCCGGCTCGGTGAACAGCGGGAACCGGCCGTTGCCCCAGTCGAACCGGCCGCCGTCGACGATCACGCCGCCGATCGAGGTGCCGTGGCCGCCGATCCACTTGGTCGCCGAGGCCACGACGATGTCGGCGCCGTGCCCGATCGGCCGGCACAGGTAGCCCCCGGCGCCGAAGGTGTTGTCGACGATCAGCGGCACGCCGTGTCGCCGGGCCAGCGCCGACAGCGCATCGAAATCCGGAACCCGGAAGCCGGGGTTGCCGATGGTCTCGACGTACAGGCCGCGGGTGCGCTCGTCGATCCGCGCTTCGAACGCGGCCGGGTCGTCGTCCTCGACGATCCGCACTTCGATGCCCAGGCGCGGCAGCGAGACCTTGAACTGGTTCCAGGTGCCGCCGTACAGCGACGACGAGGCGACGATGTTGTCGCCGGCCTGCGCGATGGTCGTCAGTGCCACCAGCTGCGCGGCCTGTCCGGAGGCCGTGGCCACCGCAGCCACGCCGCCTTCCAGCGCGGCGATGCGCTGCTCGAAGACGTCGGTGGTCGGATTCATGATCCGCGAGTAGATGTTGCCGAATTCCTCCAGCGCGAACAGCCGCGCACCGTGGTCGCTGTCGTCGAAGGTGTAGGAGGTGGTCTGGTAGATCGGCACCGCCCGGGCGTTGGTGCCGGGCGCCGGCTGCTGGCCGGCGTGCACCTGCAGGGTCTCGAACCGGGGGGTGGTCGTTTCGTTCGTCATCGTCGGTGTCCTCGTGCGTCGTTGCGGATCGCGCCGAGCCGGGTCGCGGCCGGTTCGGAGCGGCGGATCGCAGCGGGGAGGACGGTGGGGGTCGAACGATCGAGCTTCGGAAACGAAGAAACCCGCACCGGCCAGGCCGCTGCGGGTTCTCTCGTGGTTCGGTCAGGAAATCGTCGTCAGAACGCAACCGTGCACGAGTCCGCAGCTTTCGCGCGCAGACACATGCACATGCACATCGTGCAGCAGTGGCTTCCTGGTCGGGTGAGTTCCATGGCCCCGATTAACCCAGACTCCGCAGCGCTTGTCAAGCCCCGGAACGAAAACGCCCCCGGTGGCCGGGGGCGTGGAATCCAGCACCACGGCGTGCGCCGACGGGGGTCAATCCAGCGTGCAGGGAACGGCCTGGACGAGCCGCTCGAGTTCCCAGGTCACCGACTCGCCGGTATCGAGGTCGATCGCGGCCGTTCCGGATGCGCAGTCGACGATCTCGATGTCGATCGTACCGGCCTCGGTGATGTCGGCCGGTTCCTGGCCGGCGAAGGCACCGCCCTCGGCGCGGAACACCGTGGCGTTGGACACGCGCCCGTCGAACGGTCCGTCGAGCACGAACCAGCGCGTCGAGCCGTCGTCCTCGTAGGTGTAGATCGTGCCGACCAGCCGATTCTGGGCCGGAATCGGCTGCAGGATCAGCCCTTCGTTCTGACTGTTGCCGGTGTCCCACCAGCCGTTGGCGCTGATGTCGACCGGATCGCGCGTCGGCAGCTCACCGACCGGCAGGGCCAGGATGCCCAGCGGCTGGTTGACGCCGTCGCCGATCGCGATCACCGTCACCTTCAGGCCCTCGGGCAGATCGACCGGCAGCGGATCGATGAAGTTGACCTGGCCGTCGGGCGAGGCAACCTTCAGGTCGTAGTTGCCGGCCGGGATGGTGAAGAAGCCGCTCTCGGCGAAGTACGGCACCTGCTCCAGGCCGGCGACCACGTCGCCGCCGGCGGTCCGGATCGACACCTCGGTGTCGGCCAGGTCGGCGGCGAACGGTGCCGCGTGGACCACTCGCAGGTTCAGGTTGCCGGCGCCCGGATCCACGGCGCTGTCGACCAGCGGCCAGAGCGTCAGCGGTTGGTTGGTGCCGTCTCCGATCGCCAGCACGGTGTAGTCGACACCGTCCTCGAGCGTGGCCTCGGCGGTGATCGCCGGATCGGCCGCGCCGGTCGGCGTGACCGCGAGGTCGTAGGTGCCGGCCGGGAGTTCGAGGTAGTCGGTGAAGTCCTTGAACAGGAAGTCGGTCAGCACCGGATCGCCGTTGACGCTGACGGTCACCGAGGTGCCGTCCAGCGAATCGGCGAACGGTGCGGCATGGACGATCTGCACACGAGCCTGGGAGAAGGCGGTCGTGGAGGCTGCGGTGAGCAGCGCCGCACCGAGCAGGTTTGGGAGCAGGGACTGGCGCATCTTCGATTCTCCAGGGGAAGGTGGACGCCCAGTGTTCGCCGCCCCTCGTTCAGCAATGGTGAGGGAACTGCCAACGCTGCGTGAACGAGATGGCGACGCCGCGTGAAATCGATCGGACGAGGTGATCGAGTCAATCGTCTCGACCGCTTCGGCCGCCGAATCGGGCCGCTTCCGACGGAGACCTGCCTTGTCTCTGCGAGCGCTATGCTGCCGAGCATTCGTGTCGTCGAGATCCGCTTGCGCCGTGCCGAACAAGAGAATCTGGTTGCTTTCCGCATACCGCGCCGACAGCCACGCGCGCTGGGCGGACGCGCTCATCCTGCGCCATACCGGGTTCGACTGGCGATGCTTCGAACTGCCGGGCCGGCATTTCGCCTGGCGCATCCGCGGCAACCCGCTGAGCTGGCTCGACGCGTTCGACCGGCGCGTGGCCGGTCCGCCGCCCGATGCGCTGATCGCCACGTCCATGGTCGACCTCGCGACGATCCGGGGTCTGCACCCAGGGCTGGCCGAGGTGCCGACCCTGCTGTACTTCCACGAGAACCAGTTCGCCTATCCGCGCAGCGACCGGCAGACGACGTCGGTCGAGGCGCAGATGGTCCAGCTCTACGCGGCCCTGGCGGCGGATCGGGTCGCGTTCAATTCCGAGTACAACCGGGCGAGCTTCCTGGCCGGCGTCGATGCGCTGATGCGGCGGATGCCCGACAGCGTGCCGGAGGGCCTGGTCGAGCGTCTGGCCGCGAAGAGCGAGGTGCTGCCGGTGCTGGTCGAGGCGATCCGGCCGGCCGCCGAACGCGACCCGCTGCTGATCGCCTGGAACCATCGCTGGGAATACGACAAGGACCCGGACCTGTTCGCCGAGGCGCTGTGCCGGATGGTCGACGGCGGCGTGCCGTTCCGGCTGGCCCTGCTCGGCCCGCGCGGCGCGCGCCCGGTGCCCGCGCTGGCGCGAATCCGGTCGCAACTCGGCGCGCGGATCGTGGCCGACGGTGCAGTGGACCGCGCGGCCTACGCCGCCCTGCTCGGCCGGGCCGCGATCGTGGTCAGCACCGCGCAGCATGAATTCCAGGGCCTGGCCGTGCTCGAAGCGGTCAGCGCCGGCTGCATCCCGGTCGTGCCCGACGCACTGTGCTATCCGGAGCAGTTCGCAGCGCGGTACAGGTATCCGGCCGGCGACCTCAAGGCGCTGATCGGCCGGTTGACCGACGCGCTGGCGGGATGCCTCGATCCGCCTTCGGTGGCTCGCTGGACCGGACCCGAGCCCGACACTGCGTGGTCGAGGGCACTGGAGAGGCTGACGAATGGATATTCCCCTTTCCCGGATCCGGCCGAGCCGCTATGATCGGCGGGGAGAGGGTCATCGATAGGCACTTCGTATCACGGGCGCGCCCGACCGCATCCATACGATGTCGCGCGCCGCGCACCCGGAACCGGCACAACAACAAGGGAGCCACCCATGAACGATCACGAGCCCATCAACCCGTCGCCGTTCGAACCCGCCGAATCCGCAGAGAACGATCGCCGAGGCCTGACGCGGCGCGGGATGCTCGGCGCATCGGCCGCCGCGGCCTTCCTGGCCGGCGCCGGCGGGCTGGCAGCGGCGCCTGCGCTGGCCGGCGCGGCCGACCGGGCGAAATTCGACGGCCAGCGGCTGGTCGGCTTCGGGCCCGACGCAGCCCAGCGACGTTCGGCGGTCTTCCGGATGCGCGTCGATGCCGCGCGAGCCAACCTGCAGGGCTTCATCGGCGTCCAGATGAACAACGGCGACGAAGGACGCTATGCCGACTATCGCGCCAGCTTTACCAAGACGCTGCCGCACAACGCGTTCGGCGAAGTCGATCCGGCCGCCTACCAGCGCCTGCTCGCGGCGATCGACAGCGGCGAGTTCGACGACTTCGAACAGGTTCCGCTGTCGCCGCAGGCCGATCGCAAGCTGGCCAATCCGCAGGGGGCATGGAAGTACGAGATCACCGGACGGGATTCGCACGAGACCTGGATGCGGCCGGCGCCCGCGTTCACCGGCGCCGAGACCGCGGCCGAAATGGGCGAGGTCTACTGGAAGGCGTTGTTGCGCGATGTGCCATTCAGCGCCTTCGACACCGATTCCGACGTCGCCGACGCCATCGCCGACCTGAACGGGTTGTCGGCGACCGTCGGGCCGACCGAAGGCGGTGCGGTGACCGCGGGGACCGTATTTCGTGGCGAGACGCCGGGCGACCTCGTCGGGCCCTACATCAGCCAGTTCCTGTTCAAGCCGATCCCGATGGGCAACCTGGTCATCGACCAGCGCTATCCGACGCCAGCGCCTGGCGACGACTTCATGACCACGCAGGCCGACTGGCTGGCGGTCCAGAACGGGGTGTCGCCACCTCCATTGGCCAAGGGCAATCCGCGCTACATCTCCGATGCGCGCGCGCTCGGCGAGTACGTGCACGTGGACTTCAGCTACCAGGCCTACCTCAACGCCGCGCTGATCCTGCTGGCAACGCCGGGCGTGCTGGACGTCAGCAACCCGTACAACGGCGCGGCCACCCAGGGCGGATTCGTGTCGCTGGGCGGCCCGGACGTGCTGACGCTGGTGGCCAAGGCCGGCAACCTGGCACTGACCGGCGCCTGGTACCAGAAGTGGCTGGTTCATCGCCGACTGCGGCCGGAGGTCTATGCCGGACGATTGCATTTCCAGATGACCGGTGACCGCGCCTACGGCCTGCCGGCCGAAATCGAGAGTTCGCTGGCCGTCGCCCGGACGCAGAGCCGCTACGGCACCGCGTTCCTGCCGATGGCGTTTCCGGAAGGCTCGCCGACCCACCCTGCCTACCCGGCCGGCCACGCGACGATTGCCGGGGCCTGCGTGACCGTGCTGAAGGCCTTCTTCGAGGAAACCGCGATCCTGCCCGAGCCGGTGGTGGCTGCGGCGGACGGATCCGAGCTGCTTGCGTGGGCCGGTGATCCCCTGACCGTCGGCGGCGAGCTGAACAAGCTGGCCAACAACATCGCGCTGGGCCGCGACTGGGCCGGCGTTCACTACCGTTCCGACGGCGTCGACGGCCTGCTGGTCGGCGAACAGCAGGCCCTGGGAATGCTGGCCGATTATTCGCGGACCTACACCGAGCTGTTCGACGGCTTTTCGCTGACCCGCTACGACGGCACGCCGATCCAGGTCGTCGGCGGCGAGATCATCGAGCTCTGAGCTCGATGCGGGTCGGAATCGCGCCGGCTGGAAGGCCGGCGCGAACGCGTGGCGGCGGACCGGCTTCAGGGAATCACAACGCTGAACTCATCGACGCTGCCGTCGATGACCGCGTTCAGGTTGGTGATGCCCTGGCCATTGTTGCGCGTGGCGACATTGTCGAGCGCACCGGCATTCAATGCGTTGCTGCTGCGGATGACAATGCTGCGCGAAATGATCACCGGCTGACGGATCGTCGGTCCGAAGATCGCGATGTGTCCAGCGCGATCGACGATCGTGTCGGCGACGATACCGCCGCCTTCGACGAAGGCGATGCCGTCGCCGGCGACTTCCTGGATCAGTAGATTCTCGACGCGGGCGCCGGTGGCCCGGAACGTAACACCGCTGCCTGCGATGCCCCGGATCGAGCCGTCGAGGACCGCAACGGATTCCGCGGATTGAAGGGCGACGATGGCGGCGTTCTGCTGACTCGGTTGTTCACATTCGGTGAGTTCTTCGGTCCATTCGCACCGATTCTTTCCGAGGATCGCGAACCCGTCCATGTCGAGCTGTACATTCGGCGCCTCGATGATGATCGCATGTGGGTCGCGGGCCCCGATCCGCAGATTGCTGCCAAGCCGATAGCTGCCGGGTTCGGCGATTTCGACCGGCAGGCCCGGGTTGTCGCCCTGGAAGCAACCGTTCTGTGCGCAGGTCTCGTCGATGATCTGAGGCGCGGCGGCGGCTGGGCCGGCAAGTAGGCCGGCGATAGCAACGACGGCGGAAATCATGGGGAAATCGAGCTTCATTGGGGTGCCTCCTGGCGGTAGTCCATTCGGGTTCGTCGACTAGTGGGCCGTGCGGCAAGACTTGCCGCACGGCCCACTAGGTACGCGAGCCCGATGTCGGACACGCCAAAAAAATGCCCCGGCAGGCCGGGGCAGTGGACATCCTGGATTCGAGCGGGTTTCAATCGGTGGGTGCCGTTTCCGCGATCCGCTCGCGATAGCGCTCGTAGAGCTGCCGATGCTTGCTGCGGCCGAGGTCGTATTCCTCGCCGTCGATCCAGACCCGTTCGATCGAGGTCATCGGCTCCAGCGGGTCGCCGTTGGTGACGATCAGGCTGGCGCGCTTGCCGGGTGTGAGCGTGCCGAGTTCGTCGCCGACGCCGACGATCTCGGCGGCCCATTCGGTGACGGTCTTCAGCGCGATGTCCTTCGGCAGGCCGAAGGCGGCCG
>Ga0102938_10004210_pt1 | contig 10611 bp, 7 predicted proteins | sample SalPonR2_B_D2_MG_FD_84516 | JGI IMG/M metagenome (GOLD analysis project Ga0102938, IMG submission 84516) | Salt pond soil microbial communities from South San Francisco under conditions of wetland restoration - Salt Pond MetaG R2_B_D2_MG | ecosystem: Environmental > Aquatic > Marine > Intertidal...
CGCCGCGCAAACCGCGCCGGCGGAAAAGCGGCAACACGCAGCACGGCTACGAGGATCTCCCCGCCGACGAGGAGAATCTCGAGGTCATCACGCCGGAGCAGCTCGCCGAGAACAAGAACGTGATGAACCTCACCGAGCTGAAGATGCAATCCGCATCCGAGCTGGTGGACCAGGCTGAGGAAATGGGCCTCGAGGGTCTGGCGCGTTCGCGCAAGCAGGACATCATCTTCGCGATGCTGAAAGCGCATGCGAAGCAGGGTGAGGACATCTACGGCGACGGCGTACTGGAGATACTCCAGGACGGCTTCGGCTTCCTGCGCTCCGCGGACAGCTCCTATCTCGCCGGGCCCGACGACATCTACGTCTCGCCGAGCCAGATACGGCGCTTCAGCCTGCGCACGGGCGATACGGTCTCCGGGCTCATCCGCCCGCCGAAGGACGGCGAGCGCTACTTCGCTCTGCTGAAGGTCGGCCAGATCAACTTCGATGCGCCGGAGAACGCGAAGAGCAAGGTGCTGTTCGAGAACCTGACGCCGCTGTTCCCGAAGGACCGGTTGCAGCTCGAGCAGGGCAACGGCAGCACCGAGGACCTGACGGCGCGCATCATCGACATGGTGGCGCCCATCGGCAAGGGCCAGCGCGGCCTCATCGTCTCGCCGCCGAAAGCCGGCAAGACCATGCTGCTGCAGAACATCGCCTCTGCCATCGCGGCGAACCATCCGGAGTGCGATCTCATCGTGCTGCTCATCGACGAGCGGCCCGAGGAGGTCACCGAGATGGAGCGCACGGTGCGCGGCGAGGTCGTCTCGTCCACCTTTGACGAGCCGGCCAGCCGGCACGTGCAGGTAGCCGAGATGGTGATCGAGAAGGCCAAGCGGCTCACCGAGCACAAGCGCGACGTCGTGATCCTGCTCGATTCCATCACGCGCCTGGCGCGCGCCTACAACACCGTAGTGCCGTCATCCGGCAAGGTGCTGACGGGCGGCGTCGACGCCAACGCCCTGCATCGGCCGAAGCGCTTCTTCGGCGCGGCGCGCAATATCGAGGAGGGCGGTTCGCTCACCATCCTCGCCACGGCGCTGATCGATACGGGCTCGAAGATGGACGACGTGATCTACGAGGAGTTCAAGGGCACCGGCAACATGGAGATCCACCTGGACCGCCGCATCGCCGAGAAGCGCGTATTCCCCGCGATCAACATCAACCGCTCCGGCACCCGCAAGGAAGAGTATCTGACCGATGCGGACGAGCTGCAGAAGATGTGGGTGCTGCGCAAGGTGCTGCATCCGATGGACGAGCTCGCCGCCGTGGAATTCCTGCTCTCCAAACTGCAGGACACCAAGACCAACGCCCAGTTCTTCGAGGCGATGAAACGCTGAGGGAGCGCAGCGCCCGGGCGCTGCCGCCGTCGCTTCAGTACAGCCGCCAGCGGTGCAGCGCCACCGGCGTGCCGGCGGCGAAGCGCTCGCGCTCGCGTTCCAGCTCGACGAAGCCGGTGGTCCCCGCAAGCCCGGTGAAGTCTCCGGACGTATTCGTGGGGGCGGGTATCGCGACCAGCGAGCCCGCGGCATCCGTCTCCGCCCGTACCGGCAGGAAACAGGTCAGCGGCGCGCGGAACTCGTAGTCGGCGCCCAGCATCGCCGTCTCGGCCGTGGGACCGGAATACCCTGCGCCGCGCAGCAGTGCCGGCAGCACGTAGCGGCGGAAGCACACGAGCGCGGAGACCGGGTTGCCGGGCAGCGCGAATACCAGCGTTGCGCCGCGAGCGCCGAACCACATCGGCTTGCCGGGGCGCTGACTGACCCGGTGAAAGATCACCTCCACGCCGAGTTCGGCCATGATGCCGGGTACGTAGTCCGCCTTGCCCTTCGAGACGCCCCCCGAGAGGAGCAGGACCGGGAACTCGTCCAGCAGTGCCGTGAGGCGCTCGCGCATGACCTCCGGCTCGTCCGGGAGATGTGCATGGCGGCTTCCCGCATGGCCGTGCCCGAGCAAAGAGGACAGGATTGCCGGGCCGTTGGAGAGCCGGATCTGGTGCGCCGCCACCGGTGACCCGGCAGGCACGAGCTCGTTGCCGGTGGAGACGACCGCCGTCGGCGGTCGCCGGCCGGCCCGGACGGTCGCGAGGCCCTGCGAGGCCAGCACGGCCACCTCCGGTGCCCCGAGCAGGCAGCCCGCCTGCAGCAGCCCGGTGCCGGCGACGTGGTCCGAGCCCCGGCGGTGGATGAACCGGCCGGGCTCGGGTTCGTAGCCTTCTTCCAGTTCCGCATGGCCGTCGACGTGACGGATGCGCTCGACGGGGACTATCGTGTCCGCGCCGGACGGCAGCGCGGCACCGGTCATGATCTCGATGCACGAGGTATCTTCGGCCAGCTCCAGCGGCGGGTCGCCTGCGTGCTGCGTGCCCTGCACCCGCAGGCGCCGGGCGCCCGTGCGGCGCAGCGCGATACCGTCCATCATGACCCGATCGAAAGGCGGCTGATCCCGCTCGGCGCCGACGGCGGCTCGCAGCACGCGGCCGGCGGCTTCCTCGACGGCGACGTCTTCGACGCCATAGTCGGGCAGGGCGTCTTCGATGCGCTGCCAGGCTTCGCCGACGGTGATCATGAGGCTCTAGCTGCCGGCCGCCGCGCCGGTCTCCCGGGCAATGGCGCGGTGGCCGATGTCGCGGCGGTAGTAAGCGCCATCCCAGTGGATGCAGGCCACGCCTCCGTACGCCGCATCCCGCGCCGCCGTGACGCTGTCGCCCAGCCCCACGACGCAGAGTACGCGTCCGCCTGCGGTCACGACCCGGTCGCCGTCCATGCGCGTGCCGGCATGGAACACCTTGACGCCGTCCAGGGCCGCAGCGCGCTCCAGACCGTCGATCGCATCGTCTTTCGGATAGTCCTCCGGGTAGCCGCCTGCGGCCATCACCACGCCCAGAGAGGCGCGGGGATCCCATTGGGTCTTCACATCGGCCAGGCGGCCGTCCAGCGCGGCCTCGCAGAGCTCGACCAGGTCGCTCTCCAGCCTGGCCATGATGGGCTGCGTCTCCGGGTCGCCGAAGCGACAGTTGAATTCGAGTACCCGTGGCACGCCACTGTCGTCGATCATAAGCCCGGCGTACAGGAATCCCAGGTAGTCCACGCCGTCGGCCGCCAGTCCGTCGATGGTGGGCCGCATCACCTCGTCCATGATCCGGCGTTCTATCGCGGGCGTGACCACCGGTGCGGGCGAGTAGGCGCCCATGCCGCCGGTGTTCGGGCCGGTGTCGCCCTCGTCCCGGGCCTTGTGATCCTGGGAGGTGGCCAGCGGCAGGATGTGGCGCCCGTCGGTGATGACGATGAAGCTTGCCTCTTCACCCTGCAGGAACTCCTCCACGACGATGCGCTGGCCGGCAGCGCCGAACGCATCGGCCTGCAGCATGTCCCGCGCCGCCTGTTCCGCAGCCTCTAGGGTGTGGGCCACCACCACCCCTTTGCCGGCGGCCAGGCCGTCCGCCTTCACCACCAGCGGCGCGCCGAGCTGCCGGATGTAATCGAGCGCCGGTGCCAGTTCGGTGAAGTTCCCGTAGGCGGCCGTGGGGATGCGGTGGCGTGCCAGGAAGTCCTTCGTGTAGGCCTTGGAGCCCTCCAGCCTGGCGGCATCCGCGCGGGGTCCGAAGCAGCGCAGCCCGGCCTCCGCGAAGCGGTCCACCAGACCCTCGACCAGCGGCACCTCCGGGCCGACGATGGTGAGATCGACGCCTTCCCGGCGGGCCAGTGCCAGCAGGCCTTCCACGTCGTCCGCCGCCACCGCGGCGTTGCGGACGCCCGGCTCGAGTGCGGTGCCTGCGTTACCCGGCGCGACGACGACTTCGTCGACCCTCGGCGAGGCGGCGCATTTCCAGGCCAGCGCGTGCTCGCGCCCGCCGCCGCCCACGATGAGTATCTTCAAGGCAACTCCTCCGGCTCAGTGACGGAAGTGCCGCATGCCGGTGAACACCATTGCGATGTCGTGTTCGTCGGCTGCGGCGATGACCTCCTCGTCGCGCACCGAACCGCCCGGCTGGATCACGGCCCGCACGCCGTGCTCGGCCGCCGAGTCGATGCCGTCGCGGAAGGGGAAGAAGGCGTCGGACGCCATGGCGGCGTCTTTCGTGGACAGGCCGGCGTCGGCCGCCTTGATGGCGGCGATGCGCGTGGAGTAGACCCGGCTCATCTGTCCGGCGCCGACCCCGATGGTGGCGCCGGCGCGGGCGAAGACAATGGCATTGGACTTGACGTACTTCGCCACCTGCCAGGCGAACATCAGGTCGGCGATCTCGTCGGCCGAGGGTTCGCGGCGGGTCACCACGCGCAGCTCGGCGGCCTCTATGCGGCCCTCGTCGCGGTCCTGCACCAGCAGCCCGCCGGAGACCTTTTTCAGTTCGACGGCCGGCCGCGCGGGGCGGGTCTCCCCGGTGACGAGCACGCGTACGTTCTTCTTTGCGGCCAGCGCCTCGGCGGCGCCGTCGGCCAGGGCGGGTGCCACGATGACCTCCACGAACTGGCGGTCCAGGATCTCGCGGGCCACCTTCTGCTGCAGCGGCGCGTTGAAAGCGATGATGCCGCCGAAGGCGGATACCGGGTCGGTGGCGTAGGCGCGCTCGTAGGCCTGGAGTTGCGTGCCGGCCATGGCCACGCCGCAGGGGTTGGCGTGCTTGACGATCACACACGCGTGCCCATCGAACTGGCGTACGCATTCGAGGGCGGCGTCCGCGTCCGCGATGTTGTTGTAGGAAAGCGCCTTGCCCTGGGTTTGCTCGGCGCCGGCCAGCGTGCCGCGGAGGTCGCCCGCATCGGCGTAGAAGGCGGCCTGCTGGTGGGGGTTCTCGCCATAGCGCAGGCTGGCTATGCGCCGACCGCCTGCGGCAAAGCGCTCGCCGAGCCGGCTGTCACCCGCCGCCTCGGTGAGCCACGCAGAGATGGCCGCATCGTAACCGGCCGTATGCGTGTAGGCCTTCGCTGCGAGGCGCAGCCGCAGTGCCTCGTCCACGCTGCCGTCGTCCAGCGCGCGGAGTATCGTCTCGTAGTCGGCCGGATCCACCAGCACGAGGACGTCGCTGTGGTTCTTCGCAGCGGCCCGGATCATGGCGGGGCCGCCGATGTCGATATTCCCGATGGCGTCGGCGAGGGTCGCGTCCGCGGCGCTGACCGTCTGCTCGAAGGGGTAGAGGTTGACGGCGAGGACGTCGATGGGGTCGATGCCGTGCTCGGCCATGACGGCTGCGTCGGTCTCCCGGCGGCCCAGCAGTCCGCCGTGGATCTTCGGATGCAGGGTCTTGACCCGGCCGTCCATGATCTCGGGGAAGCCGGTATGGGCGGACACGTCGGTGACCTCCAGGCCGGCATCGCGCAGGGCACTGGCGGTGCCGCCGGTGGAGAGCAGCTCGTAGCCGCTGTGGACCAGGCCCCGCGCCAGTTCCACCACCCCGGTCTTGTCGGAGACGCTCAACAGCGCGCGGCGGGGTCGCGTCATCGGCTCTGCTCCCGGTGTGTGTCCTGGCGCCGGCGGCCGCTCAGCGCAGCAACGCGTACGCCTTCAGTTTCTTGCGCAAGGTGCCCCGGTTGATGCCCAGTATCGAGGCGGCCTCGCTCTGGTTGCCGCCGGTGTATTCGAGCACCGTCCGCAGCAGCGGCTTCTCCACTTCGCTCAGCACCAGTTCGTACAGATCCCCCGGCCGGTAACCGTTAAGGCTGTCGAAATACTGGTTCAGGGCTTCCTGGGTGTGATCGCTCAGGGATTTGTCGTTACCCAGCGTCGGCTTTCGTTTCTTCTTTCGTGTCGATTGAGCCACGTCGATTCGTTCCCCGCAAATCGCCGCCACGACCGCCGGCCGCAGCGATTCGGTTGACTGTTGCTGCTGAACAGCGGGATCAGGCGGCTAGAGCACCGGTCCGGTCCGCGCTGTCGAGAAAGCGCTCGGTGAGGAGCAGCTGCTCCCTGGCGCTCTCAACGCGCAACACCTGGCGTCGGTATTCATCGCCATCCGGCAGATGGCGGCCGTACCAGGACAGGTGTTTGCGTGCCACCCGGACACCGCGCTCTTCCCCATAGAAACGGTGCAGGTCTTGCAGGTGGGCGGTGATGATAGCACGGAGCTCGGCAGCGTCCACAGGCGCCGGCGCGGTGCCGTCACGCAGATAGTGGAGGACTTCCCGGAATATCCACGGGCGCCCCTGTGCCGCGCGGCCGATCATCACCGCGGCGGCGCCGGTTACGCGCAGAACTTCGAGTGCCTTTTCAGGACCGTCTATATCGCCGTTGGCGATCACCGGTATGGAGACCGCGTCTACGATCTGCGCGATGGTCGCGTATTCCGCGCTGCCGGCGAAGCGGCAGGCGCGGGTGCGCCCGTGGATGGCCAGCGCCCGGATGCCGCAGTCCTCGGCGAGTCTCGCCACCCGCACGCCGTTTCGATGATCCGGGTCCCAGCCGGTCCGCGTCTTCAGCGTCACGGGCAGGTCCACGGCGGCCACGACCGCAGTGAGGATGTCGGCGACCCGGCGCTCGTCCTTCAGCAGCGCCGAGCCGGCGAGCTTGCGGCAGACCTTCCTGGCCGGGCAGCCCATGTTGATGTCGATGATGTCGGCACCGGCGTCGGCGACGGCACGGGCCGCCTCCGCCATGGGCCCCGGATCGCTGCCGGCGATCTGCACCACCCGCGGCCAGGGGTCGCCTTCCAGGCGCAGCCGGTGCCGTGACTTCTCCGAGCGCCACAGCGAGGTGTCCGCGGTGGTCATCTCCGTGGCGGCCAGGCCCGCGCCGAACCGGCGCGCAAGCCGGCGGAAGGGCAGATCGGTGGTGCCCGTCATGGGGGCGAGCAGCACGGGCGAGGCGATGTCGATGGTGCCGATGCGCATGTCGGCAGGCTAACGGCAGGCGCCGGAGCAGCGCAGGTCGCCTTCCGCGCCCCGGTAGCAGACGTGCAGCTCGTAGCCTGCCGCCTCGCTGCCCGGATCCGACAGGCGGGCGCGGGCGCGCACGCGATCGCCCGGATGCATACGGACGTCGCGCAATTCTCCGGCGGGCAGATAGTCGTCGGCCTCGACCGAGCGGCTGCCGATCACGCTCTGCCAGCGGTCAGTCAGCGAGACTTGCAGCAGCGGATAGGGCTGGGGCCGGTCGCCCTGGTGAACGATGACGCTGGTGATCTGCAGCGAGTCCGCTCTGGCATCGCCGCTGGACGACTCGACGCACAGCGCGCCGATGTCCCAGCGCGGCTGCAGCTCGGCACCGAACAGGCCGTAGATCTGCTGCAGGCGGGGACCGAATTCCGGATGCGTCGCCAGCTGGGCCCGCTGCCCGTGGATGACCTGGGCGCCGAGCGCCGCGACCAGCAGCAACGCTGCCGCCGACCACAGCAGCGTCCGCGACCGGCCGCGCCGGCGCGGGAGCAGTGTCTGGTCGATGATCTCCTGCTCGGCGTCTTCCGCCGGCCACTCCCCGGCGGTGCCCTCGGCCGTCTCGTTCTCGATTCCCCGCGGAGCTTCGGCGACCGGCTTCGGCTCTTCATGCTCCTGGCGGACGCGCTCCCCGGCGGCGGCTGCGGCGACGTCGCTGTCGGGACCGAGGATCGCCGCGAACTCGCCGCTCTGGACGATCTCGTCGAACAGGGCTGCGGACGCCGCGAGGTCGTCCCGTTCCTCCGCGGCGGCGGGACGTCCGTTCGTCGCGTCCGGCGCTTGCGTCCGCCCGTCGGCCGCGGCGGGCTGTCCGGGCGCCGCGGATTTCTCGGGTGCCACGGGTTCTTCGGGTGCCACGGGCTCTTCGGGCACCACGTGTTCTTCGGGCTCCCTTGGTTCTTCGGGTGCCACGGGTTCTTCGGGTGCCACGGGTTCGTCGGGCACCACGGGTCCATCGGGTGCCTCGAGTTTTTCCGGCGCTGGCGGCTCCTCCGCAACCGGCTCCTCGTCGAGGGTGAGTTCTTCGAGCGGCGGCTCCGTCTCCGCCGGTTCCGCGGTCTCGCCGGCGTCCGCGTCCGTCTCGCCCTCCAGCCCGACGCCGAGGGTGGTCTCGTCCAGTTCGAGTTCTGCGAGCAGTGCGCGCCACTCGTCCTCGTCGCCGAGATCGTCGGTCTCCCCTGCGCCGCCCTTATCCGGTGCCGCCTCGGCCGCCTCCCCGGGCGGTCCGTCCGTGTGCGGCTCTGCCGGCGCGGGTTCGGTGCGCTGCTCGCCTTCCTCCTCGCCGTACTCCGCGGAGAGGTCGTCGCCGAAGGAGGCCAGAATCTCCTCCAAAGGCGTGTCGTCGTCGAAGCGCAGGGGCTCGCGTTCGGGCTCCGACTCCGACTCGGGCTCGGGTTCCGGTTCAATCTCGGGCTCCGGCTCCGGCTCCGGCTCGGGCTCGGGCTCCGGTTCCGGTTCGGGTTCGGGCTCGGGTTCGGCCTCCGGCTCGGCTTGTCGCGGCGGTTCGGGCTCCTCTGCCGGCTCCGGGCTCCATTTCGTTTCTGCCGCCGGCGGCCCTGCAGACGCGGGCTCGATTCCGCTCTCCGGCGCCGGCTCTTCGCCGGCCTCAGGCTCGGGTGTCGGCGGTTCCGCCGGTTGCGGCGGCGGCTCGTGGGAGAGCGTCTCCAGGGCGTCGAATACCGTCCCGCACGCGCCGCAGCGCACCTGCCCGTGGGCGCGTTTCAGGTCTTCCGGCCCGATCTGGTAGACGGTCCGGCATTCGGTGCATTGCGTGTACACGGTCTCAGTCTTCCCGGCGCCTGCCGCTGATCATGATCCAGTCCTCGCGTGCGACCGCCGGCGCGATCTCGAACCACGGCTCGTAGGCGACGCGAATCTCGTCCGCCTGATTCGCGAGGATACCCGATAACACGATCCCGCCGCCGCCCCGGGCCAGTCCGGCCAGCCGCGGTGCGAGCGCGGCCAGGGGGGCGGCGAGGATGTTCGCCAGCACGATGTCGAATGCGGCCTCGCCGAGTTCTTCCGGCGTCATCACGCTGAGCTGCCCGGCGACGTCGTTGCGCGCCGCGTTCGCGCGCGCTGCCGTGAGGGCCTGTGCGTCGATGTCGGTGGCGCTCGCCTCCGCCGCGCCCAGGAGCAGGGCGGCGATCGCGAGGATGCCCGAGCCGCATCCGTAATCGAGCACGCGGCGCCCGTCGACCCGAGCCCCATCGAGCCACTCCAGGCACAGGGCCGTCGTCGCGTGGGTGCCGGTGCCGAAAGCGAGACCCGGATCCATGTCCAGCACCACCGCGTCCGGCTGCTCCACCACGCTGCCGGTCGGGCGTACCCAGAGGCGCCGTCCGAAACGCATGGGCCGGAAGTCGCGCAGCCACTCCCGCTCCCAGACGCGGTCCGCCAGCGTTTCCACCCGCCACGCCGGCAGTACGTCCAGTTCGAGCGCGGCACGCACGCCGGCCGTCAGCGCTTCCTCGTCCAGTTCCTCATCGAACAGGGCGGTGACGAGGGTGGCGGGCCAGAGTGGCGTCTCGCCCGGCGCGGGCTCCAGTACCGGCGAATCGCCGGCGTCCGAATAGGTGACGGCGCTGGCCCCGAGCTGTTCCAGCGCCTGCTCCACCCGCTCCGGGTCGAGGCCGTCCAGAGCCATGGTGAACTGCCGCCAAGACATCCCGCTGGCGCCGGTTCACAGACCGAGGCGCTTCTCCAGGTAGTGAATGTTCGTGCCGCCGGTCTTGAAGGCCTGGTGGGTCATTATCTCCTGGTGTAGCGGCACGTTGGTCTTGATGCCCTCGATCACGATCTCCGTCAGTGCGATCTGCATGCGGGCGATGGCAGATTCCCGGTTCTCCCCGTAGGCGATCACCTTGCCGATCATCGAGTCGTAGTAGGGCGGCACCCGATAGCCGCTGTAGAGATGGCTGTCCACGCGGATGCCCGGTCCGCCCGGAGAGTGCCAGAGCTGGACCATGCCGGGCGATGGCATGAAAGTCTTCGGATCCTCGGCATTGATGCGGCACTCGATGGCGTGGCCGGTGACGCGGACGTCCGATTGCGTGAAGCCGAGCTTCTCGCCGGCGGCGATGCGCAGCTGCTCCTTCACGATGTCGACGCCGGTGACCATCTCGGTGACCGGATGTTCCACCTGCAGACGGGTGTTCATCTCGATGAAGTAGAACTCGCCGTCCTGGTAGAGAAACTCGAAGGTGCCGGCGTTGCGGTAGCCGATCTCCTGGCAGGCCTGCACGCAACGCGCTCCTATCCGCTTGCGCTCCTCGTCGCTGAGCCCCGGCGCTGGCGCTTCCTCGATGACCTTCTGGTGGCGGCGCTGCATGGAACAGTCGCGTTCGCCGAGGTGGACGGCGTTGCCATGGGCGTCGGCCAGCACCTGGAACTCGATATGCCGCGGCCGCTCCAGGAATTTCTCCATATAGACCTGATCGTTGCCGAAGGCCGCCTTGGCCTCGGCCCGGGTCACGTTGATGGCGCCGAGCAGCGAGGCTTCGCTGTGGACCACCCGCATGCCGCGACCGCCGCCGCCGCCGGCCGCCTTGATGATCACCGGATAGCCGATCTCGCGGCCGAGGCGCAGGTTCTCGTCGCCGTCGTCGCCGAGGGGACCGTCGGAACCGGGCACGCAGGGCACGCCCGCCTCCTTCATGGCGCGGATGGCCGAGACCTTGTCGCCCATCAGGCGGATGCTCTC
>Ga0102938_10004213_pt1 | contig 10607 bp, 7 predicted proteins | sample SalPonR2_B_D2_MG_FD_84516 | JGI IMG/M metagenome (GOLD analysis project Ga0102938, IMG submission 84516) | Salt pond soil microbial communities from South San Francisco under conditions of wetland restoration - Salt Pond MetaG R2_B_D2_MG | ecosystem: Environmental > Aquatic > Marine > Intertidal...
ATGCCGAAGGTGGCGAAGGTGGCCAGCAGGTAGTGCGCCTGCCCGCGAATCATCACCAGGCCGAAAAACGCGTAGAACATGACCGGAAACAGCAGCGTCGGCAGGCTGTAGGCGGGCATGCGTACGAGATTCAGCCACTGGCACTGGATGAACTGCCACATGGCGGCCGGGCGAATGGCAGCAGTGTGTGTCGACGTACTCATCATGCGGTCTCCGGAATTGTCTGGCCGTCGTTTTCGATCAGCGCCATGAAGGCGGTTTCCAGGTCGGCGCCGGCCACCTCCACCACCTTGATGTCGCCATCGGCCGCCAGCCAGTCCTTGATCGTTGCCGTCGGGTTGCCGCTCATGACCTGGACGTGGTCTTCGAGCCGTTCAACAGCGCCGACGGCCGCCAGCGACCGGATCGAGTCGAGGGTCATCGATGACCGCACCCGGATCATGCTGCTCGGTACCTGCCTGCGAATGCTGTCCGGCGTGCCCTCGATCAGTTTGCGCCCGCGGTGCAGCACCACGACCCGGTCGGCCAGTCGCGCCGCTTCGTCGAGGTGGTGGGTACACAGCAGGATGGAGGCGCCGCTTGCCCGACGCCCCTCGATCACCCGCCACAACCGCTGACGCGCGGCCGGATCGAGGCCGGCGGTGGGCTCGTCGAGGATCAGGAGTTCCGGATTGCCGACCAGCGACAGCGCGAACAGCAGGCGCTGCTTCTGTCCGCCCGAAAGCCGGGCGAAGCGGCGCTGTTCCAGCCCGTGCAGCCCGGCCTCGTCGATGAGTTGTTCCGGTACGGCTGTCCGCGGGTACAGGCTGGCAAACAGCCGGATCAGCTCGAGCACCGTCAGGTTGTCCTGAACCCCGCTGATCTGCAGCATCGCGCCTACGCGCTCGCGAGCCGAGCGCGCCTGCGGCGAGCCGCCGAACAGCTCGATGCTGCCCGTCTGAACCGGCAGCAGGCCGAGCAGCAGGTGGATCAGCGTCGACTTGCCGGCCCCGTTCGGTCCCAGCAGTGCGGTCACCTTGCCGCGGGCCAGCGAGAAGTCGACGCCTTCAAGCGCCTGGTGCGCTCCATACCGATATCCGATACCACTCAGCCGTGCAATGACGCTTGAATTCATGGGAGATACTCCCGTTGACTGAATGTGCAGTCTGCGGTGGCGGACCAACCGACAACAGTGCCGGCCGTCAGGAATCCGGTGTGATGATTGTCATGCCCCGCTCGATGATCGGCTAAGCTCGCGCGCATGAATCGATCTCGCGGCCTTGCATTGGTGGTCCTGGCGGGCGTCGTCTGGCTGTCGGTGGAGGCCTGGTCGACCGTGGCCCCGTCGCTGGAAGAGGGCTGGTTGAACTGGGGCGTCGTCGGCAGGGTGTTTCTTCCGCTGATCCTGCTCTTTGGTCTGGCAGTCTGGCTTTGGCGGCGGTAGAAGGCGACAATCGGTCATGACTTTTCGACGAACCTGCCAGTGCAACCGGAGGAAGATTGAACCATGCGCTATCTGCATACCATGCTTAGAATCACCGATATCGACGCGTCGCTTGATTTTTTCTGCGGCCAGCTCGGGCTGGTCGAGATCAGCCGCAAGGAATCGGAGAAAGGCCGCTTCACGCTGATTTTCCTCGCTGCGCCCAGCGACGTGGAGCGCGCCCGCGAGGAAAAATCGCCGATGGTGGAATTGACCTGGAACTGGGATCCCGAGGAATTGAGCGGGGGGCGGACCTTCGGCCACCTGGCCTACCGCGTCGAAAACATATACAACACGTGCCAGAAGCTGATGGATGACGGCGTCACGATCAATCGCCCGCCGCGTGACGGCCATATGGCCTTCGTGCGCTCGCCGGACGGACATTCGATCGAGCTACTGCAGGAAGGCGAAAGCCTGCCGCCGAAGGAACCCTGGACATCGATGGAAAATACCGGGAGCTGGTGAAGGCCGGCTTGGTACGCTGCTGCCGGAGGATCGAGTTCAGCGCGCAGGCCTCCGAGCGGGCTTTGGGTCGGCGTGAGTTCGTCATCTTGTGGGCCGGTTACATCCGGTCGATGCCGGCCTGATGAGCTCGACGCAGGCACTTAGGCATTCTTCTTCAACCACTCCGAAAACCGCTGCATCGCGACCCGCAGCGAATCAAGCGGCACACAGGAGTGAACCAGGCGGAACCATCCTCGCTCAGGACTTCCCATCCCATCCGGGGCGGTGAAGAGGATACCGGTTTCGTCGTAGATACGCCGCCAGAGGGCCTGTTCGGCCGCCAGCGTATCTTCCGCCAAATAGGCGCTGAGATCGAACCAGACAAAGAGACTGCCAACGGCCGAGGAATAGCGGACCTTTCCCTCCAGGGCCTGAATGACCGTCGCGTAACTCTCCGTCAGCGAAACCTGGCTACGAGACAGGAAATCCATCGTCCATTCAGTATCTCGAAATACCTCTGCAAGCATCCACTGGGTGTGGTTGGAGGCCATGGAGGGCGCGCCGTAATTCCCCCAGGCCTTGAGTAAATCCTCGTTGCAGGTGTAGGCAAAGCCGAGGCGCAAACCAGAAAGCCCGAAGTCCTTGGAGATGGCATACCACCAATGGAGAAACGGGCTTTGGCGGCGATTCAGAATTGGCAGGAAAGACTGAAAGGGAATCGCCGCTTCCCGAAAAAGGTACTGACGCAGTACCGGATGGGATTGGTCGAAGCGCGAAAAAAGATAGATTTCGTTGACCACGAGGTGAATGCTACGTTCTATGCACCAATCGGCAAAGATCTCCAGCTGATCGGCGGTAAAGACCTGGCCGGTCGGATTGTTCGGTTGGGTGAGTAGCAGGATGCGAAAGCGATCACCGAGTTCAGCGTAGGCGCGGTCCAGGTCCCCGGTGTCAAGGTCGTAGTGTTCGTGCATCCCGGGTTTTCTGGCGTGGAGGTCATGGCGCTTGAGCCCGGCCTTGTTTCCGAGGTCCGGCGTGTATGCCATGTAAGCCGGTCCGGGGATGACCACGTAATCTCCGGGGTTACCAAGGAGTAGGGCGCTCAGCTCGATAACGGCCGCGGCACCAGCGGCTGCGGCGAGATTTTCCGGGTCCAAACCCGGGACGTCCAGAAGCCTCTCCAGCATCTGGCAGGTAGCCTGCCGAAGTTCCGGTGCCCCGAGGATTGCCGTATAACCCGGCACCCAGTCGGGGATGGGGCCGGCGGCAATCTGGCGCAATTTCTCTCGCATTCGTTCCGACTGGTGGAGATTCTCGGCTACGCAGAGAGGCAGCTTCCCGTCGGGATTATCGGTGGGATGGTACTGGTCCTCCATCGCCGAGAAGAATAGATCGAGATCGGCTCGGAGGGGTTGATTCAGGGCGGCTTGGCCGCGTTTACTCAGAGACATGGACATTGCACGCTCGGGCATGAAAGAAGGCGGATAACAGAAACTCCACTGCTTCCCTTCACGGTGCCGGAACGGTCACTGCGACCTGAGGTGGTCGATGATGCCAGATGCGAGTTCGGCCTGGAGCTTTTTCTGCTTGTCCCAATTCGCGCTGAGGTGTTTCTTGCGGGCTTCTTCGATCGCTTCGGTGGACGGCGCCGACCGATCACCGATCGTCGGCCCGGACCATGCCAGCAAGTAAAAGTAGACGTTGCCGGCGAGCACGTGCAGTTGGCCGCTCTGCACGTTCATGGCCGCGGCGTCGCCAACGTTGTCGACAGACTTGTAGGAGACCTCTCCCGCGAGCGCGTCCATGATCTGGTCGGCGGCGTCTTGCTTGATCTGAGGGTCGGCTTCCGTGCCGAGCTGTTTCTTCGCCTTGGCCCGAATCTCATTGTTAATCTTGTCCATCTCGGTGGCCGACGTATCTTTTGTCGATGCTTCGAATCTTGCGCGCGCCCTTTGCGCCGTCTCGAAGACATTGAACGCGCCGAGTTGGGCATAGGCCTCGGTCGACTCGCTTCCACCCGCGCGCTCTTGTATGCAGATCCTGCCGAACTCATGGGTCTCCATCTGGTTTGCGGGCACTCCGATTGCATTGCCCGCCACTTCGGCCGGCATAGCCGCACACGGCTTCCAGTCTTTGCTCGGATCGAGCTTGACTGTTTCCGGGTCGGAGATGTTGCTTGCACCACTTGACGAAGGCACTTCCGTCGCAGGCTCTGTACGCCCACACGAACTGCACATCGCGACAGCGACGACAAGCAAGGTTACGGAAGCGATTCGGTAAGACATTGAAAATCCCACATGGCGATGATGCTCGCCTTGAGTGTAGCAGTCGTGCGGCACAAGTCCCAGCCCGGCGCAGCGGCTGCGCCAAATGAGCCAGCCGGTCGCAGGCTCCCGGATTGACAAGCGTGCGGCGGACCGACAGCGTTCGATGAAAATCAAGAATGCGAGAGCCGGTCGATTTGCTGCCTGCACACCGTGCTCCGAATCGGCGTTGTCGATGCCAGTCTGGACTTTCTCCCGCTTGATGTGCGCAGGAAAGTCCAAACGAGTGTGCGTGAAAAGCGACGGCCGCTCGTCGTACCATGAAAGCGTGATCGCCAACGACCAGGAGACAGCAGGTGAATGCCCGCTCGGAACACGATTGTCACGATAATAGTCACGATAGTCGTCAGGACAACGGTCAGGACAACGGCGACGAGAATAGTGGTGGCAATGAAAGCGACCCGTCCGCGCAGAAGACCGGCAGGTCGGGCTCGAACAGGCGGTTTCCCCTGCAACTCCTTTCGTCGCTTGGCGTTCTTGCGCTGGCGATTGCAGTAGTCGCCTATTTCATGCTTACCGGGCAGCCGGCGCCGCGCGGCGAACCGGCGCTGCGAGCGGTGCTGGTGGATGTCATCGACGTCGAGGCGCGCGCTGTCCGGCCCTCGATCGATGCCCATGGTTCGCTGCAGCCGGCGCGCCGGCTGCAGCTGCCGGCCCAGGTTGGCGGCCGGGTCGTCACTGTCAATCCGGCGCTGGAACTTGGCGGCATGGTTGCAGCCGGGGAAACCCTGGTACAGATCGAGAAGGCCGATTTCGAGCTGGCGGCCCGGCAGGCTTTATCGCGGTTGCAGGAAGCGCGTGCGGAACTGGAGCTGGAGCAGGGCCGGCAGGCTTTCGCCCGGCAGGAGCTTGAATCGTTCGAGAATTTCGAAGCCCCGGTGGAGGCACCGGACAAGCTGGGCCTGATCCTGCGCGAGCCGCAGCTGCGCCGGATACGTGCGACGATAGAGCGCGCCCAGGCCGACCTGGATCTGGCGCGGCTGAATCTCGAGCGCGCCACGATTGTGGCGCCTTTCGACAGCATAATCGAGGCCGAAGACATCGAGATCGGCCAGGTCCTGCAGCCAGGCACACCGGTGGCCGAACTTCTGGGTACGCAAAGCGCCCGGGTGGTGGTCAGGGTCGAAGCCCGGCATCTGCCCCACCTCGAAATTCCGGGCTGGAATGCCGAGACCGGGTCGGCCGGAACGGTGCGCTATCGATTCGGCGAGGCCGAGGTCAGTCGACCGATCCGGATCCGGCATCTGGCCGGCAGTCTCGGCGAGACCGGGCGCATGGCACGCCTGCTATGCGAACTGGATGATCCACTCGGACTGGATCGGCCAAGCGACGAGATTGCCGATGCCGACGCTGACGCCGATACGATGCGATCGATGTTGTTCGGTGCCTTCGTCGACGTCGAGCTGGAAATGGCCCGCGAGCGAGACCTGTTCGAAGTCCCGGCCGGCGCGATGCGGAATCGAGATCGCTTGTTCGTCATGACGTCGGACGGCACGTTGTCCATACGCGAGCCCACCGTTTTTCTGCGCAGCGGCGAACGGGTCTATCTTTCCGACGGATTGGCGCCGGGCGACCGGGTGATCACCAGCCTGATCGCGAATCCTGTCGAGGGCATGAAGCTTCGGACCGCCGCGCCGGACAGTGGCGCCGGCGCATCCGGACGTCAGCGTAGCGAGCGGTGAGCGATTCCGCCGTAGTCAACGGCGAGCGCCGCGGCGGCCCGATCGGCTGGTTCGTCGCCCACCCGGTCGCGGCCAACCTGCTGATGCTGGTGTTTCTGATCGGCGGCGCACTATCGCTGACGCGCATCCAGCAAGAGGTCTTTCCCGAGGCGATCCTCGACGTGGTCCGCGTGACCGTGCCCTACCCGGGCGCCACGCCGGAAGAAGTCGAGGAAGGCATCGTGCTCGCCGTGGAAGAGGCCATGCGCGGCATAGACGGTATCGACGAGATCCGGTCGGTCGCCAGCGAAGGCCGGGGGCAGGTGACCGCGGAGCTGGCGCGCGGTGTTTCGATCAACGTTGCACGCAACGATATCGAAAGCGCGGTCAACCGCATCACCTCGTTTCCGGAAAACGCCGAGGAGCCGATCGTCAGCACTCCGACCAACAGGCGTCAGGTGCTGTCGCTGATCCTGTACGGCGACGTCGGCCGTCACATGCTGAGACGAATCGGCGAGCAGGCCAGGCGCGATCTGCTGCGCGATCCGCGCATCGCGCAGGTCGAGCTTTCCGGGTTGCCACCGCCGGAAATCAGTATCGAGGTCGAGCAGGCAGTCTTGCGCAAGTTCGGCCTGACCCGCGCGGAACTGGCCCGACGGATCGATCAGGCCTCGGTCGAGCTTCCGGCCGGCGACATCGAAACGCCGACCGGCGATTATCTGCTGCGCATCATGGAGCGGCGCGAGCGGGGCGAGGAATTCGAAGAAATCGCGATCATCACCCGTCCCGACGGCAGCCGATTGACGCTGGGCGATATCGCGACCGTGGTCGACGGCTTCCGCGAAACCGATAGGGCGACGCTGTTCAACGGCAGGCAGGCCGTGCGGCTCAATGTGTTTCGAAGCAGCGAACACTCGCCGCTGGAAGGCTCGCGCGCCGTGCACGAGTATATGGACCGCGCCCAACGCCAGTGGCCGTCGACGCTGAAGCTGCAGGTATGGGACGACGCCTCCGTCATTTTCAAGGATCGCATCGACCTGCTGATCGAGAACGGCCTGATCGGGCTATTGCTGGTGCTGCTGATCCTGACCCTGTTCTTGCGGCCGAGACTTTCTTTCTGGGTCACTATTGGCCTCGCCGTTTCGATCCTCGGCGTTTTTCTGTTCATGCCGATGCTCGGCGTCTCGATCAACATGCTGTCGCTGTTCGCGTTCATCCTGGTCCTGGGTATCGTGGTCGACGATGCGATTGTCGTAGGCGAGGCGTCCTTTCATCACATGCAAAGCGGCCACCTGCCCCGAGACGCCGCCCTGAAGGGGGCGCGCGAGGTGCTTACGCCGGTCGTGTTCGCGGTGCTCACGACCATCGTTGCGTTCGTTCCACTGCTGTTTCTGCCCGGCGTTCTGGGCGAATTCTTCCGGGTCATCCCGCTGATCGTGATTCCGATCCTGCTGCTTTCCCTGATGGAATCGTTCTGGGTGCTGCCGGCCCACATGGCGCATATGCGAACCGAGGAGCGTTACGGCTGGCTGAGGCGGGCTTCCCGATGGCAGCAGTCGTTTTCCGATCGTTTCGAGGCCGGCGTCGAGCGCCATTTCAGACCCTTCATCGGACGGGTTCTGAATTGGCGCTACTTCACCATCGCCGTTGGTTTTGCCGTGCTGATGATCGCGATCGGCTTTGTTGCGAGCGGCCGGATCGCGTTTCGCTTCCTGCCCGAGATCGAGTCCGACATCATTACGGCGAATATAGAACTGCCGGTCGGGGCGCCGATCGGCGAGACCCGACGGGTCGCCGACGCGGTCGTCGAGGCGATACGCGGACTCCAGAAGGACGAATTCGACGAAGAGGTGATAAACGGCACCCTGGCGAGCATCGGATCGCAGGCGGCTGCGCGCGAAACGCCGTTGAGGGCCGGTGCCGAAACAGCCAGGCACCTGGCCGCGGTGTCGGTATCGCTGATTCCGGCCGGCGCGCGCACGATATCGGCCAGTGAGATCGTGCAGCGCTGGCGCGAGCGTATCGGTGACGTTGCCGGTATCGACAAGATTTCGTTCACCTACCGCGCAGGTCCCGGTCGGGGCCCGGATATCGCCTTCAGGCTGGCGCACGAGGACCAGGCGATTCTGCGTGAAGCGGCAGTGGAATTTGCAGGCGCGGTGGCCGGCTATTCGGGGGTCTTCCAGGTCGACGACGGATTCGATCCGGGAAAGCCGCAGATCGAGTTGAGGCTGAAGCCGGCGGCTCGGGCGCTGGGCATTACCGAGCTGGATCTCGCGCGACAGATCCGCGGGGCGTTTTTCGGCCAGGAGGCGCTCAGGACCCAGCGCGGCAAGGACGAAGTTCGCGTTTACGTCCGTCGGGCCGAGGCCGATCGCCGCCAGGTCGGCGAACTGCTCGACAAGATCATACTGACCCCGGCAGGTGGCGAAATTCCCCTCCGGGAAGCCGCCCGGGTCGAATACAGCCGGTCGCGCACCATGATCGAGCGCGAGCAGGGCCAGCGCGTCGTCAAGGTCACCGCGCGGGTAGACCGTGCCGTAACCTCGGCCGGCAAGGTCAATGCCGGTCTTCGCGCCGATGCAATACCCGAGTTGCAGCAGCGGTATCGCGGACTGACATTCGACGTCACGGGCGTCCAGCAGGACCAGCGCGAATCCGTGGTGGCGCTGGGATACGGCATGATCATCGCAGTGCTCGTCATGTACGGACTGCTTGCCGTGGTATTCGGCAGCTATGTACAGCCCATGCTCATCCTGCTCGCAATTCCGTTCGGCTTCATCGGGGCGCTTCTGGGGCATCTGATCATGGGGTTCGACCTCAGCCTGATCAGCATGTTCGGGCTGGTCGCGCTTGCCGGTGTGGTGGTCAACGACTCTCTGGTGCTGATCGTGACGATCAACAATCGCCGCCAAGACGGCGGGCGCATCGAACAGGCCGTGATCGACGGCACCATGCGGCGATTTCGCCCGGTATTGCTGACGTCGCTGACCACCTTCTTCGGCCTGGCGCCGATGATCTTCGAAACCTCGTTGCAGGCACGCTTCCTGATTCCGATGGCGCTGAGCCTGGGTTTCGGGATATTGTTCGTGACCGCCATTGCGCTGGTGATGGTGCCGGCGCTTTATTGCGCGCTGGAAGATGTGCGGTCGCGCTGGCCCAACAATCAGGGCCGGCAGCGGCCCTGATTGCACTTCGAGACCCGTTCAATCTCCGGAATCGGGAGTCTCTCCGGATCCGGACGCGGCCTTTGGTTCCGATCCCGTATCGCCGTCATCGCTGCCGATGATTTTTCGCACCTCGTCGCTTTCCAGCGTTTCGTTCTCGGCCAGCGCTTCGGCCAGCGCGTCAAGGCTGTCGCGATTTTGTTCCAGCAGCTCCCGCGCGCCGGACTCGATATCCTTGAGCAGCTTCTGGATCTCCTCGTCTATCGCCGCGGCGGTGGCTTCGCTGTGGTTTCTGCCCTGGGCCATTTCCTTGCCGAGGAAGACGTGCTCGTCGCTTTCGCTGAACGCGGCCGGGCCGAGACGCTCGCTCATGCCCCAGCGTCCGACCATCCTGCGGGCCAGCCGGGTGGCCTGCTCCAGATCGTTCTCGGCGCCGTTGCTGACTTCGCCGAACGCGATGGATTCGGCAAGCCGTCCGCCGAACATCACGCCGATACGGTCACGCAGATAGCGCTCGCCGTAGTTGTAGCGTTCCTCCTCGGGCCGCTGCGACGTCGCGCCCAGCGTCTGCGCCCGCGGGAGAACGGTGATCTTGTCGACCGGGTCGGCGTTGGGCAGCAGCTCGGCCAGCAGTGCATGGCCGGACTCGTGGTAGGCGACCACGCGACGTTCGCGATCGCTGAGCGCGGAATCGCGCGCCTGGCCCAGCATCACCCGGTCGCGCGCCTCGGTGAAGCAGGCCCAGTCGACTTTTTCCTTTTCCTTGCGTCCGGCCAGCAGCGCGGCCTCGTTGGCCAGGTTGGCGAGATCGGCGCCGGAAAAGCCAATCGTTATTTTCGCCAGGCGGCCCATGTCGACATCGTCGGCCAGCGGAAGCTTTTCGGTGTGCACCTCGAGAATGGCCTTGCGCGCCTTGAGGTCGGGGCGGTCCATGGTGATCTTGCGATCGAATCGGCCGGGCCTGAGCAGCGCCTTGTCGAGCACATCCGGCCGGTTGGTCGCGGCCAGTACCACCACCGCTTCGTGCGGCTCGAAACCGTCCATCTGCGAGAGGATCTGGTTGAGCGTCTGCTCGCGTTCGTCGTGGCCGCCGCCCATGCCGGTGCCGCGACTGCGACCGATCGCGTCGAGTTCATCGATGAAGATGACCGAAGGCGCGCTCTTGCGCGCGTTGTCGAACATGTCGCGAACCCGCGACGCGCCGACGCCGACGAACATCTCGATGAACTCCGAGCCGGTCACGCTGTAGAAGGGCACGTCGGCTTCCCCGGCCACCGCGCGCGCCATCAGGGTTTTTCCCGTCCCCGGCGGACCCATCAGCAAAAGCCCGTGCGGAATCTTCGCGCCCAGCTTGCGGAAGCGTTCGGGGTCCTTGAGGTAATCGATGACTTCGCTGACCTCTTTCTTTGCGTTTTCAGCGCCGGCGACATGCTTGAGCCTGATGTCGCTGTGCTTTTTCTCGATTCTTTTGGCCTTGGACTGGCCGAAGCCGAACGGCCCGGCCCCGCCGGACATCGCCCGTTGCGCCATCCGGTTCCAGAACCACAAC
>Ga0102938_10004215_pt1 | contig 10605 bp, 8 predicted proteins | sample SalPonR2_B_D2_MG_FD_84516 | JGI IMG/M metagenome (GOLD analysis project Ga0102938, IMG submission 84516) | Salt pond soil microbial communities from South San Francisco under conditions of wetland restoration - Salt Pond MetaG R2_B_D2_MG | ecosystem: Environmental > Aquatic > Marine > Intertidal...
ACCGGCAAAACCGACGCGCATGTCAGGCCACCTTGTCGCTTTCCAGACCTGAAATTGCGGCGATAAGGTTTTCCTCGGTCACTTCTTCGGACGTGAAAGTGCGCATGACGCGGCCCGAATACATCGCCACGATACGGTCGGCCACATGCAGCACCTCGGGCATTTCCGAGCTGATCACGATCACCGCATATCCCTGTGCCGCCAATTCGCGGAGCAGGTTGTGTATCTCGGCTTTCGACCCGACGTCGATACCGCGCGTGGGTTCGTCCACGATCAGCACATTGGGATGCATGGACAGCCACTTGCCGATGACGATCTTCTGTTGGTTGCCGCCAGAAAGGTTGCCCACAAGCTGCTTCCAGCCCGGTGTGCGGATGTCGAGCTTGTCGCGGTACTGGTCGAAAATCGCGATCTCGGCGCCGTCCGCCACAAATGGCCCCGCCTTCAGGTCATCGACCTGCGGCAGGGTCATGTTATCGCGGCAATTCATGCCAAGAACCAAACCCTGACCCTTGCGATCTTCCGGAACAAGCGAAATGCCACGTTCAATCGCGTCATAAGGCGAGTGGATGCGCACCTCTTCGCCATCCATCAGGATCGTGCCGGCGGACGGGTTTCGCAGCCCGAACAGCGTCTCGGCAATCTCGGTACGGCCAGCACCGACAAGGCCGTAGAAGCCGACAACCTCACCACGACGCACTTCGAAACTGACATCCTGATAAAGATCACCACAACTCAGGCCGCGCACCTCAAGCGCGACTTGGCCCAACTCGTGGTGGCTTTCGTTGCGGCTCAGGTCAAGTTTGCGCCCGATCATCATTTGCGTGACGCCCTCTTCGTCCGTTTCGGCCGTGTTGACGGTGCCCTGATACTGGCCATCGCGCAGAACGCTGATCCGGTCGGTGATCTTGAATATCTCTTCCATCCGGTGCGAGATATAGGCAATGCCGACACCCTGCGCCTGCAAATCGGCGATGACTTCGAAAAGCACGATCTTTTCCGCATCCGTCAGCGACGCGGTCGGCTCATCAAAGATCACCGCCTTGGCGTCCACCGTAAGCGCACGGGCAATCTCGACCATCTGCTGATTGGCGATGGACAGATCGCCGACCCGCGTCTTGGCGTCGAAACCGACCTTGAGCTTTTCGAGGATCACGTTGGTCTTGGCCTCCAGTTCGGCCCAATCTACCAAGCCAAACTTTTTGCGCGGCAATTCACCGAGATAGATATTCTCGGCCACACTCAATTCATCGGCGAGGCTGAGTTCCTGGTGAATGAAGACGATGCCCTTGGCCTTGGCGTCCAGCGGACCGCTCATCACCGTGGGCTGTTCGTCGACGATGATCTGACCTTCGTCGGGCTGGTGAATACCACCCAGCACCTTCATCAGGGTGGATTTCCCGGCGCCGTTCTCCCCCATAAGGGCATGCACTTCGCCCGGCAGAATACTCAGCGACACACCATCAAGGGCACGCACACCGGGGAAGGTCTTGACGATGCCTTCCAGTCGCAGGACAGGTTTTTGTTCGGTCATACCTTCAACTCCTCTCTGCCTTTCACATTCAACTGACGGTCAAGGAAAAGCACCGCGATCAGGATGAGACCGATCACAAGGTTCACGGTCGATGTATCGGCGCCGATATGGGCCAGCCCCTTACGCAAGAGCTGGATTGCCACCACACCGCCGAAGGTCGAAATGATCGAGCCTGCGCCGCCGGTGAGCTTTGTACCGCCCAGAACGACCGCCGTGATCACCCAAAGCTCGTAAAGCTCGCCGTCATTGGGATTGACCGAACCGCTTTCGGAATAGAACACGATCGCCGAAAGCGCCGCCAGAAAGCCGATGATCATGAAGTTGATCATCATGTGCGGACCGACGCGGATACCCGCGTTGACCGCGGCCTCACGGTTGTTCCCGATCGCATAGGCATTGCGCCCATGGACTGTACGGTTCATCAGGAACCAGATCGCCACGGTGACGATCAGCAAGAACCATGTCGGCGTGTGCAGGCCGAGAAACTGCGCCTCGGCAAAATCGACCAGCGTCCAGTTGAGGTGGCTGGTGGGTTGTTCGCCGTTGTACATGAAGACAAGGCCGCGGTACCCGAGCATCGACCCCAGTGTAACGATGAAGGCATCAACGCCCGTTTTCCAGACGATCAACCCGTTGAGCGCGCCCAGCACCAGACCGGTCAGCAGCGCCAGCCCCCAGCCGACGAAGATAACACCGTCGCCAAGCCCGGCAAACATGGGCCATGTCATGCTATCGAGCAGGACAACGGCGCAGATCGCATAGGTCGCACCAACACTCAGGTCGATATTGCCGTTGATCATGACGATCGTCATGCCCATGGCGATGATCCCGATCGGGGCTGACTGCTTGAACAGCAGCAGCATGTTGTCGGCATCCATGAAGGCCTTGTCGCTGACAGAAAGGAATTCACCCGCCACCGAGAAGAAGATCAGCTCCAGAACGATAAAGCCCCATATGGCACCGTTCTTGAGAAATTTCGAAAGAGTTCCAGCTTGCATCGTCTTTCCTCCCTTACGCGATCGGCGACCAAAGCTTGCCACGCTTGGCTGCGATATCGAGCCAGACTGCAAGGATGATGATGATCCAGGTCACGACGAACTGGACGTAGAACTCAAGCCCGACCAGCAAGAGACCGTTCTGGATGAATCCGAGGATCAGAACGCCGATCACCGTCTTGAAGATCGTGCCGGAGCCACCCAAAAGGGATGCGCCGCCCAGAATGACAGCGGCCAGAACCTCAAGTTCAAGCCCTTGCCCCACGGTGTTTTGCGATCCCATCGAACGGCTTGCCTGAATCAGCCCCGCCGTGGCCACGCAAAAGGCCGACATCAGGTAGCAACTGAACACCACCCGCGCCCGGCGGATACCCGAAAACGTCGCCGCCGTGCCATTGCCACCCACCGCATATACCTTGCGCCCGAAGGGTGTCTTGGCCAGCGCTATGCCCAACAGTGCTGCAAGCAGCACGAAGATCAGTATGGGTACGGGTATTCCCAAGGCATCGCCCTGCCCGAAGACAGAGAACCAAGTGCCCTCCTTGTCAGCGATGTCCATGTTCTTGCCACCCGAATAGGTCAGTGTCAGTCCATGGATGGCCGAAAGCATCCCCAAGGTCACAATCAGCGAATTGAGCTTCAGGTACCCCACGAGAAACCCGATGAAGGCCCCCAACGCCAGCGTCATGGCAAACATCGCCGGAATGGCCATCGTCGGGCCGATCTTGTCGTGCAGGTCCAGAACGACAATGGTCGAAAATGACATCATCGACCCCACCGACAGGTCCAGATTGCCGCTGATCACGACAAACGTCACACCAAGCGCCATCACCCCGAGAATCGCGGAAGACCGCACGACACCCATGATGTTGTCGGGGTCCAGAAACCGCGCATTCGCGAGAGAGAACCCGATAATGAACAGCGCGAAGGCGACAAGTATGCCTTGCCGCGCCAAAAAGCCGCCGATACCTTTTTTGGTCAGTTCTGACATGAACTTTCCTCCCTTTAATGCCGCGCGATGCGCGCCCTCACACCAACGTCATGCCGCCGTCAATCATGACGATTTGTCCGGTCATGTAGTCGCTGTCTTTTGACGCCAGGAACGTGGTTGTCCCGGTGACATCTTCCGGTGTTGCAACCCGACCTTTCAGGATCTCGGAGGAAAACTCCTCCATCGCCTGTCCGGGCCGTTCTGCCGCACCAATCTCCATCAGGTCCTGATCGACCTGTTCCCACATCTCCGTGGCGACGACGCCGGGCGCAAAACCCGTCACCGTGATATCATGTTTTGCCAGGTCCCGCGCACCCGATTGGGTCAGCGACACCACGCCCCACTTGCTCGCGCAGTAGGGCGCGACGTTGTCAAAGCCTTGCCGTGAAGCAATCGAAGCGGTGTTTACGATCTTGCCAAAGCTGCCTTGCCGGATGAATTGCCGCGCCGCTTCCTGCATCCCGATCAAACAGCCAAGGCCATTCACGTCATTTATGAAACGCCAATTTTCCTCGGTAACGTCCAAGAAGTTCATGGGCTTGTTTACGCCGGCATTGTTGAATTTCACATCAAGTTTGCCGAAGGTGGCGACGGCATGCTCGATCATTGCCTGCACTTGCGCCCTGTTCGTCACATCGACGGCAGCATGGGTGACCTTTCCGCCCCCCTTCGCCGCACGCGGTGCATTGGCCAAGGCCACTTCGCTCACCTTCGCATCATTGATGTCGGCGAAACACACATCGGCACCTTCATCCAAAAGCGCCTCACCTATCGCACGGCCAATGCCTTGGGCGGCTCCAGTCACAATACATGAACGGCCAGAAACACGGGCCATGGCGCCCCTCCCAGATCCCAGATACTCTTGAATTTTATATGGAGTATCCGGGCGCGGCCATAGAGCCGCGCCCGCGACACAAGCGGATCTTAGAAGACCGGCTTGTCGAACTCGCCCATGTTGTCCTGAGTGATCTTCGGCGTGTCGAAGTAGTTCAGGAAGGGAAGGTCCTTGCCTTCAAGCGTCTCCACAGCGGTTTTGAGGGCCGCTTTGGCATCGTCGACAGGTGACTGGTAGATGGATCCCCAGTACTCGCCACGCTCCATGGCTTCATAGCCGACGGCGAAGTTTGTCGCACCGACAAAGATGATCCCGTCACGACCGGCAGCCTTTGCCGCGTTCAACGCGCCGACGCCCATGTTGTCGTCACCGGCATAGACACCGTCGATGTCGTCATACTTGACAAGGAAGGCTTCCATGACTTTTTGCGACTTCTCGCGGTTCCAGTCGCCCGGCTGCTTGTCGATCTGCTCGACGTTGGGGCAGACTTCGGGCAGACGGTCGTCGAAGCCCTTGGCGCGCTCGATCGCGGTGGTGTAGCCCGGCTGACCGGTGATATGCACGACCTTGGCTTCGTCCTCGATACCCATGTCCTTGAACTTGTCACACATGATCTCGGCCGAACGGGCACCCTGCGTGATGTTGTCCGGACCCGAGAAGGACGCCACGAAATCGAAACCCTGCTCGGCAATATTCGAGTTGGTGACAACCACCGGGATACCAGCCTTGTGCGCCTTGCGCACGGCGGGGATCACCGCCTCGCCGTTTGTCGGCCAGATGATGATCGCGTCGACTTCCTGTTGAATCAGGTCTTCCATCTGAGCGATCTGACGGGCCACGTCACCGCCCGCGTCAAGAACAACAGCCTCGACGTTGTCATTGGCTTCCGCCGCTTCGATGAAGGCATTTTCATATGTCGTCTGATAGCTGTCCACGCCAACGTTGTTTTGCGTAATGCCAATCGTCATGGTTTCCGCAATGGCGGCACTGCCGATCGTAAGAGCGGCGGCGGCTGTGGTTGCCGCCAGTGCTTCGCGATACTTCATTTGGGTCTCCTCCCGGAATATCGATTCTTTTGGGTTCACATCCTCGTCTCCTCACGAGGACTCATCGTCCGACTCAGCGAACGATCTTCCTTAAACTGACTCGGACCGACGCTGCACAATGCAGTAAATTTATCCACTTTGAATATTTTTACATCCAGAACGGACCGTTTCGCGGTACGGTCCGGATGTCATTTTGAACATTTTAGCAGAAGGGTGCTCGATGACCGAATCGAATTCATCCAAAATGGACATCTCTAAACGTAAATCAACGCTGGACGAACGGAAAGCGCGGTCACGCAAAATGAATGCGATGAAAGGACATGGAGAAAGCTATCGGGTCTCGCCACGTGCGAAGGCCGAAATGCTGCGCATTTTGTCCTTTCTGGAGGATTTCGGCTCCGAGCTTGAAGCCTCGAACGAGTTGTATGCGCCCAACCCTTACTTCCGGATGACGCTTCACCTGATCCGCGGCCACCTCGAAGCCAAGACCGTCACGCCAACCTCGCTCATCGGGGCCAGTCAGGTGCCCTATGCCACGGCGAACCGGCGCCTGAAGGAAATGGTCGAGGCCGGCTTGATTGAACAGCGTCCCCGCACGCAAAGCGGCAAGAGCTTCTCCATGCACCCCAGCGAGACGCTCCTTGAGCAATGGATGCAAATGTCCGGCCGGGTCGAGCGCCTTGCCGCGGCGCAGTTCGGCGGGCGCGAACGCTCGGCAGACACCAAGGACTACTATTACGGCGGCTCATACCTGTCGGCCCAGTCCATCCCGCCGCTCAATGTCCTGTCCGAACCGCTGAAGGTGTCGGGCGGCATCCGCATACTTGTCCATGGCGATCCCACGTTCATGGTCATGGACAACCTCAAGCGGCAGTTCGAGCAAGCCATCGGCACGCAAATCCACCAACGCGCCTTTTCCATCGACCGCCTGCGCGAAGAAGCCATCCGCAACGCGGAACGCAAGTCGAGTCGCTACGACATTATCGCACTCGACCTGCCATGGGTCGGCCTCTACGCCGACCGCGGCATGCTCATGCCTCTGGACGAGGCGATGGATATCGCCCGGATCGACCCGGCCGACTTCCACACCGCCGGGTGGCAAGCGGCGCATTGGGGCGGCCGCCCCTATGGTGTGCCGGCACAGACAACGCCCGAACTCCTGTTCTACCGAAAAGATCTCTTCGCTCGCGAAGGGCTTGAGCCTCCAGCCACAACCGACATGCTTCTTGAGGCCGCCAAACGCTTTCACGAACCAAACCGGGGCCTTTACGGCATCGCCTGGAACGCGGCACGCGGCACCGCGTTGGGCCATACCGTCCTGATGACCATGGCCGATTTCGGCCAACCGGTGATTAATCTTCCGCGCAAGGCCGGAGGCTTCGATACAGATGGCCTCGCCAAGCGCGACTATCGCGCGACCATTGACACCGACGCCGGCCTTCGCGCCGCCGAATTCCTTCTCCAGATGCTGCAATATTCGCCGCCCGACATCCTCTCGATGTCTTGGTACGAACGCATTCGCCCCTATTCATCGGGCAAAGTTGCGATGGCCTACGGCTATACGCTTCTGGCGCCCTATTTCGAACTCGATGAGACCTCCCCCGCCTGCGGGCAAACCGGCTATCTCCCCCATCCAGCCGGGCCGGGCGCAAGCTCGGTCGCGCCCGTAGGCGGTTATATCATGGGCATTCCGGCCAACCTGCCGCCCGAACGGGTCGGCCCCGCCGTCGAAGCGCTTCAGGTCTTCACCTCTCCCGAGGCGCAAAAGCTTTACGTTCAGAACGGCAGCCGAACCAATCCGCGCTATTCCGTGGGCGCCGACCCCGAGGTGCGCCGCGCCTCGCCGATCTTCGAAGCGGTCGACGCCATGTCTTGGCGCGACGAGCTTCAGTTCTGGCCGCGCCCACCCGTCCCCGAGATCAACGACATCATCCAGATCTGCGGAGAAGAATTCCACGACATGCTGCGCGGGATCACATCCCCGCGTGACGCTTTGCGGAGGGCCCAGGACCGGGCCGACGCACTCATATGAACCAACGGGACACCGTATCACGAGGAGGAGACACCCATGGACCCCAATCGCCTTAAAGGTAAGAATATTCTGATCACCGGTGCCGCACGCGGCATGGGCGCGGCCAATGCCGAAGCCTTCGCCGCGCAAGGTGCCAATGTCTGTCTTGGGGACCTCGACGAGTCCGAGGCGTCAGTGGTCGCGGACCGGATCAACGCGGCCGGAAACGGCAAGGCAATCGCCGTCAAGATGGACGTGACCAAGCGCGAAGATAACGCCGCCGCCGTGAAAGCGGTCGTCGACGCCTTCGGGTCGATCAATGTTGGCCTCTTCAACGCGGGCCTCAACAAACCCCGGTTCTTCATGGATATCGACGAAGACAACTGGGACATGATCATGAACGTCAACACCAAGGCGATGTGGCTTGGCATGCAAGAGACCGCGAAACAGATGATCGAGCAGGGCCCGATGGAGGATCACCCCTACAAGCTCATCAATGTGGGCTCCATCGCCTCGCGCAAACCGCTGGTGGATGTGACCGTCTATTGCACATCGAAATACGGTTGCCTCGCGCTGACCGAATGCGGCGCGCTGGGTCTGGCCGAGCACAACATCACCGTGAACGGTTACGCCCCGGGCGTGGTTGTCACCCCGCTGTGGGAGCAGCTCGACAAGGATCTTGTCGATATCGGCTTCAAGGAGCGCGAGGGCCAAGCCTACGAGGATATCGTCGAAAGCAACCTGGTGATCAAACGTGTGTCCTATCCCGAAGACATCACCGGCACCGCGTCGTTCCTTGCCAGTAGCGACAGCGACTACATGACCGGCCAGATGATCTCGATCGATGGTGGCTGGGTCACGAAGTAACCCCGCAGTCACCTGATTTTTCCGCAACACATCGGGTGCGCTTGGCCGCACCCAAAAGGAGTTTCCGATGTCAGAACGCCCCGGCAACGCACTCATGCCCAACCTGCTCACCCCACAGGACCTTGAGACCAATTGGCAATGGCGCGACAAGCTGCCAGCCCATGGTCACACGGCCGTGGACTTCGAACGCCGTGTCGACCATGACCGGTTGCGCCGCTATCGTTTGGCCCGCACCCGGCAATCCTTGCAGAACTCCAATGCCGGTTCTCTGCTGCTGTTTGACGTGAACAACATCCGTTACGTCAGCGCCACCAAGATCGGCGAATGGGAACGCGACAAGATGTGCCGTTTCTGCCTGCTGACCGGCGATGACAGCCCCTATGTCTGGGATTTCGGCTCCGCCGCTGTCCACCACCAGCGCTATTCCGACTGGCTGGAGCCCGATCACTGCCTTGCCGGCGTTGTCGGCATGCGCGGCACCATCCCGCCCGAATTCGGTCTGATGCGCAAATACGCCAAGATGATCGCCGAACTGATCAAGGATGCGGGCATGGCCGATATGCCTGTGGGTGTGGACTATGCCGAAACCGCGATGTTCCACGCGCTTCAGGAAGAAGGCATCAAGGTCGTCGACGGTCAGCAGATCATGCTGGCAGCGCGCGAGATCAAGAACTGGGACGAAATCCAGCTTCTGACGCAGGCCGCCGCCATGGTCGATGGTGTCTATCACATGATCTACGAAGAGCTGAAACCCGGCGTGCGTGAAAACGATATCGTCGCGATGTCCAACAAGCTGCTCTACGAGATGGGTTCGGACGACGTGGAAGCGATCAACGCCATTTCCGGCGAGCGATGCAACCCGCATCCGCACAACTTCACCGACCGTTTGATCCGCCCCGGTGATCAGGCCTTCTTCGACATTCTCCAGTCCTATCAGGGCTATCGCACCTGCTATTACAGGACGTTCAACGTCGGCCGCGCCACCCCGGCGCAGAACGACGCCTATGTGAAGGCGCGCGAATGGATCGACGCCTCGATCGCCATGATCAAGCCCGGTGTCACCACCGACAAGGTGGCCGAAGTCTGGCCGACCGCGGAAAGCCTTGGCTTCCCCAACGAAGATGCGGCCTTCGGCCTGCAATTCGGCCACGGGCTCGGGCTGGCGCTGCACGAACGCCCGATCATCAGTCGTGCGGTCAGTCTGGATCACCCGATGGAGATCAAGACCGGCATGGTCTTCGCGCTGGAAACCTACTGCCCGGCAACCGACGGGTACTCCGCCGCGCGGATCGAGGAAGAAGTCGTCGTGACCGAGACAGGTTGTGAAGTGATCAGCCTCTTCCCGGCCGAAGACCTGCCGATCGCCAACCGCTACTGAAGGCGCGCGGAAACCGCGCACCCTACGCACCGTCGTAGGGTGCGCATTCATTGCGCACCGCACCGGAGACCTATCATGGCCAAGACGAAAACCAACACCGAAGACTATATGCAGATGTACCGCCAGATGGTGCGCATTCGGACCTTCGAGGACAACGCGAACCAGCTGTATCTCTCGGCCAAAATGCCGGGGCTGACGCATATGTATTCCGGCGAAGAAGCCGTGGCTGTCGGCATCTGCGAGGCGCTGACCACCGATGACAAGATCACCTCGACCCACCGGGGCCACGGCCACTGCGTCGCCAAGGGGGCCGAGTTCAAGGAAATGTTCTGCGAGCTTCTGGGCAAGGAAGAGGGCTACTGCCGCGGCAAGGGCGGCTCGATGCATATCGCCGACCAGTCCAACGGCAACCTCGGGGCCAACGCCATCGTCGGCGGCTCCATGGGCATCGCCACCGGCGCGGCCTTTACCTCCAAACTGCTGGGCAAGGACGATGTCACCGTCTGCTTCTTTGGCGACGGGGCCACCGCGCAGGGCCTGCTCTACGAGGTCATGAACATGGCCGCGCTGTGGAACCTGCCGGTGATATACGCCTGTGAAAACAACGGCTATTCCGAATACACCAAGACCGAGGAGATCGCCGCCGGCTCCATCACCGCCCGGGCCGAGGCCTTCGGCATCGAGGCCCATCAGGTCGATGGCCAAGACGTTCTGGCCGTCAATGAATTGACGCAGAAACTCGTTGCCCGCGCTCGCAAGGGCGAAGGCCCCTTCTTTTTGGAATTGATGACCTACCGCTACCACGGCCACCACGTGGGCGACATCAACCGCGAATACTATCGCTCCAAGGACGAAGAAAAGGATTGGAAGGAAAATAAGGACCCGATCATCAAGTTCCGCGGCTGGCTGGTCGAGCAAGGCATCGCCACCGAGGACGAGATCGAAGCG
>Ga0102938_10004217_pt1 | contig 10604 bp, 7 predicted proteins | sample SalPonR2_B_D2_MG_FD_84516 | JGI IMG/M metagenome (GOLD analysis project Ga0102938, IMG submission 84516) | Salt pond soil microbial communities from South San Francisco under conditions of wetland restoration - Salt Pond MetaG R2_B_D2_MG | ecosystem: Environmental > Aquatic > Marine > Intertidal...
GCCTGCTACTGCTGCCCGTGGTGATCGCGGCCTATCTGGCACCGTTGCTCGCGCCTTACGACCCCTACGCGGTGGATACGGGCTCGAGGTTGCTGCCGCCGAGTGCAAAGCACCTGTTCGGCACGGACGAACTGGGACGGGATCTTTTGACCCGCGTGCTCTATGGCACCCGTGCCTCACTGTCGGTCGCCTTCGGCATCGTCGCCATCGGCACGGTCTTCGGCACGGTCGTCGGTACGCTGTCCGGCTATCTGGGAGGACGCATCGACGGCGTCGCCATGCGGCTGAACGACATCGTCATGGCGATTCCGTTCATGGTGATCGCGCTGGCGCTGACCTCGGCCATGGGGCCTAGCCTCGTCAACCTGACCATCGTCATCGGCATACTGAGCATCCCGTTCTACGCCCGGATGGCGCGCGGCATGGCGCTGGCCCTGCGCCGGGAGCCTTATGTGACGGCGGCCTGGCTCATGGGCGCATCGACCCCCGCCATCATCCGGCGTCACGTCATTCCGAATATGCTGTCGCCGATGCTGGTCCTTGCCTCCATGGGGCTGAGCGGCGCCATACTTACGTCAAGCGCGCTGAGCTTCATCGGCCTCGGAGCACAACCGCCGGCCGCCGAACTGGGTGCGATCATCAACAGTTCGCGCAGCTACATACTGGACGAGTGGTGGTACACGCTGTTCCCCGGCCTGGTGCTCGCGGTCTGCGCCTTCGGCTTCAACCTGATCGGCGACGGCGTGCGCGACGTCCTCGACCCCAACATCGGTGGCTCGGCATGACCGCGGCACTGGAGATTGAGGGTCTCAGCGTCAGCTTCCCCACCCGCGACCGCTGGGTGCCGGTGGTCAGGGAGGTCTCCCTCTGCGTGGATGAGGGCGAGATCGCAGGGCTGGTGGGCGAATCCGGGTCGGGAAAATCCCTGACGGCGATGTCTGCGCTGGGTCTGTTGCCGGCCGGGGCCCGGATGCAATGTGAGCGTCTCCGACTGGATGGCGAGAGTGTCGACGGGCGCACGGGGCGCGAAATGGAGGCCCTGCGGGGAAGCCGCATCGCGCTGGTGCCCCAGGAGCCGATGAACTCCCTGAACCCCACCATGCGGATCGGTCGCCAGCTCGAACTGGTCGTGCGGTCCAACCGCCGTGTCTCGTCCGCGCAGGCGCGCGACATCGCTGTCGAGTATCTCGAGCGGATGCTCATAACAGATGCGGCGCGGGTCATGACCGCCCACCCGTTCGAGCTGAGCGGCGGCATGCGGCAACGCGTGCTGCTGGCCATGGCATTCTCCTGCAACCCCAGGGTGCTGATCGCCGATGAGCCGACGACGGCGCTCGACGTGACCGTGCAGCAGGAAGTGCTGACACTGCTGCGCGAGAGCGCGGCCGCCACCGACACCGCGGTGCTGTTCATCAGCCATGACCTCGCCGTCGTCTCACAGCTCTGTGACACCGTCGCCGTGATGCGGGCCGGCGAGATAGTGGAACGCGGGGAAACGAGCGATGTGATCGGGAGACCGATGCATCCTTACACACGGGCGCTGCTGGCATCGCTGCCCGCCAACTCGCCGCCGGGCAGCCGATTGCCGATCGGGGAGGGTGGCGCCGCGGCAGACTCCGGAGGCCCGGCATGAGCGGCTCGGCAGCCGATCCCGCGCTCCGGGTCGAAGCCGTGACCGTCTCGTTCCCGACGACGCGGGACTGGCTCGGTCGTGTGAGGGAGTCGGTAACCGCCCTCGACGGTGTTTCGCTCGAAATTCCGGCTGCTGCATCCCTCGGGCTGATCGGCGAATCGGGTTCCGGCAAGACCACGCTTGCGCGGGTGGTACTCGGGATGCAGTCGGCGGATGCCGGCGCAGTGTACTTCGCCGGCCGGCAACTGCGGTTCGATCGCTCGCGCGCCGCGCGCCGGCGGCGATCGGAGTACTGCCAGATCGTCTTCCAGGACCCGCGGACCTCGCTCGACCCGCGCCTGCGCGTATGGGAGATCATGGCCGAGGGTCTTGCGATTCGTGGGGGAGCGTCCCGCCCGGCGCTGCGGCGGGCGGTCGACGAGATGGCGGCCGAGGTGGGTATCAGTGCGCGTGCGCTGGACCGCTATCCCCACGAGCTGTCCGGCGGACAAAGGCAGCGCGTGGCGATCGGCAGGGCACTGCTGCTGCGTCCGCGGCTGCTGATTCTCGACGAGCCCACATCGGCGCTCGACGTGACCATCCAGGCGCAGGTGCTGAACGTTTTGATGGACCTTCAGGCCCGGCAGGATCTCGCGTACCTTTTCATCAGCCACGATGTCTCGGTGATCAGGCACCTGTGCGATCGGGTCGCTGTTCTGTACCGGGGGCGCATCGTCGAGACCGGCCGGACCCGGGACGTGCTTGAGCACCCGCAGGATGCGTATACCCGGAAGCTGATCGAAGCCGTGCCGCGCATCCGCGACGGAGGACAGGCGTGAGGTTAGCAGTGGCGGCAATCCTGGTGGCCCTGATGGTCGGCGGCTGTGGCAAGCCGGTCAGGGAGCCGACTACGCTCGTGATCTCACAGCTGGGAGAGGCGGCGAACATCGATCCGGCGGCTTTCGTACATGCCGGAGACCTGACGATCATCGCCGAAACGTATCAGCGCCTGATCCGCCAGGAATTCTCCGCAGGAGTTCCGACGGGCGAATTCGAAGGCGAACTGGCGGAGTCGTGGAAGGTGTCGGACGACCATCTGACCTACGTCTTCCGTCTGAAGCCAGACCAGTATTTCAGCGACGGAATAAACGTGGATGCCCGCGCCGTAAAGTGGTCGTTCGAGCGAATCATTGCGACCAACCGGGCGGCGGCGCAGTACCTGACGTGGATCGACGCAATCACCGTGGCCGACCGGCATACGGTGAGCATCCGCGCGAAGGAGCCTTTCCCCGCCGCGCTGACCGCGCTCGCCTACAGCAGCAGTGTGGTCATGAACCCGGCTAGTGCGTCGGCACACGAGACCGAGGGGGAGCTGGGCCGATGGCTGTCCACCAACTCGGCGGGAAGCGGGCCCTATCAGGTTGACAGCTGGCGGCGCGGCGAGAAACTCGTCCTCACCGCCAACACTCATTATGGCGGGGAGCCCCCGTTCTTCAGAAGGGTCATCATCAAGACCGTCTCCGATCCCTCGGCACGGCGAATCCAGCTACGCAAGCGTGATGTCGATTTCGTGCAGACCGTGGCGTCGACGAATGCCCACTACTACAGCGACCTGGACGGCATCCGTCTCCACAGCTTCGAGACCGAAAACCAGCCCGGCATCTGGATTCTGAATACGCGTCACCCCGTGGTCGGCGACGTTCGCGTCCGTCAGGCCATCGCCTACGGCGTGGACTACGACGGGCTCATAGACGACGTGCTTGACGGCAGGGCCAGCCGCCTGACGGCTCTCATGCCCGAGGGTGTCATCGGCCGTGTGGAAGACGTACTCCCGTACCGCCACGCGCCGGATCATGCCAGACGGCTGCTCGCGGATGCCGGCTACCCGGACGGGGCGGAGCTCGACCTCATGATCGGACTGGTCGGCCCGGTCTCGGAGACGATGCAGTCTTTCATGGCCGACATCGGCATCCGGCTGAATCTGGAGATCGTCGCTGCAGCTTCCTTCTACGACAGGATCGCAGCCGGGGATTTCGCCATCGCCTACTCGGGCGCGTACTTCGATTTCCTGGATCCGTGGGCGATCCTTCGGCCGTGGTATCACTCCCAATCAATTACACGTGGCACAAACTATTCCTGCTACAGCAATCCCGACGTCGATCGTCTGCTCGAAACCGCCGACAGCGCGTTTGATCCCGATCTGCGGGCCAGGGCGTACAGGCGCGCTCAGCAGATCATCGCCGAGGATACGCCATACATCCTGCTTTTCTCGGGCAATGTGATCTTTGCCACGCTCGACGATATTCGGGGGATCGATGTGAAGCCGCTGCTCCCATATCGGTTGGGCATTCACAGCATGTATCGGATTGGTGAGCATGAGCAGGCGTCTGTTCGTGGCGCACACTAAGTGCGCCTGCCGGGATGCTTAACACGCTATGGGTTGCGCGTATCGGGATCGATCTTTCGCGTGTAGGCGAGCGTGTGACGATAGCGTGCGCGGGCAGTATCCGGAATTGCTTGACATCAAAAACAAAAGATAGTTACGTTATGGATCGTATCGGGGGTTTGATGGGGAATATCATGACTACGCAATTTGCACGCCGGCTGGTTGTCGCAGCCTTTTTCGTTGCTTTCGCGGCCGGCAAGGGCCACGAAGCCGTGGCGCAGGACACCGAAGGCAATGACAGCCGGGTTATGACCATCGAGGAGATCGTCGTAACTGCACGCAAGCGAGACGAGCGCCTGCGAGATATTCCGGCGGCAATTACCGCGATTCCGGAGAGCACTATCCGTGAGCAGAATCTCACGAGTATCACCGACTTCGTGCAGCTCATACCCACTGGTTTCGTGGATGAGGGAGTCTTCGGCCTGGACGACAGGGTGAGTCTCCGCGGGACGGGAGGCATCGGGCTCGACTTTTTCGAGCAAGCGACCGGGATCTACAGGGATGGCTACTACATTGGGGGCACGCGCACAGTCTTCTCAGACATGATCGATCTCGAGCGGGTCGAGGTACTGCGGGGTCCACAGGGTGGCCTCTACGGACGCAACGCGGTTGGTGGCGCCGTGAATTTCATCTACAAGCGCCCGGATCTTAACGAGGTCGGAGGCGAGGCCGAGGTCTCGTACGGCGAATTCGATCGCATCGAAGGCCGTGGGGTTATCAATATTCCTGTCGTGGAAGACCAGTTCGCCTTTCGGGTTGCTTCCTGGTACGTCAACCAGGAAGAGGGTGAGTACTTCAATATCACTCGGGACGAGTATGTGGATGCCGAGCAGTCCTTCGGGATACGAGCGAAAGCGCTCTGGCAGGTGAACGATACCGTCGATATCGAGGCGCAACTGGAATGGAACGACGAAGATGCCTACGAGAACGTTGGCGCATTCGACTCGCAGTCGGGCTCGGAGACTAAGACCACGGTGGAGCGCGACACGGAGTCCGACGCGGATCGTGAGTGGCTATTCGCAGGGACAACCGTCAACGTGGATACAAGATTCGGTCTGCTGACCGGGCAGCTCAGTGCCCGTGAGTATGAGTTGAAATCCCTCGCCGATCAGGATTTTACGCCAGTGCACGCGCAGGAGATTACGCGCGACGAGACAGTCGACAGCCTGTACGGCGAGATCCGCCTCGCGACGCCCGCGGACAACCGGATCTCCGGTGTGACCGGTATCACCGTATTTAACGAGGATGTAGGCCTTCAGCGCCGGACCACCGCATTCGATCCCACGAATAACCCGTTCGGGTTTTCGGAGGGCGATCATGAGATCGATACGGCTTCCTATGCCCTCTGGGCCGATGTCACCTTCGCACTTACAGATAGTGTCGAGGCTTGGATCAGCGGTCGATACACCGACGAAGAGAAGACGCTGGATTTCGATCAGAATGTGACGGTGGGCGCCCTACTGGATTTCGAAGCGAGCGGTCTGAAGAATGACTTCACCAATACCTCGTTCGGCGCGGGGGTCTCATGGAAAATCAGCGACGACGCTATGGTCTACGCCAGGGTCGCGGAAGGATTCCGGGCCGGTGGATTCAATACCCTCCTGACCATCTTTGCGGACCCCGTTGTCGGTGGCGCGAGCGACGAAGAGATCGCCGAGTTTCTAAAATACGAAGACGAGACGTCGATCAATTACGAACTCGGAGCAAAGACGGCGTGGCTGGACGACAGGTTGCTGGTCGACATCGCCGTCTTCCGCCTGGAGCAGGAGGATTTGCTGCAGGGAGACTTCGAGCCCGGTACCTTCGTGTTCATTTTCAAGAACGGCGGCTCAGCGACGACTGATGGTGTGGAACTGGAGATCACGGCCAGGCCGCTTGAGCAGATGACCGTGACGGGTTCGCTGGGATACCTCGATGGCGAACTGGATGAGACTGGTCCGTTCGGCGCAACGGAGATAAATGGCGGCAAGGCAACCACGGCCACGTTTGGTGCCTCGTATCGCATCCCGTTAGGCAGTGCGTCCACGATCCGCCTCAATGGAGACTGGCGTTACCGAAACGACCGGGGGACATTTGGACTCGTAGACGGCGAAAGCCCGCTGGAGTATTCGATTTTCGACGCAGGCATCGCGCTGGAGCGGGATCAGTGGGACGTCTCTCTGCTCGTCAATAACCTGACGGATGATGACTACATCATCTCCGGTGCCTTCCCCGTATTCCCCGGCCCTCCGGTGGTTACGCGGGCAGATGGTCGGAGTTGGAGCATTCGCTTCCGCCGGGCATTTTGACGGCGTTCGGATGCTTGCCGCGGAATCCCGGCTGTACGGCCTTCTGCAGCGGTACTGTTCGTCACATGCCTGCTGAGAGATCTGCTCCTTGACCGCGGTTGATCGGAGGGGCCAGGGAGGGAGTTCCGTGTCATCGTTGGTGAGGCAGCGTCCATTCAGCGTCTTCTATGTGCTGACCATCATGCTCGCCGTTCTCGTCATGTCGGTGCGAGGCGACATACGAGAGAAGCTGCCGGCGTTCTGGGAATTCCTGGAGCAAGAAGGCCATTACACGAATATGATCGCCCTGGCTGAGTTCGCCGAGCGCGAGCCGGTCTTCTGGGGAATCTTCCTGTCTGCAAGCGGGCCCACGCTGGTCGCGGTGCTGATCGCGTTCGCAGGCTGGCGTGCGTGCGGTGTCCGTCATCTCTTTTCGAGACTGGCGCCGTGGCGCGGCGGAGTCGGCTGGAGACAGGGGCTGGGCGTCTATGCGGTGATGTTCCTCATTTTCCTGAGTGCGGTGGGCATTTCTGTCACGGGGCAGTATTTCCTCGGCGATGAGGGCAATCTCGACAGCTACATGGCCGCACTGGGCTCGGGCACCTGGATGGTGTACGTGACGCTCAGCGCGGGGATACTGCTGGATGAAGGAGGGACGCTGGAAGAGCTTGGCTGGCGTGGCTTCGCACTGCCGGTCCTTCTTATCCGCATGGGCCCGGTCGCTGCAAGCGTGCTGCTGGGGATTCTCTGGTGGTTTTGGCATGTTCCGCGCGAGATTCCCGGCCTCCTCAACGGGAGCGAGGTAATGCTGTCGATCTATGGCTCCTACGAGAACTTCCTGATGTCGCAGCTGAAGTTCGTTGCGCTGTGCGTCGGCTTGTCCATTCTGTGTACGTATGCGTTCTTCCTGACTGGTGGAAGTGCCCTCGTCGGTATATTTATCCATGGCGGTACGAACGTTCTTTCGAAGGCGTTGTACCTGGGCGTCGGTGATTTCGGCCTGCGTGATGTGCTCGTCTACGTCATGGCCATTGGAGTCTTGATTCTCACGAGGGGAAAGCTGGGAAGTGACCGGAATCGCGATGCGGTCGTCTGGGCGCCCCGAACTGCCGGTTGAAGCGCTATGGATCGACCACCCTATTCGTTCGGATCACGGCTTGCCGGAGCATGGCTGGCCATCGTTCTGCTAACGACGCCGGCGCTTGCGGCTGACCCTGCCACGCAGTCGTCGCTGGAGCGGGCCATTCACAATGCGGTGGCGGGTTCCATCATCGATTTCGATGTGCCAGGTGCAGTGGCCGCGGTGATCATGCCCGACGGCGAGGAGATCATCGTGCCGGTCGGGTGCATTGATCGCGCGTGTGAAACACTGATGCCGCCGGACGCCATCATGCGTGGAGGCAGTACGGGCAAGAGTTACACTGCCGCGATTGCATTGGATCTGGCCCTGAAAGGGCGGTTGAATCTGGACACTCCGGTCGTACGTTACCTGCCAGACGCCGACTGGATCCGGCGTCTGGCCAATGGTGAGAAAATGACCATGCGCCATCTGCTGACCCACAGCAGTGGTATAGGAGACTGGCCAAAGATCCCTGAGGCGGTCGCTGCGATCAAGACAGCGACGTTGCAGGATCCTGATAGCTACTTCTCGCCACTCGAGCTCATCGCGTTCTCTTTCGATCGGCCTGGTCATTTTCCGCCAGGCGAAGGCTTTTATTATTCCGACAGCGGTTATCTCGTCGCCGGCCTGGTGATCGAGGCGATCACCGGGCGAGATATCTTCGAGCAGATTGAGGAGACGTTCGCTGAGCCATTGCAACTGGATGATACGACTCCGCAAACGACCCGGTCCGTACCCGGCCTGGTGTCCGGACATCTGGCGGCGGATAACCCCCGCGGCCTGCCAAGCGCTCTCATCGTAGACGACGGTAAGCTTGCCTATCATCCGGGCTATGAGTGGACCGGTGGAGGTTTCTACACTAGCGCACGTGACCTCGCGCGCTGGGGCAGGGCCTATTGCAACGGCGATGCACTGGAAGGCGACTACTGGAAGGTCATCCGCGAGAGCCTCGTCGAGTGGAACGCCAGCAATGATTACTCATTCGGGCTTATCTTCTCTGATGACGATGACTACGGACTACGCTGTTCGCACCGTGGATGGACGCCGGGCTATCTGAGCGAATTCCGCCATTATCCCGAATACAATGTGACCATTGGTATCCAACTGAACGGTACGGGCAAGACCGATTTCTCGAATACCGCCGTCCGTGGCCCCTGGCCCCAGCTGACGACGCGTGCGGTGCAGGATGTACTTTCTGCCGCAGGGATCGGCAAGCCGAAGTAGTCAGGGGGCGCTGGGGGAGGCCGGCTTGTGGCAGGCCGGTGCGGTTTGGTAAATGGCCAACTGGGTGGGACAAGGGCCTTGACCATTTGCCCCGGACCATTCTTTCGGCGACCTCTTGCAGTATTCAGAACTTTACCGATCGGATAACGAGAGTGCGACATTGCCGGTGCGACTCGGTGCGTCATTGGCTATTTTCGGGCTGGAATAGGCCCGCACGAATTCTGGAGCCGCGCTCGCGGGCTACGCATCCCCATGACATTCCTCCCATGAGCCACATGAATAATTGCCCACATCGCCGAGAAATACAGGTTGCGCCGATGATGGATTGGACGTACGGAATTGGAAAAGCGATTTCGGATCAGCGGCTTACGAATTCGGTGTATCGGCAAGTCGCACCGATGTCGCACCTTGTTTTCTATTGGTTTTGCCACGAAATTCGGGTTGCAAGCATGGGCCGGCTCCTGCCGGCCTACGCAGCATGGTTTCGAAACTCGCTGGACGCCCGAACGTATCTGGGGACTGCCTACCATTAGAGTTGGGCGGCACCTTGGACATTGGACCGAGGCGGGGCTTGCTGCCAGTTCTACAGCGTACGAGTCGATACCCGAGACGCCGGGGGAATACGGCGCGGAAAACGATCAGGTGCTCCTGGATTTTCCGGATCCGTTCAGCGTCCACTTGGACGCGGACAGATCTCCGAAGTGATGCGAGCGAAGCGTGATCTTACCTTCACGTTCGCGCCGCATGGCGGTGACGCCCTGCATCAGTTCATCGAACAGCTTGCGCTTTCTGGTCATGGGTTCTGCATCAGGCGGCCGACAACCTCTCGACCTCGAGCTGGCCGGCGCTCTGCTCGACTACCCAGAGATCGTAATGCATCTGCTGATTCAACCAACTCTCGGCCGACGTATCGAATGCCTTCGACAGGCGTAGCGCCATCTCCGGGCTGATACCGGCCCGTCCGTTCAGAATGGCTGACAGCGTCTTTCGGCTCACACCGAGCGCCTCGGCGGTGCGCGTGACGCTGATTCCCAGCGGCTCAAGGCACAGCTCCTTCAATATCTCACCTGGATGGGGCGGGTTATGCATCCTCATCACTCATCACCTCAGTGGTAATCCTCATAATCTACATCGACGGCATCGATACCCTCGAAACGAAAGGTAATCCGCCAGTTGCCGCTCACCCGAACAGCCCAGGTGCCGCGACGTTGACCCTTGAGCTCGTGCAGGTAAAGTCCTGGGAGGGCCATATCCCGGGGTGACTGCGCGGCATTAAGCCGGCCCAGAATCAAACGGAGTCGCTTCGCCTGAGCAGCCTGGATCCCGGCACGTGTACCTCGCAGGAAGAACTTCTCAAGGCCGCGGTGCTTGAATCCGTTGATCACAGCGCAAAGTGTAACCCAGGTCGTTACGGGTTACAAGATCATCGGATGAGGCGCGGTGCGACGCGGCTGCTACCAGCCCGGGGTCACTCCATCGAGCTTAGGGTGATGAGCGAAAAAACCGGGGCACGTCACCGTTTTTCAACGGCCTGCTAGTGGCTTCTGCGACCCGCCTGGCGGCGCTTGCGGAATCTCGGGCGTTCAAATAGCGGGACCAGGCAGCGGACTGGTCCGTGGTACCAATGGACCGCAGAAAGTCATGCAAGGCAGTAATCGCCTGTGGACGGCGAAGGTTGTCTAGCCTGCCCGCGAGTTCCTCAGTTGAAGCGAACCCTAGACCAAGCGCGCCGATGCCGGCCGCGAACGTATCATCGGTAGCAGCAACGGGTGCCGCTCTACCCGACCTAGAGTCTTCAATTGGAGGGCCGATCTCAGGCCCAGGAGCATCCGGCTGATCGTCATTTGCGTCGTCGCCAGGCGCGGGACACCCCGCAACGGGAAGTCCAGCTGCACAATCTCTTGCCCATTCTTCCCTGTCGAGTTCATCAGCGTA
>Ga0102938_10004219_pt1 | contig 10601 bp, 11 predicted proteins | sample SalPonR2_B_D2_MG_FD_84516 | JGI IMG/M metagenome (GOLD analysis project Ga0102938, IMG submission 84516) | Salt pond soil microbial communities from South San Francisco under conditions of wetland restoration - Salt Pond MetaG R2_B_D2_MG | ecosystem: Environmental > Aquatic > Marine >...
TATATTACATAAGTTGATAGATAATCTAAGAATATATTACATAAGTTGATAGATAATCTAAGAATATATTACATAAGTTGATAGATAATCTAAGAATATATTACATAAGTTGATAGATTATCTAACAATATATTACATAAGTTGATAGATAATCTAAGAATATATTACATAAGTTGATAGATAATCTAAGATTATATTACATAAGTTGATATGTATAATTCTGTAAATATACAAAATTTTGTATATTTTTTAATAAGTTTATATTTTTGTAAATTTGAATCTTGAAAAATATTTTATGAGTTCCTCATCAGTCATGTTTAATATCGTTTCTTTGACATCTTCAGGTAGATCTTTTTCGACTACTAACTCTTTAAGTCTTTTCGCATACCATTGTTTCTTTACGTGATCTTCGTTACAGCATTTCAAATACCATTCTTTATCTACTTCTACTTTAATATATACTTCTGTCCAATAAGTTTCAGATTTCATCTCTTTAACTTTTGATTTTGGAGAAGTTTGTCTTTTCTTTTCATCGGTTTCTGAAAATTCGTTATCAGTAATATCAGAAACATTAATTTGTGGGAATTTATTTCTTACATATGAACTGTTCTTGTGTAATACACAGGTCATGGACCCTTTCATACACTTCTTTTCGCATTCTTTTCCTTCGTTTCGCCCTCTTCTATATAAGTGTCTACACTTCTGATAACTCATATTATATATTATATTTTTATATGATTGTTAATTTTTGTCATTACATTCTTGTCATCACATTTTGTTATGAGAGATAATCGTTAAGTATATTCTTCAAATTATTAAAGTTACTCTTTCACCTTTAAATTCTAATTGTTTTTAACACAACGACTTTAAAGATATACAAGTAGTTGTATATTTACAATTTCAAATCTATATGGTATAGATTACCTTCGCTTTAGTATGAGAGGATAGTTACACCCTTTACACATGAGAGACCATATAGCATCATGACTATCAAGTATATTTGGTGTGGCCGAAACTCTAAAATCGTCTATGGTACAAGGGTAACCATTAGCTTGTAAATGTCTAAACAAACGGTATTGAACATTTATGGAAGAGCTTCTATCTTTCTTCAAAGAATTAAAGACTTTCTGTGTTTTATCGTAATCACACATTAAAACATCTTTTATATGTGATATGTCCTTTTTCTCCCAACCCCAGAGATTATGAAGTATTAATCTGTGATCTTTGTAATATTCTGGGTATCCTACAGATTTTAACACAGAACATAATAATGTCATAGAAGTGTTTCCTCTAGAACCATCTTCATTTAAAGGCATCTGTCGTATTTCTTCGGAACTCATCATTCCATACGATTTCATATGATTATCTACAGCTTCGTATAAACTCTTTGGTATTTTATCCTCTTGTTTACATCCAAAGTTATCTATAGCTTTCTCAAAGTTTTCTCTGTCCAAATAATTTACACTTGATCTGTTAGATTCCAGTCTTGATGTATCTTTATATACAGATTTGCTAGTATATAATATGTATTCGTACCCACAGGCGCATTCTATTCCACTTTCTGTTTCTGTGCCGACTTCATCCAAATCGCTTTCACATATATTACATATATTAGACTGTTTTACAACTCTTCTAACATCTATATCATAGTAATCTTTAGCAATATCTAAATATTTAGCTATTAAGAGTAACCTTGTTTCCAAAATATCGTCATCTACTTCTTCTTCTTTTTCTTCACTTCCAAATTTAATAACTCTACATTCTGGTTGAGTACTCTTATATTCTTGAAGAATATCAGAAACAAGAGATAAATATTCTTTCTCTTTTGTGTTGTTAAGAATATTTTCTATTTTATCTCTTTCGTTCTGTATGAGTCCTTTAATACGATTCTTAGAAATTATAGTAATAGCATTCTCAAGAATCTTCTCATGTTCTAAGATTTTTCTCTTGTATTTATCTATGTTCTTCCGTTCATTTGCAAAACTATCCATTATGACTCTATGAACCCATAAGATGTTATAATCATTTTGATAAATACCACTTATCTTCTTAGGTAATACACTTTGCTTACTAGAGTTAGAACTCTGTATGATTTTCTGCAAATCACTATGATTTCTTGTTCTTCTAGTAGAATTTTTACTAATCTCTCTAGTAGACGATAATGGTTTTTCTACATTATTTACATTTCTTTTTTTGAACATGCGTTTCTATAAGTTTAAGAGTTTTTAGAGTATATAATCATTATTTATATTTTAACGGTAAACTATTAACAGTGCTGATTTCTAACATGTAAATACGAACTTTATAATAGAAATCGTACTCTTTTTGTGGACTCGAGAAAACTATTCTATTAAATCTCGAAATTTATAAATAAACTATTTGTAATTAAAATGTTGACCTCGATAATATGTTTTTATGATCGTTACAATGTAGATCATTTAGACACTTTTTGTAGATCTTTAAAGCTTTATTTTCCATTAAATCGTGTTAAAGAAATACTATTTGTTTCAAGATGTAAAGATACTTCTTATTTAGAAATCATCAAGAAGCATAATATTAATTGTAAAATATCCAAAAAGAGAAATCTTCTCAAAGATTATATACATACGAAAACGTATTTCTGTTTTACTTCTGATACAATATTAACAAGACGTATAACTTTGAAAGATTTTGTTCATAATGATAAGAATGTACCATATTTTTTCCGTAGCGATAAACATGATCTTACAAGAATATATAATATAGAGAATTATATGAAACCATTAGATGTAAAGGAGTATCCGTTTATTTCATATAGATGTTGCAAAGATTTTAATAATGTGAGAAATGCTCACGTTTGCGATATACTTAAAAGGAATAAGGATAGAGGATTGGTTTCTTGCACAATGGTAATTAGAGATGGATCAGACGGAGTTAAGAATGCAATAAAATATTTCAATCAACAACTCTATAAAAATAAAGAATTAGTAATTGTCTGTGAAGATGACGAGAAAACAGAGAAATACGTTAGTAATATAAAACAGAATAATATACGCTTTATTAACGTTTCATCTTCTAAGAATTTGAGTTTAGGAGAATTAAGAAATATTAGTATACAAGAGTCCAAGGGTACATACATAGCTCAATGGAACAATAATGATTGGTATCACTGTTGTAGGATAACCGTTCAAGTGGAAACTCTATATAAAAACGGTGTAGATATTTCTCTTCTAGGTAGATTTCTGTGTGTTTGGTCCGATAAGAACCTTTTTACAGTTTCTAACTATAGAAAAGAACGATGGGAACCCACAATGGTTATTAAGAAGAGCAAGATAGTCGAATATGGGCAAATGAAAAAGAAGAAAGATACACATTTTATTAATATGTGCAAAAAGAACAATATAACTATCGATGTAACAGATGATATATACAATTCTATACTCTATATATACAACGTACATACTTGCAACACATACGATGAAATAGAATTTAATAAACTATTCTCAAAATCTAGAAATATAGATAAGTTTTCGAATTTTTACATAACAAAACAACAATTATGTGATGAATTAAAAATAAACTATGGAAAATGTAAAGGAAAAAGTTCCTACGAGTTCCTCCTATCCTTATTAACTGTTTTCGCAATAATTCTTATTTTTATGTATGGTGTTTATTTTTAAAAGGAGAGTATGTATTAAGATTAACCATATAATACAAAATGAGTGAAAATTACACAAATGTTTTAAGAAAATGGTTGAAGAATTCAGATAAAGAAGACGAAGAATTTTTTTACAAATATCGAGAAGATTTAAAGGATAAAATATATAAAAACGATAAGATAGAAGAATTTATGAAGTATGTAAATACACACTGCCCTCGTCGTATGAGAAAATGTATATATCAAGAAGATATACTTACAGCAGGAGCTGTTTGTTACATAGGAGGTTCTCTCATTTTATCTAATAGAAATTTGAACAAGAAAGCACTTTTTCTTTTTAGTTTTCTATACATGTTAGTAGATTATTATGTAGATAAGAACGAAGATCACGAACAAACAAAGGAGTTCGTAAAGAATATATCTAAATATTTAAAAACTGGAAAAGTTAGTGATAACATATTATATATTTCTAACGTATATGAAGAAATGATAGAAGAGACGAAAGACGTTCGTTATGTGTTGGAGTCCATAAAGGCTGAGATGGAATCTTACAAAATTCAGACAGATCGTTCCAACGAGTATTCTAAAATTGATTATAAGAATATGGCATCTAAGAAGGGAGGAAAAACTATAGAAGCTATAGTTAGTTTAAACAACAATAAAACAACGCCTGCAGATTATCTATTGGGACAAATAATACAGTATATAGATGATATAATGGATGTGGAAGAAGATATATCTCTTTCTATAAACACTTTTGTCACAAAAGAATATGCCGAAAGTGGAAATATAGACGAACCGTGGATACATACTGTATTGTTAATAGATACTATAGATAGTATATACAATGCACTTAAGCCTATGATGTTGGCAACTTTAATATATGCAGTTAATAGATATTCTCATCTATATTCTTCAAATTTATATAGATCAGTAGAACCTTATCTTACTGATTGCAAGATAGAAGAATCCATTAGAACTAAATTCTATCATGTTCTCATGGATAACATTTGAAGTATAATAGTAAAGAAATAACATAAAATGCAATTGTGGATTCCTGTTGCAGGAAGTTTAGTAGCAATAGGTGTAACTACGTGGAATTATAGACGCGAAATTAAGTATAGAATAGTATCTAAATTGGTTTCTGTAGCTCTCGAACAAATTTCTGTAGATTTGAAAAATGAAGATTTAACGTGTGAAGTGTATGATAATTACGTGAAAGTGCCTTACGTAGATAGAGGTTCTACATATAAATTGATAACCAAATACGATCCTTCGATCGTCAGAAAGACAAGAAAATATAGAGTAATAGCTCATTATCTATGTAGTACCAAAGACGATAGCTATTACAATGAAGACATTACTCAACAACCTGGTATGTCTTATAACATAACAGGAAACGATATAAAAGCTTCTAAAATACTTATACATAATACTAGAGACGATTCAGTTATTGAATATCCTTTAGATAAGAAGATCGTATTACCTCCTACAGAAGACTAATATGACATTTCTTTAAATTTTTCACTATACGAATACCTACATATAATATGCCGAGTTTTAACGTATCAATGTTCATTGAATCTTGCCAGCAAGGCAATCTAGAATACATAGAGGACGTTATAGGTGTTCTTGAGTATGAAGATATAATAGATGGTGTAGAACAATCATCTGAATGGACCGAGGGAAGTGAGGAGAAGCGTTTAGAAGTAGTAAAGTATCTGTTTCAGCATATCTCAGAGTATTCACCAGAAGATATTGCAGACCTATACTGCATAGCTGCCGAGAACAAAAACTCTAAAATAGCTTCTTATATTTTACATTATGGTCTTGGCTTTTAGAAGATTATATAATAAAAAAAAACACTACACTAGTGTTTTCTTCTATGTGTAGACGAAACTGACATACTTAATAAATGTGTGAAGTACCATCACATATTATCATTATGGAGTTTGTAGAACTATGTAAGAAAGGAGATTTAGATAAAGTAATGGCTTTTTTAGCTTCTCATCCTTGTAAGGATGTGATTCACTTTGAGGCTGAGAAACCTATCATAGCAGCTTGTAAGTATGGGCATCTAAATATTGTCATGTACATATACTATACTTGTCTGAACAATTCTACATTGGGTCCTGTAGACATTCATGCTCTTCACGAGGGCCCATTTAGAGCAGCCTGTAGTGGTGGCCATCTGAACATTGTTAAGTGGCTTCTACACGGTATTGGTACTAAGATTAACATACATGTTATGAAGAATAACGCTTTTCGTCTTGCCAAGATAAAAGGTCGAGTAGAAGTTCTCAAGTATCTCAATGAAATCTCTAGTACCTATTAAAAAACTTATGTATAAACATATACATAATTCTTTGGATACTCTTCTAAAATTCATTCTGTCTTTTCTGAAGTCCTATCTCTTCTATTTCATTCATATATAAAGTTAATAGTTGTCTCCTTATTTCATCTCTTTCTACTCTTCTACCTTCTACATGTTCTACACGAATTTGGTATTTCATAGCACATTGCACACAACAGAATTTACCCACCCATCCTCCATTTTTGTCTGGAAGCCTTATAGCATGAGTTCTATTAGAAAAACGTAAATGGCAAGTGTCGCAGCTTACTAGATTTTGATCTTCATTTATAAACCAATTATCATTATTCGTATAACAATTACAATAAAGCATTCTACATCCATAAGTCGAACACATACTATCATCATCTTCTTCATAGCCTTCTAACATAGGATTTGAAGGCCCAAGTAATCTAAATGTAAGTATATCAGTGTTATCGGAACCTTTCATAGTCAACACTTTATTAATAAATGGTTTAATCAATAACCTTCGAGCAGTCACGCTAGATTCTTCCCATGTTTTAGAAAATATGTATTCAGCTTTTTCTCTATCATCGGTAGATATACCTGTTTCGTATAAACCGCTCACCAAAATCATACCAGCTTCATCGGGAGATAAATTTAAAAGTTCGTCCGATGGAACTTCTACATCAGATAATTTATTTAATATACCAAAGAAATTAGGAATATGGGAATACTCGTAATTCTTTACATAAGAAGGTTCTTTTACATAGGGTGAATTCTCTATCATTTTAATCGTCATATACTCTTCTACAACTGTTGACCCCTCCTCTCTAGCTAAATTTCTAAATCCTTTATATGCATCATAAGAAAGAGGATCGAATATCTTTTCTAGTCGTTTGCAAGCAGTAGTAATCTCTTCTGAATTATCCATACCTATAAACACAACCATTATGGAATTATATGTTATAGTATCTTCGCTTTCTATAAAACATTTACATATAAATTTCAAGATTTTATTGGATATCTCGTTAGTAGTAAACAAGTCATAAAGAATACTTGAGTCTGTTAATTTATCAGACTCATCAAAATGGTATACTATACTTCTCATTATACTTTGTCTTCCATAGTCATAACAAGCCATCGATAACCTCTTGAATAAAACGATTTTATCTGAGCTGTCTTGTCGAAATAAAACAAGTCGCCCTAGTAAACTCATTGCCATATCTTCAGAACCATTTTCTATACTTTTCACGATGGCGTCAATCAACTTTAATCCCTTATTTATCTCATTTTGGTCATTCATTTCTTTTGAATGGTAAAATAATGTCTATAGATTCCTGAAGTATTAAAAATGAATGTCATCCAAAATTCAATAATTAACGATGAATACATTTCAAAAGAAAAAATGAATGTATTAGTCGATATGAATCACGACGAAGAACTATATACTACCATTCTATATCTTATAGATCAAAAGCAGATAAATCTATCATATCTTAACGACCAAATGAGAATAAAAAATGTGTTCTCTCTTTACATATTAGCTTTGATACAAAGATATGACTCTACGTTATCTAAAGAGAAACTTTCAAATTCATCTTTCGATACAACATTAAAACAAATTGCTATGAATGTAGAATTTAATACAAAAGATTTTAAAAGTATGATAGAAGCACACTCTAACAAATGTTTAACGTATAATATCGAAAAGATAGAATTGAATCAGATAGAAGATATGATCAATGTATGTATCGCATCGTATAATGTAAACTCTTATAAAATACTTTTAAATAATGGATACACTCCATCTTATTTCAATATAAACAATATGTTATGTTATTTTAAGAAGTGTGAGATAAAAGAATTCTATAATGGGTGGGTAAAGATGCAAGATATGATAAGAATAACGATAGAACATGGTATTGTTTTGGATTTGTACCAAGCAAATATGTTAGAATCTATAGATAAAGAATTCTATAATAGAATTCACAACTTTAAACTTCTAGAAAACAAACAAGAAGATGTTATGAGAAAAACGTTCAAAAGTATAACTTCTAAAGATTATTCACCTTTAGATATAAGGTTAAATAAGGAAGACATCTTAACTGTATCTCATCAAAATAAAATACATGGTTACAGTGAATATCAAAATTTATTATCAAACACTTCGTTACCATCTGAATTTATAGCAACTTTGAAACATAAACATAGAAGTTTGGTAAGTTTACACTCAGACTATAATCATGTATCGTCTTACAAAAGATTAAAAGAGCATGCATCGACCAAAGAGAAAATTACTGATTTTCACACGTTAAAAGAATTGAATACATTTGAATATATTTGTCTTCTAAATGGAATAAACTATAGAAAATACAAACAGATGTCTTCACAAGAAATTCGAAAAACGTTAAAAGAAAAAATCGAAGATGAAAATAGATATCAAAGCATTGCTCACCTAAAAAAAGAGCATGCGTATGCAACGTTCGCAAGAATTCTAAACGATGAATATAGAAAGAACCCAGAAAGATTAATAGTAATCTAAATGAAAATCTATAATACAAAATGTCTACTTATGCAATAATAATGATAGGAGGAAAAGGGTCTCGTCTTTGGCCTTTATCAACTTCTGAAAAACCTAAACAATTCTGTAATATAATGGGAGATTTATCCATATTTCAAGAAACTATTAACAGATTAAAGAATGTTCGTATTATTACTCTTTGTTCAAAGAAATACATTAAGTATGTTAGAAGTCAAATGAGAGAAATAGGTAGAAATGACTATGAGATGATAGAAGAACCGTACGTTAGAGGTACAGGACCCGCTATTGCTTACGCGTGCAATATGTTATATTCTAGAGATAGAAACGCTAAAATAATTACTTTACCCTCCGATCATCATATTAAGGATGTTAGTAAATTTCAAAAAATGATTCGAAGAGGAATAAATAATTTAAACGATAAGATTGTTTGTTTTGGAGTAGAGCCTATAAGACCAAACACAGGATTTGGGTATATAGAAACGTCCAAACGTTTGAAAAGAAAAGTATATGAGGTAGAAAGTTTCAAGGAAAAACCTAATCTAGAGAATGCAGAGAAATATATGATGGATGGAAAACATTTCTGGAATTGTGGAATATACGCTTTTAACATTTCTACTATTATTCATTTATTTCAAAAGCATACTCGTATAATTGATGACGTATTAACAGATTATGAGTCCACACAAACTATATCATTTGAAAACTCTCTACTTGAAGAATGCGACGATATTATATGTGTATACTCTAATATGCAATGGAATGATATAGGAACTTGGGCTGAACTTTGGAGAGAATCTTCAAGAGATGAAAACGGTAACAACTCAGACAGAAAAGTGTATAGTAACGCATGCAAGAATTGTTATTTTAAAAGCGATGCACAACTGGATGTATATGGTATAACAAACAGTGTTATAGTAGTTAAAGGAGATATAATTATGATGTGTTCCTTGGGTTCTTCTCAAGATGTTAAAGAATTAAACGATAATAAAAGAGTTATACATTCTTACAATGTTATAAACAATACGAATTACAATTTATATACAATAGGTATGTTTAATATTCGTATTGAACATACGAATATTTTGAGAATTAGTAAATTAACTAGTTTCTATTAAATTCGTATTTACAAATCTGATAAAAGGTTTATAGAATTTTTATTTACTAATACAATATCGTGTTAATTAATAAAATAATAATTTATTGTTTTGTATAGTTTCAAAAACATATATAAAACAATAAACATTTATTGTTTATCTTCTACATTTAGACACTAAAAGTGTTTATGTTGTATTTAACAGCTTTGCAAATTTTATTATTCTAGTTTGAGAACCATTCATTCTTATACAGATTTATCGTAAATAATAAAATGTGACAAATTATACAAACTAATAATGTAATTCAGAATTATATTAAATTTAAAATAGTATACGAAAATGGCTTTCACGAGAGATGAGTTGAGAAAAAGACAGGGAGTTTCTGCTCAATCAAAGCCCGAAAGAGTTCCTACGCAGTCCGAGAGAATTGAAGCAACGAGTGCTAGGAGTCAGGAAGTTTCTGCTCAACCAGAGCCCGAAAGAGTTCCTGAGCCTAGTAGAAAAGATAAAAGACATACACTTATTCAAAAACTTAAAGATGATCTCAAAGATGATGTAAAAGATATATTAAAGCAAGAAATAGCAGAAATGATTAAAAATGATGTAGTAAGAGATGTTCTTAGTCATGTTTTGGAACTTCTCAGAAAATTTCTTTCAACTGAAATCGAAGATCTCATCTAAAAAAACTACATACAATATATGTAATTACACACGAATTCTATTATGTAAACTCTAGAAACAATATATACAAAAAATAAAGCAAAAAGAAGTATACTAATATAGTTTTTAGTATTGTTTTAATACATTCATGTATATACTTAGTATATATATTGTATCATTAGAAATCATTTATAAACGATATATACATAGTACATATTGTATCATTAGAAATCATTTATAAACGATATATACATAGTACATATTGTATCATTACAAATCATTTATAAACGATATATACATATTGTATCATTAGAAATCATTTATAAACGATATATACATATTGTATCATTAGAA
>Ga0102938_10004220_pt1 | contig 10601 bp, 9 predicted proteins | sample SalPonR2_B_D2_MG_FD_84516 | JGI IMG/M metagenome (GOLD analysis project Ga0102938, IMG submission 84516) | Salt pond soil microbial communities from South San Francisco under conditions of wetland restoration - Salt Pond MetaG R2_B_D2_MG | ecosystem: Environmental > Aquatic > Marine > Intertidal...
CAGCATGCCAACAAAGTAGAAACCAGCGTTGAGCTTAGATTTGATGTGCAAAACTCAGAACTTCTCAACCAGGAAGAAAAAGAGAGACTGCTTGAAAAATTGTCGAGCAAAATTACCAAAGAGGGAGAACTAATTATTACAGCAGAGAGCAAGCGATCACAGGTAAAGAATAAAGAGATTGCCGTTGAAAAGTTTTATACTACCCTGGAAAAAGCGCTTAAGAAGAGAAAAAAGAGAAAGCCTACAAAACCCACCAAAGCAGCAAAAGAAAAACGGTTGCAGAAAAAAAAGAAACGCGCTGATATCAAATCGAAGAGAAAACCACCGGATGTATAGAAACCGTTTTGATTTTTCTTACTTCAACAAAATCGTTTTATGTGATTACCAGCCCGTCCTTTAGAGGCTGTCTAAAAAGATTATTATTAGCCACGAAAACACTAAAACTCTAAATCCCACCAAAGACATATTTTTTTTATCAGTATTTTGTGGGGTTTTGTGCATTGGTGATTTAGTGGCATATTTTTACTATTCATATTTTTTGGACAGCCTCATTTAGGTTAAACCCCATACCCATCCGATTTCTATAAATTTTGTAAATTAAATTACAAAATTTTCAAAAATCTTCTTCCTAAGAGACCTGTAACCCAAACTTAAAAGTGGGGTTATCTGAATATTAGTCAGGTAAAGAGTGTTTTGCTACATCGAATTTACGTTAGTTTACCGTAAAACTGTTTTGTAGCAGATTGAATGAAATGCAAGTTGTAAATGCTTATTTTTGCAAGCAATTTTAATTGATTATTGAACTAAAAAGAAACTCTTGTTATGGACATTCCCGCCTGGCAATACATCGTTTCTATGTCGGTATACATTATTGTTTTGCTGCTTGGCATTGAATTAATGCGTAAGCAATACCGGTTTGCTGCTGTATTCTGGATCCTGTCGTTACTTACTTTTCCACTATGGTCGAGCCAGCTTGACGGATGGTTTAGGTGGGTGAAAACTTTTTCGGTACTTGTTCCTACCGCCTTACTTGTTGGAACAGCCCGACTTGCAAATTATGAAGCCAGAAAAGGCTTGTGGGGAATTTTTAAAAAAGACTGGGTGTTGTGGACGCTTTATGCTGTTTTGGGACTGAATATTCTCGAAGCATCTATAAAAGATATTGCATTGGGTAATTATTTTAATGCCATTTCGGGTTTCATTTTGATTGCCACCATTCCATTAGTGAAATATAAAAAGCTGAAAAGGAGAGGATGGCTCTTTTCAAAAAATAAACCAGGAGATTTACTGGTTTATACAGATCCCATGTGGAACTTCCTATACACCACCTGGAACATTGCTTTTGTATATGCCGAACATCCGGGTTATGCTGCCAGTTCTCTTTGTATTCTTCTGGCAGCAGAGCTTTATCCGCTGATAAAGAGAAAACCCGAGTTGTATGTGATAGCCAGGGTTTATACGTTAGCCATTCACATTCTGATACGCGCCACGTATGATATCTTTACCCCGATTATGGATTCTTCTGCTTTTGCAAACGAAAAAGCAGTGTATTACTGGGGATTGATTAATTTCGTTTTACACGTGCCTTATTTGTTTTGGTTTTTCCTGAAACGAAAAAACAAAATACCTGTGGATAAGAATAGTTAATTTATATACTTTTTAATAATTTCTACTCAGAAGCTTTTAAACACTCTGGCAAGCGAAAAGCCTGGAGCGTTTATTTGTAGATCAAGAAAATAGCCAAACGGTGTTTGTGAAACTTCATACCGGGAATTTGAAAGACGCTCCTTGAGATTATTAAGAAATGTTAAGGTAAACTCCGGGCTAGCTTTGCTTTCCGATAAGTGGGCAAATGAATGCAGCAGTATCTTTTTTGTTTGGTTCTTGTTGGCAACCCATTTTAGGTTTTTAAGAAGTTTTTTGGCAACTTTGGTTTCCTCTTCTTCATCTTTTTCTTCCACCTGAATAAATGCTGTCTGAATTTCTCTCAAATCTCCATTTTTTTTGGTTTCCTCTGCGAAATCAATGGTTTTTTCAGTAGGCTTGTAGGAGAATTCCTTTGAATAAATAAATAATACTTTCATAAGAAAAAATTTTGTTTCAAGAAACAATTTGGTTATAAACTAAAATGAACCCTATTTTGTTTATAAAAAAAACATAGTGTTGATTAGTGATTCACAAAAAAATAAAAAATATCGGTCTCTTTTCAATCTCTTGTATATCTTTGTGCCTTAATTTTGAAATGAAAAAAGATTGCTGATGAATTTAGAAAATCGTTTGTCTGAAAAGGTTAAAGAAGCTGTTCAAACTATTTATGAGCAGGAAGTTACATATGATCTCATCCAAATTCAGAGAACCCGCAGAGAATTTACCGGTGATTTTACGGTCGTAGTATTTCCATTGCTCAGGTTTTCTAAAAAACCACCAGAGCAGACAGGAGAGGAGATAGGAGATTTTTTGAAGGAGAAAATAGAAGAGGTTTCAGATTATAATATTATTAAGGGATTTTTAAATCTTGTAATTGACAGTAGTTTCTGGTTAAAGTTCCTGAATAGTCTTCGTAATATTGATGCGCTCTATAAAAATTATTTCCCCGGGAATAATGAAAAAATAGCTGTGGAATTTTCTTCCCCAAATACGAACAAGCCTTTACATTTAGGACATATACGAAACAACCTTCTGGGGTACAGTGTTTCCAGGATCTTTGAAGCATCTGGCAGAAAGGTCTCTAAAGTAAATTTAGTAAATGACAGAGGGATTCATATCTGCAAGTCAATGTTGGCATGGAAAAAATGGGGACAAGGTGTAACACCGGAAGGAACAGGTCAAAAAGGAGATAAGCTTGTGGGTGATTTTTATGTGAAATTTGACCAGGCTTATAAAGAAGAGCAGGAAGAACTTATTGCAAAGGGATATTCAAAGGAAGAGGCACAGGAAAAATCTTCCTTGATGCGCGAAGCTCGTAAAATGCTTTCGGAATGGGAAGCAGGCAATGAAGAGGTTATGAACCTCTGGAAAATGATGAATAAATGGGTGCTGGATGGTTTTGAAGCAACTTATAATGATTTGGGCGTCTCATTTGACAGAACATATTATGAGTCAGAGGTTTATAAAAAAGGAAAGGAAGAAATTCAAAAAGGCCTTGAAAAGAATGTATTTTTCAGAAAATCTGATGGCTCTGTCTGGGCTGACTTATCTGATAGGGACTTGGATCAAAAAATATTGCTCAGAAGCGATGGAACTTCTGTTTACATGACCCAGGACATTGGAACAGCCATTCGGCGAAAAGAGGAACTGCATTTTGATAAACATGTCTATGTGGTTGGTAATGAGCAAAATTATCATTTCCAGGTGCTGAAAATTATTCTGGATAAATTGGGATATGAGTGGTCAGAGAATTTATTTCATCTTGCCTATGGAATGGTAGAACTTCCTGAAGGAAAGATGAAATCAAGAGAAGGAACAGTTGTTGATGCAGACGACCTTATAGAGGAAATGATTCAAAATGCAAGGGAAATCACTCAAAGTTCTGGTAAACTGAGTGAATTCTCTGATAATCAAAAAGAACAAATTTATAAACAGATAGCCCTTGGAGCTTTAAAATACTTTATTCTGAAGGTTGATCCCAAAAGAAACATGACCTTTGATCCTAAGGAATCAATTGATTTTAATGGAAATACAGGACCTTTTATTCAGTACAGTTATGCCCGTATCAATTCCCTGAAAGATAAAGCTGATATTAGCCTTCCTAGTGAAGTAAATGAAATGATTCAGCTCAATGATAAAGAAATACAGTTGATTAAACAGATTCATAAATATGTTCAGGTGATTGAAGAAGCTGCTGAAGCGATGAATCCTTCTCTTATTGCCAATTATGTTTATGATCTGGCAAAGGAATATAACCAGTTTTATCATGATTATTCCGTATTAAAGGCTGATAGAAAGGAGCTTGTGGTTTTCAGACTGAATCTTTCTCTGCAGGTAGCTAAAGTTATAAAGGAAGCTATGTGGCTTATGGGTATTGACTTACCGGAAAGAATGTAGTGTATTACTTTTTTATATTTCTGGGGCCGGACTCTTTACTAAAAAGTTGCTTGCAGGGAAAGAAAAATTTGCAAATAAAAAAAAGTTTTCATTTATTTGTTCTGTCTAAAAGGTAAAAATGAAATACAAAGTTCAAAATATTATTTGTTGTTGGTGGCACGTACATTTCACTAAAAGAATAGTGAGATAACGGGCGACCTGAATAAAAGATACAGAAGCTCACCGTTCTCACGGTGGGCTTTTTTCGTTTTAAACAGATTTTTAACCAGGAATAAAACAATGATAATACTTAAGAAAAATAATGCATGGTGGTGGTGTAGCAGTCTGACTTCGATCTGACCGTAAGATAGCGATACACCTATGCCCAAATTAAAAGCCTGTCGTCCTTACGATGGGCTTTTTTTGTTGAATTAAAAAAACATAAAAGCCTATGAAAAAATTAATTGAAAACACTTACACATTGTTGGCAGATAGCTTAACACCAGTTAGTATTTATCTGAAAGTAAGAGATTTGTTTCCCAATCCCCTCTTGCTGGAAAGCAATGATTTTCATTATCTTGAGAATTGCTTCTCATACATTTGTCTGGATCCGGTTGCTGAATTCAGAGTAAAAGACAAAAAACTTTTTCTAAAGCATACGGGTGAACCTGAACAAACTAAAACTTTGAAGCGTGAAGAATTACATGGTTATTTAAAGAACTTTATTCAACATATTAAAAGTTCTCCGGGAAATGAAATGAATGGTTTCTTTGGATACATGACTTACGATTCGGTTAAGTATTTTGAAAATATTGAAATTAAAACATCATCCAGCGACCAGGATATACCTGATATTCGTTACCAGTTTTTCAGGTATGTAATCGCCATTAATCACTTTAAGAACCAGGTTACCATTAAAGAAAATCGTTTGCCTGAAGAAGAGAGTCAACTGGCTGATCTTATCTCTGTGATCAGGAATAAGCCGGTTCCCCAGTATCCTTTTAAAGCTTCTTTAGCTGAACAGTCGAATATGACTGATGATTATTATAACTCGCTGGTCGATAAAGCTAAATCTCACTGTCAGCGGGGAGATGTTTTTCAGCTCGTGCTCTCAAGGAGCTTCTCCAGGAATTTTAAAGGCGATGAATTTAATGTTTACCGTGCTTTACGATCCATTAATCCTTCTCCATATCTGTTTTATTTCGATTACGGTGATTACAAACTTATCGGTTCATCACCGGAGATGCAATTGAAGACTAAGGATCAGACGGCTGTTTTAAACCCGATTGCCGGCACATTTAAACGCACAGGAGAGGATGTGGAGGACAAAAAACTTGCAGAGAAACTGCTTAAAGATGAAAAGGAGAATTCAGAACATGTAATGCTGGTTGATCTGGCCAGGAACGACCTGGCCAGGAACACAAATGAAGTTGAAGTAGCAAGATATAAAGAAGTGCAGTTTTATTCTCATGTGTTGCATATTGTTTCATCTGTCACAGGAAAGATGAAGAGCCCCGGAGATGTACTGAAAATATTGTCCGATACTTTTCCTGCGGGTACTTTAACTGGTGCTCCTAAATATAGGGCCATGCAACTGATTGATCAGTACGAACCAGATAAACGTGGCTTCTACGGAGGCTGTATTGGTTTTATCAATCCTGCAGGTGAAAGTAATCATGCAATTATGATCAGGACCTTACTGAGTAAAGGAAATAACCTTTATTACCAGGCAGGAGCAGGAATTATAAATGAATCTGTGAAAGAAAATGAAATGAAAGAAGTGGACCATAAACTTGCTGCAATAAGAAATGCTATAGAAAGGGCTGTTAATATTCATTCAAAATTTACCAGTTATGAAAATATTAGTTCTTGATAATTATGATTCCTTTACCTACAATCTTGTGCAGCTTCTAAGAGAGCTCACAGAATGCAGGGTTGATGTAAGAAGAAATGATGAAATAACTCTGGATGAGGTTGGTCAATACAGCAAAATTCTTTTGTCTCCCGGACCTGGTATCCCTGCTGAAGCCGGAATTATGGGTAAGCTGATTAAAGAATATGCTTCTTCGAAAAGTATTCTGGGAATTTGTTTGGGGATGCAAGGCATTGCCGAAGTATTCGGATGCAAATTGTATAACCTTGAAAGTGTATTTCATGGCAAAGTGGGTCTTGTAAAAAAAACCAGTAATGATGAGCGGCTCTTCCGTCAGCTTCCGGATGAATTTGAGGCTGGACGATACCACTCATGGGCCGTTCAATACTCCGATATTCCAGATGAGATAAGTGTTACAGCACTGGATAAACAGGGAATTATTATGGCTTTGGCACATAAAGACTATGATGTGAAAGGGGTGCAATTTCATCCGGAATCTGTTATGACCCCTTTCGGGAAACAGATTCTTTCCAACTGGCTTGCTGGTGTATCTTTACCTTTACAGTTGGTAAGTCCTGATAATCATTCGTTTGATCTTAATAATTTAACAAGTCCAAATTTATTTTGCTAACCCTAAAAACAGATATTATATGAAAGAAACTTTGGAAAAATTATTTGAGCACAAATCTTTGTCTCAGGAGGAATCTCACTCCATACTTACTGATCTGACCAAAGGTAAAAACAATACCTCGCAGATGGCTTCATTCCTCACAGTTTATCGTATGCGAAATTTGACAATTGATGAACTGGTTGGTTTCAGAAATGCAATGCTTGATCTATGTATTCCGGTTGATTTTTCAGATTTTAATACGATTGATCTTTGCGGAACAGGAGGCGATCAAAAGAACACTTTCAATATCTCAACTTTGGCTTCATTTATTGTGGCAGGAACCGGGGAGAAAGTACTGAAACATGGCAATTACAGTGTTTCATCTTCATGTGGTTCTTCTAATGTTCTTGAATATTTTGGATACCGGTTTTCAAACAATTCTGATAAGCTGAGAAAAGAGGTTGACAAGACGGGAATTTGCTTCTTACATGCCCCTCTTTTTCATCCGGCAATGAAGAATGTGGCTCCTGTTAGAAAAGAACTTGGCATTAAAACTTTTTTTAATATGCTTGGCCCATTAGTAAATCCAGGAAATCCGTCAAATCAAATGGCCGGGGTTTACAGTTCTGAAGTCAGCCGTATCTATCATTATCTGTTCGAAGACTCTGAAAAGAACCATGCTGTTGTACATAGTCTGGATGGTTATGATGAAATTTCAATTACTGGTCTGACACGGGTGGAAGCTTCTTTTGGGAACTATTTTCTAAAACCTGAATCTTTTGGTTTTGAAAAAGTGAGTCCTGAATTAATCAAGGGAGGGAAAGATGTCGACAGTTCTGCCCGTATATTCATGCAAATTCTTAAAGGGGAAGGCTCTGAAGCTCAAAATAGAGTGGTTATAGCCAATGCAGCTATGGCCCTGAAAACTATTTACCCCGATCATTCACTTGAACAATGCGTGGAGCGTGCAGAAAAATCTCTACAGGATAAAAATGCTTTAAAAGCTTTTGATAAATTAATAAACATGCAATGATGAAAATGGAAAATATTCTTGAGAAAATCTTTAATCACAAAAAAAAGGAGATTGAGGAACGAAGGGCTTTGTATCCTCAGAAATTGCTGGAACGCAGTCCTTATTTTCCGACAGAACCTGTTTCTCTGAAAAAATATGTGTTACGGAAAGATAAAAGCGGAATTATTGCTGAATTTAAACTGCGTTCGCCTTCTAAAGGCTACTTAAATTACTCGGCCGATGTAAGTGAAGTAACACTGGGTTATATGCAGGCAGGAGCTTCTGCTTTATCAATTTTAACCGATTCTCATTTTTTTGGAGGTTCACTTGATAATCTGAAAAATGCGCGTAGGGAGAATTATTGCCCTCTTCTGCAGAAAGATTTTATTCTGGATACCTACCAGTTGATTGAAGCCAAGTCATACGGTGCAGATGCGGTTTTGCTGATAGCTTCCATGCTTTCCAAAGAGCAATTGAGGTTTTTATCCCGTTTTGCCCACTCTTTAGGCCTGGAAGTATTGTTTGAAATACATAAAAAAGAAGAATTGAATAAACTGAATGAATATGTGGATTTGATAGGGATTAACAACCGAAATCTTCAGACTTTTCAGGTTGATGTATCTCATTCGGTGCGGTTAAATGAGGCTGTTTCCTCACAGTTTATAACTATAGCAGAGAGTGGCATTAATTCACCTGAAACTGCATTTTATCTTCAGCAAAATGGTTTCAACGGATTTTTAATTGGTGAAGCATTTATGAAAAAGCATGACCCGGTAGAAGCATGCCGCAGCTTTGTTTCTTCACTAAGAAAACTTCAACATAATAAACAAGAAATAATTTAAGCTTATGAAGTTAAAAGTATGTGGATTAAAATATCCGGAAAATGTGAACCAATTGTTTAAAGAAGTTAAACCTGATTACGCTGGTTTTATTTTCTATGCTGCTTCTCCAAGGTATGCAGCAAATCTGTTTTGTGAGAAGCCAGGTATTGACTGGGACAACGATATTCGCAAGACGGGTGTTTTTGTGAACAGCTCTGCGGGATGCATAATGAACGTTTCTCATAAGCTTGGAATTGATATGGTACAGTTACATGGAGATGAAACAGTAAAGTTTTGTGCCGGCATTCAAGAGAAAGGATTATCTGTCATTAAATCATTCAGTGTAGACAATGATTTTGATTTTTCAAAGCTGAAGCCATACTGCAAGGTTGTTGATTATTTCCTTTTTGATACAAAAGCAGAATTAAGAGGAGGAAACGGGACAAAGTTTAACTGGCTTAAACTTCAGGAGTATTCGTTTGAAAAACCTTACTTCTTAAGTGGAGGCATATCTTCAGGAGATGCTGAAAAAATAATTGACCTGAAAGACAAACGAATGGTTGCTGTGGATATTAATAGCCGGTTTGAAATTGAACCCGGCAAAAAAGATGTAAAACTTATTCAAAAATTTTATAAACAATTAAATCATGATTAAAAATCAGTTTATTCCAGATGAAAGGGGATTTTACGGAAATTATGGTGGGGCATATATTCCTGAATTGCTTTACCCAAACATAGAATCTCTTAAAAGCAATTTTAAGCAAATCGTTAATGATGACTCATTTAAAGAAGAATTTGAGTCTTTGCTTCAAAAATATGTAGGTCGTCCTTCGCCTTTGTATTATGCAAAAAATTTATCCGATTACCATGGGTTTAGCGTTTATCTTAAGCGGGAAGATCTTAATCATACAGGCGCTCATAAAGTAAACAACACGATAGGACAGATTTTGCTTGCCGAACGTATGGGAAAAACAAGGATTATTGCAGAAACAGGTGCAGGTCAGCATGGTGTGGCCACAGCTACTGTATGTGCTCTTAAAGGACTGGAATGTCATGTTTATATGGGGAAAACGGATGTGAAGCGTCAAATGAAGAATGTAAACAAGATGAAACTCTTAGGGGCAGAAGTAATCCCTGTCGAAAGTGGAAACATGACACTCAAGGATGCTACTAATGAGGCAATTCGTGACTGGATACAAAATCCGGAAAATACTTATTATGTGATAGGGTCAGTAGTAGGACCACATCCTTACCCTGAAATGGTCGCATATTTTCAGTCTGTTATAAGCAAAGAAATAACCTTCCAGTTGAAGGAAGAGACAGGTAAATCTTACCCAGACCGCGTAGTGGCCTGCATAGGTGGCGGCAGCAATGCAGCGGGTGCATTCTATCATTTTGTCGATCAGAAAGACGTAAAACTAAACGCTGTTGAAGCAGCAGGAAAGGGTACAGATTCCGGCGAAACAGCAGCAACTATACTTAAAGGCAGGCAGGGAGTATTTCACGGTAGTAAAACTTTGTTGATGCAAACTAATGATGGACAGGTAGTTGAGCCATACTCTATTTCTGCAGGTCTTGATTATCCCGGAATTGGCCCTGTATATGCTTATCTGAATGAAATTAAACGGGTTAATTACAGTGCGGTGACAGACGCACAGGCCCTGGATGCCGGATTTCGTGCCATGAAGCTTGAAGGAATTGTACCTGCACTTGAATCTGCCCATGCCCTGGCTTCATTGAACGAGCTGCCTATCGGGAAAAATGAATTGGTAGTAGTTAACTTATCAGGAAACGGAGACAAGGATATGGAAACCTATCAACATTATTTTCAGTTACTAAACCCTTAAAAATCATACAATGAACCGAATAGATAAATTATTTGAAGAGAAAAAAAATGGCGTGATATCTGTTTATTTTACAGCCGGATATCCGCAATTAAACGATACATCTGCTATTATTGAAAACCTGGAAAAAGCGGGTGTGGATATGTTGGAGATTGGAATTCCATTCTCAGATCCCCTGGCAGATGGCCCAATTATTCAGCATAGCAGTAAGCTCGCTTTGAAAAATGGAATGAGTTTGAAATTGTTGTTTGAGCAGTTGACTGGTATCAGGGAAAAAGTGAAAATACCCCTGTTACTGATGTCATATCTGAATCCTGTGATGCAGTACGGATTTAATGAATTTTGTCAGCATGCCGCATCTGTGGGAATTGATGGATTGGTCTTGCCTGATTTGCCTCCTGAGATCTATAAAGCTGAA
>Ga0102938_10004221_pt1 | contig 10600 bp, 9 predicted proteins | sample SalPonR2_B_D2_MG_FD_84516 | JGI IMG/M metagenome (GOLD analysis project Ga0102938, IMG submission 84516) | Salt pond soil microbial communities from South San Francisco under conditions of wetland restoration - Salt Pond MetaG R2_B_D2_MG | ecosystem: Environmental > Aquatic > Marine > Intertidal...
AAGAGATTGAGCGTAAAGTACTTGTGGACGACTTATCCAAAGAGTATTAGAGACAAAATAGTATTAAACCTTTAACTATATTTCAGTATGTCTCTTATTAAAAGAATTTTAACATTCATCACACCACCTCCAAATTGGCGGATTCCAGTCTTGATACTGAGCGGAACACTGACCGGGGTGGCTATGTATGCGCTATATATCTCTAATGCGGTGAGCTATCTTTCTGATTCCCCTGAAACATGCGTTAACTGTCATGTAATGGGGCCTCAATATGCTACCTGGTTTCACAGTTCCCATCGGGAAGTGGCTACATGCAACGACTGCCACGTACCACAGGATAATATTTTTAAGCACTATGCCTTTAAGGCTCAGGATGGCCTTCGCCACGCCTATATGTTTACGGTTGGAGATATTCCGGATCCGATTATCATGCATGAGGCCGGCCAGAGAACGGTTCAGGCTAATTGCCAGCGGTGCCACGAAGCAACCAACCATCAGGTATCAGTCGGATACACGACGTACGAAGACGCACAGAAAGCTGCCGGGAAACTCTGCTGGGACTGCCACAGGGATGTTCCTCACGGAACTGTACGCAGTTCTGCGGCGGTGCCTCAGTCCATCTTGCCTGTACCGGAATCACCCATGCCGGAGTGGCTGCAAAGAATGACGGAGAACTAAATAACCAACATCGAAAGCCTTTTCATTATGAGTACACTATCAGAAAAAATTAAAAACAAGCCCTGGATAGGATGGGCACTCTTTATTTCAACAATGATCGTGGTTTTCCTTCTCGGATTGCTAACATACACTATTATGGAGAGGCAAACAGAGGCTCAGTTCGCTTATGTAGCCACGACCGACCTGGATCCGCTGGATCCCCGCGCAGAAGCCTGGCAGGAATTCTTCCCGCGGCAGTTCGATACCTACCGGGAAATGGCCGATACCACATTTAGAAGTAAATATCTGGGTTCATACCGCAAGGATCTTCTGAAAGCACACCCTCAAATGGTCATTCTTTTTGCCGGTTACGGGTTCTCCAAAGATTATAATCTTGCACGGGGTCACTTCTACTCCATTCAGGATCCGCAGGAGACCCTTCGAACCGGGGCTCCCATGGAGCCGGATCAGGGGCCTATGCCCGCTACATGCTGGACCTGTAAAAGCCCGGATGTTCCAAGGGTAATGAATGATATAGGGCCTGCTGCTTTCTATGCGCAGACATTTGCTGAAGCCGGCCCAGAGATTCACAATCCGATTAACTGTGCCTCCTGCCACGACGGAGAAGATATGTCGCTGCAGGTTTCACTTCCGGCCCTGGCAGAAGCATTTAACAGGATGGGTAAGGATGTAAATAATGCAACTCACCAGGAGATGAGAAACCTTTCTTGTGCCCAGTGTCACGCTGAGTACTATTTTGGAGAAGAAAACTACCTGATTTTTCCCTGGGATGAGGGAATGACCGCAGAGGAGATGGGTGAATACTATGACCAGAGGGAATTTGCCGATTGGATTCACCCGCTCAGCAGAACTCCAATGATCAAGGCTCAGCATCCTGATTACGAAGTGTTTACAACCGGTATTCACGCTGAACGAGGTGTAACGTGTGCTGATTGCCACATGCCGTTTAAAACGGCAGGAGCCATGAAATTTACCGACCACCAGGTACAGAGTCCCTTAGCTAATGTTTCGGCATCCTGCCAAACCTGCCACAGGGAGAGCGAAACGGACCTATTGAAAAATGTATATGATCGCCAGGATATGGTGTACAATCTCCGGGATAAACTTGCTGATGTTCTTGTTAAAACTCACCTGGAAGCCGAATTTGCATGGGAACAGGGGGCTACTGAAGAGCAAATGCGTGAAGCACTTCACCAAATACGCCACGCTCAATGGAGATGGGACTATTCGGCCGCAACGCACGGGGGCGCTTTTCATGCTCCTTTGGAACTGGTAAGAACCCTTGGAGACGGACTTGATATGGCCCATGAAGCCCGCAGAAAAGTTACCGCGGTACTGACTGAGCTGGGATATACCGATGAAGTTCCGCTGCCGGATGTATCCACAAAGCAGAAAGCTCAGGAGTATATAGGTATCGACCTGGCGCAGCTTGAGGCGGATAAGCAGAAATTTTTAGAGGAAGTTGTGCCCAAATGGGTTCAGGAAGCGAAGGCGCGACAGGCGACCTGGGAAGAGAGACGGAAACAAGAGGAGTACAAAGGAAACTACATACAGCCTGATGGTAACAATTAAAACTGTCTGTAAAGAATAAATTGAAGTAACAGGGTAATGAGAAGTACAAAAAAGAGAGCGATTTGGGTGAGCCCCTGGGGGTATAGCGAAGGGTGGCTGTTTGGCCTTGGCCTGCTGATAACCGGGCTGGCACTCCAGCTTACCACCGGCGGACTGGACAGTAACACGTTGTCGTGGCCGATAAATTTTGTTATAGGGCTGGGGTTTACCGGCCTGATAGCGGGTAGCTGGCTTTTTTTCAGAAAAAACAGCCTGGTTAGCTGGCTTGCGAGAGTTCCGGCAGCCATAACTTCTATTGCCCTGGTCACCTTTTTGGTGTTGCTGATGGGATTTACTCTTCAGGAGGATGCTCAAAATCCCGTTTGGGTGCAGAAACTGGGTCTTTCCAACATGACCAGTTCATGGCCTTTTCTCCTGGGAATGGCCTTTTTTCTTGCCTCCCTTGGAATGGCGACTATGAAAAGGTTAATTCCATTTAAAACAAAGAATTTTGGGTTTTATCTCAATCACGCCGGTCTTTATATTCTTGTTCTGGCCGGACTGCTCGGAAGTGCAGACCTGCAGCGGTATACTATGGAGCTTCATGAGGGAGAAATCATCTGGTACGCCAATGATGAGAAGGGACGCCAGGTAGAGATGCCTATTGCCCTTGAGCTGCAGAGTTTTAACATGGAGGAGTTTAACCCCAAGCTGGCGGTTATAGAGCCCCACAGCGGACGAATTGTGCAGGAAACGGTCCCCGAAATGTTTGAAGTTGATACCGGTAACCGGAGCGAAATCTATGGATATGATGTGGAAATTGTCCGTTTTTTAGAGATGTCAGGAAAAGTTGAGGATCGATATGAACCCGCTAACAGTTTCGGGGCTGCACCCTCGGCCTTGGTAAGAGTAACTTCAGAAGACGGAACTACAAAAGAGGGGTGGATTTCCTCGGGCAGCTTTATGATGCCGCACAGTTTGCTCGATCTGGATCACGAATATGGTTACGCGCTGGCCATGACCATTCCACAGTCCAGTCACTACAGTTCAGATGTAACGATATATACTGCCTCGGGTGATGAGAGGGAGGCCCGGATTGAGGTTAATCATCCGGTTGAAGCAGAGGGATGGAAACTGTATCAGTACAGTTATGATGAACGGTTCGGCCGCTGGTCCCCTTCATCCGTCATTGAAGTGATACGCGATCCATGGCTGCCTGTTGTATACACGGGTATCTTTATGGTGATGGTCGGATCTGTCTATTTAATGACACTCGGTAAAGCACCGCAAAAAAAGAATGGTGAAGAATTATGATGCCTTTTGATCCTACCTGGTTCACGTTGTCATCCATTCTTTTGTGGGTGTTTGCCATGCTCTTTTTTATTTTTTCAAAACGAAACAGATTTTTTGCAGCCACAAGCCACTCCCTTTTTAGTGCCGGAATAGGAGTGCTTTCCGTATTTGTTGTACTGTTGTGGCAGGAGCTGGGAAGAGCTCCCCTCAGAACACTTGGAGAAACCAGGCTTTGGTACGCCCTTTTTCTAAGTCTGATCGGTTATGCAACCTATCTTCGCTGGGGATATCGCTGGGTATTCTATTATAGCGGGATCATGGCCGTCGTTTTCCTTGGAGTGAACCTTGCCTATCCTGATAACTATGATAAAACGCTGATGCCGGCCCTGCAAAGCGTCTGGTTTGTGCCTCATGTGATTGTCTACATTTTTGCCTACGCTATTCTTGCCGTATCGGCCCTGGTTGCTGTTAAAGGACTATACATGGAGTACTTTCGAAAAGATGAGGAGTGGTCGATGCAGCTTGCTGATAACATGGTGTACCTTGGACTGGGATTTCTGACGCTGGGCCTTCTGTTTGGTGCGCTCTGGGGAAAAGAGGCCTGGGGTCATTACTGGACATGGGATCCTAAAGAGACCTGGGCATTTCTGACCTGGATCGGCTACATGGGATATATTCACTTCCGCTACCATAAGCCGGCCAAGGTAGTGTCCGCTATGTGGATGCTTTCACTGGCCTTCGTGATTTTATTGATTTGCTGGTTCGGTGTGAACTATCTGCCTTCAGCGGTCAATAGTGTTCATTCTTATACCAATTAATCAAAATGACAGATTATTAAAATTGAAAAGGATGCCTGGCATATCAGGTTCACTTAATTAATGAAAGGAGAATTATGATAAATAAGAGTACAATATTTTCACTCGCAATTTTAACCATACTACTTTTCATTCACTTTATAGTTTTAGCTCCTACAGCAAATTCACAGTCAAACACAGCCGAATCTCCCTATCCTTCTTATAAGGTAGGCGGATTACTGCAACAGCAGTTTATTGCCGATGAAACATCCGGTTCCCCAACACGATTTAATATGCACCGCGCCTGGCTTGGCGTTACGGGATCGATCAGCGAACGGATCAGCGTAAATTTCTTAGGTGGATACACAGAGCCACCCAATGATAGCCCGCGACTGGTTAACGCATTTATCCATTTTGATATCGACCCTCTTTTTCAAATACGTACGGGCCAATTTTTCGCGCCTTTTGGGCTGGATGGCCCGACCCCCATTGCCCTGAATCCCGCAATAGAACGCTCAACTGCAGTTCGGTTGCTCAACACGTTTGCAGTATTCCGTGATGTGGGAGTTCAGGTAAGTGGCAGCAGATCGGGGTTCAGCTACGCGGTTGCGGTTATGAATGGAGCCGGAGCGAACCGGGCTGAACAGATAGACCCAAAAGATGTGATTGGCCGAATAGGATTTGATGTGACGAATGAACTGGCAATAGGTGTCTCTGGCCATGTTGGGCAGTACCAAACGGGCCCGTCTGCTGACGATCACGAATCCCGATTTCGCACAGGTGCAGATATCAGCTACCAGGGAACCCCGCTGTTTCTTAGAGGAGAGTATATCATTCGGGAGGATGACCTGCCCGAAGGAGGAACCATCAAAATGAATGGCGGCTACCTTTTGGGAGGATACGAATTAACGGACGCACTGGAGGCCATTATTCGATACGAATACTACGAGCCCAATATTGATGTGGAAGACAATCATTTCACGATCTTTACGATTGGGGCAAACTATTATTTTGTCGGGAATACACGTATTTCAGCCAATTATGAGTTTCGTGATAACAGAGTGAATCCGGCGATTAAAAATTTGTTTACAGTTCAAATGCAATTAGCACTTTAAAAAAAGACTCCAGATAACGATCTGGGCTTTTTTTAAAAAACACCACTCTGCTGTATTGTGCAGACTACTGCACTTTCGCTGCTAATCATTTGCCGAGTTTTTCGCATGACCGTAACTGCCTTCTGTGAAGTTGATGCCGGTAAAATTTAATAAAATGGTTAACCCTTGATTTATTTCAGGCTTTTTGGAATCGTGGGGACTAATAAACTATCTGAGAGTAACCGCTGAAAATCAGCAGCTATCTAGCGACGTTTTTAAGTTGGATCGAGCATTAATGGGTAGTCCCGTTTTCAGGCCGGATGATGCTTATCTTTTTTTCCGTTTGATTGTTGGATTCGTCTCCTTAAACACTGCTGAATATAGAGCAGGCTATCTGTGGGTATATCATTTTAAAATGCTCGGAAGATATTTCTGATAGTTTTAAAAATTTTCAATATTTTTTGTTTTTGTCCGTGTAATAAATTGCCTTTCAATATCTTACAAGTCATTAAAAAATATTAATTTTATTTTTAATAGCTGTTTGATATCAAGAAGAGATAAGTATTCTGTTTTTATTAAAAAATTAATGTGTCTGACATTATGAGGAATAATAAGATATCATCTGGAATTTCACAGTTGGATTTAATACTTGATGGTGGCTTTATAAGGAAAAAGTCCTACCTGGTTAAAGGCGGGCCGGGTACAGGAAAATCCACTTTTGGATATCACTTTCTCGAGGAAGGAAATAAACATAATGAGCCGACCATGTTGATCAGTTTGGGGGAATCGGAGGAAAATATTCGATCTCACTCAGAAGCACAAAATATCGACTTGTCCGGCACAACCATTCTGAATCTTGGCCCCGGCAATCAGGATGCGAAAAGCACACAGAATTATTCGGTGTTTTCCCCTCTTGAAGTGGAAGCAGAACCAATAATCAACAATATTATTGAAGCAATAGAAGAGTATAAGCCGTCGCGGGTAATGCTCGATTCTATTACCATGGTGAAGTACTTATACGAAAATCAATATCAGTATAAGAATATGGCTCTGTCGCTGATTCATCAGATTTGTTCATCAGGCGCCACACTTTTTATCATTGCAGAAACTCACCAGTCTAATGCTGAGGAAGAAGCAGAGTTTTGGGTTGACGGGGTGATGGAGGTTAAAGCAGGGCCCGGCTGGCGCAGGCTGCAGGTTCATAAATACAGGGGATCCGACTTCAGGCCCGGTGATCACGCTATTAAAATTACCGGGAATGGCGTTGTTGTTTATCCTCGGCTTCAACCGAGTGATTATGATAAGGACTTTCGAAATATTCCGCTTTCCAGTGGAATCGATGATTTAGATAATATGCTGGAAGGGGGTATTGAAAAGGGGTCGATTACAATCATAACGGGCCCAACCGGCGCAGGGAAAACAAATCTCGGTATTCAGTTTATGAAAGAAGCGTCGTCCCGCGGCGAAAGATCGGTTATGTACACATTTGAAGAAGCCCGGGATGTAATTGTAAAACGATCCCAAATGATTGGGGTACCGGTTCAATCGATGATTGAAAATAAGCAGATGGTTATAAAATCGATCGAGCCTTTTTCATTTTCCCCCGATGAATTTGCGATGATGATACGCGAAGATGTTGAGGAGAATGACACCCGCTTAGTGATGATTGATTCTGTGGGGGGATATTCGCTTACCGTGCGGCAGGATGAAGCCCTGCAGCGACTGCATGCCCTGTGTACCTACCTGGGCAATGTTGGGGTAACTGCGTTTTTAGTGAACGAAGTGCAGAGCATTACGGGTGAATTTGTAACTACAAATTTGAATGCCAGTTATTTGGCGGATAATATTATATACCTTCGCTACCTGGAATTAAATGGGGAGCTGAAAAAGGCCATTGGCATTCTTAAAAAACGTTTTAGTAATTTCGAGAAAACGATCAGGGAGTTTGAAATAACAGGAGAGGGAATTAAGCTGGGTCCGCCTCTTACAAATTTAAGGGGAATTTTATCCGGTGTGCCCTACCGGTTGGAGCCGAAAAAACAGTAGTACATATGATTAAAGTTGATGCCCAATCCAAGAATCTGTTCGTGCGTCTTTCTTCTGCCACCGATGAAAAACTCGTAGCAAATTTACTTGGCAAAGACTACAAGGTTTGGTCTGAAGATCGAAATTTATCAAGAAAGATTATCGATTTGGTTATCGTCGATTATGCAGAGCTGCTTCGACTCTATGATAAGTTGCTTATCGCAAAAAAAAAGGCCGGGATTGCCTACCTGCCGGTGATGGTATTGGTTTCAAAGGAGCGAATGCGAAGCAAGGAGATGTGGGATATCGCCGATGATGTAGTGGTAATGCCGGTTGGCAAAAAAAACTTACAAACACGTATAAAAGGGCTGATAAAAATCAGGGACTATTCACGTGAGGTGAAGGCCAATCAAAAAAAGCTGGAGCGAACAAACCGGCAGCTTCAGCTCTATTACAAAGCCATTGAGGCCAGTACAACGGGTGTTATTATTAGTGATGCCTCCGGGGAGGATACACCCATTATCTTTTGTAATAAGGCGTTTACTGAACTTACAGGCTACTCTGAAAGTGAAATTTTAGGGCATAATTGCCGTTTTTTACAGGGAGATGACCGGGATCAGCCGGCAAGGGCCGTAATTCGCAGAGCCATTGAAAATAAGGAGTCGTGCGATGTACTCATACGTAACTACCGGAAGGACGGCAGCATGTTCTGGAATGAGTTGAAAATATCCCCTATCAAGACTGAAAATGGGGATACTGAGTATTTTGTCGGTATTCAAAATGATATATCAGAGCTTGTTGTTGCACAAAAAGAGTTAAAGAGTGCGAAAGATCAATGGGAGGGTATCGTTTCCCAAAGCCCGAACCTTATCCAGATTTCGGTAAATAAGGAAATTCGATTTATTAACAAAGTGGGAGCCAACCTGCTTGGCTTCAGTCATCCCGAAGAGGCCATTGGTACATCAGTTTATGACCTTTTTCCTGAATCTGAGCATGGCAAACTCAATGAGAGGTTAAAGAAGCTGAAAAACGGTAAGCTAGCTCCACCGATTATTTATACTATGACAGATAATAATGGAGATAACCGCTATCTAAAAATGCAATCGATTCCAATCATGTACGAAGGGGAGGCTGCAGTCCAGACGGTGGGGGTGGACGTAACCCAGATGAAAGAATCAGAGATGGAGCTTACCTCATTACTGAATCAAAAACAGGTACTGCTGCAGGAGGTGCACCACCGCGTTAAAAATAATTTCGCAATTATCAGCGGTTTGATTGAATTACAAACGGCCAATCTCAAAAACGACAAGGTTGTTTCATACCTTCACGATACGCAAATGCGTATTATCTCCATAGCAAAAGTGCACGAAATGCTTTACAGCCAGGAAAATTTGCACGAGGTAGAGTTCGACCGATACATAGAGCAGTTACTGGATGAAATTGAGAATTCAGTGATATTGAAAGAGAAGATGATAAATGCTGGTTTGAATATGGATTCTGTGACACTCAGCCTCGACCAAGCCATTCCCTGCGGCCTTCTGTTAAACGAGCTGATTACAAACTCTATTCAGCATGGATTTGATGAAGGCGAAACCATTAAAATTGATATCACCGTTGTTGAAGAAGAGAATATTGTAACCATCCGGTACCGTGACTATGGGAAAGGAATGCCGGAACCCATGGATTTAGAATCAAGCGGAAATTTTGGGTCTATGATTATCAGAATTCTTATTGAGCAATTAAATGCAAAATATAACATTGAAACCCGGGGAGGCATGCAAATTGAGCTCAGTTTTCAACGCGCGGAATACCGGGGCCCATCGAAAAGATTTTACTGATTTACTGTTTCTTCAGATCAGGGATACAAAAGTCAGGGCCTTTCGAATAACGGTTATTTAAATAACCAGTTCGAAGACAGGTGCCGGCCGGGAAACATACATGGGTGGGATATCTGCTTTCATAGATGATTTCCACCACTCTGCATCGCAGCGATTCCCTGAACACGAATATTTGGTAACCGATGGAAGTTTTCGGGTAAAAAAGTGTTTTTCAGAAAGGGTTGACATCCGGTATCGCTTCTAATATGTGTGTTCTTTTTATAGGGGTGTTTCTGAGCCGGTATGAGTTGTACTCATACTGATCCGTATTCTCCTGTACAGAACTCTCTTTACCGCACCCAATATTTGGTATATTGTAAGGTGTAACTATCTATTCAAGAAATTTAATGAGACATGAAGATTGCGGAAACATGCTTATATGCAGAGAACCTGGAAGAGATAGAATCATTTTATACAGAAATCCTGGGCCTGGAAGTGATCATGAAAGAGGAAAACCGGCACATTTTTTTCAAGTGCGGCGACTCCATGCTCCTGGTTTTTAATCCGGAACATACCCTGAATATTCAAACTGAAATGGACGGTAGCCCGATACCGCTGCACGGCGCAAAAGGCCCCGGACATCTTGCTTTTGGGGTAGCACCGGATGAGTTTGAACCTCTGAAATCGGATCTGCGAAAGAAAAGCATCCCCATTGAATCCGAGGTAGACTGGCCCAATAAAAGCCGGTCATTCTATTTCAGGGATCCGGCCAACAATAGCCTGGAGATCATCACCAACGACATGTGGGATTAACGCTATTGCCTGCATCCGTTTATTCCCCTTTCTGAGCCCTTGATTAAACGCATCACACCCAAAATTTGTTACCAAGGAAAGCCAACCAAATATTTCAAAGATGAGTAATAAGCTGAAGACACTGTCAAAATCTCAACTCGAAACCCTTATTTCAAAAACCGTAAGTGATTATCTGAATGAAGATGTTCAATGTGACCTACACTACACCGATGTACCCAATATTGATGACGAAGATAAGATTGAGTACAACAACAAACGCAGATTGAACTTCAGGGCCAATCTTTCATACCAAGAAACAGATAGAGTATAGCGGTATAGTGATTGCATTCTGAGTTCAGTAAACGTTGTGCAGGAATGTCTGTTACAGATCTCTTGAGGGCGAATTTATTTATATAGGGGTTTCTGTAAACCTCAGCCCGCCATAATCTCAAGGCCGGTAGTTTCTTTGGAAGCAAAATTTGATTCTGTTCATGACTTTTTTTGTCCCACCTGCTTAACCGTCTAAATCTTGCGACCATTTCTTCCTCTTCAGGCC
>Ga0102938_10004223_pt1 | contig 10596 bp, 10 predicted proteins | sample SalPonR2_B_D2_MG_FD_84516 | JGI IMG/M metagenome (GOLD analysis project Ga0102938, IMG submission 84516) | Salt pond soil microbial communities from South San Francisco under conditions of wetland restoration - Salt Pond MetaG R2_B_D2_MG | ecosystem: Environmental > Aquatic > Marine >...
AGGTGAAGTGGCCAAGCAGGATTTCACCGGGTCCTACGGCTATGTGATGGACTGATGCAGAGGCGAACGATGATCAGGCTCCCCCTTACCGCCCTTGCAATGGGCCTCTTGATTTCCGGTTGCAACAGGGCGCCGGAAGGTTTTGACCGGCAGGCGGGCGCGCTGATCGACACCGGGCATTTCGGCAATGCCACCATGAACAACCAGCAAGTCATGACCGGTGAGAAACGATACGTCTACGATCTGTCCCAACGATTTGCGGCCGAAGTGCTGACCACGGTCAATTTCGCCTTCAACAGCGCAACGCTGGACCGTGGCGCGGTAGATACGCTGCGGGAACAGGCGCGCTGGATCCGCCAGTTTCCCGAAGTGCGGTTCCGCGTCTACGGTCATACGGACAAGGTCGGCAACGCATCCTACAACAAGAGCCTCGGCCTGCGCCGCGCAAATGCCGTCGTGACGTTTCTGGTTTCCCAGGGAATTGATCGGTCACGACTGGAGGCAATGGTTTCCTTTGGTGAGACCCAGCCCCTGATCGTCACCGAAGGCCGCGAGCGACGCAATCGCCGGACCGTGACCGAAGTCTCCGGCTTTGTCGCCAGCCACCCGACGGTGCTGGATGGCAAATACGCCGAAGTCATCTATCGCGAATATGTGAACAGTGCCGAAGCGCCGTCTGGCCTGTCCAGCATCCAGGGTCAGGACCTTGCGATAACACAGTAAAGATCGGACAGCGGTTTCACGGTATCCGTCCTGAAAGGACGCCTGATACCGGGCCCTCCCGGTGACGATCTGCACGGAGGCCCCGATCGCGGATACGGCCATGCGCAAACCGCCGGTCCGACACTGCCCTTCGCCACAATCGAACATTTCTTGACAGCGCATCACGCACGCGGACACCATCGGTGTCTCGGCGCAGCGGCGTGTCTTGGCGCTCAGACCCGCGAAAGCGGTTTTTCTATAGACCGTTTGCCACGCCGCAACAATAACACCTCCCTATGGATCAAACCCGGTTTTCCAGCCGGAGGCACCTCCTTTGTGTCACATGGCGCCCCAGTCGAGCCGCAGTCAGTCCCCGTTCAACGTACAATTTCGATTTTTTGGCCCAAATGTTGCCCTCTTTGTGGGGGAATGTCGGATCAAAGAACGAGTGCGTGCGCCTCTTCGAGTCGCGCACAGGGGGATAAGCGCAGGGAATTGCGCGGTATCTCTCCGATCCGGCACGGAGAAAAGGACAACAGGCATGACGACGATGACATCTCAACAAGCGGATCCGGTGCCAATCCTGGCCTGCACGATCAGCCGTGATGTCCAGAATTTCGACTTGTTGATCGACGATATGGAGGCCCTTCTCGGCGAAGCCTGGGGCGATCTCGGGTTCGAGGAAGCAACCGCCTTTCTCAATCAACCTGACTCCGCGTCGCTGGAATTCGTGGCCATGGCAATCGATTCGATCGACGAGCCGGAACTGGCACTTCTAAGCAGCATCATCCGCACCGCCAGGGCAAACGGGGTGAAGGTGATCCTGATCGCCGAGGACGTGACCCCGGCATCTTTGCATCAGCTCCTGCGCGACGGCGCGAACGAATTTGTCCCCTACCCCTTGCCGGAAGGCGAACTTGCCTCTGCGCTCGATCGGCTGCGACAACCACCGCCGGCCACAACCGTGCCCGCGACTGCTTCTGGCGCCGAGGGCGTCAAACTTTCGGGCGGAGGCGACGGCGTTCTGATTGCGGTGCAGGGAGTGGCCGGAGGTGTCGGCGCGACGACACTGGCGGTGAACCTCGCATATGAGCTCGCGATGAGCGGCAAGGAAAAACACCCCAAGACCTGCCTGATCGACCTTGGCCTTCAGTTCGGGTCCGTCGCGACCTACTTGGACCTGCCGCGCCGCGAGGCGGTGTTCGAGACCCTGTCGGACATCGAGGCGATGGACGGGGACAGTTTCGGACAGGCGTTGGTCAGCTTCGAGGACAAGATGCAGGTGCTCACGGCACCCTCGGATATCCTGCCGCTGGATTTCATCGGACCCACGGAGATCAAGAAACTGCTCGATATCACGCGCGAACATTTCGATTACGTGATCCTCGATATGCCCACCACGCTGGTGCAATGGACCGAGACCGTCTTGCAGGAAGCCCAGCTTTATTTCGCGATGCTGGAGTTGGACATGCGGTCCGCACAGAACACGCTCCGCCTCAAACGGGCGCTGCAATCCGAAGAATTGCCATTCGACAAGATCCGCTTTGTGCTCAACAGGGCGCCGAAATTCACCGATTTGCAGGGCAAGAGCCGCGTCAAGCGGCTTGCCGACAGTCTGGGAATTTCACTGGATGTGCAGCTGCCCGACGGCGGCCGGGCCGTCATGCAGGCCTGCGACCACGGACTGCCCCTTGCCAGCCATGCCGCCAAGAACCCGTTGCGACGGGAAATCGTCAAGCTTGCCCAGCAGCTTAACGCCATCGGTGACTCCGATGCCGAAGCTGCCTGATCACGAGGACAATCATGTTTTCTCGATACAAGAAATCCGCGACCCCCGACGCCACACCGGTCAATCTGGCACCGAAGGCGCCGATGTCCCCGTCTGCATTGCAGACCGCGTCGCCCAGCGCCGTCCGGCGAAAGAAACCTGACAGCGCAGCCAAGGCCGCGCCGGTCGACAAGGAGAAAAAGCGCAAGGAGCGGCTTTCCGAAATCAAGCTGGAATTGCACCGCGCCCTGCTGGAAAACCTCAATCTCGCGGCCCTGGATCAGGCAACGGAAAATGAGCTGCGCGAGGAAATCAGTTCCATCGCGCAGGAGACCTTGCAGGAAAAGGGTGTCGTCCTGAACCGGGACGAGCGGCGATCCATGATGGCCGATCTTTACGACGAGGTTAAGGGCCTCGGCCCGCTGGAGCCCCTGCTCAAGGATGAAAGCATCTCTGATATCCTGGTAAACGGGCCGCAGCAGATTTTCATCGAACAGAACGGCAAGCTGACGCTGTCGGACGTGACCTTCAAGGACGAACGTCACCTGATGCGGATCATCGACAAGATCGTGTCGGCCGTCGGTCGGCGGGTCGATGAATCGAACCCCTATGTCGACGCGCGACTGTCGGACGGATCGCGTTTCAATGCGATGGTGCCGCCGGTCGCCATCGACGGGAGCCTCGTCTCCATCCGTAAGTTCAAGAAAGACAAGCTTGGCATCGACGATCTGGTGGAATTCGGCGCCTTCACCGAGGAAATGGCCGTCTACCTTCAGGCCGCGGTGGCGACGCGTCTGAACATCATCGTTTCAGGCGGAACCGGCTCGGGCAAGACGACCACGCTTAACGCCCTGTCCTCCTTCATCGACGATGCCGAACGCATCCTGACGATCGAGGATACCGCAGAACTTCAATTGCAGCAGTCCCATGTGGGCCGCATGGAAAGCCGTCCGCCGAACGTCGAGGGCAAAGGCGCCGTGACCCCGCGCGATTGTCTCAAGAACGCGCTGCGGATGCGCCCTGACCGCATCATCGTCGGCGAGACGCGCGGCGAGGAAGTCATCGACATGCTTCAGGCGATGAACACCGGCCACGACGGGTCCATGACCACGATCCACGCCAACTCCGCGCGAGACGGCGTGGCGCGACTGGAAAACATGATCGCGATGGCCGGGATCGAGATGCCGCTGAAGGCGATGCGCAGCCAGATCGCGAGCGCCGTCAATCTCATCGTTCAGGCGTCCCGTCTTCAGGACGGCTCCCGGCGCATGGTCTCCATCACGGAGATCACGGGGATGGAAGGCGATGTCATCTCGATGCAGGAGATTTTCCGCTACCAGCGCGTCGGATTGACACCAGACAACAAGATCATCGGCCATTTCACCGCCACCGGTGTGCGCAGCGCCTTTTCAGAGCGGTTCCGCATGTGGGGCTTTGACGTGCCCGCGTCGATCTATGAACCCTTCAGACCGGAGTAACACCCATGTTGACCGCAGAACCGATCATCTATGGGGCGATCTTCCTCGGCGTTCTGGCGCTGGTCAACGGGGTCTACCTTGTGGCCTTCGGCAAGTCGATCAGCCTGACCAACCGGGTGAATCGTCGTCTCGAGATGCTCGACAAGGGCGAGCGGCGAGAGGACGTGCTTGCAAAGCTCCGCAAGGAGATGGACCAGCACATGAAAAGCCGGTCCCTGCCGCTCTATTCGATGCTGGCGGACAAGGCGCAGAAGGCGGCGCTTGCCTTTACGCCGCAACAATTGATCCTCGTGATGATCGCAGCATCGGTCTTTGCCTTTGTCGGCCTGTCGATCGGCACGCAGGCAAGCGCGGCGGTGCGAGCGGTGATGTCAGCGGGCATGGGCATCGGCGGGGTCTATTTCTGGGTCAGTCACCGCGCGAAAAAGCGCCTTGGCATGATCGAGGAGCAACTGCCCGATGCCGTCGAACTCATGGTGCGCTCCCTGCGGGTCGGCCATCCGTTCAGCTCCGCCATCGCGATCGTGTCCAAGGAACTCAAGGATCCCCTCGCAACGGAATTCGGCATCATCGCCGACGAGTCCACCTACGGCCGCGATGTGGGCGAGGCCTTGAAACATATGGCGGAGCGGCTGGACATGCAGGATCTTCGCTTTCTCGCGGTCGCCGTGACGATCCAACAGCAAGCCGGCGGCAACCTTGCCGAGATCCTCGAAGGTCTTGCGAAAGTGATCCGCGCCCGGTTCCGCCTGTTTCGCAGGGTCAAGGCCATCACAGCAGAGGCGCAATGGTCCGGCAAGTTCCTGTCAGGTTTTCCGGTCGGCGCACTGATCTTCATTCAGGTGGCAAAGCCGGATTATTACGACGAAGTGCTTGACCACCCATGGTTCATACCCGCCTGCTTCATCGTCGGTATCATGCTCGTCGCGAACATGATCGTCATGCGGTGGCTGGTCAACATCAAGGTCTGAGGAACGATTCGCATGTTTGATACGCTCAACGCCATGATCACCGATCTCCTTGGTCCGGGAGGCCCGCTGATCCTGGTCGCCGGACTGGCGGCGCTATTGCTGGTCGCCACGATCCCGATGTTCCTGAACGCGAAGCCAGACCCGCTCGACAAACTCAAGCACTCCGGCTCACAGCGCATGAATGCGGACACACGCGCCGTGCTTCGGGAAAGATCGAAGAACGAAAAACTCAACAAATACGCGCAGTTTCTGGAGCCGCAAAACGCACAGGAGTTGTCGGCGATCCGCACCAAACTGATGCAGGCGGGATACCGGTCGAAAGACGCGGTGCAGATCTACTATTTCAGCCAATTCGTGCTGGCCATCCTGCTGCTTGGCGCGGGCGTGCTGTATTATCTTCTGATGGTAGAGCCCGAAACCGCGACGATGCAGCAAAAGATCATGTATATCCTCGGCCCGGGCGCCATTGGCTACATCGCGCCAAAGTATTGGGTCAACAAACGCGTCGACAAGCGCAAGGAACAGATACAGCAGGGCTTTCCCGACAGTCTTGACATGATGCTGGTCTGTGTCGAGGCCGGGCAGTCGATGGAACAATCGATCGTCCGTGTCGGGCAGGAATTGCGGTCATCCTTTCCGGCGCTGGCCGAAGAATACCAGATCATCAGTTACGAGATGAAAGCCGGAAAGGAAAAAAGCCTGGTTCTGAATGACATGTCGGAACGCTGCGGGTTGCAGGACGTATCGTCCTTTGTCACCGTTCTCAACCAGGCGCAAAGCTTCGGCACCTCGATTTCCGATGCGCTGCGAGTCTATGCCTCCGAAATGCGTGACAAAAGAGTCATGCGCGCGGAAGAAGCGGCAAACAAGTTGCCGACAAAGATGACCTTGACCACTATGATGCTCACAGTGCCGCCGCTCTTGATCATCCTCGTGGGCCCCTCTGCGGTGGGCATTTCCGAAATGGGGTCGATGGCCGCAGGTCAATGACAGCATGAAACAGGCTCTTTGGGCCGCAAGTCTCCTTGTAACACTGGCCGCCTGCACCGCTGGCGGCCCGTTGTCGCGCGACGACGGCGGATCGCCCTTTGCCCCCGCGCTGGACCCGCGTGGCGAGGCGGTCGACGGGTTGATCGTGGGCAACCGGATGATGGCCGCCGGGCAATACGAACTCGCGTTGGAGTCCTTCACCCGCGCGGCGGGCGAGCAGGGGCAGACCGGCGAGGTCCTGATGGCCCTCGGCTCTGCCAATATGGCGCTTGGTCGATTGAACCAGGCCGAACCGCTTCTTCGCCGCGCCGTAAAGGCAGAGCCGGATTGGCCCGAAGCATGGAACAACCTCGGGATCGTGCTGATAGAGTTGGGCGAGACTCCCGAGGCAACAGAGGTCTTTCGCCGCGCCTTCGCGCTCGACAATGGCCAAAGTGACTCAATTCGCGACAATTTGCGCTTGGCGCTCGCAAAAATGGAAAATTCCCTTTATAGTGAAACGTTAGAGCAAGACTATAAAATCGTGAACCGTGGCGGTGGGGACTACCTGATCCGCAAAACGGACGGCTGAAGACCAAAAGCCCCGACAACAGGGGCATGAAACAACCACCTTCAGGTGGACCCGAGGCAGAGCAGCACAAGGACGCAGGAACAATGCGCCACCCCATTCTCGTTTCTATTTGCGCGGCCAGCGTGGTCGCCTTCTCCGCCTGTGAGAAAAAGATCGATACGGCCGAAATGGACCGAAAGTTTCAGGGCGTCAACGTCGTGGATGAAAGCAACCTGAATGAGGTCATGCTGACCGTGGGCGACCCGAATGAGGCGGTTTCCTACTTCCAGCGCAGCGCGGCCGAAAATCCCGACAGGATCGACCTTCGTCGTGGGCTGGCGCTGTCTTTGGTGCGCGCAAAGCGCATCCCCGAGGCCAAGGTTGCCTGGGCCAAGGTGGTGGAGCATGAGGAGAGCGACAACTCCGACAGGGTCAATCTGGCAGATACCCTCATTCGCGCCAACGAATGGGACCGCGCCGAAACGACCCTCAACGCTATTCCGCCCACCTATGAAACCTACCAGCGCTACCGGCTGGAGGCCATGATTGCGGATGGCAACAAGGATTGGAAAAAGGCCGACAGTTTCTATGAAATTGCCGTGGGCCTAACGACCACGCCCGCATCTGTGCTGAACAATTGGGGCTATTCCAAACTGACGCGCGGCGATCACGCCGAAGCGGAACGTCTTTTCGTTGACGCGATCCGGCAGGATCAGACCTTGTATACGGCCAAGAACAATCTGGTTCTGGCACGGGGCGCGCAGGGCAACTACACCCTGCCGGTCATCCCGATGACGCAGGTGGAGCGCGCGGAATTGTTGCATTCCATGGGACTTGCCGCGATCAAGCGCAACGACGTCGAGACGGGCAAGGCCCTCTTGCGTGAGTCACTCGAAACGCATCCGCAATATTTCGAGGCCGCGGCCCGCGCGCTTTCGGCACTGGAAGACGTCTGAGGAGGCTGCCATGTCGCTGAGCGCCAGCGCGGTCCTTTGGTTCTTACCATTTGTCCTGCCGATCTGCGTCTACATCTGCTACACGGACATGAAGGGGATGCGCATCCCGAACCATGCGGTCGTGGCGTTGTTTTTCGTGTATCTTTTCATCGGCGTGATCGCGCTGCCGCTAGAGGCCTATTTCTGGCGCTACCTGCATCTTGCGGTTGTTCTCGTTGCGGGGATCGCGCTGAACGCCGGTGGCGCCATGGGGGCGGGAGACGCCAAATTTGCTGCCGCTGCGGCCCCCTTCATCCACTTGGGTGACATGCGCTTTCTAATGGCGCTTTTCGCGGCCAATCTCCTCGCGGCATTCGTGGCCCACCGGCTTGCGAAACATTCGCCTTTACGCGAACTCGCCCCGGATTGGCACAGCTGGGACAGCGGCGCGCGCTTTCCCATGGGGCTGGCGCTCGGGGGAACACTGGCAATCTATCTCATGGTCGGGCTATGGTATGGGCGTTGACGCCCTGCCCGGCGAGGCAGGGGCTGGAACGTCTTTCCCCGGCACCGGATTTCGAAGGTCCTTTCAGGCGCCACCTGCCCTCGATCTCGGCACGTCACGCTGTTCCAGGTCAAAGGCCAGCCGCCGCAGTCATATGGTGCACGCTCTAGCGCCAGCCTGACCATCAAGGCCAAGCCAAAGAGCGCAGGGCCGCTCAGGGCAAAAGTCCAAGACTGCCGCCCTTACCGCGCGCCTCGCATCTTTCGCGGCACAGCCAAAATCTTGCCACAACTGGCGCGCATCCTTCTCGCGAAACAACAAGAGCAGTTTGTGACCATGAACATGCAGACCGGTGCCGTTCTGGCCCCGCCACCGCCTCGGCGTCTTGAGGATATGAACCTGCCGGTTGTGATGATGCGCGACATCATCCTCAAGACGATGTTTCGCAAGAATACCAACCGTGTCACCGACCTTGCACATACCGTCTGTCTGCCGGTTCCGGTCACCCAAGAGCTTGTGGATATGTGCCGCAGCCAGGGCCTTCTGGAGGCGATGGGCACATTGGGCGCAGGCGGTGTCGTCGCTTCCGAAATGCCCTATCAACTGACCGATGGGGGCAAGGCACGCGCACTGGATGCGCTCGCCCAATCGGAATATTTCGGCGCCATGCCTGTCCCGCTGAGCGTTTACGCGGAGCAGGTCGAGCGTCAGTCGATTCGCAATATCCAGATCACCCGCGACCAACTGACCGGCGCGATGGGGCATCTCGTGCTGCCCGAGGATCTGATCGCGAATCTGGGACCCGCTGTCTCGGCAGGGCGCTCCATCCTGATGTATGGCCCGCCGGGAAACGGTAAATCCTCCATCTCGAACGGGATTCGCGATGCGATGGGCGACAGGATCTTTGTCCCCCGGGCAATAGAATATTCAGGCCAGGTGATCACGGTCTACGACCCTATCGTGCATACTTCGGCCGAAGACGATGTGGACGACGCCAACGCCCTGCGCCGCAGCAACCGGTTCGATCGGCGTTATGTCCTGTGCAAGCGTCCCACGGTGATCACCGGGGGTGAGCTGTCGATCGACATGCTGGATCTTGTCTACAATCCGACGGCTCGAACCTACCAGGCGCCTTTGCAGCTGAAATCGACCGGCGGCATCTTCATCGTCGACGATCTTGGCCGACAGGCCGAACCGCCGCAAAAGCTGGTCAACCGCTGGATCGTTCCGCTGGAGGAAAACAAGGACATCCTGTCTTTGCAATCGGGCGAGAAATTCGAGGTCCCCTTTGACACGCTGGTGATCTTCTCCACGAACTTTCACCCCAACGAGATCTTTGACCAGGCCGCGTTGCGCCGGATCTTCTTCAAGATCAAGATCGACGGTCCGAACCAGCAGGATTTCCTCAAGATCTTCAGCATGGTCGCGCGCAAGAAAAAGATGCAACTGGATGAGGCAAGCCTCGTTCATCTGCTCAAGCACAAATATCCGACGATCAACAACGTCTACGCCAACTATCAGCCAATCTTTCTGATCGACCAGATGATCGCGGTCTGCGATTTCGAGGGTATCCCCTATCGCATGACCCCGGACCTGATCGACCGTGCGTGGAACAACATGTTCGTCAAAAGCGAGGTCATCGTGAAATGACCCGCGGTAGGGCATCGGTGCAATGACGGACAGCTGTGCGCCTTGACCCCGCATCGAGATTCCCCTCGGCCTCGATAGAAGTCCGATGGAATGAGCGAATCTGAACACGGATACGGTAGGGTAACTTTCGGACCACTCGGCTGAGGGGAACAAGGGCCCGTCACGCATTTTGCGCTGGTCGCTACCTCGGTTCCTTTGGGTCAGATTCCGGGCGTATACGGTATGATCTACCTGCCAGCGGCGCCGGCACCCTGCAGGTGATCCAACACCCCTTCGGCGCATTGCTCAACCAAATCCAGCGTGCCGGAAAAATCACCGGTGTAGTAGGGGTCGGGCACATGGTCGGCTGTTCCCTCGGGCGCAAAGTCGGTAAATAGCCGGAGTTTTTCCGCCGCTTCGGTCCCGAAGAGCCTGCGTAGATCCGCAAGATTTTGTCCGTCCATGCCCAGAATCATATCAAAGCGGCGAAGGTCCGCCGCAACCACCTGTCGCGCTCTGAGGCTGGACAGGTCGTAACCGCGCGCAAGGGCCGCCGCTTGCATCTCACTGTGGGGCGGATCACCCACATGCCAGCGCCCAGTCCCGGCACTGTCCATAGTCAGGGCCATTCCGCGTGCGGCGGCCTTTGACCGGACCACCGCCTCCGCCGTTGGGGATCGGCAGATGTTGCCGAGACAGACAAAGAGGATATGCTGCATCATGGTGGCACAATACCCCTTGGAACGTCGGGGACAAGGAGAACGACATGACCGCAAAGATCGTCATCCTCACCGGCGCAGGGCTGTCGGTCGAGAGTGGGCTGGGCACCTTTCGCGATGAAAACGGCCTGTGGTCAAAGCACCGGGTGGAGGATGTCGCGACACCCGAAGGCTTTGCCCGCGATCCTGCGCTGGTTCATGCGTTCTACAACGCCCGGCGCCGGCAGGCCGCCGGGGCCAGGCCGAACGCCGCGCATGACGCGCTCGCCCGCCTGCAGAAGGAATGTCCGGGCGAAGTCGTGATCGTCACCCAGAATGTCGACGGATTGCATGAAAGGTCGGGGGCACG
>Ga0102938_10004228_pt1 | contig 10591 bp, 11 predicted proteins | sample SalPonR2_B_D2_MG_FD_84516 | JGI IMG/M metagenome (GOLD analysis project Ga0102938, IMG submission 84516) | Salt pond soil microbial communities from South San Francisco under conditions of wetland restoration - Salt Pond MetaG R2_B_D2_MG | ecosystem: Environmental > Aquatic > Marine >...
CAAAACCTGAACAAGGACGCCGGCGAACGCAATGGGACCATCCACGACCGCCCCCAGAATTCTTCGGGTCTCACGCGACGGGTATGATCTGCACGCCGAGGTCATCGCTCCGGGCACGGCAGATGCGCCATGGATCGTGTTCAGCAATTCCCTGGTCACCGACCTGACCATATGGGACGCACAGGCCGCAGCGCTGGCCGGGCGGTTCGGCCTCCTGCGCTACGACCAGGCGGGCCACGGAAAATCAGGGCAGCCGGGCCACGGGGTGGATTTCGACAGTCTGGGGCGCGATGTCCTGGCCGTGATGGATGCCGCCGGCGTCCGGACAGCGGTCTTTGTCGGGCTTTCGATGGGCGTGCCAACCGGGCTGGCCGCGCACCGGCTGGCTGCAGGGCGGTTCGACGCACTGGTCCTTTCAGACGGGCAAGCCAAGACAGCGCCCGGCGGCGCCGCAGGATGGCAAGAACGTATCGCCGGGGCCGCAAGCTCGGGCATGGCCGCGTTCGCGCAGGCCACGGCCGACCGCTGGCTGACCGAATCCGCCGGACCAACCATGCGTGCGCGACTTGTCGACATGATTGCCGCGACTTCCCTTGAAGGCTTCAGCCTTTGCGCGACGGCCCTGATGGATTATGACTACCTGTCCGAACTTGGGCGCATTGACTGCCCCACCCTGTTGCTGGCCGGGGCCGAGGATGGCGCCATGCCCGACAGCATGGCCACCAAGCTTCTGCCGGCGATCGCTGGGGCTTCGATGACGGTCATCCCGAATGCGGGCCACGTGCCCTGCTTTGAACAACCCGAGACGTTTACCGCAGCACTCTCGGAATTCCTGGACAACATCACATCACAGGTGTCGGCATGAAGCTTCACTGGTCGCCCAGGTCGCCATTTGTGCGCAAGGTCAATATCGTGCTGGAAGACTGCGGCATGACCGATGCGGTCGAACGCATCCGGTCGGTCGCGGTGTTCGCGGCCCCCCCCAATCCGGATATCCTGGCGGACAATCCCCTGGGCAAGATCCCGGTTCTTGTCACCGATGACGGCCAGCGCTTGTTTGATTCGCGGGTCATCTGTGAATACCTGATCGGGCTGGCCAACCGCCCCGACCTGCTGCCATCGGACCCCGCCGCGCGGATCGCGCATCTGCGCTGGCAGGCCCTGGGGGATGGGTTGACGGACATCTTGCTTTTGTGGCGGACCGAACGCGCACGGGGCGACAGGGCGGATCCCGTTATCCTCGCCGCGTTCGAGGCCAAGACCCGCGCAGCACTTGCCACGCTGGAGGCCGAAAGCGCCGATCTGGCGCGGGTGCCCTTCGGGCTTGGCCATATCGCGATCATCTGCGCCCTTGGCCAGCTCGACTTCCGCTATGCCGGTTGCGGATGGCGTGCCGCCCTGCCCGGCCTTGCCAAATGGGAGGCCGAGGTGGCCACCCGCCCGTCCGTCGCGGCAACCGCCATTGTCGATGATGGTGCCGGCCCTGCCGGGCCCGCCGATGAAACCCCTGCCTTCACCTATGAGACACACCAATGACCGGACCCCTCAAACACATTCGCGTTCTGGACCTGTCCCGCATCATGGCGGGCCCGTGGGCAGGGCAGATCCTGGCCGATCTCGGTGCCGAGGTGATCAAGGTGGAACGCGCGGGCGTGGGCGACGATACCCGCCGTTGGGGGCCGCCCTACCTGCAAGGGTCCGACGGCAGGGACACCGCGGAATCGGGCTATTACCTGTCGGTCAACCGGGGCAAGAAATCGATCGAGATCGACCTGGCCACGGCTGAGGGGCAGGCGATCGTCAAAGGCATCGCCGCGCAATCCGATATCCTGCTGGAAAACTTCAAGGTCGGCACCCTCGAACGCTACGGACTGGGGGCGCAGGATCTCAAGGCGATCAACCCGGAACTGATCTATTGCTCGATCACCGGCTTTGGCCAGGACGGGCCGCGTGCCGATGACGTCGCGTATGACTTCATGATCCAGGCGATGGGCGGCTTGATGAGCATCACCGGTGCGCCGGATGACGCGCCCGGTGGCGGGCCGCAAAAAGTGGGCGTGCCGATCGTGGACATCATGACCGGCATGTATGCCGCGATCGCGGTTCTGGCGGCCCTGGCCGAACGCTCCCAAAGCGGCAAGGGCGACAGCGTCGATATCGCCATGCTGGATGTCGCGACCGCCATGCTGGCCAACCAGGCGATGAACTACCTCGTCTCGGACAAGGTGCCGGTGCGCCGTGGCAACAAACACCCGAACATCCAGCCGCAAGACGTGTTCCCGGTTCGCGACGGGCACATCGTTCTGGCCGTCGGCAATGACGAACAATTCGTCCGTTTCGCCCGCGCCATCGGCCTGCCCGACCTGTCCGACGATCCGCGCTACGCCACCAATCGCGAACGGGTGAACAACCTTGGCACCCTGCACCCGCTGATCAGCGCGAAATTCGCCGAACGGGATCTGGGACACTGGCTGGCGGCGCTTGGCGCCGAAAAGGTCCCGTGCGGGCCCATCAACACGGTGCCTATGGTGTTCGACGAACCCCAGGTGAAACATCGCAAGATGCTGCGCGACCTGCCGCACCCGCTGGCGGGAACCGTGAAATCGGTTGTCAGCCCGATGCGTTTCGACCGATCCGCGTTGAGTTTCGACCGACCGCCCCCGCTTTTGGGGCAAGATACCGATGCCGTTCTGAAAGAGCTCGGCCTGACGTTGGAGGGCACCCCATGAGCACACCCCGAATTCCCCTGCCCGGCCCGGACGAGATGACCGCCGCGCAACGCGCCGTTTTCGACAAGATCGTCAGCGGCCCGCGCGGGACACTGGTGGGCCCGTTGCGCGCTGCCATGCACAACCCGGCGCTGGCGGATTGCTGGCAAGCGCTCGGGCAGGTGTTGCGGTATGAAACCAGCCTGCCCGACAGCCTCAATGAACTGGCGATCCTTGTCGCCGCGCGCCACTGGAACAGCGAACTGGAATGGACGATCCACGCCGGCGCCGCCCGGCGCGCCGGCCTGGACGAAGGCGTGATCGAGGCGCTGCGCGCGGGCCGCCTGCCGGATTTCACCTCCGAGGCAGAGCGCGAGATCTACGAATTCAGCCGCCAATTGCTGGAGACCGGACGCGTCAGCGAGGCCTCCTACACGGCTGTGCGGGCGCGCTGGGATGCGCTTGGCGTTGTGGAACTGACGGCGCTGGTCGGGTATTACTCCATGGTGGCCATGACGCTGAACGCGCATGGAATTCCACTGCCTGACCATATCCCGGCCGAACTGAACAGCACACCGGACACCCGCACGGCGCTGCCCCCATCCCTGCGTCCCGCAACCGCACAGTAGGGTCAGGCCGATGTTCTACGATCCACGCAGCGAAGATCACGGGTTGGCACGCAATCCATGGACGTCCCTGATCGTGCCGCGCCCCATCGGCTGGATCTCAAGCCTGGCGTCCGACGGCGTCGCGAACCTGGCGCCCTACAGTTTTTTCAACGCGGTGTCGGGTATGCCGCCCTTTGTCATGTTCTCGTCGGCCGGTCGCAAGGACAGCCAGACCAATATCGAGGCCACGGGCGAATTCGTGGTGAACATGGCGACCGCCGACCTGGCCGGGGCGTTGAACACTTCATCGGCGACTGTCCCGCCCGGCGTGGATGAATTCGACCTTTGCGGTCTTGAGAAAGCCGCCTGCCGCAATGTGGCCGTGCCCCGTGTGGCGGCGTCGCCGGTGGCGCTGGAATGCGTCTTGAACCAGATCGTGCCGCTGACGGCGCGGGACGGCACGAAAGCCCGGTCCGAGGTCATCTTTGGCGAGGTCGTGGGCATCCATATTGCGGACAGTGTGATCGTGGACGGCAAGCTGGATATCACCCTGATGCGTCCGCTCGCCCGACTGGGATACATGGATTACGCGATCACCGATGACGTGTTCGAAATGGCGCGCCCCGTGGTCGGCGACTAGCCCTGCACGCCCGTCCATTCTGCGGCCTGCCGACCAATCCCTAGTCGTCGCCTGCAACGATGCCATTCTTGCGCAGTTCGGCGATCTGCTCCCGGGGCAGGTCCAACCGTTCGGACAGAACCCAATCCGTATCCGCGCCGAATTCCGGTGGCGCGCGGTCATAGACATTTGGCGTTTCGGAAAACCGGATCGGGTTGGCGATCACGTCGATCTCGCCCACCCTGGGGTGCTGCATCCGGCGGCGCAGCTCGCGGTGGCGAAACGTCTCGTCTTCGATCACTTCGTCAAAGCCGAGGATGGGCCCCGCCGCGATGCCCATCGCCTCCAGCTTTTGCTGTAACTGGCCGGCCTGCCAGTCGCGGATCCGCGCGGCCAGAAGCGGCACCAGGTCGTCCTTGTGGCGCACCCGGTCAAGATTGGCGGCATAGCGCGGGTCGGCGGCCAGTTCGGGGCATCCCAAAAGATCGCACAACCGCACGAACTGCATATCGTTGCCGACGGCGATCATGATCGGCTTGTCCGCCGCCTCGAAGACCTGCCAGGGGCAGGTGATCTGGGACGCGGTGCCATTGCGGATCGGCACCTTTCCGTTCGACATGTAATTCATCGCCACGTGCGAGGCCGCGTGAACCTGCGCATCATATAGCGAGATATCCAGGTGCTGCCCCGGTCCGCCCGCCACATCGCGGTGGTTGAGGGCCGCGAGAATCGCGATCACCGCATAGGATCCCGCATTGATGTCCGAGATCGAATACCCGACCAGGTTCGGCCCCGCCCCCGGTTGCCCATCGGCCACGCCGGTGATGCTCATGACACCGGTCATGGCCTGAAATACCGGATCATAGCCCGGCAGATGCGACCGTGGCCCGGTCTGGCCAAAGCCCGTGATGGAACAATAGACAAGGCGCGGATTGACCTTGGCAAGGCTCGCATAGTCGAGGTTGAACCGTGCGAGGTTCCCGACCTTGAAATTCTCGATCAGCACATCGGCCCTGGCCGCAAGATCGGTGACGATCTTCTGCCCCTCGGGCCTGGACAGATCCACCGCCAGCGACCGCTTGCCCCGGTTCATCGACAGAAACGATGACGTCAGCCCGGTCTCGACCCCGTCGGCATCCAGATGCGGCACCCCCATCCGGCGCACGTCATCACCGCCCCGCACATGTTCGACCTTGATCACCTCGGCGCCGAAATCGGCCAGCATCTGACCGGCCCACGGCCCGGCAAAGACACGGCTCAGGTCGAGCACATTCAGATGCGACAACGCTCCGGCCAATTGGATCCCCTTTCCGGCACCAGATCGGTGCCGTTTCATCATATGATCTAGCTGAACAATTCATAGCAGGTGGTCATTGCGCGATCCATTGAAAATACAATAAGCTAGCATAACTAGCCCATATCGCCGCGGCGACCTGTGACGCGGACCATGAGACTGGAGCCACCAATGCCGGATACCGGAAGGACCTCGCAAACCGCCAATGCCCTGCGCAAAAGCGCCGTGGCCCGTTACCTGCAGCTTGCGGGCCTGTTCCGGCGTCGGATCGAGACGGGCGAATGGGCGGTGGACGCGCGCATCCCCACCGTCGAGGAACTGGCAAAGGAATGTGGCGTCGCCAACATGACGATCCGGCAAGCGCTGAGCCTTCTGGAGCAGGAGGGCCTGATCGAACGGTTCCGTGCCAAGGGCACATTCGTGCGCAAGCGCAACCGCCGCGATTTGTGGTGCGAAGTGCAGACCGATTGGAATGGCCTGCTGATGTCGCGCGACAATGCCAAAATCGAGGTTCTGGGCGTCGAAAGATCCGTTCAGCCGTCGGATTTCCCGGCAGGGGTCGCCAAACTTGCCGACAGTTACCTGCACCTGCGCAGACGTCATGGCCGCGATGGAGAGGCGTTCTTGCTGGCCGACGTCTTCATCGACGAACGGATCTGCGAGAAAATCGATGAGGCGGATTTCGAGCGCAAGACATCCATGCGGCTGATCGCGGATGTGCCCGGCCTCAAGATCGTCGATGCGCGCCAGATGCTGACAATCGGATCCGCCGACCCCGAGATCAGCGAACTGCTTGGCGTGCCTCTGGGCGATCCGATTGCCTATGTCCAGCGTATCGCTGTGGCCCAGGACGGCACTATGGCGCTGATCGCCAACGGGATTTACCGGGGCGACATGGTCCGCGTGGATATCAAGCTGCTGACCTGAAAGCCGCGCCTCTCAGGCCTCGCCCGGCGGAACCCTTGCAGCGCGGCGCGCCCGGATCAGCTGCCGGACGCCACCCAGCATCGCCCAGATGAGCATCAGCGCCGACAGCGCGAGGATCGACCCGGTCAACGGATCGCCGATCAGCCGCATGGGATCGCCACGCGCCAGCAACATGGCGCGGCGCAGGTTTTCCTCCAGCATCGGGCCAAGCACGAAGCCCAGTATCAGCGGGGCCGCTGAATACCCCACCCGCTGCAGCAGGTAGCCCAGCGCGCCGAAAATCACCACGAGCCATACATCGAAGACGCTGTTGCGCATGCTGAACACCCCGATGCAGATCAGCGCGATCACGACAGGATAGATGTACTTGTACGGGAATTGCAGGACCCGCACCCACAGCCCGATCAGCGGGATGTTCAGGATCAGCAGGAAAAAGTTCCCGATCCAGAAGCTGGCGATCAGGCCCCAGAAGATGGTCGGATGATCCGAAACCAGAAGCGGGCCGGGCGTGATCCCGTGGATCATCAGTGCGCCCAGCATGATCGACATCGTCGCACTGCCCGGAATGCCGATGGTCAGGGTGGGAATGAACGCCGTCTGCGCAGCGGCGTTGTTGGCGGATTCAGGGGCTGCGACGCCCTGGATCGCGCCCTTGCCAAAGATCGACTTGTCCTTTGCGACGCGAACCTCGGTGGCATAGGCCAGGAACGCGGCAATCACCGTACCCGCGCCCGGCAAGGCCCCCAGAAAGCCGCCGATCGAACTGCCGCGCGCCATGGGCCCCAGTGCTTTTCGCATGTCGTCCCGCGTGGGGATCATGCCCCGCATCGTGACCTTTTCCGTGATCTTCCGTTTCCCCGCATCCCGGATGGAACTGATGACCTCGGCAATCCCGAAAAGCCCCATTGCGATGGCCACAAGGCTGACCCCGTCACGCAGCTCCAGGTAGCCGAACGTGTAGCGGAATTCGCCCGAGGTCACATCCGTGCCCACCGTGCCAAGCAGCAGCCCCAGGACAACCATGATCATGCTTTTCACAACTGACCCGCCCCCCACGGTGACGGCAGCAACAAGCCCCAGGAGCATAAGCGCGAAATAATCCCCCGGCCCAAAGCCCAGACCGACCTGCGCGATGGCGGGACCAAATCCCATCAGCGCGATCACCCCGAAGGATCCGCCCACAAAGGACGCGATCGCCGTGATGAAGAGCGCCACGCCCGCCCGGCCCTGCTTTGCCATCGGATTGCCATCAAGGCATGTGACCGCCGCCGAGGGCGTGCCGGGGAGGTTCAGCAGGATCGACGCGATCGAGCCCCCGTATTCCCCGCCATAATAGATCCCCGCAAGCATGATAAGCGCGGTGGTCGGCTCAAGATAAAAGGACAGCGGCAGCAACATCGAAATCGCGGCCAATGATCCAAGCCCCGGCAAAACGCCGATGAACGTCCCCAGAAAGACACCCGCGAAGCAATAGGCGAGATTTTCCAGCGTCAGCGCCGTGGCGAACCCAAGGATGATATTCTCAAGCATCGCGACTATGGCCCGAACTGGAACAGCGGCATCGTCATCCCCAGAAACCGCGAAAACAGGAGATACGCGCCAGCAGAGGTCACGATTGCCAGGATCACGGCCGGCAGCAGGCCGAACCGGCGCTCGGACAGTGTTGCAACACCGATGACGACAAAAAAGGCGGGGATCATGCCGAACAGGTGCATGGTCACGGCGAACCCGACGACGGCGGCGAGGATAGCGAAAAAGGGTCGCCAGTCGATGGACATCGCCTCGGGTTTCATCGCGGCGGACACCATCTCGCTGATCGCCAGAAGGGTCAGAATGGCGGACAGTACCACCGGGAAATACCCCGGCCCCATCCGGCGCGCGCTGCCGAATTCATAGCCCAATGCGATGGCAAACGCGCCTGCACCGATCACCGCAAGGATCGCTGCGACCACAAGGCGGAGAGAGACGATATTCATGCAGATCCCTCCTCAAGACCGGACACAGGGGGCAACCTCGGCCGCCCCCTGTGACAAGGATTACTCCGCGATGCCCAACTGGTCGATCACGCCCGCCCATAGTGTGCGGTTGTCCTCGAGAAACCGGGTTGCCTCTGCGGGCGCGGTCAACGTCGGCGACAGACCTGCCTGCGCGAAAGACTCCAGAACGGTGGCATCCTGCATCGCGGCGTTCAGCGCCTCGGACAGCGTCGCCTGCACATCGTCGGGTGTGCCTTGTGGCGCGACCAACAGATTCCACAGCGTTGCCGAATACCCGTCGAACCCGCCTTCGCTGACGGTCGGAACTTCGGGCATCAGGGGCGAACGATCAGGCGACGACACGGCATAAGCCACGATGCCGCCGGCGCGAACCTGTTCGGCGGCACCCGGCGTGGTCAGCATGGCGATATCGACATGGCCACCCAGCACGTCATTCATCAGCGGCGTGTTGCCCTGATAAGGGATATGCAGCATCGGCACGTCCGCGATGCTGAGCAGGTATTCCATGGCCAGATGTCCCGGCGTGCCGACACCCGACGTCCCGTAGGCCAGCGCATCGGGGTTTGCACCCGCGTATGCGATCAGTTCGGGCAGGGTCTGGGGCTCCAGCCCGTTGCGACCCGCGATCACGAGGCCAAGGGTGCCCATGACGCCAACCACATCAAGTTCATTGTCGAAATCATAACCGGTTTCACGACCCATCGCGGCGACCAGGATGGATGCACCCACCCCGCTGACACCCAATGTGTAACCATCGGGATCAGAGCTGGCGACATGGCCGATACCGACCGTTCCACCCGCACCGGGGCGATTTTCGACGACCACGGGCTGACCCAATGTGCCGGTCATATGTTCGGCCAGGATCCGCGCCACCACGTCTGTCGATCCCCCCGGAGGAAAGCCGACGACAAGCGTGACAGGTCGTTCCGGATAACTCTGCGCAGCCGCCGCTCCGGCCGCCAGGATGGCAAGCCCGCCCATGGCGCCGGCTGCAAATACGCGGCCGACGGTCTTCCAAACCAATGTGGACATTCGATCAATCCTCCCTTTGATGTATTTCCTGCCGCCGGCGACTCCCGCACAGGTCAGCTTAAAAGCTAGTTATTTAGCGTTTTCACATTTTGAGCCTCCGGGCAAGAAGATTGTCCATGGGCTCATTTGCAGGCCGCGCCCAGATGTGCAGGGGCCGCCGCCTAGGCGTCGCGGGCCTCGCGCATCTCGGCCAACAGGGCGCTGCGCCGATCACGGGCGTGTCGCGCAGTCTGATCGTAGATGCTGTTGCCATGGGCATCGATGCCGACGGTCAAAGGGCCCAACCGTTCAACCTCGATCCTGGCGATGCGGTAATGGGAAATCATCTCGGGCCAGCCGATGCCCGTGACCTTGCGGATCGCCGCCGTCAGGATCTCGGCACCGCCCCCCAGAAACGACAGGTAAACGCACCCCGCATTTGCCATGGCCTGCGCCGAAGGCGCGCCGAGACCGCCCTTGCCGCCGGTCGCACGCAACCCCAGCCCCGGTATCAAACGTGGCATATGCCCGTTGAACCGCGTGCTGGTGGTCGGATTCATATACAAGATTTCCAATGACCCGTCCTCGGCTTCCTGGTTGAGGCTGCCAAGGTGAAAAAGCGCGCCGCCGTGCATGTCGAAGGGCAGCGGCTCGACCCCATCCAGACATCCAAGCAGGCGATCATGGGTCGGCAGACCGGCCGTCGCAAAGATCTCGCCGGACAGGTAGACGAAATCCCCGATCCTCAGCGCGCGCACGGCATCCTCGGTCAGCGGAAGGGTCAGATCGTGTTCGGTAACACTCATTCGCCCCACTCCATCCGGCCGTCGCCCCAGATGCGGACCCGCGTGCGGCGGTTGATCCAGCAATTGAAACACACAGCGACCGGCGTGAACCCGTGGCCGCTGGAAAAATCGATATGCACACCCAGAACGGTCGTATCCCCGCCGGTTCCCATGGGGCCGAAACCCAGCCCATTCACCGCGCGCGTCAGCCGGTCTTCCATCGCGGCCAGCGTTGGATCGGGATTGATTTCGCCGATCGGGCGCAGGGTCTGTTTCTTGGCCAATCCCGCACAATGATCGAAGGTTCCACCGATGCCGACGCCCATCACGACCGGCGGGCAATGCTGGGCCCCCGCCTTGATGGCGACGTCCAGGACATAGGTTTCGATCTCTTCCAGACTGGGGAAGGTAAACAGCTCCAAAGCCGCCCAACGACCCGACCCCAACGCCTTGGGGGAACAAGTCATCTCGACGTAATCCACACCACTTTCGAAATCGTAGGTGACGATCGGCATGTCCTTGCCGTGATAACCCCGTTCAAGTGTCAGGGGGTTCGTCACATGCTTCAAAAGCGGCGGCTCGATCGTTTCGACGAGCTCTTCGTAGCCTGCGCGGATCGCGGCCTTGAAATCGCAGGCCAGC
>Ga0102938_10004230_pt1 | contig 10589 bp, 9 predicted proteins | sample SalPonR2_B_D2_MG_FD_84516 | JGI IMG/M metagenome (GOLD analysis project Ga0102938, IMG submission 84516) | Salt pond soil microbial communities from South San Francisco under conditions of wetland restoration - Salt Pond MetaG R2_B_D2_MG | ecosystem: Environmental > Aquatic > Marine > Intertidal...
GAATTCCTGGCCTCGGTTGAATTCAGGAACCACGGCTATCACTAAAGCGGCTCATTTAGGATCGTGCGAAAAAAAAGTGTCGGGTACCTTTTGCGAGGAACTCGCCCTTCGGGTGCTTCGCACAAAAGGTACCCGACACTTATTTATCGCTCATTGCTTACCGGATCCGTTTAGACTGCCTGCTTAAATCACTATCGGGCGATCCGCGGCAGCGGCATCACCAGCGATTACTAAGAAGCCGCGTCTGCCGGTTTGCGTTTGGGTTTGTAGATTTCCGTCGCGGTCCCGTGGAACACTTCGCCGGCATTCATCATCGTTTCGCTGAGCGTTGGATGTGCGTGAACGGTTTCGGTGATATCGGTTACCTCACAACCCATCTCAATCGCCAGAGCCGCTTCGGCGATCAGCTCGCCTGCACCGGCACCGACAATGCCGCAGCCGAGCACTCGCTGCGTGGCAGGCTCGACCAGCCACTTGGTCAACCCCTCGGTGCGACCGAGGGCCTGCGCGCGTCCGCTGGCAGCCCAAGGATAGATTGCCACTTCGACTTCGATGCCATCGCGTTTGGCTTCCAGTTCCGTCAAGCCAGCCCAAGCAATTTCGGGGTCGGTAAAGACCACCGCAGGGATGGCGACTTTGTCAAACGCAGCCGGTTTGCCGGCGACGACTTCCGCGGCCACACGACCTTCGTGGGTTGCTTTATGCGCGAGCATCGGATCGCCCGCGATATCGCCGATGGCCAGAATGTGCGGATCGGCCGTCCGCTGCTGGGAATCGCACTCAACAAAACCACGCGGGGTCACGACGACCTTGGTATTTTCCAGGCCGATACCTTGCGTCACCGGACGCCGACCGATGGAAACGAGCACGCGGTCAAAACGCTCGTGCCCAAACTTACCGGGGCCTTCGAAGGTCACTTCGACACGGCCGTCATCGGCGATCGACATCGAGCCGACTTTGGTGTTCAGCCAGACGCGGCCGTCGACCAATTTATCGATCCGCTTGGCGAGCGGTTTGACCAAGTCGCGGTCGGCACCGGGCAACAAGCCCTCGCTCAACTCCACGATCGTCACCTGACTGCCAAGGCTGGCATAGACGCTGCCCATTTCCAGCCCGATGTAGCCACCACCGACGACCAGCATCGTCTTAGGAATATCGGCCAACTGCAAGGCTCCGGTACTGTCCATCACCTTGTCGCTACCAATGTCAAACGCCGCCGGCATCGCCGGCACGCTGCCGGTTGCCAAGATGCAGTGGTCAAAGGTCAGCTTGCCACCTTCGGGAATCGAAGCATCGTCCCCTTCGAGCTTTAGCGTGGTGGAATCGATGAACGAACCACGGGCGCGAATCACGGTCACGTTGCGACGTTTGGCCAAGCCAGCCAAGCCACCGGTGAGGTTCTCGATCACCTTATCTTTACGGGCACGGATAGCGTCGACGTCGATCTGCGGTCGTTCTTGATAGGTCACTCCCCAATCGTGACGCAGTTCGTCCACTTCGCTGATTACCCGAGCGACGTGCAGGAGCGCTTTGCTAGGAATGCATCCGCGCAGTAAGCAGGTGCCGCCGAGCCTCGACTCGGACTCCACGATCGTGACCTCGAGCCCTTCATCAGCAGCCAAAAAAGCCGCCGCGTAGCCGCCCGGACCACCTCCCAAAACAACCAGTGGCGTGTGCATCATCAGGAGAGGGGGTTGGAGAAAGAACGGGGTATCAAAACAGAGCAGGAAGCTTACCGAAATAGGTAAGCTTCCTGAAGGTGACGCGTTGTCGCAGCCTGCCCGCGGCGGCGATCGAGAGCCTCCGCGAACAAGTCCAAAAAATTACCGCGACAAGAATTCGACGACGGCGTTCGCGTCGACCGGCAGGCTGATATCGCTTGGTCCTGGCAAACCTTGTACCGTCGCCTTGAGGTTTTCGCTGTCAAATGCGATCCAGTCGAGTGCATCGGGCGCGGCGTTGGCGATCACGCCACGGTACACGTCGCGCAACTTTTCACGATTGCGAACTTCGATAATATCGCCGGGACGAAGCAAATAATTGGGCTTCGAGACTTTCACGCCGTTGACGCGGAAGTGACCATGCACGATTCCCTGACGAGCTTGCGGGCGGGTTTTGGTGAAACCACAGCGACGCACAACATTGTCGAGCCGGCATTCGCACATCAGCAGCAGCAATTCACCGGTATTGCCCGTTTTGCGGCCGACAGCGTCAAAGTAACGCCTTAATTGTCGTTCACCCAAGCCGTAGTAATGCTTGATCTTTTGTTTCTCAGCCAGTGCCATCCCGTAGTTACTTGGGCGGCGTCCACGGACGTGCATCCCGGGCGGATTGGGGCGACGGTCAAGAGCCTTCGAAGCGCCCGCTGTTTCATAAATCAGGGCGCCTAAACGACGGTTAATGCGGGCTTTAGGACCGGTGTAACGTGACATACTGGCAAAACTCCTACGAAAATCCCCGCAATCCAAGGTTGTGATTGCAGCGGATCGGTGTGAACGAAAAAGACCTCTGTGGCTGACATAGCCGTGGAACGATCCCGACGCCGGCGAATATTTTCCCCGGTGGGTCGTGCCTGATTTCTTGAAGAGGGCAAAGTGTGGCTACAAAAGGGGAAATTAGCAAGAGGACCGGATCACTTCTTGTGGTTAGGGTCGTGCGACAAAAAAGAGTCGGGTACCGTTTGCGAGGAACTCGCCCTTCGGGGGCTTCGCACAAAAGGTACCCGATACTTATTTATCGCTCATTGCTTAGGCGTCCGCTGGCAGGCCTTCGAACTGCTTTACTGGCCAGGCTTGACCGGGCTCACGATGGCTTGGTCGTCACCAAGGCCCCCGCGCCGAGAGGCTGCACGACCATCGCCGCGGACGCCGACTGCGGGGGGTGCGAGGCAAGCGATTCGGCATCGCGTTGGTTTTCGCAGAGGGCAAAGACGGTCGGTCCCCAGGAGCTTTGGCCGGTGCCTTGATAGCCCAGTCCCCCTAGGTCGTCGACCAATTGCGTGATGGCCGGCCCGTTAAACGGCCCGCCTTGGGTGGCTGCGAAGAGACTACCACTCAGTCGGTTGTAGCGGCCTGTCGCTGCGGCAAAGGCTGCGAAATTGGCTGCCCTCGCCGCCGGCCCGAGCTGCTCCGCGAGGAGTTTCTCCAGCTCCCGCCGCTGCGCGGCCGCGGCACCGACGAGCTGCGCAAAACGCTGGCTTTCGTCGTTTCCCGAAATCAAAGCGGGGCGTTGCCGAGGCTGCAGCAGGACGACTCGCCACGTCTTCGGCAGCTTCACAGCCTGCGGTTGCTCGCTGTCGATCACTAACCCGCCGGTGAAAAAGCCGTGGCTGCCCACTCCCGAGCGGGCGCCGCGGCCGGCGATGTCTTGAATGATTTGAGCCCGCGAGTAGGTGTGTCCAAACCGCTGGCTCAGTCCGGCGGCGATCGCCATTGCGAGTTGTGTGCCGGTGCCGAGACCGGAGTGGGCGGCGGGGCGCCGCAGGATGCGAATCGAAACCGCGGGCATTCGCGGGAGTTCGCCAAGATCGGCGAATCGCCGTGCAACTTCTTGGACCCGTCGCCTCAAGTCAGCCGGGTCGTCCGGCAAGTCATCTCGCACCACGCTGACTTCAAAGTCCGGTGCGTCCTGGATCTCAATTTCGGTGGCCGGCTGGTCGATCATCAGGCCCACCCCACCGAACGGCGCGACGGTATCGAGCAACCCAAAGTGCAGCCTCGCACCGGTGCGGACCGTCACCGGAGGTCGTTCAGTCGCGGAGTTTTTCAGGGGCTGTGGCAATGTACTTCTCGAGCAACGCAAACGCTTCTTGTTCCCGGTCCCCGCCGGTCCGTTCGACGAGCGTCGCTAACTGGCGGAGCTGTGACTGGAGGACTTCGTCGGCGATCAAATGCACGCGGGTGGCCAAAATCGCGGCTTCGACGACGGCGTACTGCGCGCGATTCAGACCGAAGAAATCGCGGTTTCGACCTTGGGCTAAGATAGTGCATTCCGCCGTCGGCCGCTGCGGGTGGTCTTGCCAAGCGGTGATCTGCAGGGCGTACCAGCGGCAAGCACTGCGTAAGGTAAAGCAATCAGCGTGCCCAGCAAGCGGTTGCACCAGGCCCGCGGGATCGACCGTCCCGATCGCGGCTCGTGCGAGCAGCAGGCAGTCGTCGGTGACGTGCACCACCGCACGATGCGTCGCGCGCAAGTTCGCATACGTCCGTGAGCCCACAAACGGACGGAGCTGAAACGAAGTCAGATCTCGGTCGACGACGGGGCCGAGCGGCGCGATGTTAACGTGTCCCGCGCTGTCGGCGGTAGTGACCAGCGATTCCAAGATCATGGGGTGGCTTTCTCGGTGCCCATGGCAAGCGTGCAAAATGTCCGCAACATTTCCAGCCCGTACTGAGTGAGCACCGATTCGGGATGAAACTGAACGCCGTGCACCGCAAGTTCGCGATGCCGGACCCCCATGATCTGTCCGTCGTTGCTAGTGGCGGTAACCTGGAGGCAATCAGGGAGCGATTCGGAACGCAAGCACAGCGAGTGGTAGCGGCCGACCTGGAAAGGCGAGGGCAAGCCCGCGAAGACCGATTCGCCGTGATGCGTCAACTGACTTGCTTGGCCGTGCAGACTGGGGCAAGTGACCACTTCGGCGCCGAAGCTCTGGCCGATCGTTTGATGGCCCAAGCAAACGCCCAGGATCGGCACGCTTGGGGAAAGCTGCCGAACGACTTCTAAAGAGCATCCGGCATCTTCGGGACGCCGAGGTCCAGGAGACAGCACGATCGCCCGCGGACGCGCTCGCTCGACTTCGGTGACGGTAATTTGATCACTGCGCACGACTCGCGTTTCATGCCCCAACAACCGGACATATCTTGCCAGGTTATGGGCGAATGAATCGTAGTTATCCAGCAGCAGGATCAAGGTCGCCGCCGCTCCCGGTTAGCGTTGGTCGAGAGGGACAAACTCGCGCTCGGTCGGACCGGTGTAGATCTGTCGAGGACGATAGATGCGTTTGCCTGGCGACTGGTGCATCTCGTACCAATGCGCGATCCAGCCCGGTAGTCGCCCGATGGCGAACAGCACGGTAAACATCTGCACCGGGATGCCCAACGCGCGGTAGATGACTCCCGAGTAGAAGTCGACGTTGGGATACAATTTTCGCTCGACGAAGTATTCGTCCCGCAAAGCCGCCTCTTCGAGTTTCTGCGCGACTTCAAACAGCGGATCGTTGAGGCTCAGCTTGCTCAACAAGCGATCACAAGTCGCCTTGATGATCTTGGCCCGCGGATCGAAGTTCTTGTAGACGCGGTGGCCAAAACCCATCAGGCGGAAGTTGCTGCTTTTGTCTTTGGCCATATCGACATACTTTTGCACGTTGCCGCCATCGGCCACGATCTGCTCGAGCATGTTCACGCACGCTTCGTTCGCTCCGCCGTGCAACGGTCCCCACAGGGCACAGATGCCGGCCGAAATCGAAGCGAACAGATTGGCATCGCTGCTGCCTACCATCCGCACCGTCGACGTGCTGCAATTCTGTTCGTGATCGGCGTGCACAATCAACAGCAGCCGCAGTGCGTCGACGAAATCGGGATCGATCTCGTACGGTTCGGTAGGAGTCGAAAACATCATCTGCAAAAAGTTTTCGCAGTAATCGAGTCGATTCTGCGGATACATGAACGGCTGGCCGTTCGATTTTTTGTAGCTGTAAGCGGCGATCGTCGGCAGTTTGGCAAGCAGCCGATGCGTCGAGATTTCAACCTGACGTGGATCGGCCGGATCGAGCGAATCCTGGTAGAAGGTCGACAACGCGCCGACGACGCTGCTGAGGATCGCCATCGGATGTGCGTCGCGAGGAAAGCCGTTATAGAACGACCGCATCTCTTCATGGATCAGCGTGTGTTCGCGAATGTTCTCGCGAAACGAGGAAGCTTGTTCGGCTGTCGGCAAATTGCCGTAAATCAGCAGAAAGCAAACTTCGACAAAATCGCAATGCTTAGCCAGCGATTCGATCGGATAACCGCGGTACCGCAACACGCCTTTCTCGCCATCGAGGAACGTGATCGCACTGGTCGTGCTGCCGGTGTTGACGAAGCCTTCGTCCAGCGTGATCACGCCGGTCTCTTTCCGCAGTTGGCTGATGTCGATCGCTTGTTCGCCTTCGGTGCCCTCCAGGACGGGCAAGTCCAACTCCTTCCCCTCAATGGATACCCGCAACGGGGCCTTTTTAGAAGGTTCGTGACTGACAGCCGTAGTCATCCTGCTCTCCGAAGGACCATGAAAACGATTCAAAGTAATGCATCCGATCCAGCCATCACGAGGCCGCACCGCTGCTCAGCAGTGTAGCGGGCTAGCAACGTATCCACAATCGACGCAGTTGCTGAAGTCGTCCAATCGCTGGCGGGGCAACCAAGCTTCACCGGTCGGCGGCGAAAGACTTCCGTGGCGGCGAAAGGTTGAGCGTGCGGGTCAGGGGCGCGAGCCGTTAGCCTGGATCGAACGAGGTTGTGCGTTAAAGTAAACACGGAGCGTCAATCGCTTCCGCTTTTCCGTTCGCAATTCATTATATGTGCCGTTTACCCGGAGCGACCTGACTGTGTCGACGAATCCTCGATCGGAGCCGCCAAATAAGCTCGCTGCTGATGGCAATCCCTATCAAACGGACGAACTACCCGCGACGTTCGATCCGGCGGACCGAGCGGCTGCGTCGGAGCCTGCCGAGAGATCGCGCCGGCGACGATTGGGGCCGTGGATTGCCGCGGCGAGCCTGCTGTTGATTTTCGTGGCTCAAGCGGGCAAGCCGTGGCTCGATAATCAGTACATGAATCTGCTCAGCTACCTGCTGGGCTTGATCGCCTTCCTGGCCGTGGCCGTCTGGGCGCTGCGCAGCGAAGCTCCGCTGTGGGCGCGGTGGTTGCCGGTCGGTGGTGGGTTAGCGGCTGTCGCGATTTTTTTAGGATTCAATCAGTTTGTGGGGGTGACCGGTGAAATGGTACCGATCTTCGAATCCCGCTTTGCCAGGCGTCCTGAAGCGGCTGCGGCGGGGGTCGGGACGGCCGATTTGTCGCCCCTCAGCGCCAGCGATTTCCCCGGTTTTCTCGGCGTCAACCGAGACGGCGTGGTGCAGCGCCGCGAGTTTTCTCTCGATTGGGCGGGTGCCAAAGAATTGTGGCGGCAACCGGTCGGTGCGGCTTGGTCTGGGTTTGCAATCGTTGGGCAGTACGCCGTCACGCTGGAGCAACGTGGCGAGGGCGAAAAGGGTCAGCAATGGGTGACGTGCTACCGAATTCGCGATGGCAAGTTAGTTTGGTCGCATGCATCTCCCGGAGCCCATTACCACGTGCTCGGTGGCACCGGACCGCGTTCGACACCGACGATTGATCAGGGCCGAGTCTACGCCCAAACCGCGTTGGGAAACGTTGTCTGTTTGGATGGCCGTGACGGTAGCGTCGTCTGGGAATTGGACCTGTTCCAGCTTGCCGGATTAACGCAGACGGAAGCCGAGTTGGCCGTGACGTGGGGACGTGCCGGTTCGCCTTTGATTGTGTCGGCCGCGGGCGGCCGGTGGGTGGTGGTGCCGTACGGGGGCCCGCGCGATCCCAGCCAAGCCAACAGTCCGCTTGGCAGTTTGATCGCCTTGGACGCGCTCACCGGAGCCGTCCGCTGGATCGGCGGCAACCAACAGATCAGCTATGCGTCGCCAATCGAAGCGACTCTCGATGGACAGCGGCAAATTGTCTCGGTGAACGAATCGACCGTGTCAGGCCACGCGATCGACGACGGCAGCGTGCTGTGGGAAGCCGATTGGCCGGGCTCGAGTAACGGTGGCGCGAATTGCTCCAATCCGGTAGTTTACGGCGATGATGGGATTTTGCTTGGCAAAGGATACGGAGGCGGCAGCCAACGGCTGCGTATCAACCATGCGGCGCCTTTTGAAAATCGCGTCGAAGTCGTGTGGGCCGACGGTCGGGTGCTGAAGACCAAGTTCACCAATGCCGTGCTCGACGGGGACTACGCTTATGCGCTCTCCGATGGGACTCTGGAGTGCGTTGATTTGCAGATTGCCGAAAAATTGTGGCGCCAACCGCGCGGCTCGCGCTATGGTCAAGGCCAATTGTTGCGGGTCGAAGATGTCTTGCTGGTTCAAACCGAACCGGGCGACGTGGCGCTGGTCGCTTGCCAGAGCGAAGGTTTTAAGGAATTAAGTCGTTTAGATGCTCTCTCCAGCAATACTTGGAACTATCCCGCCGTCGCCGGACGATACCTGTTGGTGCGTAGCAGTCGCGAAGCAATCGCTTACGAGTTACCGCCGAGGGAAGAGCCTTAATGGATATGTTGGTCATTGCTCCGCATCCCGATGATGCGGAACTGGGCATGGGAGGCACGATCGCAAAGATGATCGCCGCCGGTTGGGACGTCGGTATTCTCGATCTGACCGATGGGGAACCGACGCCGTACGGAAGTGTTCAACGGCGGGCCGAGGAAACGGCCGCGGCATCGGAGATCCTTGGGGTGACGTGGCGTCGCAACGCCGGACTGCCCAACCGTTCCCTGCAACACACGCTGGAAGCACGAGCGATCGTGGCAGGCCATATTCGACAAGCCCGCCCGCGGTGGTTGTTCGCGCCTTACTGGGTCGATGCGCATCCCGATCATGTGGTGGCGACCGAATTGATCGAAGCGGCCCGGTTCTGGGCCAAGCTCTCCAATACCGATTTGCCGGGAGAACCGTTTCATCCCGAACGGCTGTACTACTACTACTGCATTCATCTGCGGTTAGCGGTCCAGCCCAGCTTTATTGTTGATATCAGTGACCATTGGGAGCAGAAACGGGCAGCGATTGCCTGTTTCGAGAGCCAGTTCGTCACCGGGCGGCCAACGGAATCGCCGACTTTGCTAGACCGTTTTCGCGACGATGCGGCGAATTGGGGAAGATTGATCAATCGTCGCTATGGCGAACCCTTCGCCACCCGCGAACCGCTGGCTGTGAGCTCACTTCGCGATTTTTTATAAGCCACTGGTTATCGCGACCGAGGTCTTAAGCACAACCTAGAGTTGACCGCTTCTAGTGCCGGGACGCCCCGTTGCCAAACACGTTTGGCAACGCTGGATTGCCGAGGAACTGTGTTTTCTCGGCAGGCGGTGGCCGGAGCGTTGTTTTCCGATGTCGGCACACCCGCTAGAATCGGCAAATTCGTCCGAATTCCTTTCTGTTTTAAAAGCTCCGATGCCAGAGGGCCGCGATGTCGTTATCACGGGAATAGGTGCTGTTACACCAATAGGTGTCGGCACCGAATCGTTCTGGCGCGCCCTCTGTGAAGGTCAGGGAGGCGTGCGGAAGCTGCCTTTTACCTCGGGATGTATCGGTCCGGAAAACATCGGAGCCCTGATCGAAGACTTCGATCCCAAAGCATTCGTGCGGCCCCGCAAAGCGCTCAAGGTGATGTGTCGCGAACTGCAGACCGCTTTCGCCGCTTCGCAATTGGCATTTGCCGACAGTGGATTCGAGGCTTATCTCGGGCAACATCCCGATTTTGATCGCAGTCGGATCGGAACGGTATTCGGGTCCGAAATGTTTTATGGCTCGCCGTTGGAGTTGGCCGATACGATTCGCCGCGTCGCGGATGACGATGGCATGGCCGAGGTCGCTGATTTTGGCGGTGCGGCGATGCGAGACATCTTTCCACTGTGGATGCTGAAGTACCTTCCGAATATGGCGGCGTGCCATGTGGGAATCGCCGTCCAAGCTTTCGGGCCGAATAACACGATCGTCCTGGGCGATGCTTCGGGCCCCGCGGCGCTGATTGAATCGGCATCGTGCATCACCCGGGGGATCGCCGATGTGATGCTGTCCGGAGCAACCGGCAACCGGGTCAACGAATCGGGAATGATCTATCGCGGTGTCGTTCCATTGGCGACCCCCCGTGAAAACCTCGCCGATTCGTCTCGTCCGTTCGCTCCCGATAGAGACGGAGCGGTCGGCGGCGAAGCGGCGGCAACGATCGTCATCGAATCTGCCGAGTTGGCTCGGCAACGTGGCCAACGACCGCTGGCAACCTTAGCCGGTTCCGCGGTGCGGTTCGTGCCGGGGACCGAACGCGGGAGTTGTCGCGCGATTGAGTTGGCGCTGCAAGCCGCACTCGACCAAAGTGGTGCCGCTTTCGATGACGTGGGGTTGGTGGTCTCGCACGCGATGGGCGATCCACAACAGGACGCTGCCGAACTGGCGGCTTTGCAAAACCTGCTGCCACAGACCCCCGTTTGTGCGCCGATGGCGGCGACGGGCCACTGTGGTGCGGCGACCGGGACACTGCACTTAGTCGTCGCCGTGTTGGCCTTGCAAAACGGCGTGGTTCCACCCACACGCAGTGCGCCTTTCTTGGCGGACGATTTTCCGCTGCCGATCTTCTCGACACCACAACCGCTGAAAAAGGCTTGCGTCGTGGTGATCAATCATTCCGCTCAAGGGCATGCCACGGCCGTGGTGCTGAAGCCGTAACGACGGTTACAAAACCGTCGAGCATCCACGCGGCCAAGTGGTCACGCGGCCAAGTGGTCACGCGGCCGAGCATTCACGCGGCCGAGCATTCACGCGGCCGAGC
>Ga0102938_10004236_pt1 | contig 10580 bp, 8 predicted proteins | sample SalPonR2_B_D2_MG_FD_84516 | JGI IMG/M metagenome (GOLD analysis project Ga0102938, IMG submission 84516) | Salt pond soil microbial communities from South San Francisco under conditions of wetland restoration - Salt Pond MetaG R2_B_D2_MG | ecosystem: Environmental > Aquatic > Marine > Intertidal...
CGAGACCGAAAGAGTCATCCAGGTCGAGATTGGCGTCATCTACCGCGCCATCGGTAAGCGAACCGAGCAGACCGACCAGTTCGTTGTCCACCTCCTCGTCGAAAAACAGCGTGTAGTTGGCACCGAAGCCCACATACGGCTGCCAGCCCGACTGCCCGCCACGCGGATACCACTGGATCATCACCGTCGGCGGCAGGTGTTTCAATGAGCCCGCGTCCAGCGTGGTGCCGGCAATCGCGCCCCGACCCACCGCTTCGACATCGTGCGAGAACGGGGTTGAAGCGAGCAGTTCGATGCCCCAGTTTGTATCCACCATGTAGGTGCCCGTGAGGCCGAGTTGGGTATCGTCGCCCACTTCGGCCCGGGCAACCAGGCCGGTCGGTAAATTGATATTGTCACTGTCCGAATTGGGGTCAACCGTGGCGGCACCCGCACGCACGATCCAGTCGCCCTTTTCATAGGCCAGGCCCGGTAAAGAGGCGGCCGTCAAAGCAGCAGCCACTGCCATCGTCAACGTTTTTTTCATAACACTGCTCCGTAGTTTATTGCGACGCACCCGTGCCACGCCAATCCGCGAAGCATAGTATGTCAGCCACTTACAAACCATATTGATGTCGATCAAATAGCTCGATAAAACCGTACTTGAGGACAGTAAAACAAGAGGTTTCGGCCCGCGTCCCTGCACCGCCGTGCGCGCTGAATGCCTTAAATCGAATCCGCGTCCGCGAGCGGCGCAACGCTGCGCAGAATGAGCCGCACCAGGCCCGACTGCCGGGCCACACCGGTCTTGGCGAACACGGCGCGCAGGTGCGCGCGCGCCGTGTTGCGGCTGATCGCCAGTTTCTCCGACGCTTCATCCAGGCTCAAACCGTTTGCCAGCAAAAGCGCGAGGCTGGCTTCCGTGGGCGTCAGGTCAAACAAGCGACTAACCACACGCTGGGGAGGCTCCGCCACCTGTTGGGGATCGCTGATGAAAAGCGCAATACGCGGAATACCGCGGCCCTGAGCCGCGGCTGTACGGGGCACCTCCCGTGCAACGAGCCCGAGCTCACTGCGACCAACGCTGCGCGGAATCTGCATGGCGGCCACAGGCCTGGGGCCAGCCTCATCGCGCGGCTGGCGAATTGTAGCCAGCAACGCATTGAACTCGCTATTGGCCTTCCGGTCAGTAAGCTGCGGCCGGTTATCCACCAGCACAATGCCATCGCCGTGAGACGCCAACGCGGCAGCGGCATCATTGATCGACAGCAGTTGGCCGGACTCATCGAGGATCATCGTGGCCACGCGCAACTGCTCCACCGCGCCGGCATATACGGCCCTTTCCCGCTCAATTCGACTGAACCGCGTGTGCAGGCGAATAGAGCGTTGCAGATGCGGTACGAGTGCGCGCAGCAGTTCCTTTTCGGCCTCACCGAAGGCTTCCGCGCCGGCGTAGCGCCCGGCGCGAAAACGCACATCAAGTTCACTGCCGTCGCGGATATCCAGGCCCAGGAAGTCATACCAGCCCTGTGGCTGCATAATCACCCGGTAAAAATCGCTGGACAGCAGCGTCGAACTGGAAAGGTACTCATGCAGGCTGTACACCTCACCGGAGGGCAGGTTTACAAACGGGTCGAGGACAAACTCTCCCGCGCTATAGCTTTGCATGGCGGAAAGTGACCCCCCATCCGCGAGCATCACCACCTGGTCTTCCAGGCTGGGGGGGCGCAGTAACAGGGTGACCAGGTGCGCACCCAGTTCACTGCGCATGCGTGCCAGAAAAGCCTGCCAGGGCGGCTCCTCAAGCGGCCCGTTATAGAGCTCGCCAAGCAGCAGGCTGAAATGGGGATCAATGTGCATTCACGGAGTATAGCGTCAAAGCCAACGCAGCCAAGACGCTCCAAAGCCACGGCACCGATGAGGACGGCAAACGTGACGGGGCGTCGCCGCTACGCCAGAAAAGGTAAGGCCACCAGGCGCAGCGCAAGCAGCGTCAACAGCCAGCGAAACAGCCGGGCAAAATTCAGTTGACCCAGGCGCTGCCGCAAACGGGTGCCTACCCAGGAGCCGCATATCACGGCTGCGATCATTCCGCCCAACAGCGGCCACCAGGCGGCAAAGCCGAAACCCATCGCGGTATACGCGCCCAAACGCAGTGCATGGTTAATACTCATGTAGACCGCCGTGTTGACGACCAGCCAGTCACGCCCGGTGTTGCGTTGCAGCAACACCGCGGCGCCCACCGGGCCCGTCGCCCCGGCGAGCATGCCCAGACCGGTCTGATAAAAACCGAGTGTGAGCAACGCAAACTGTCCACCGCGCGGGATCTGCGGCAACGGTATCCAGGTTATGACCAGTATCAGCGCACCAATGATGGCAGGCAGCCAGCGCAGATCCAGACTCTGGTAGATCTCCCCGCCCACCCAGGCCCCCGCCAGAGCGCCCAGCGTGAAGGCAGGCAATATACCCCAGTCAATGCTCGACCAGCCAAACGCCGCTCGTGAGGCATTGCTGGCGAGCTGCGTGGCGGCGTGCAGCGGCAGGATCGCGGCAACCGGCACGAAGCCGGGCATCAGCGCAATGAGCAGGATGCCCCCGCCCATACCCATGACTGCCGCCAGACCAGAGCTCAGAAACGCGATGGGTAGCAACCAGAATTCATTCACCGTGGATCAAACCTCACGTTTACCCGCGTCGATGGCAAGTCTACACTAAGGCCATACCGCTCCCCCGGGAACATATCCTATGCAACATCCTGTCGCGTCAGAGCCCGCCACACCCGTGGCGGGATGGTACGGGGTCGATCCGACCAGCATGGACCTGAAACCCGACCCGCATGCGGCGTACGGGCGCCTGCGCGAAATCCAGCCGGTCAATCTTACCCCGCGGGGCGACTGGCGTCTTTCGCGCTACGATGATGTACAGAAACTTCTCAAGCACAGCAAAAGCGGCGTACGCAACACCGCGGGCCTGATACCGGAGGAAACCCCCGAGGACAGCGCCGCAAGCAAGTTTATACTGCGACTGGATCCTCCCGACCATGACCGGATCCGCAATCTGGTGAACAAGGCCTTCACGCCGCGCGCACTGCAGGCCATACGCCCCTCCATAGAGCCACTGCTGGCGGCGGAACTCGACCGGGTAGCGGACCAGGAGAGCATGGATATCGTTGCCGACCTGGCACTCACGGTGCCTGCCGCGTCGATGTGCGCCATGCTGGGCGTACCCTTCGCAGACCGGCACCGCCTCACCCGGCTGGTCAGCCTCGCTACCTACCGGCTGGCAAAAATTGCCCTTCCCGAAATGCAGCAGGACGCCGAAGCCGCGATTGTAGAGCTGGCTGCTTACATGCTCGAGCTGATCGAGGTGCGCCGGCGCGCACCCAGCGATGACATTCTGGGTTTGCTGGTGCGCGCGGAAGAAGCCGGTGACAGCTTGAGCAACGATGAATTGTTACAGCAGTGTATCGGCCTGCTGATTGCCGGTCTGGAAACCACTATCGGCCTCATCGCCAACGGCATGCGGTGTTTCGCGCGCTATCCACAAGCGTTCGAGCTGCTCGCGGCGCGCCCCGAGCTCGCGGGCTCCGCGGTAGATGAGTGCTTGCGTTTTGAGCCCTCGGTACCCGTCACGCGCCGCATACTCTGGGAAGACACCGATTTCGGCGGCTTCACCGTGCCGGCCAATTCCATTGTCTACGCGATGCTGATCGCGGCCAACCGCGATCCCGAAATATTCAGCCGGCCCGACGAGTTCGACATTACCCGGCGCGAGGCCAGGCATTGTTCCTTCGGCGGCGGCATTCATTTCTGCCTGGGCTCACACCTCGCGCGTATGAATGCGGAGATCGCCTTCTGCGCCATGACAGAGCGCTTCAGCGCAGTCCACATCAACCCGGCAGAAGTAACCTGGGCGCCCTCTCTGTTCAGGATTCCGGAGAGCATTCCGGCCACCCTGGCGCGGCGCTGACAGCCGCTAGCGGGCGACGGTGTCACGCATCGCTCGACCGCCATGCAGACCCTGTTCAGCCTCGAAGCTCCAGCTCTCGGCGCGTGCATGATGCCACTCGTGGCGAACACCCTCGGGCAGCGTATCGTCTGACAGAAGCTGCCCCGGTTCCAGAAAATCGTAAATCTCTGCCAGGTTGCGAATTCGTAAATCGTCCACGCGCCTGAACACGTGGCCAGGTTGAAGTTCATCGGGGTGTTCCAGCCCCAGTGCAGCCAGCAATTCGAGAAAGCCGTGCAGGGTACCCGCCTGAAAACGCTGCACGCGCTCACTCTTGTCTCCCACGTGCAGTCCGTACACCAGGGCCGGATTTTGCGTGGTAATGCCAGTCGGACAGGTGTTGTTATTGCAGCGAAGCGACTGGATACAACCCAACGACAGCATCATGCCGCGCGCGGAAGCGCACAGGTCTGCCCCCAGTGCTATCGCCCTGAGCATGTGAAAACCGGTAAGAATCTTGCCACTGGCGATAAGTTTGATGTCATCGCGCAAGTTAGTACCTCGCAACACACTGTGCACAAAAATCCAGGCATCGCGCGCCGGCATACCGATGGAATTGGCAAACTCCAGGGGCGCCGCGCCGGTGCCCCCCTCGCCGCCATCCACGCTAATGAAATCCGGCCGGATACCGGTGGCCAGCATCGCCTTGCAGACCGCGGCAAAATCCCCCCGGCGACCGATACACAGCTTGAAACCAACCGGCTTGCCACCGGACAGCGCCCTGAGCCGGGCGACAAATTCAAGCAGTTCGAGCGGCGTGGAAAAGGCGGAGTGCGACGGCGGCGAGAGCACTGTTTCGCCCTCGGGCACCCCGCGGATGCGCGCAATTTCGGCGTTCACCTTGCCCGCGGGCAGCACGCCCCCGTGCCCGGGTTTAGCACCCTGGGACAACTTGATCTCTATCATGCGCACGCTGTCGTGGGCAGCCCGCTCGGCAAACAGTGTTGGATCAAAATTGCCCCTACTGTCACGACAGCCGAAGTAGCCGGTACCGATCTGCCAGATCAGGTCGCCACCGTGTTCCAGATGATAGGGCGAGATTCCACCCTCGCCGGTATTGTGGGCAAAACCACCGAGTCTGGCCCCACGATTGAGCGCACGCACGGCGTTGCTGGACAGGGCGCCGAAGCTCATGGCAGAAATGTTCAACAGCGACGACGAGTAGGGCCGTGTGCAATCGGCTCCCCCGATCGTGATGCGCGGTGCCTCCTCGGACGGCTTGCGCGCCGCAATTGAATGACCGGCCCACTCGTAGCCGACGGCATAGACATTTCGCTGGGTGCCGAATGGCTGGGTTTCCAATTCACCCTTGGCGCGCTGGTACGCTACACTGCGGAACTCGCGTTCTATCGGGAACGCGTCGATATTGTTCTCAATAAAATACTGTTGTATCTCCGGGCGCACCATCTCCATGAAATACCGCGCGTGCGCGAGCAACGGGAAATTGCGCAGCAGCGTGTGGCGGCGCTGCAGGGCATCGTACATGCCACGCCCCAGCAGGGGCACAATTAACACCAGCGACCACAGCACCGGCGGCCACCAGGCTGCCCAGGCCAGCACCAGCACCAGCACAGCGGCGGAGAACAGGAAAAACCATCGGCGGAACATGTCAGTTACCTCACAGGGCTGGAGTTTTTGCCGGGCTACGAGCGGGAATGCATCAGGAAGGCCACCGGAAGCCGTTCCTACCCCATCGGATAGGCGATCTCGCGCGATACGGCATCAATCCGCCCGAGGGTCTCGGCGTCCAGTACCACATCCGCCGCAGCCAGCAAGTCCGGCACCTGTTCCGGCGACGTTGCACCCACAATCGTGGAGGCGACAAAATCGTGTTGCTTGCTCCAGGCCACCGCCATGGTGACCAGCGACATGTTGATGTCCGCAGCGATTTCACCAAAGCGTTCGGTCGCTGCCAATGACTTTTCGTTGACGAAACGCCGCATCATCACCTGCTGGCGCTTCGGCGCATCGCGATAGTAAGTGAAGCGCGCGCCATCCGGGAAAGCACCGCCATTGTACTTGCCGCTCAGCACGCCACCTGCCAGCGGCGAGTAAGGTATGAGACTGACACTCTCGCGACGACAGGCCTCCGCCAGTTCATCCTCGAAACGGCGATTATTCAGGCTGAAGTTGTTCTGGATGGTGTCGAAGCGCGCCAGCCCGTGCGTGTCGCTGGCCCACAGGTTTTTCATCAGGCCCCAGGTGTTCTCATTGCTGCAGCCGATAATGCGCACTTTGCCGGCGCGCACCAGATCATCCAGCGCCGCGAGGGTTTCCTCCTGGGGGTAGGCCCAGTCCGGCCAGTGAGTCTGGTACAGATCAATATAATCGGTATCGAGGCGCGCCAGGCTGGCTTCCACTGCGCGCACAATATGGTGACGATCGAGACCGGTTTTGGCGGCACGCAAGGGCGCCTGAATCCAGACATGGCTCGGCCCCGCCACCTTGGAGGCGATGATCAGGGCGTCGCGGTCCTTGGTTTTCATCCAGCGCCCGAGAATTTCCTCGGTAGCGCCCACATATTTCGCGTCCGGCGGCACCGGGTACATCTCTGCCGTATCGTAAAAATCGACACCGGCTTCAAACGCCATATCGAGAATGCGGCATGCGGCCTTCTCATCCGCCTGATTGCCAAAGGTCATGGTGCCCATGCAGATGTCGGACACCACGATAGAGCTTTTGCCGAGACGCTTGCGTTGCATACCTTCCCCCTGTTGCTGCGGTGACGCAATTGCTCGCGTTACTATATCCGGCGGGCGGGCAAATGAGTAGTCAGGCAGTGATCGCCGCAGGTTACAGCGCACGGCCGGTTCATTAGACTGGCACACATGCCTGTGTTGCGCGTCCTGACAATTATTGCTTCCGTGGTTCTCCTGGGGACCGCGCTGTTGTTGTGGTACGCACAACGTAATCTGGCATCGCTCAGCGAGGCGCAAATCGAACGCTGGCTGGCAGACCAGGGCGTCGAAGAAGTGACCCTGGGCGACATCGGCCTGTCGCGCGATCATCTGACACTTGCATCGCTGCACCTTAGCGGCAAGCGCGACGGCCTGCTCTTCGCAGTCGACCTGCAGAAATTGCGAGCCGACTACAGTATCGCCTCGCTGCGCCGTGCAGAGCTGATCAGCGTCCAGGTCGACCAGGTCGCAGCCGAACTGGAGCGACGTTCCCCGGCGACTACCGGCTCCGGCACTCCTCGCCTGCGCCTCTCAAACTGGTTGTCAGAGCCGGTCAATACACTGCTCCCACTGGAGACGCTCGCGCTCGAGAACATCCAGCTCAGCTACCGCTCGGGGTCCGTGCCGCCCGTGGAGGCCCAGGGGCGGTTGCAGGTGGGCAAGGAGACCGCGCTCTCCCTTGCCGGGGTGTTTGCAGCCGGCGAGTGGCGGCTTACGCTCGACATTGCCGATGGCGGCGTGGCAACCGGTTTCACGCTGGGAAACGTCGCATCCAGCGAGCAGTTTCTGCAGCTGTCCGGTGCACTGGGCCCTGCCCTCACCCAGCGCTGGCTGGCCGAGATCAATCTCGGCGCGCAGCACGCAGCATTGCTGCGATGGGTAGGGCAAGCCGCGAGCGAGCTGGGCAACGGACAGCTCGCCTCCGCGATTGCGCCGCTGTCGGTCGCCGGCCAAAGCAGGCTGGAAGCGGCACTCACGCTGCCTGACCTGCTACCCCTGGATACGCTGCTGGCAGGCCGTGTTCCGCAAGACCTTGAACTGGAGAGCCAGCTCCAGAGCGAGTTTCCGGATATTGCCATCCGCGACACGCTGCATTCCGGGCAGGGAAGCCTGCAACTGCAGCTACAGCACGCCCTGTCGCGGTGGAACAGCAACACCTCCGGCACGCTGCGAGGCAACGTGCCGCGAGAGCGGCTGCCTGTATCTGCTGCGATGCTGGCAAAACTGGGCTGGCAGGAAGATGTACCTTTTTCACTGCAGCTTGGCCAGGGTCTCGAGCTCAGCACGGCACTCACGGATCGCGACACGTGGCTGTGGGAGGCGGCGCTCCGGGAGGCCGAGATAACACTGGGCACAGGCAACACCCGGGTGCGATTGGCAGCACTCACGGCCGAGGCCCGCCCGGATGCAGGCCTGGGCGGCCCGCTAGCCTTGAGTGCGAAGACCACCCTGCAGGGGCTGCTGAATAGCCGCAAACTGCCGCCCCTGCCGCTGACGCTGGAACATTCGGGCTCGCTTCAGGCAAGCCGCTACCGGCTCAATGTACGCGACGAGGCCGCCAGTATCTCCCTGCAGCTCGCGGGCACCGCGAATCTGCGCGAGGGTAGCGGAGAGCACAACCTGGCGCTCAACATTCCCGATCTGGGCGCCGCCAGCGACAGTGCGAACCCGCTTTTGCAAAGGTTCGAGCTCATGCAGAGCCCCCCGGATTTGACCGCCGGAAGCTTGCAAATCGACAGCCAGCTCAGCACCGCTGGCTTCGATATGAGCGGTTGGCGCCAGCGGGCGACGCTGCTCGTGGAGGGCGTGTCCGGCACGCTGGCCGATATCGCCTTTACGGACCTGGCCCTCGACGCCGCATGGCAGGGTATTGAATACTGGCAAACCACCCGCCCGCTGCAGCTTTCCATCGCGCAACTGGAGCCGGGTTTCAGTATTACCGGGCTGGAGGCGAGCATCCAGCTCCCCGAGAGTACTCCAATTGCCAGCCCGAGCATGACGCTGCAGTCATTCAGCGCGAAACTGTTCGGCGGGCGTGTGCTGCTGAAAAACAGTACTACATGGGATTTCGGCGCTACGCGCAACAGCATGAAGTTGCATGCCGAAAACTGGTCGCTCGCGGAGCTGGTGGCCCTGCAGACCAACCGCAACATACAGGCGCAGGGCCGCCTCAACGGCGAGCTGCCGGTGGTTCTGCACGATTCACGCATCATCATTCAATCGGGCTTTCTGCGCTCGGCACCGCCCGGCGGGACAATCCGTTACCAGCCCGAGACATCGACCGCGTCCATGGCCGCTGGCAGCAGCGAGCTGAACATGGCACTGGATTTACTGCGCGACTTTCGTTTTGATCAACTCAGCAGCAGCGTGGACCTCGACGAGAGCGGGGAGCTGACGCTCGGCCTTGCCCTTTCGGGGCACAACCCGGCACAGCAGCGGGGGCGTACGATCAATTTCAACATCAATGTGCAGCAGAATATCGACCCGCTGTTACAGAGCCTGCGCATGGGTGATAATCTGCTACAGGATATAGAGGGTGGATTGCGCTGAACCTTCTCGACTGTCCGCAATCGAAGTACACGCCAGGCGGCTATGGCAGCTTGCCAGGGCGCGGATGCAATCCGCCGCCACTACTGTGAGGACCAACCATGCGAACGCTACTATTTATCGGCCTGCTGGGGCTTGTCAGCGCCTGCACGCCCACGGTGGAGGTAAAACCACCGGACGAGCCGATCACCATCAACCTGAACGTCAAGATCGAGCACGAAATACGCGTCAAGGTCGATAAAGAACTGGATGAATTATTCGACGAAGACAGCGAACTTTTCTAGGAGTAGATGACCATGTCCATTCGCAACCTGTTCACCCCCCTGCTGCTGGCCACCCTGCTCACAGCCACCTCCGCCCTGGCGCTGGACCTCGATGAAGCCAAAAGCCGCGGCCTCGTGGGGGAAACCTCCGGCGGCTACCTCGCGCCCGTGGTGTCCTCGGCCGAGGTTGAGGCACTGGTGAGCTCCATCAATAGCCAGCGCAAGGCGCACTACCTGAAAATTGCGAGCAAAAACGACATCAGCCTGGCGGCGGTAGAAGTGCGCGCCGGCAAGAAAGCGATTGAAAAAACCCCTGCCGGCCAATACATCAGCACCGGCGAAGGCTGGCAGAAGAAGTAGCCGACTCGCGCGACTACCGGGGCGGGCGTATCAGGCTGCCCCGCGCTCCTTTGCCATATCCAGCGCCAGGTCCTCAATCATGTCTTCCTGCCCGCCCACCGTGCGGCGTCGCCCCAACTCAACCAGGATGTCCCGGCTGGAAAGGCCGTATTTCTGTGCGCTGCGCTTGGCAAACAACAGGAAGGAAGAGTAGACGCCGGCCCAGCCGAGGGTCAGGGAATCACGGTCGACGCGCACCAGATGATCCATCATGGGCACGATCAGGTCCTCTGCAATATCCATCGCCTTGAACAGATCGACACCGGTCTCCACGCCCATACGGTCGCACACCGCGAGGAACACCTCCAACGGCGTATTGCCCGCGCCCGCGCCCAGGCCGGCCAACGACCCGTCGATCCGGTTGGCGCCAGCCTCGACCGCCGCCAGGGAGTTGGCTATGCCCATGGCCAGGTTGTGGTGTCCGTGGAACCCGAGTTCGGTGTCGGGCTTCAGTTCAGCGCGCGCCAGTGCAATGCGTGAGCTGACATCATCCGGCAGCATGTAACCGGCGGAATCCGTGATGTACACACAGTTCGCGCCGTAGTCCTCCATCAGCTTGAGCTGCGCTACCAGTTCCTCGGGGCCGATCATATGGGCCATCATGAGAAAGCCTACCGTATCCAACCCCTTGATGTCGGCGGCCATACTCAGATGCTGCTCGGAAACATCCGCCTCGGTGCAGTGGGTGGCAACACGAATAGTTCCG
>Ga0102938_10004238_pt1 | contig 10575 bp, 7 predicted proteins | sample SalPonR2_B_D2_MG_FD_84516 | JGI IMG/M metagenome (GOLD analysis project Ga0102938, IMG submission 84516) | Salt pond soil microbial communities from South San Francisco under conditions of wetland restoration - Salt Pond MetaG R2_B_D2_MG | ecosystem: Environmental > Aquatic > Marine > Intertidal...
GCCCCGGCTCATCAGCCGGCCGATCACCGGGCCCAGTGGCCCGTGCAGCAGTTTCTGGGAGAGGCGCGCGTGGTGTGTCTCGGGGAACAGCCCGCCGTTCAGCAGGCACAGCGACAGCCACCGGCGGTCTTCGCGGGGCTTGGCGTTCTCCCGTGCCAGCATCTCCTGGGCCACGGAGTCGCCGTAGTCGTGGGCCATCACGTGGAAACGTTCCAGCCCGAGTTCGGCGATCAATGCTTCCAGCAGGTCCGCCTGTCCGTGGATGGTGTAGTCGTGGCGTTTCGGCTTGTCGGAGAAACCGAAGCCGAGCATGTCCGGCACCACGAGCCGGTAGTCCGGCTCGAGGCCGGGGAAGAGACGGTGGAAGTCCCAGCCCGCCGTCGGGAAACCGTGGATGAAGAAGATGGTGCCCGGACGCTCCCCGGCCGGGTCGGTATCCATCAGGAACAGTTCGTGGCCGCCGGCCTTCACCCGGCGGCCGCGGTGCCGCCATTCGTCCAGATCCATGTTCTCTCCCCGACGCATCATTATTATCGGCGCAGATGCTACAGCATCCGGCCGCGTTATACTGACGGGCTGCACCGATCTGCACGGGCGCGCCACCGCGCCAGGAGAACCCCCTTACATGTCGCCACGCATGCCTGCACGCTTCGCTCTCACGTTCGCCGTCGCGCTCGCCGCACTGGTCGCCCTGGCCCCCGCCCTCGAAGCACGGGAGCCCGCCGGCGAGCCCATCATCCGCTACGACGCCATCCATCACCCGGTGATCGATGCCGAGGGCATGGTGGCCAGCCAGAACGCCATCGCCACGGAGGTGGGCGCGCGCATACTCGCCGACGGCGGCAATGCCGTGGACGCGGCCGTGGCAGTAGGCTTCACTCTGGCGGTGACGCTGCCGCGCGCCGGCAATCTCGGCGGCGGCGGCTTCATGCTGATCCATCTCGCCGAGGAGGAGCGCACCGTCGCCATCGACTACCGGGAGATGGCACCGGCCGCGGCCGGACGGGACATGTACCTGGATGCCGAGGGCAACGTGGACAAGGAGGCGTCGCGCTTCAGCCATCGCGCGTCCGGCGTGCCGGGCACGGTGGCGGGGATGCACCACGCCCTGACCCGTTACGGCACGATGTCCTGGCCGGAGGTGATCGCGCCCGCCATCGAACTGGCGCGGGACGGCTTCCTGGTCAGCCACGATATGGCCTGGAGTCTGCAGCGCTGGAGCGAGCGGCTGCTGCGCCATCCCGCGACGGCGGCCACCTACTTCAAGCCCGACGGCAGCGCGTGGCAGCGCGGCGAGCGCTTCCGCCAGCCGGACCTGGCGGCAACGCTGGCGCTGATCGCCCGGGAGGGCCCGGCCGCGTTCTACGAAGGCGGGATCGCGGAGCGGATCGCCGCAGAGATGCAGGCGAATGGCGGGCTGATCAGCCTCGACGACCTGGCCGGGTACCGCGTGGTGGAGCGCGAGCCGGTGGTGGGCGAATACCGGGGCCACCGTGTCGCCCTGATGCCGCCGCCCAGTTCCGGCGGCGTGCACATCGTGCAGATGCTGAACGTGCTCGAGCGTTTTCCGGTTGCTGACCTGGGTTACGGCAGCGCCGACGGCCTGCACCTGCTGGCCGAGGCCATGCGCCGGGCCTACGCCGACCGCGCGAAGCACCTCGGCGATCCGGATTACTACGACGTACCGGTCGACTGGCTCACCGGGGCGGCCTATGCGAAGGAGCTGGCCGCCGGCATCCAGATGCAGAAGGCGACGCCCTCCACGGAGATCCGCCCGGGCACGGCGCCGCCCGCGGAGAGCCGGGACACCACCCACTACTCCGTGATGGACGCCGACGGCAACGCGGTGTCCAACACCTACACCCTGAACTTCTCCTACGGCTCCGGCATCACCATTCCCGGCACAGGCATCCTGATGAACAACGAGATGGACGACTTCTCGGCGAAACCCGGCGTGCCCAACGCCTTCGGTCTGCTCGGCGGCGAGGCGAACGCCATCGAGCCGGGCAAGCGGCCGCTGTCGTCCATGACGCCGACGCTGGTCTTCAGGGACGGCGAGCCGCTGCTCGCCACCGGCACGCCCGGCGGCAGCCGCATCATCACCACCGTGCTGCAGCAGCTGGTGAACGTGATCGACCACGGCATGGGCATTGCCGACGCCACCCACGCGCCACGGGTTCATCATCAGTGGATGCCCGACGTGCTGGGCATCGAGCCGGGCTTCAGCCCGGACACACTGGCGCTGCTGCGCGCCCGCGGCCACGAGCTGGCGGATGCGCGCTGGTCCATGGGCAGCCTGCAGTCGGTGATGTACCGGGACGGCTATTTCTACGGCGTCTCGGATCCGCGCCGGCCCGACGCGGCCAGCATGGGCCCGGCCCTGGTCCGCTGCCTCGCGGCCGGCCAGGCCTGCGTGCACTGACATGAGCAAGGTCAATCGCCTGCGCAATATCGCCATCATCGCCCACGTCGATCATGGCAAGACCACCCTGGTGGACCGGCTGCTGCAGCAGTCCGGCACGCTGGACGCGCGCGCCGATCTCGGCGAGCGCATCATGGACTCGAACGACCTCGAGCGGGAGCGGGGCATCACCATCCTGTCGAAGAACACCGCCATCCGCTGGGGCGAGTGGCGGGTCAACATCGTCGACACGCCGGGACACGCCGATTTCGGCGGCGAGGTGGAGCGGGTGCTCAGCATGGTGGACAGCGTGCTGCTGCTGGTCGACGCCGTGGACGGGCCCATGCCCCAGACCCGCTTCGTCACCCAGAAGGCCTTCGCCCGGGGCTTCACGCCCATCGTCGTCATCAACAAGATCGACCGGGACGGCGCGCGGCCGGGCTGGGTGCTGGACCAGACCTTCGACCTGTTCGACCGTCTCGGCGCCACCGACGCGCAGCTGGACTTCCCGGTGGTGTATGCCTCGGCGCTGGGGGGCTACGCCGGCCTGGAGCCCGACGTCAGCGACGGCGACATGACGCCGCTGCTGCAGACCATCGTGGAGCGCGTGCCCGCGCCGGACGTCGACCCCGACGGTCCGCTGCAGCTGCAGGTCTCCAGCCTGGACTACGACCCCTACGTGGGTGTGATCGGCATCGGCCGCATCACCCGGGGCACGGTGCGGGCCGCGAGCTCGGTCACGATCGTGGGGGCCCACGGCTCGCACCGGCCCGGCCGGGTGCTGGAGCTCTACGGCTTCCACGGCCTCGAGCGGCAGAAGATCGAGTCCGCCTCGGCGGGAGATATCGTCGCCTTCTCGGGCATCGAGACCCTGCATATCTCCGACACGCTGTGCGACCGGGAGCATCCCGAAGCGCTGCCCGCGCTGTCGGTAGACGAGCCGACCATCAGCATGACCTTCCAGGTGAACAAGTCGCCGTTCGCGGGGAAGGAGGGCAAGTTCCTCACCAGCCGCCAGATCGGCGAGCGGCTGGACCAGGAACTCAAGCACAACGTGGCCCTGCGGGTGGACCGCACCGACGACCCGGACAAGTTCCAGGTCTCCGGCCGGGGTGAACTGCATCTCTCGGTGCTGATCGAGAACATGCGCCGGGAGGGCTACGAGCTGGCGGTCTCCCGGCCCGAGGTCATCCGCATCGAGAAGGACGGCAAGTGGCTGGAGCCCTGGGAGCTGCTCACCGTCGACTTCGCCGAGGACTATCAGGGTGCGGTGATGAGCCGGCTGGCGGAGCGCAAGGGCGAGTTGCTGGGCATGCAGCCGGACGGCAAGGGCCGCATGCGCCTCGACTACCGCATCCCCTCCCGGGGCCTGATCGGCTTCCGCACCGAGTACCTGACCGCCACGGCCGGCACCGGCCTCATCCACCACGTCTTCGACGAGTACGGCCCGGCGGTGGAGGGCGGCATCGGCCAGCGCATCAATGGCGTGCTGATCTCCAATGTGCAGGGCAAGGCGCTAGCCTATGCGCTGTTCAACCTGCAGGAACGCGGCAGGCTGTTCATCGGCCACGGCGCCGAGGTGTACGAGGGCATGATCATCGGCATCCACAGCCGGGGCAACGACCTGGTGGTGAATCCCACCAAGGCCAAGCAGCTCACCAATATCCGCGCGGCAGGCTCCGACGAGAACATCCTGCTGACCACCCCCATCCGCTTCTCCCTGGAGCAGGCGCTGGAGTTCATCGACGACGACGAGCTGGTGGAGGTCACGCCGGCGAGCATCCGGCTGAGGAAAAAGCTGCTGACGGAGAGCGACCGGAAGCGGGATTCCCGCCAGAAGCCCGCCGTCTGAGTCCTGACGGAGCCGGCGTCTCGGCGCCTCCCTGCCCGGATACGGGTATCCCCGGATTTCGATGTCGGGCCAAAGCCTTAGACTCGTTCTAAACGCGCCTTGCGCGTGGCCGACAGCGTCTCAGGAGGAGCGAGGACCCCATGGAAGCAGAAATGCTGGCGCGCATCCAGTTCGCCTTCACCGTCTCTTTCCACATACTTTTTCCGGCTTTTACCATCGGCCTCGCCAGCTGGCTGGTCATGCTGGAAGCGCTGTGGCTGAAGACGGGCAAGCCCGCCTACATGAGTCTGTACAAGTTCTGGCTGAAGATCTTCGCCGTCTCCTTCGGCATGGGCGTGGTTTCGGGCATCGTCATGAGCTTCCAGTTCGGCTCCAACTGGAGCGGTTTCTCCGAGGCTACGGGCAACGTTCTGGGCCCGGTGATCGGCTACGAGGTACTGACTGCATTCTTCCTCGAGGCCACCTTCCTGGGGATCATGCTGTTCGGCGCCAATCGGGTGGGCAAGGGCCTGCATTTCTTCGCCACCTGCATGGTGGCCCTCGGCACGCTGATCTCGGCCTTCTGGATCCTGTCGGCCAACAGCTGGATGAATACCCCGGCCGGCTTCCGGGTGGAGGACGGCATCTTCTACCCCGTGGACTGGTTCCAGATCATCTTCAACCCGTCCTTCCCGTATCGTCTGGTGCACATGACGCTGGCGGCCTATCTCACCACCTGCTTCGTGATCGGTGCGGTCTCGGCGCGCTACCTGCTGGAGGGACGGTTCCAGCAGCGGGCCCGGCACATGTTCTTCATGTCGGTGATCTTCGGCGCGATCGTGGTCCCGGCACAGGTACTCATCGGTGATTTCCACGGTCTCAACACCAAGGAGTACCAGCCGCAGAAGGTGGCCGCGATGGAGGCCCACTGGGAATCCGAGCCCCGGGCGCCGCTCATCCTGTTCGCGATACCGGACGAGGAGAACGAGACCAACCACTTTCAGCTGGGCATCCCCGGCCTGGGCAGCCTGATCCTGGAACACGACATCAATGCGCCGGTCACCGGCCTGAAGGAATTCCCCGCCGAGGAGCGGCCGCCGGTGGCGCCGGTGTTCTGGGCCTTCCGCATCATGGTCGGCCTGGGCGTGCTGATGCTGTTCGCGGCGGGCGCAGGGGTGGTGCAGCTCATCCGCGGCAGACTCTACGAGACCCGCTGGCTGCTGAAGCTCTACAGCTGGATGTGGCCGACCGGGTTCATCGCCGTCCTGGCCGGCTGGTTCACCACGGAGATCGGACGTCAGCCCTGGGTGGTGTGGGAGCTGCAGACCACTGCCGACGCGCTGTCCCCTGTGCCCGGAGCCAGCGTTGCCACCTCGCTGCTCCTGTTCTTTCTGGTCTACGGCGTGGTCTTCGGCGCGGGCATCTACTACCTGCTGCAGCTGATCCGCAGCGGGCCGGGCGAGGTCGAGGGGGAGCCCGAGAAGGGCACGGCCCGCCGACCGCTGTCGGCGGCCGGGAAACCGGCAGAGGAGGGTACCTGATGGAAGGCGGCTGGCTGCCACTGATCTGGATCGTCCTGATCGCCGTGGCCATCTTCATGTATGTGCTGCTGGACGGCTTCGTCCTCGGCACGGGCATTCTGTTCCCCTTCGCCCCGGACGACGAGGCCCGCGACACCATGATGACCTCGGTGGCGCCCATCTGGGACGGTAACGAGACCTGGCTGGTGCTGGGCGGCGGCGGGCTGTTCGCCGTGTTCCCGCTGGCCTATTCCATCGTGCTGCCGGCGCTCTATCTGCCGTTCATGTTCATGTTGCTGGCGCTGGTGTTCCGCGGCGTGGCCTTCGAGTTCCGCTTCAAGTCGGGCAAGAACCGCCATCTCTGGGACCTGGCGTTCACCGGGGGTTCGGTGGTGACCGCCTTCTTCCAGGGCATCATCCTCGGCACCTTCGTGAGCGGCTTCGCCATGGAGGGCACCCGCTATGTCGGCGGCACCTTCGACTGGCTGACGCCCTTCGGGCTGATCGTGGGCGTTGCCATGGTGGCGGGCTACGCCCTGCTCGGCAGCACCTGGCTCATCATGAAGGCACCGGGCGAGCTGGAGCAGTGGGCGCGGCGGGTGACCATCCCGCTGCTCGCCTCGGTGGCGGTGTTTCTGGCGGTGATAAGCATGTGGGTGCCGTTCCTGGAGAACCAGATCGCCGAGCGCTGGTTCACGCTGCCGAACCTGTTCTATCTCTCGCCGGTGCCGGTGCTGACGGCCGTGGCGGGTTACCTGCTGTTCCGCAAGACCACCGGCGACGGACACGCCTCGCCGTTCCTGCTGGCCATCGGCCTGTTCACGCTGGGCTATGCCGGACTCGCCATCAGCCTGTGGCCGAACATCATCCCCCACGAGATCTCGTTCTGGGAGGCGGCCGCGGCGCCCGAGAGTCAGCAGTTCCTGCTGATCGGCTCGCTGATCGCGCTGCCGGCGGTCTTCGCCTATACCGCCTACTCGTACTACGTGTTCCGCGGCAAGGTCACGGAGACTCACAGCTACTGAGGCGGCCGCAGGCCCGCTGACAGGCCTCGCCCCGATTCTGGCCCGATAGGCTAGAATGGCGCGGCCCGCTGCGGCGGGCCTGTCATCAGGGGGAGAGAATCAGTGGAGCAGTCCGCGACGGCCGAGCGCCAATCCATGAGCCCGGGGGCGAGGCACTACGCCCTGTTCGTGCTGGTATTCGTCTATACCTTCAACTTCATCGATCGGCAGATCCTCTCGATCCTGATCGAGCCGATCAAGAACGATCTGGGCGTCTCCGATCAGGCCATGGGGTTTCTGGCGGGGGCCGCGTTCGCGGCGTTCTACGCCACCATGGGCATACCGATCGCGCTCTGGGCCGATCGCGGCAACCGGCGCAACCTGATCGCCTGGGCGCTCGCCATCTGGAGCGGCATGACGGCCATCTCGGGGCTGGCCCAGAACTACTGGCACCTCGCCCTGGCCCGCGTCGGCGTGGGCATCGGCGAGGCCGGCTGCAGCCCGCCGGCGCACTCGCTCATCTCCGACTACTACCCGCCCCAGCAGCGCGCGACGGCGCTCGGCATCTACTCGCTGGGCATCCCGTTCGGCATCATGTTCGGCCTGCTGGCCGGCGGCTGGGTCAACGAGTTCTTCGGCTGGCGCATGGCCTTCTTCGTCGTGGGCGTCCCGGGTATCGTGCTGGCACTGGTGGTGCGCTTTACTCTGGTGGAACCGGATCGGGGCCTGTCGGAGAACCGTATCGCCGACGCGAGCCGTCCGGGTATCCTGCAGACTTTCAGCTTCCTGCGCCGGCGACGTTCGTTCATCCATCTCGCGTTCGGCGCCGCGCTCGCGGCCTTCAGCGGCTACGGCGTGGCAACCTGGTTCCCTGCGTTCCTGGCGCGCACGCACGGCATGACCACGGGCGAGATCGGCACCTGGCTCGGGCTCATTCTCGGCATCCCTGGCGGCATCGGTATCTTCCTCGGCGGCTATCTCGCCGACCGGCTGGGCTCGACCAACCCGAGCTGGAGCCTCTGGACGGCGGGTCTTGCCGCCATCGTGGCCCTGCCGTTCGCGGTGGCCGTGTATTTCTTCGAGACTCCCGGCTGGGCGCTGCTGGTCTTCTGCGTGCCCGTCGTCCTCGGCAATTTCTACCAGGCGACCACCTTCGCGCAGACCCAGAGCCTCGTCGGTCTGCGCATGCGCGGCGTCGCCGCCGCGATCCTGCTGTTCATCATCAACATCATCGGTCTCGGCGCCGGTCCCTGGGCGCTCGGCGCAGTCAGCGACCTGCTGGTGCCGCTGTACGGCGACGACTCGCTGCGCTGGGCGCTGGCGATCTTCGCACTGCTGAACCTGTGGGTGGCCGTGCACTACTACCTGGCGGGCCGTTCCCTGCCGGCCGACCTGAAACGCGCCGGCGACCCGGTCTGACGATGGTGCCGTAGGAGGGCCTTCAGGCCCGATCCGCTATCCCCCGGCTTCGCCGACGCCGTCGTCGATGGCGACCGCCCTGCGGTAGGCTTCCCGGTCGGTCACCCGGGCCACGTAGGCGGCGAAGCTGTCGCGTTCCGGGACCGTGCCGAACTGGAGCCCGAAGGCGATCTGCGAGCCCACGTAGACGTCCGCGGCGGAGAAGGCGTCGCCGGTCACGTACGGCGAGTCGGCGATGGCGGTCTCGATGGCATCCAGCGCGAGGTCTTTCGTGCCGTAGCCCACCGTCATCCGCTTGTCCTCAGACACCTCGAAGCCGAGAGCGGCGTTGACGATGGCCGACTCCAGCGGTCCGGCGGCGAAGAAGAGCCAGCGGTAATAGGCGCCGCGCCCGGCGGGCGGCGGCGCGAGCCCGGCCTCGGGGAACGCGTCCGCCAGATAGGCGCAAATCGCGGCACACTCCGTGACTACCGTCTCGCCGTGCCGGATGGCCGGTACCTTGCCCATCGGGTTGATGGCCAGATACTCCGGCGACTTCATGGTGGTGCCGTACTCCAGTATCTCGGTGGCATACGGCGCGCCGACTTCTTCCAGCATCCAGCGCACGATACGACCGCGCGACTGGGGGTTCGTGTAGAAGACGAGTTCGCTCATCGGTTCATTCCTGTCTCTGTTTCCCGCAGATGTTAGGCGCTACCGTAGCGCAGCGCCCTTCAGTGTGGCGAGCCGGGTGTGGGACTGTCGGGCCTTAAGGTCCTTGCGGAGGGGTCGGGCCTGAAGGCCCTCCTACCCGGTCTTCTTGCGGCGGGCGCGGGCGATGCCGATCTCCGCGCGCTGGTGCTCGAACAGGGCGCGCAACGGGTGCAGGTCCAGGCGCAGCGGCTTGCCGTCGGCCATGGCCACGATCTGGCGGTAGTACCAGGCGATGGCGGAGAAGGCGTTCAGCGCCTTGAACAGGAAAATGTTGCTGTCCGGGCCGAAGCGGCCCTTGCCGATGCCGATCTTCTCCTCCCAGCGCACGGCTTGCTCGGCACTGCCGTCGATGAGCCGGCGGGGCAGATCCGGCTCGGTGCAGAGGGGTCGCGCGAGTCCGATGACGTCCACCTCGTCGTTCGCCAGCGCCTCCCGCATGGCCTGGCGCGTGCGGAAGCCGCCGGTAACGGCGAGCGGTGCCTCGATGCGCTCGCGCATGCGCGAGGCGTATTCCAGGAAGAAGGCCTCACGCCGTTTCGTGCTCTCGCGCCGCGTGTCGTTCATGGCGGCTGCATCCTCGGGACGGCCCTCGATGCCGAACATGGTCGGCTGCTCGTAATTGCCGCCGGAGATCTCGATGAGGTCGACGCCCAGCGCGTCGAGCCATGCGGCGACCTGCAGGCTGTCCTCGAAGCTGAAGCCGCCTTTCTGGAAGTCGGCGGAGTTGAGTTTGACGGAGACGGGGAAGGCCGGGCCCACCACGGAGCGAACGCCGCGCACGGCCTCGAGCAGGAATCGGGCCCGGTTCTCCAGCGGGCCGCCCCACTGGTCGTTCCGGCGGTTCAGTTTCGGCGAGAGGAATTCGCTGATCAGGTAGCCGTGAGCGCCGTGGATCTGCACGCCGGTGAAACCCGTGTCCCGGGCGATCGCAGCCGCCCGGGTGAAGCCGCCCAGCGCCATCTCGATATCGTGTTCCGTCATGGCGACGGGCCGGGCGAAGTTGCCCATGAGATTGAGCTGTACTTCGGAGGGCGCCATGGGCCGCGAGGAGACGATCCGCCCGCACTGGCGGCCCGGGTGGCTCAGCTGCATCCACAGCTGGTTGCCCGCCGAGGTGCCGGCTTCCGCCCAGGCGCGCAGCGCCGCGAGCGCTTCCCCGTCGTCCGGGTCGTCGATGACCACGTTGCCCGGCCGTTCCAGGAAACGCCGGTCGATCATCACGTTACCGGTGACCAGCGTGCCGGCACCGCCCTCGGCCCAGCGGCGGTAGAGCCGCACGTGTCTGTCGGTGGCCCGGTCGTGCTCGCCGGCCAGTCCCTCGGTCATGGCGGACTTGAGGATGCGGTTCGGCAGCGTCACCCCGCAGGGCAGTGTCAGCGGTTCGCCCAGACTGTCGCTCATCGGATGGCTCCTCTGCGGTTACGTCTGCGTTCAGGTCGGCGATCGGGTCGGCGATCAGTTCGGCGATCGGGTCGGCGATTGCGATGATCGCCCGGGTGCGCAGTGTAGCGCGTCCCGCGGCCCTCTTGCCTGCAGCGGACGGAGTCCGCATAGTGTCCGTTTTCCACTGACAGAAGAAGAGGCACACGCGGTGCTTGAACAACTGACCGAGAAACTGCGCAACGAGTTTGCGGACAAGACCCCGCTGGGATTCCCCATCAAGTTCGACCTCGGCGACGAGGGCGTCATCCACGTGGACGGCACGAC
>Ga0102938_10004239_pt1 | contig 10574 bp, 5 predicted proteins | sample SalPonR2_B_D2_MG_FD_84516 | JGI IMG/M metagenome (GOLD analysis project Ga0102938, IMG submission 84516) | Salt pond soil microbial communities from South San Francisco under conditions of wetland restoration - Salt Pond MetaG R2_B_D2_MG | ecosystem: Environmental > Aquatic > Marine > Intertidal...
CGGGCATTCGGAATGAGCTACAAGCGGTTCGACAAGGAGCTCATTCGCTACTGGGACGACAAGGAGTTCGCCAGCGGTCGAGTCGAAATCGCGTCGCGCCTGCCCGACATCGAGCCGGAAGTGCGCGCAATGCCGGCAGCCGAAGCCGCTGCGATCGACTACGAAGCCCTGGTAGTGACCGGCAACAGCGGCATGGTCAGCACGAACAATGCAGCGGAAGCTTTCAAGAAATGCCTCGATCAGGGCATCCGGCCCCGCGACATGCGGATCGGGTTGTTCAGCCTGGCGCTGCAGGAAGAGGACTGGCCCGCTGCACAGGCGCAGGTCGACGCGCTGCTGGCCGAGGATCCCGAAAGCCCCGAAGGCCTTACCGCAAGCGTGACTCTCCAGCGGGAACGGACCGAAGACGAACTGGACGCCGACGAGGCATTGGCACTGCGCGCGGTGGCCAAGCGCGCCATCCTGGCCAACCCGACTTACGTACCGGCGCTGATCCAGTTCGCGGACCTGACCTTCGAACACGACCTGGAAATCGACGGCAACGTGACCAGCGTGATCGATTCGATCCGCTTCCTGGCCCCGGATCTCGGCGAGGGCAAAGTGTTCGAGGCACGGCTGTTCGCCCGCCAGGGTGCGCTGGACGAAGCCCTTTCGATGCTCGACGAAATGATCAAGTGGTCGAACAGCACCGGCCAGGAACTGCGCTACAAGGAAATCAGGAAGGAGCTCGCGGAGTCGTCGTAACCACGGTGGGCAGGCCCGGATTTCCCGGGTGCGCTGCACTTGTCCGGGCCACCAAAACCGGAGCGCGTAGAGCGGCGAAAGGCAAAGTCGTCAGCAACGGTTTCAGCACGGTGGCCTAGACTCACGCGGAATTGCGCATGAGTTCCACGTAGGCGCGCGCGATTTCGCGCCAGTCATAGCGACCGACCCAGCGCGCGGCGGCGTCGGCCAGGCGGTGGCGCGCCTGCTCATCTTCGAGCAGGTCGATGACGGCCGCGGCCATTGCATCCGGGTCGTCGATGATGAGCAAGTGCTTCCCGTGCTCGACGTCGATGCCCTCCATGCCCTTGTGCGTGGTCACGACCGGCACGCGCGCGGCGAAATCGTCGAGGATCTTCATCCGTGTGCCGCCGCCCTGCCGCAGCGGGATGACCGCAACATCGCCGCCCTGCAAGTGACCGGCAAGATCGTCCACCGGGCCTGCGAACACCACGCCGGGCAGCTTCTTTTCGGGCGGCCGGGGACCGAATGCAACCAGGCTTGCCGGATGATCCGCGCGTCGAAGCCGGGGCAGCAGGCCGTGGGCCAGTTCCTCTACGGCTTCAAGGTTGGGCGGGTAGGAATAGATGCCGTGGTAGATGATCACCGCGTGCTCGGCAGGAATGCCGTATTTCGCCCTGAGGTCCACCGGCCGGGCTTTTTCGAAGCGCTCCAGGTCGACGCCATGCGGAATCACGTGCACCAGCGCTTCGCGCACGCCGGCCGACACCAGGTCGCGACGATCTCGTTTCGAGACGGTCACCACCCGGTCGCAGGCGTTGGCCAGGTCGACTTCCAGTCGCTTGAGCCGCTTTCGGGCCGATTCGCCCAGATCCGGCACCTGGTCGGCGATGCGCTGAAATTCGATATTGTGCTCCACCATCAGGCTGCGCGAGCCGAACAGCCTGGAAGCCCAGACGGCCGGCCGCGCGTAGGCCGGGAACTCGGCCTGGACGACCTCTACCGGGTGCCGCTTCATCAGCCACATCAGGCGAAACTGCATCCCGCGGTCGACCCAGGGCAGGTACAGGAATGCATTCGAGAAAGGCACGCCGCGGGCCATGACGCGGATCATGCTCACCGCCCGCGGCCATCCGGCCAGGCGCGGCCATAGCGGAAAACTTCGGTATTCGCGTTCGCCGTGCCGGTATATCCAGTACCCGTCGCGCCGGTCGGTCAGCAGAATCACTTCATCGAGGTGAAACGACAGGCCCCAGGCGGTGCGTTCGATCTTGACCGCGGCGCCGTGGTCGGTGGGGAAGATATCGGGCCGGCTGAGCACAACCCAGCAGGCGCGATCGGGCTGCGGCAGCGGCCGGTCGGCCATGCGCCGGGAAAGACTGTTCTGCCACGGCCGACGAATTCGGTCGTATGCCCACATCGACAGGTACTGCCGGAATGCGCTCAACATTCCGCCACGCGTCGCTCGCGATTCCGGTTCACGGAGTTCGCTCAGCGGCCGGCGGATCCCGTCGGTCCTGCGCTCGGCCAGCGTTGCCAGAGGTCCGGCCAGGCTGCCGTATACCTCCTCGGCGTCGAACCGCGAGACGGCCAGGCGGCGGGCATTCTCGGCGCGACGCGCAAGCTCGACCCGATCCGCGGCGATCCGGGCGAGCAGACCCGGCAGATCCTCCGGCCGACCGATCGTCCATCCGCATGCATGTCGTTCGACCAGGCCGGCCAGCGGCAGAAAGTCGTTGCATATCACCGGGACGCCGGCGCAAAGCGCGTCGATCATCCGGAACGACTGGCTGTAACGGCGCTCGGTATTGTCGTCACTCAGTTCCAGCGCGATGTCGCACGCGCCGAGACGTTCGAGATAATGCGCATACCCGGCCAGCCCGGCGCGTTCGCTGGCGTCTACGAGTCGCCACGGGCCATCACCGCGCAGCGTGTCCAGCCATGCCCGCGAATCCCGCCAGGGCCAGTCGCGTCCGCCGTGAAACAGCTTCAGCGCGCCTGGCGGGTCGCCGCCGCTGGAGCCGGCATCGATTGCGCGTTCGGCTGCGGTTTCCGGGTCTCCCCCGGCGACTGTGCCGGCAATGGGCACGATGCGCACCGGCACGCCGTAGCGGCAATCGTGGCCGGCAAGCAGCAGCCAGGGCACCAAAAGGTCGCGCTGGCGGCTGTTCCCGGTCCATACCTCGTCGCAGCGCGACAGCAGCTCGACCAGCCTGGCCGTTTCCTCGCCCAGGCGTTCGCGGTCCTCGAACTGGCGCTCGAGCAGGCGCGGCGCCACGTAGTCGAGCACCAGCGGCTGGTGCACCCGGGGCGGAAGCCATTCGGCGAGCTCCCAGTAGCCCAGGATCACGACCGAATTTTCGTGCCGGGCCAGCCATCTCGCCAGCACCTCCATGGATGCCATCGGCAGCCGGTCGAAACCGTCTTCGGCGTCTCCACCGGTCGGCGCAGAGCCCGCCGGCTCGGGCCAGGCAAGCGTCACCGGCGTGCCGCGGGCGGCCAGCGCCCTGGCCATTCGCGCATGACGCACGGCCAGTCCGGTCGCCGGCGCATCGGGTGCGGGCGGCGGCAGCTCGGAGATAATGAGTACGGGCTTGGCAGGCAAGAGACAGGATCTGGACGACGACAACCGCCTATGCTACTGGAATCGCCGGCATTCCAACGACCGGGAACGGGGCATTCCTGCGGCCGGGTCGATTCGGTTGCCCGTCGGCGTGCCGTTGTCTATAGTTGCAGCAGTTTCAGAAAAGCCGGGTCGCCGGGCCGACATGATCGAAAAAATCGAACAACGCACGTTCCTGATCGCACTGGCGCTGGTGACCGTCGCCTTCGCGTTTCTGCTGAAACCATTTTTCGCGCCGCTATTGTGGGCCTGCATCATCGCAGTGCTGTTCCACCCGCTCCAGGTCTGGCTGGAAAACAAGTGGGGCGACCGGCCCAACCTGACCGCGCTGACGACGCTGACCGCCTGCGTGGTGCTGGTGGTGATTCCGGTGTTGCTCCTGCTGGCTTCCTTCGTGCAGCAGGGCGTGGCGATCTACCAGCAGATCGAGGCCCAGCAGATCCAGCCGGGCAAGTACATCGACCAGGTCCGAAACGCTTTTCCCGCTGTGCAGGCGTTGTTCGACCGGCTCGATATCGACATGAGCGCGGTGCGCGAACGTGCCGCCAGCGCCGCGGTGACGGCCAGCCAGTTCCTGGCGCAGAATGCGCTGGCGGTCGGCCAGGGCACGTTCTCGTTCATGCTCAAGCTTGCCCTGATGCTGTACGTGGCCTATTTCCTGTTGCGCGACGGTCGGGCGCTGGTGGAAAAACTGGTCGCGGCGCTGCCGCTGGGCGACGAGCGCGAACGCCTGCTGTTCCAGAAGTTCGCCGAGGTGGCGCGCGCCACGGTCAAGGGCAACCTGGTCGTGGCCATGGTGCAGGGTGCCCTGGGCGGCCTGATCTTCTGGATCCTGGGCCTGCCTGCCCCGCTGCTGTGGGGCGTTGCGATGACGGTGCTTTCGCTGATTCCCGCGGTGGGCGCGGGGCTGATCTGGCTGCCGGCAGCCATTTATCTTTATGCCATCGGTGATTGGGTTCCGGCCACGGTACTGGTGCTGTACGGTCTCATCATCATCGGCCTGGCCGACAACATCCTGCGCCCCATTCTGGTGGGCCGCGATACCAAGCTGCCGGACTGGATGGTGCTGCTCTCGACGCTGGGCGGGCTGGCGCTTTTCGGCATCAACGGCTTCGTGGTCGGTCCGTTGATCGCGGTACTGTTCATTGCCTTCTGGCAGATCTTCGGACGCGAATTCCACGCCGAGGCCAGCGAATCGAAGGCGCCCGACGCCGACCAGGCCCGGGAAAACGCGTGATCGTTCGACGTTCAGGCGTGCCGCGGGCGACTCGGCACGGCCGGACCAGGCAGGTTCATTCCGACGGCATGACGCAGTTGCGGCCGGCATCCTTGGCCCGGTAAAGCGCCCGGTCGACCCTTCGCATCAGTTCGCTCGACGACTCGCCCTGTCGTCGCAGGCCGGTACCGATACTGATCGTGACCGGGGTGTCGTCTTCGCCGTTCAGCGAGGCCACCCGCCTGCGAAACGATTCCGCGCACTGCTCGAGTTCGGCCTTCGACGCGCCCGACATGAGGACAGCGAATTCTTCACCGCCCAGCCTGAAGATTTCGCCGAGGTTGCCGCAATGCCGCTGCAACAGGTCCGCGATTGCCCGAAGGACCTTGTCCCCGGTATCGTGGCCGAACCTGTCGTTGATGGTCTTGAAATGGTCCAGGTCCATCAGCATCAGACCAAAGACTTCAGGGCCCTTGGCCGCGATCGATTTCTGAAACATCCGCCGGTTGCACAACCCGGTCAGGGAATCGTGAAAACTGAGAAATTCGAGATCCTGCAGCATCGCCGCGCTATGCCTGATCAGCGAGATCAGGCCGAGGGTGACCAGGAACATGCCGGTCACTCGGGCGCTGTCTTCGCCATAAACCGATATCCACAGCGGCTGGCGCAGGAACTCGTCCATCAGGTCCGCCGTCTGGGATATCAACCAGATCGCGAGCCCGACCAGGAGCAACCAGTAGATACGCTCCGGCAGGCGCTGGGTCTGGACCGCGACAAGAACGCTTGCGAGCAGCAGCCAGATCGAAATCTCGGCGGCCCCGCCGAGGCTGAGCAAGCGCGGATTCTCCAGGTACGGCAACCAGTTCCAGTGCAGCCATACTTCGAAGACCAGCATCGCGGCGATCAGCGATACAGCGATGACACGGCGTTTGGTAAATCCTGCTGGACCCCTGGTCTCAGGCACCTCGGACAACACTGGAACGGCTTCCGGTTGATTTGAACTCGCTTTATAGCAGGTTTTTGCGCTTGACCGGACTCGAAAGCGCTCGAATCGAGGCGCTGGTACTGCGGCCGGGATATGTCTTAGTATAATTGCCTCGGAAAGCGCCCCGGGGGACGCCACCACCCAACGCGTTCAGGTCGGTTGTGCCGGCCATGTCCGCCAGTCCGTTGACTGCAAACATTTTCCGTCGAGGAATCGGAATGCTCGCAGGGATGCACGACCCAGGAAGAAAAGCCGCCCTGATCGCGGCCGTCGTGGCTTTGCCTGCCTGCTTGTTGTGCTCGCCGACCCAGGCCCGGGACGGCGAGAACGTGCGCATCGGCATTTACCAGAATGCACCCAAGCTGCATACCGACGATTCCGGCAAGCCGGCAGGTCTTTTCGCCGACCTGATTCAGCTGATCGCCCGGGACCAGGGCTGGCAGACCGAGTACGTGGAATGCCACTGGTCGGAGTGCCTGGAACTGCTGCGCGCCGGTGAAATCGATCTGATGCCGGACGTTGCACTGACCGCGGCCCGCAGGCAGCAATTCGCATTTCACCAGATTCCCGTGGCGCAGTCCTGGAGCCAGGTTTACTGCCTGCCGCAAAACAACTTCACGAGTCTTGCCGACCTCGCCGGGGCAACCGTTGCCGTCCTCGAGGGATCGGTGCAGCATGATTTCCTTCGCGGTCTCGAGCAGCAGGCGCCCGCGATGGAACTTCGACCGGTCGATTCGCTGCCCAGGGCGTTCGAGCTTGCGCAATCGGGCTCGGTTGACGTTGCGGTCGCCAACCATTTCTTCGGTCAGCGCAATGCATTCGAGTACGGCCTGGTCGAAACGCCGATCACCTTCAATCAGGCAAGCCTTTTCTTCGCCGCGTCGATGAACTCACGCCGGCTGTTGTTGCCCATCGACCAGGCATTGCGCGAGTGGAAGAAAAACGCGGATTCGCCCTACTATGACGCGCTGAATCGAACCTATGCCGCACCGCCGACGGACAGGTGGCCCGGCTGGCTTGTACCGGCCATGGTGATCGGCGCGGCGCTTATCGTGCTGCTCGGCGCGGTGCTTTTGCTGTTGCGCTGGCGCATACGTTCGGCCACTGCCCGCCTGGAAGAAACGAACCAGCGCCTGAACCATCTCCTGGAAAGCGCCCCGGTTGTGCTCTATGCGCTCAAGTTTCCGGAGATGACGGTCGAATGGGTCAGCCCCACCGTAGAGCGGGTTACCGGTTTTTCCTTGAGCGAAGCCAGCCGCAGCGACTGGTGGTCGAACCATGTCCATCCGGACGACAAGGCCCGAATAGAGGCCGAAAATCTGGTGATCGAGCCGAACCAGACGCTGGTACAGGAATACCGGGTGCTTGGACGCGATGGCGAAACCCTCGTCGTTCGCGACGAAAAAAGGCTCATTCCGGCCGACGACGGCAGCGCCGGCGGTACGATCATCGGCAGCTGGAACAACGTCACCGCGGCCCGCCGCCAGGCCAGGCAGGTCGATTTCCTGAGCCACCATGACAGGCTGACATCGCTGCCCAACCGCGGCCGGCTGGAGTGGCTGCTGGAAAGGGCGTTGGCAATGGCCGACCGGGGGCGAACGACCTGCCAGGTCATCCTGGTCGATCTCGACCGGTTCAAGTCCATCAATGAAACGCTTGGCGTGGCCGCCGGCGACCGGATTCTGAGGCTGGTCACATCGCGCCTGCTGACCTGGGCGAAGAAGGATGACGTGGTCGCCCGCTTCGGCAACGACGAGTTCTGCATGGTAACGGTCGGCATGTCCGAGGCGGAACTCCAGGATCGACTGGACCGGCTGGTGGCTGAAATCTCGACGCCCACCCCGGTGGCCGGACGCGACCTGTTGCTGACCGCCAGCGTCGGCGTCTCGGTTTTTCCACGCGACGGTACCGGACCGGAAACGCTGCTGCAGCGCGCCAGCCAGGCGCTTCAGGCGTCGCGCGTGCACGGCGGCAACCGATGGCAGGCGTTCGACCCGACGCTCGACGGCCAGACCGAGACCAGCCCGTTCCTGGAAAGCGATCTGCGGCATGCAATACAGAACCAGGACCTGACGCTGTACTTCCAGCCCCAATTCGAGTTGTCGCATAACCGTGCGGTGAGCGTCGAGGCACTGGTCCGCTGGGTTCATCCCGAGCACGGGATGCTTCTGCCGGGCGCCTTCATCCCGATGGCCGAACATACCGGCCTGATCGAAGCTATGGACTTGTGGGTCATACGCGAGACCTGCCGCCAGCTCGGCAAATGGCGCACGGCCGGCAGTCCCGTCGTCCGCGCATCGGTCAACCTGTCGGCGCGTGAACTCTACAACGAGAACCTGCCACAGTACGTGGCGGACTGCCTGGCCGAGTTCGATCTGCCGCCGTTGTCGCTGACGCTGGAACTGACCGAAACGATGCTGATGGAGTCGCCGGAGCGTGCACGCCGGGTGCTCGAGGAGATCAAGTCGCTGGGGGTCAGAATTTCGATGGACGACTTCGGCACCGGGTACTCCAATCTTGCCTACCTGGCCCAGTTGCCGATAGACGAAGTCAAGCTCGATCAGTCACTGGTCCGCGAGCTCGATCACTCGAGCGAGGTGAAGACCCTGTTGCACGGAATAATCGGCCTGTTCGACCGCCTGGGACTGGCGCTGGTGGCCGAAGGCATCGAGACCGACGCACAGCTCAGGTTCCTGGTCGAAGCCGGCTGTCGGACCGGCCAGGGATTTCTGCTCGGCAGGCCGGCGGCGGCCGATTCGCTTTTTCAGCCGGCCACATCCTGATCGCGCCGGCCGAAGGCCTGCCCTGGGTTACCATTGATGCGGCAGCGAAATACCGATGGTATTGGTTGCTCGCGATCTGCGGCGCATGTCCGCAAATCGCTCCGCTTCGCGACCCGGCCGTGCCGGCCGCGTATCAATCCGGCACACCCGTTTCGATGCCGGGTCGATCACGAGGTCGTCAATAACGTGCCGATTCGCCCGACGGTCAACGCACCCGCCGAGAACATCGCATGATGCAAATAATCGCCAAGCGGCGCTTCGGCCCTTTTTTTGCCGTCCAGGCGCTGGGCGCGCTCAACGACAATATCTTTCGCAACGCGCTGGCCACGCTGATCGTGTTCGGCATAGGCGTCGAGGCCGGCTGGGACGCCAGCGGACTGGTGAACCTCGCCGCGCTGCTCTTCATCCTGCCCTATTTCCTGTTTTCGGCCGTATTCGGCCAGCTGGCCGACCGCTTCGAGAAATCGCGCATGATCCGGCTGATCAAGCTGTTCGAGGTCTTTATCTGCCTGTTCGCCGGCGTGGCGCTGTATCTGGGCAACATCGCTGCGCTGATGTCAGTGGTATTTCTGCTGGGATTCCAGTCCACGCTGTTCGGCCCGATCAAGTATTCGATCATCCCGCAACTGCTCGACAAGCACCACCTGACCGGCGGCAACGGTCTGGTTGCCGCCGGCACCTACATCGCCATCCTGGGCGGCACGATCATCGGCCCGATCGTGGCCGGGGTGCCGCTGAGCTGGCCCTGGATGGTGTTCGCAGCCACGCTCGCCGTCGCGATCGTGGGTTACCTGGCCGCGCTGGGCGTCCCGCGCGTCGCCGTGGGCGATGATCAACTGGTGCTGAACCTCAACCCGGTCACGGCTTCGTGGAACAACATCAAGCTGATCGGTCGCGATCGCAATCTGCTGCACGGGGTGCTCGGCATCTCGTGGTTCTGGTTTTACGGCACGGTCTTCCTGGTCCAGATTCCGGCCTGGACCCAGGGCGTCCTGGGCGGCAACGAATCGACGCTGGCCGGGCTGCTGGCGCTGTTCATCATCGGCATCTCGACCGGTGCGCTGCTGTGCGAGAAACTCTCGCGCGGCAGCGTCGAAATAGGCCTTGTTCCACTGGGCGCGCTGGGCATGACGCTGTTCGGGCTGGACCTGATGCTCGCCAGTCCGGCCCGACCGCTGGTGGACGCCGGCATCGCCGATCTTGTGGCGATGGACGGCAGTTGGCGGATCGTGGCCGACCTGCTGCTGATCGGCGTCAGCGGCGGCCTGTTCATCGTGCCCCTGTACGCGCTGATCCAGAGTCTTTCCGACAATGCCGAGCGGGCCCGGGTGATCGCCGGCATGAATATCCTCAATGCGCTGTTCATGGTGCTGGCCAGCGTTCTGGCCATCGTGCTGCTGAGCGTGCTGGGCTTTACCATTCCCCAGCTGTTCGGCATCGTGGCCGTACTCAACCTCGTCGTGGCCGCCTACGTTTTCACGCTGGTGCCGGCCTTCGCAATCAGGTTCCTGATGTGGCTGCTCAGCCGGCTGATCTACCGCGTGCGGGTGACCGGCCACAGTGCAGACCGGCTGCCCGAGACCGGCCCTGCGCTCGTCGTGTGCAACCATCTCAGCTACATGGATCCGCTGATCATCGGTGGAAGCCTGCAGCGCCCCATCCGCTTCGTGATGACGCACAAGATCTACAACATAAAGGGATTGAAGTGGCTGTTCCGTCTGGCCGGCGCCATTCCCGTCGCCCCTTCGAAAGTGGATGCCGAATGCCTGCAGCGCGCGTTCGACAGCGTCGACGAGGCGCTGGCCGCGGGCGAACTCGTCGGGATTTTCCCTGAAGGCGGACTGAGCCCCGATGGCGACGTCCAGCCGTTCCGTTCGGGCATTTCCGAGATACTTCACAGACGCCCGGTGCCGGTGATTCCGATGGCCATCGAAGGCCTGTGGGGCGGCTTGTTCAGCCGCGCGCCGGGGCGCTGGCGGCGCCGCGAACGCGGCTTCTTCAGTCGCCTGCAGCTCAAGATCCTCGAACCCGTCCCGGCCGGCCGGGCCGACCGCGAACAGCTCGAGCACGCAGTGCGCGAAGCCTACGAGCAGCTGCGGCAGGACGGCTGATCGGCCAAATACTCTAAAACAGCTCTCGCGAAGCCGCCAAGACGCGAAGAAGGGCGAACAACGAAAGCTGATTCTCTCGCAGCGACGCGGACACGCAGAGAAAGGCAAAATCTACTACAACGATTTTGTACCC
>Ga0102938_10004240_pt1 | contig 10572 bp, 5 predicted proteins | sample SalPonR2_B_D2_MG_FD_84516 | JGI IMG/M metagenome (GOLD analysis project Ga0102938, IMG submission 84516) | Salt pond soil microbial communities from South San Francisco under conditions of wetland restoration - Salt Pond MetaG R2_B_D2_MG | ecosystem: Environmental > Aquatic > Marine > Intertidal...
AGTCGTCGCGGCTTATCCGTACGGCAGTCGTACGATCGAATCGAGTTCCAGTCGGATTCCACAGTACACCGAACAGATGAAAGCGATGGGCATCGAGATCACCGATTCGATCGATCAGTTGCTCGATCGCGTCGACCGCGTGTTGTTGGAAACCAACGACGGCAATCCACACTTGGAACAAGCGTTGAAGGTGATGCGGGCCGGCAAGCCTTTGTTCATCGACAAGCCCGCCGCATCGAACCTGGCGGAAGTCGTCGCCATTTATCAAGCCGCCGAACACTACGGCGTGCCGATGTTTTCCAGTTCATCGTTGCGATACAGCGAGGGTGCGCAGGCGATCCGCAACGGCAAGGTCGGCAAGGTGCTCGGATGCAACACCTACAGCCCGGCTTCGACCGAACCGTCACACACCGATCTGTTCTGGTACGGCATCCACGGGGTCGAATCGTTGTTCACCTGCATGGGGGTCGGATGCCGAACCGTCAGTCACACGTCGACCGCCGATCGCGAATTGGCCGTGGGGGTCTGGGAAGGCGGACGGATCGGAACATTCCACGGGATGCGAGACGGCGCCCGCGGATACGGCGGGACCGCGTTCGGCGAAAAGGCCATCGCGCCGATCGGCGATTACGGCGGCTACCGCCCGCTGGTCGTCCAGATCGCGAAGTTCTTTCGCACCGGCGAGGTCCCGATCGAGTCGGCCGAAACGGTCGAACTGTACACGTTCATGGAAGCGGCAGCGGAGAGCAAGGAGCTTGACGGCGCGTCGGTCTCGATGGCCGACGTGTTGAAGAAAGCTCAAGCGGACGCCGACGCTTTGCTGCAAGGCAAATTGAAGTGATCGATTCGGTGCGCGTCGATGCCGCTCGCAAAAGGACGGCGATGCGGCCGGTCGTCCCGCGATGAATTTCAAGTTCGCGTCAACTGGGAGATGCACTGATGAAGCCGATCTGCACCTTGCTTGCGGGTTTGTCGTTGACGGCGTGGTCGATCGCGGGTGCGCGGCACGAAGCGACGGCGGCCGATTTCACCATCGAACGCACCGTCGCCCACAGCGGATTCGACGGCACGATGTGTTGGGTTCACGCGAGGGCCGGCGCTTTGCCGCCCGGTGTTGCCGGGAACCCGGCCGATCGACCGCTGGTCGTGATGACGATGCAAAGGTTATTGCTGACCGGTTCAGACGTGTTTTATCGATTGAACGGCAGTCGATCCGCCGATTCGGGCGAGACTTGGACAGAACCGAAACCGTATGAATCTTTCGCCCGCCAGCGGTTTGACTCGGCGGCGGCATCGGCGACCACCGGTGCGATACTCGCGCCCGAGTGGTTGCGAACCGGCGACGAAACCACCGTCTGCGATTTCACGCCCGCGTGGCACCCGGCGAGCGAGCGTTTATTGGGAATCGGTCACACGGTTTGGTATCGCGACAATCGAGTCATGCACGTTCGGCCCCGAGGCATCGCCTATGCGGTCTACCAACCGGCGGAAGATCGATGGGGCGACTGGCGGATTGTCGATTTGCCGGATGAACCGCGATTTCGGTCCGCCGGATCGGGTAGCGCCCAACGCGTGGATCTGCCCGGCGGCGATGTCTTGGTTCCGTTTTATTGCAAGGAGCCTGAATCGAAGCAGTACCAGACCGTCGTCGCTCGTTGCCGCTTTGACGGGCGCAGGTTGCATCACGTCGAACACGGCAACGCTCTGACCGTCCCGATCAAACGTGGGTTGTACGAACCGTCCTTGGTACGCCATCACGGAAAGATTTTTCTGACGATGCGTAACGACGACCGGGGTTACGTCAGCGTCAGTGATGACGGACTGAATTACCGCGAACCCAAGCCGTGGACGTTTGACGACGGTTCAGATTTGGGCAATTACAACACGCAACAACACTGGGTCGCCCATGGCGAAAGGTTGTACTTGGTCTACACGCGGCGCGGAGCCGACAATGACCATGTGTTTCGGCACAGGGCTCCGCTGTTCATCGCTCAAGTCGATCCGGAAAAGCTGCACGTCATTCGCGCGACCGAGCGAGTCCTGATTCCCGAACGGGGTGCCCGGTTGGGTAATTTTGGCGTCGTTCAAGTTTCAGCCCACGAAACTTGGGTGACCGCCGCCGAGTGGATGCAGCCCGAAGGTGTCCAAAGGCACGGTAGTGACAACAGCATCTTCATCGCGAAATTAAAATGGCCCTCGCAGGCCGATGCCGCTGTTGATGCAAATGACGAGCTGGAAAATGAAAAGCCGGACGGCCTGGATGCTTACGCCCGACCGCCGTCGTCATGGAAAGAAGACCGCGGGGATTACCGATCGCCGTTGCGATTCGCCGACGGGACACCGGTCCGATCGCCGGACCAGTGGGCGCGGCGGCGGGCCGAATTGAGCGAGCAATGGGAGAAGCGACTCGGCAAGTGGCCGGATTTGATCACCGAACCGGAGGTGGAAGTATTGAAGAACCGGCGACGCGAGGGTTTCGTCGAACACCGCGTTCGCTTTCTTTGGACGCCCGACGAAACGACGACCGGCTACCTGCTGGTTCCCGATCGACCCGGCCCACACCCGGCCGCCGTTACCGTTTACTACGAACCGGAAACGGCGATCGGGCGAGGCAAACCCTTCCGCGACTTCGCGTTGCAATTGACGCGTCGCGGGTTCGTGACGTTATCGATCGGAACGACCGAAGCGACGGCGGCGAAGGAATACTCGCTCTACCATCCGTCGATCGATGACGCGACGGTTCAGCCGCTGTCGATGTTAGCCTACGCGGCGGCCAACGCGTGGCATGTGCTGGCGGCGCGGGACGACGTCGACGCTCGGCGGATCGGCATCGTCGGCCATTCCTTCGGAGGAAAGTGGGCGATGTTCGCGTCTTGCCTTTTTGATCGGTTCGCCTGTGCCGCGTGGTCCGACCCCGGAGTCGTCTTTGATTCCTCCCGTCCGAGTGTCAATTATTGGGAGCCGTGGTACCTGGGCTATCACCCCAAACCGTGGCGAAAACGAGGCCCGATTCGTGACGACAATCCGGCTCGAGGGCTGTACGTCGAATTGATCAAAGACGGTCGAGACCTGCACGAGTTGCATGCCTTGATGGCTCCGCGACCGTTCCTGGTTTCCGGCGGTTCGGAAGACCCGATCGATCGTTGGTCGGCGCTCAACCACGCCCGCGACGTCAATCGTTTGTTGGGCCATGACGATCGAGTCATGATGACGAATCGTCCCGACCATTCTCCCAATGCCGACTCCAACGAAGCGATTTACCGATTCTTCGTTCGTCATCTGAAGCCCGGACGGTGAAACTCTTGAGTCGGTCACCCAGACGGGATCGGACATCTGGCAACGTCGACGGACCGACTGTTCAAGCATGACGCCGCTCAGTTCTCATTTGCTCCGGTGGCGACGATGCGAAAGCGATTGGCGTGGTACTCAATGTCATTGGTGCCCAGCTTTTCAAACGCTTGAGCTTGTTCGGCGATTCCTGTGAACAGACAACCGGTGATTTGGCTGAAGCTCACCTTTTCGGCCAGGATCCCTGATTGTTTGATTCGGGCGAAGGTGCATCCGCTGACGTTGACGCCGTCGCAGTCGATGAATTGGAGCACGGCCGGATGATCGAGGACGGCGCCGCCGTAGTGCTCGCCGTTGAGAGTCACGTTCGCGCAACCCCTTAATTGCACCCCCAGTTTGGCTTGGTCGCCATCGCCGTAGTGATAACGTGGGCTGCGGTCATAAAGATTGCCGGTCAAGACCATCTCGGTACAGTTCTTCGCAATCACATTGGCTTCGTAGCCTTTCCACATGGTGTTTCCGGAGATCGTGATGCCTCGGACACTTTCCAGGTCCAGGTTGACGCTGACGTCGGAAAGGACGTTATCGGCGATGGTAATGTTGCCCGTGCGGCGCTCTTCGGTGAACGGCCTTTCATTGGACCAGCCGTTGATGCGAATGTTGGCCGAGTTCGGTGCATCGTGGGTGTGTTGAATCGTGCATCCGACAATGGCGACTTCGCCGACGGAGGTGCCGGTCGAATCGAGCCACACGTTTGCGGTGGGTTGCGAATTCGCCTCGCCCATGTTGCCTTCGATGTCGCAAGTGCCGATTTGCAGGTTGCGAATTTCACTCTCGCGAGCCACCACGCCGCCACCGCGGTTGTAGCTGATGTGGCAATTGGCGATGTTGATCTGGTGCAAATTCAAGCGATCCATGAACACGCCGATGCCGGTGTTTTCGTACAGATGGCATTCGGACAGTGTGACGTTGCGGTTGCGGCCGGTCAGGTGAACGGCATGCTTGGCTTTGCGGACGACCAGGCGGGTGAGTGTCAATTGCATCGTGCCATCCGCTTCGATGCCGCAGGCGTCCGGATGAGCGCCGAGAATCTCGATGCCGTCGACCATCGGGGTCCGCTGGCGATCCCAGACATCGTCTTTGACGGTAGCGGGGCTGGCGGTGCCCGCGTGGGTGCCGACAAAACGAAACGCCGGTCCGGCGGCTTCCATGGCGAATCGGGCGACGCCGTTACCCGACAAACTGGTCCAGCCGACTCGATCCAGATCGATTGTCACGGTGCGGGTCAATCGATAAACGCCGCGTCCGAATTCGATCGCACCGTCGCCGGCGTCGATGGCGGCTTGGATCCCGGCGGTATCATCCGAGCCATTTCCCAGCGGTCGGATGATTTCGGCACGGCAAATCGACGCCGACAAAGCTGCGACGACGGATACGGCAAACAAGACGGTTCGGATCATGGTTGAAATGATTCGCAAATTGGTGATGGGGCAACCGGAAGGCGGACGAGCTGTCCGATGGTTCCTCAAGCATCCCATAAAGTCAATCGCTTTGTTCCGTTTGTTCTTCTCCGGTTCATTCCCGTTCGATCTCACTGGGTGTGCGTGACCACACCGGGTGTGCGTGACGGATCAACTTCGAGATCGGGCGGGGCGATTATGATGATCGAGCGGAATCACTCGATCGGCGGAATGCTGATCGTCATCATTCGCTCCCTTTAGCCGTCATGCCGGTGACTGTTCGGTCGAATGGTTCACAGGGCGTCCTGGTCGCCCGCACGGTTGCTAGTGACGCTACAGCGGAGGGGTATCTGAGGATGGATGCGAAGAGCGAATGGATAATCGTCGTGTTGCTGGTTGTGACGGTCGGGCCGATGAACGGTCAGGCGAAGGCCGGCGAAATTCCCGTTTTTGAGACAGGCCTGACCGAACCGCTCGTCCCCGTGGGCGAACCGTTTTTGGGGACGGCTGATCCGATCGGTGCCGTTCCTTACACGATTGATTCCCCCGGAGAGGTCGTCGCCGATGAACGATACGCTCAACCGTGCAACGGCCCCGAAGCGGAGCCCATGAATTTTGAAGGGGGTTACGACAACGGATTTTTTATCGGAACGGCCGATGGTGACTACCGCTTGAAATTCCGCGGCCTGCTTCAAGCTCGCCACTACTCGAACTTTCGCGACATCGACCCCGCGTTCGGCGACGATAACGAATCCGGCTTTGTCTTGGAGCGATCGTCGTTGATCTGCACGGGCAATTTTCTCCGGCCCGAATTGTCTTTTTTGTTTTTGATCAATGGTGACCGTTCGACGGGGACACGATTTGTCGAAGAGGCACGAATCAACTATGAGTTTTCTGAACGAACGGTGTTGCAAGTGGGCCGTTTCCGGAACCCGGCATTCCTTCGTGAACTGGACGTCAGCTACGCTCGCCAGTTGTCGATCGAGCGTTCGTATTTCAACAGCGTGTTCACGACGGGCGTTCTCGAGGGGGCCAACTTGATCAACCAGGGCGACCATTTCAGATTGCAGGGGGTTTTCAGCGACGGACAACACTCGGGTTCGGCCGCCCGCGTCAAAGATTTTTTCCTCGACGAAACCGACTTCGCCTTCACGGCGGGTTTGGACTGGAAGCTGTTCGGCGAATGGGCCCAGTACGGGGACCTGACGTCTTGGTCTGATGAGGAAGCCGCATTCTTTATCGGGCTTTCGGTGCACACCGAGCATGGCGAGCGTGGTGATTCATCAGCAAGTGATGTCGACGACTTTATCGCCTGGACTGCCGATCTGACCTACGAAAACGCCGGCTTCGCCGCATTCTTGGCCACGGTCGGCCGTCACGGCCATGATCCCATCGGAGGCGTCGTCGACCAGTCGGGACTGGTCATGCTTTCCAGCTATCAGGTCATCGCGGACAAGTTCGAGCCGTTCATTCGCTACGAGTACATCGATTTTGACGGCGTGACCACTGTCGGATCGGTAGGAACGAGCGTCGGCGATGACTCGGTGAATTTGATGACGGTGGGCATGAATTGGTACTTCGCTCGGCAGGCATGCAAGTTCACGATTGAAGCGATCCACGCATTCGACTCCGTCCCGCTGGCGGCCGGCAACACGGGCATTCTCGTCGACCAACCCGGACGCGACGGCCAAACCGTATTGGGTTCGCAGTTTCAAGTGCTGTTTTAAGGATCGATCGGGGAAATCGTGCCGTGTCTTTTTTTGCCGGGAATCTTCCCTCGGATGCTCGGCACCCGAGGGACGCGGCATCACATTTCCGGCTCCTGACGGAGCCGGTCCGAGGCGACGATTTGCCGTTCATCGAACCGGTCCGGCGGAAGGTCGCAACGGTTGTGATGATGGCGCAATCGCGGTGTCGGATTTTGCGAGATTCTGACAACGTCCGATTCGCTTTTCTCATAAAAATGATTGTTGCCATCCCGGCGGGTGTTTAAGGTGAGTTTGACGGTGACGCATGGGGCGTTGCCGCAGACGAACGCCTTACCGAAGACCGCTCATGCGATGGACACCCTTTGCCGCCTTGGCCGTAGCACTCATGGCTGCGACGACTCCTCGATTCGCCCTCGGTGACCATCCGGGCGGATATTCGATTCCTGCTCCGTCAGCGGCGGCCTCGATGCATTTGGCGCCCGCTGTTGTGTCGTCACATCGCGTGTTCCTGGGCGATCCGAGTCGACCTGTCATGACCGTGCCGGGCGTCACGTACGTTTTGCCGAGTCCGAGGCATCACTCTCGTCACGTCCCGGCGCATGACGGCTCAATGAATCACCGCCGATATTCGCCTCGTCGGGCGGTGCCGCTTGCCGGATACGAGTATCGCACCGATCGGATGAAAGCGCGAACGGCGGCCGGTTACGTGTCGCTGTTTCAATTTTAAACGTCGCCGACCTGGTCAACGTTCGAGCGTGGATTTGTTTCGCAGGATGTGGTGGTAATGTTGAGCGAAACGGTGGGACTCGTCGCGGACGTATTGAAGAAGTCGCAGCGCGAAGGAGCTGCGGCTCAGACGGATCGGTTCGGACTGGCCGGGCCGATAGATTTCTTCGTCGCGTTTGGCCAGCGAGATCACAGTCGGTGGCGAGATTTCTTGGTCGCGAAAGGCTGCCATCGCTGAGTTGAGTTGCCCCTTGCCCCCGTCGATCAACAAGACGTCCGGAAAGGTTTCGCCGTCGTTGCTGAGTTTCCGAAAGCGTCGCGAGACGACTTCGTAGATGCTGCGAAAGTCATCGACGCCGCTGACGTCTTGAATCCGAAAGCGTCGATAGCCGGGTTTGAAAGGTAGGCCGTCGATGAATTGGACCAAGCTGGCGACGGTTTGTCCGCCGCCCAAGTGCGCGATATCAACGCCTTCGATGATTCGCGGTGTTTCGGCCAAGCCCAAGACCTTGCGAAGTCCGGCGAGACCCTTTTGGGGATCGATGTAAAAAACTTCCGGTTGGGCGTGCGTGTCCAGTTCGCCACGATCGTCCAGCCGATCCAGCATTTTGATTTCGTCGCGTAGCACGGCGGCACGCTCGAAATCCAGGGCACCGCTGGCCGCCTTCATTTCCGCGTTCATCTCTTTGAGCAATTTGGTTCGTCCGCCTTCCAAAAACGTTTGCAGGCGTTTGATGTCGCGGCGGTAGTCCTCTTTGCTGATGCGAAAGTTGCACGGGGCAGTGCATTGATTGATGCTGGCCAGTAGGCAGGGCCGAAACCAGTTCCAGCGTTCGTCGGATTCGCTGATGTCCAGACCGCAGGTGCGGAACTTGAAAACCCGCTGAAGGACTTGGATCGCTCCGCGGAGCGATCCGGCGCTGGTGAAGGGGCCGTACAGTTTGACGCCGGATCGTTTGGGTTCCCGGGTGACCTCGACCCGCGGAAATTCTTCGCGGGTCGTGATCATCAGATAAGGGAACGTTTTGTCGTCTTTCAGATCCTTGTTGTGCTTGGGCTGGATGTCTTTGATCAGCCGGGATTCCGACAGCAACGCATCGACTTCGCTTTCGGTCTCCAAGTAGTCGATGTCGGCGATTTCACCGATCCAGTCGGCCGTACGAGCGTCTTCGGCGGCGGCTTTTAGGAAATAGCTGCCCGCCCGGCTCCGCAGGTTCTTGGCTTTACCGACGTAAATCACGACGCCGGCGGCGTCCTTCATCAGGTAGACGCCGGGTTTCTGCGGGAACGTTTTCACTTTCGCCGCGGCGTGATCGAAGCCCACCGGGTCGGGGTTTTCCGGTCGGGGATCCGATTGGGGATCGTCTGTCATCCATTGACCTGAGAGAAAAAGGCACGGGATTCAAGCGGAGGCAGCCCGAGTCCTACGGATTTTGAAAATCGATGGTTTGGTTTGCAACGAGATCGAACCTCGTCACAATACAGCCTGGACAAAAAGTACGCAGGGTCTGAGATTCCAGACGATTCGAAAATCAAGGCAGTTTGGTGACCAAACCATCCGACGATCGGCTCGACCACGACGAGTTTCCGGAAGCCCCGGTTCTGCGACGTCAGGCCATCGAATTGGAGTTGGAACGAATTCGCCGCGCCGCTTCGGTGGCCCGATTGGAAGCCCGGGAGGCCGAACTGGAAGCTCTGCTCCGCCAGATCGAGGTGGAGCCCGATTCGGGTACCGAGACTCGGCCGGCCGCGGACGTGCCGGCTTTTCCCCCGCCGCCGGCACGGTTCGGAAATTGGGACGAGGTGCGGGCCGCGCAAACCGCCGTTGCCAGGGCACCCGGGTTTGCCGAGCCCGTCGATGTTGAATCCGGTTCGGCTGAGTCGGGCGTCGGCGACGACACGCGACTTCGATTCGACGGGGGGCACGCCGGCCCGCGACGCCCTCGATTCGTCTCGGCCGAGGTCAGCGCCGACCGGCCGGTCGGCCCCGAGGTGGCGGATTCTGAGACGGCGGATTCTGAGGTGGTCCAGCCGACCGTACCACAAACGACCGAATCGGGAGAGGTTGAATCACAGCAGATCGACGTGCCGGAGACCGACGAGCCGTTTCGTCTTCTCACCGGTGATGAAACCCCGACCGAGCCGAACGTCGCAGCTGTCGATTTCGCGGCGGCAGCCGTGTCGGTCGACGACGAGGAAAAGGAGTCTGCGACGACGCGGCGAGTTCGTCCCGTCGCTTGGCTGCTGAGCGTCGCCGCGCACGTCGCATTGGTCATCGTTTTGGGTTGGTTCACGTTGACCGCCGTGTCGCCGAAGGACCAGCTGGCCTTGACGGCGTCGCCTAGCGAAACCAGTGAAGAGGAAGTCCAATCGCTTTCGATCGAAGCACCCCAACCGGAAGTCGAACCGAACGAGCCGACCACGACAGATGTGGAATATGATCTCAGCCCGGTCGGCGAAGTTTACGCGGCCAAGTTTTCGCCCGACCCGGTCGAAGCCCCACCATCCAACGCGACGGCGTTGCTGAATCAGAATCTCAGTCGGCCCGTTTCGTTGAGCAAGAATCCGTCGGCCGAGCCGATCGAATTCTGCGGGATCAAGGGCGGCGGCAGTCACTTCGTATACTTAGTCGACAGTAGCGGCAGCATGGGCGACGCGTTCGCGTCGGCACGGCTGGAACTTCTGCGTTCCGTTTCGGCCCTGCGAGCCGATCAGCGTTTTTATGTCGTGTTTTTCGATGAAAAACCCGACTACATGCGGCTCGATCGCCCTGACGTCGATGAACCGGCCAGCGTGCCGGCGACCCCGCAAAACTTGGAAAAACTTCGCCGCTGGGCGATGCGAATTCAAATGAATCGCGGGCGGGCGCCCTACGAGCCGCTGGAGTTCGCGTTGAGTCTAAAGCCGGATGTGATTTTTCTGCTGTCCGACGGCGAATTCCCCGAGCGAATCGTCGAGCTGTTGGCCGAACAGAATCGCGTCGAAAACCTTTTCGGCGACGTCAAGCCGATCAGCATCGTTCACACGATCGGCTACCACAGTCGCGAAGGTGAACAAAGGATGCGAGTCATCGCCAAGAATAACCAGGGTCAGTATCGCTACGTGCCCGATCCGGGTGAGATGAAACCGTGAAGCAAATCATTACTATCATTCGTCCGCACTTGGCCGAAGAAGTCCTCACGGCGCTTCGCCGGGCACCGCTGGAGGCGATGACGGTCACGGAGGTCAAAGGCTATGGACGCCAAAAAAGTTACTTGGATGAATACCAAGACACGGAGTACTCCGAGGCATTTCTTCCCAAGGTCGAGATCACCTTGTGGGTGGACGATTCGCGATGCGACGAAATCTTGCGAAAGATCAACCAGGTCGCGCGGAGCGGACGCATCGGC
>Ga0102938_10004242_pt1 | contig 10569 bp, 10 predicted proteins | sample SalPonR2_B_D2_MG_FD_84516 | JGI IMG/M metagenome (GOLD analysis project Ga0102938, IMG submission 84516) | Salt pond soil microbial communities from South San Francisco under conditions of wetland restoration - Salt Pond MetaG R2_B_D2_MG | ecosystem: Environmental > Aquatic > Marine >...
AAGTAAATCCTGGTCCCAGTCTCCGGTGTTCAGATTCCATAGCATCGTCCGCGAAGCGTTGGTCACATCGGTGATGTGCAACCGGCAGTCGGTCAGATTCCAAAGCAGCCAACTGTCGACGGTTCCGAAAGCCAGCTTGCCGGCTTCGGCGGCCTGACGCGCCCCCGGCGTTTCGTCGAGCAACCATTTCAATTTGGTCGCACAAAAATAGGGGTCGATGATCAAGCCGGTCTTCTGCTGCACAGCCTCGGCGTGTCCGTCGGCGGTCATGCTGTCGCAATACGCGGCCGTTCGGCGGTCTTGCCAGACGATCGCCGGTGCGACGGGCTTGCCCGTTTCGCGATCCCACAGCACCGTGGTTTCGCGTTGGTTGGTGATGCCGATCGCTTGAATATCGGCCGTGCTGATTTTCGATTCGGCGATGACTTGGCGAGCCACGGAAAGCTGTGACTGCCAGATTTCTTCGGCATCATGTTCGACCCATCCCGGCCGGGGATAGAACTGTGTGAATTCCTGCTGCGCCATCGCGACGCTGTGGCCGTCGTGGTCGAACAGGATCGCGCGGCTGCTGGTGGTGCCTTGGTCAAGTGCCAGAATCATGAGGGCGAACGGACAAAAGCCCGTGGTCAGAGTTGAGAAAAGGTTGCGGACCATCACCGGTCCGCCCGAAACCGAACCGCATCGGACGCCGACTCGATCGATCCTCCGGCGATTCTAACGTCTCCGAGACGTCCCTTGACCAGCGCGCGACCCGTCACAACTCAAACGACTCCAGTCGTGTCGTTCGGAATCTCATGGCGACCATCAGACAGTGGAAAGCATCAGGCACAAGATATTGTCAATGATTGTGTTCTGATTTTCGGAATGAGGCGACGATTTCATCCAGCATGATTCCGTCTTTGAAGAAACGTCTTTCGATGACGAGGGCCGTCTTTTCGTGACAGTTGAGTCGTTTCCATTTCTTCGAGGCGTACTGAGCGAGCTCGGACATCATCGCGAAGCTCGCCTGTTTTGTGCCGTTCATTCGCTCAAGAACACGACATTTCGACGATACCTCCCGCGATTTGCCCTCCAAACCCTGCCGCCGTACCATTTTTACTCGCTATCGGCGTCTTCCGTGGTCCGACCGACAGAATCTGGAAGTCTTGATGCTGAGGTTGTATAGTGAAGCCAAGGCGTAACGTCGTCAGTCATGACGGTGGCGCCGTTCGATCGCTGGTTCCGTTCCCGAGTGACGACACATGCCTTATTCATTCCTGCGATTGCTCTTTCCGACAATACTCGTGCTGGGAGTCTGCGACGCGGATGCCGGCGATGGAACGAGCGCCGAAGCGATCGATGACTTCGTAGAATATCATTGCCTCGATTGCCACGATGATTCGTCGGAAGTCGCCGGCTTTTCGCTTGAGGGGCTCAGCGTTTCGAACCCGGATCACAACGCGGACGTTTGGGAATTGGCACTCCGCCGGTTGGAGCGTCGGCAGATGCCCCCGCCCGACTGGTCGCGGCCAGACGAGGACGAATACGCCGAGGTCGTTTCCCGGCTTCAAGGATTACTCGACCGCGAAGCCCAAGAGCATCCGCGTCCCGGGCGAACCGATACGTTTCGCCGGCTGACTCGCACGGAGTACGGCAACGTCGTTCGTGACCTGCTCGCGCTTGAGATTGACGTCACCAAGCTGCTTCCTGCCGATGAATCGAGTCACGGCTTTGACAACATCACCGTCGGCAGTCTCTCGCCGACGCTGGTGAACCGCTACATTTCCGCGGCACGCAAAATCAGTCGGCTGGCCGTCGGCGGCCCGATGCAATCGCCGGCCGCGCACACGATTCGAATGCGGCCGGACGTGACGCAGGAGGAACACGTCGAAGGCTTGCCGATCGGGACACGAGGCGGTGCACGGATCGAGTACACGTTTCCTCAGGACGGAATCTACGAGATTCAAGTCCGCCTGATGCGGGACCGCAACGAGCATGTCGAAGGACTCAACAGAGAGCACGAACTGGAAGTCCTGCTGGATCGCCAGCGTGTGGAGTCGTTCACACTTCAAAAACCGAAATCCAATGCCGAACATGCGTCGGCCGACGCCCACTTGAACGTCCGCGTCCCCGCCACGGCCGGGCCCCATGAGGTTGGCGTGACGTTTGTGAAGCAAACATCCTCGCTGCTGGAATCGAAACGACAGCCCTACGATGCGCATTTCAATTTCTACCGACATCCTCGTCTGTCGCCAGCGATTTATGAGGTGTCCATCGTCGGTCCGCTTGAGTCCAAGGGGCCAGGCGATACGCCGAGTCGGCAGCAGATTTTCGTCACGTCCCCCGGTTCGGTCGAAGAGGAGAAAGCGAGTGCCCGCGCGACCTTGCGTCGCTTATTACGTCTCGCCTATCGACGAGGCGTCACGGATGAAGATCTGACGGAGCCGCTGAAGTTTTACCACGCGGCCCGTGCCGAAGGTGATTTCGAGGACGGCATGGAAGCGGCGTTGCGGGCCATTCTGGTGAACCCTCATTTTCTGTTTCGGATCGAGCGCGATCCGGAAGGTCTGCCACCTCAGACCCCCTACACGATCAACCCGTTCGAGCTCGCCTCGCGACTGTCGTTCTTTCTGTGGAGCAGTTTGCCGGATGAGGAACTACTCGACTTGGCCGAACGGGACGCGCTCCGTCAACCCGAAGTGCTTGAAGCCCAAGTGCTGCGAATGCTTCGTGATTCGCGGTCCGAATCCTTGGTGAAAAATTTTGCCAGCCAGTGGCTCTATCTCAGGAACCTCGAGTCGCTGACACCGGACATGAGGAGCTTTCCAGACTTTGATCACAATCTGCGCGAGGCGTTCCGTGAGGAGACCGAACGGTTCTTCGAGAGCATCGTCCGCGAAGACCGCAGTGTTCTGGATTTGATTGACGCGGATTACACCTTTTTGAATGAGCGACTGGCAAAGCATTACGACATTCCCCACATTTACGGCAGTCGCTTTCGACGCGTCACGCTCCAAGACAAAGAGCAGCGCGGCGGACTGCTTCGGCACGGCAGCATCCTGATGGTGACGTCCTATGCGACGCGAACGTCACCGGTGATCCGCGGCAAATGGATTTTGGAAAATCTATTCGGGACGCCACCCCCACCGCCGCCCGAGAATGTGCCGCCGCTGGAGGACAACACCGTGGCGGCAAACCTTCCCGTTCGCGCAAGGCTTGCGGCCCACCGCGAGAATGTGGCGTGTGCGAGCTGCCACAATTTGATCGATCCGGTCGGTCTGGCGATGGAAAATTTCGACGCCGTCGGCCGCTGGCGAGAGTTGGAAGCCGGGTTGCCCGTTGATGCCTCGGGCGGTCTTCCCGATGGCAGCGAGTGTGTTGGCGTTGCGGGCTTGGAAAAAGGACTTTTAAAACGGCCCGAGATATTTACCGGTACACTGGTGGAAAAGCTGCTGACCTACGCACTGGGACGGGGAATCGAACCGAGTGACGGGCCGGCGGTCCGCAGGATCCTACGCGATGCGAAACGGAACGATTACCGCTTCTCTTCGCTCATCATTGGCATTGCCAAGAGTCAACCGTTTCAAATGAGGACAACCCGATGACGCTGTTTAAGAAAACGCTCCCACGACGAACGTTGTTGCGCGGTTTGGGCGCTTCCATCGGTTTGCCGTTGCTCGATGCGATGGTTCCGGCGATGACGGCGCTCGCCGACACACCGGCCAGTCCCGAGCGATTAAGACGATTGGGGTTCGTGTACATGCCGATGGGCTGCGACCACAACACCTGGACGTTACCCGGTGACACGCTGGAAGAACTCACCCCTTCATTAAGCCCTCTGGCGAACGTCCGAGATCAGGTCTCCGCGATCACCAACTTGGAACTACGCAATGCCTATCCCGGCACCCACGCCACATCAAATTCGGCGTTTTTGAGTGCGGCGACCGCCAAGCGAACCGAAAGCACCGACTACCATCTTGGTACCACGGTCGACCAGATCGCCGCGCAGCAGATCGGTCAGGAAACGCCGCTTCCTTCGCTTGAGTTGGCCATGGATTTGGTGTCGATGGTCGGTCAATGCGACAACGGTTACGCCTGTGTTTATCAGAACAATCTTTCCTGGTCTTCGCCGACCACGCCACTGCCGTCGGAGGCGCACCCAAGATTGGTGTTCGAGACGCTGTTCGGGGAAGGAGGAAACCGAACCGAACGCCAAAAGGCGATTCGAGAGCGCGCCAGTCTGCTGGATTCGCTGACCGACGAGATCGGTCGGTTGGAACGTTCGCTGGGGCCGGGCGACCGCAACCGAGTCAGAGAATACCTCGATGCGGTGCGTGAAGTCGAGCGGCGGATCCAAAGCGCCGAAGCCAACTCGCAGGAGAACCCGCTCCCGGATCTCGATCGGCCGCGAGGCGTCCCGGAAACGTACGGCGATCACGCTCGTTTGATGTTCGACCTGCAAAAGCTAGCGCTGCAAGGCGACATTACACGTGTGATTACTTTCCAGCTCGCACGCGAAACCAGCAACCGTTCTTATCCTGAAATCGGTATTTCGGAAGGACACCACCCGCTGACGCATCACGGCAACAATCCAGAAAAAGTTGCGAAGGTTGCGAAGATCAACCAGTTTCATGTTTCGCTTTTCGCCGAGTTCCTGGACTCGTTACGGGCCACCCCGGAAGGCAATGGAACGTTGCTTGACCATGCATTGTATCTGTACGGAAGTGGTATGGGGAACCCGAATGTCCACGACCACGTCAACCTGCCGATCCTGGTCGCCGGTGGTGCCGCCGGAAACATGCGTGGCGGCCGCCATATCCGATACGATGATCCGACGCCGCTGGCCAACCTGCACCTGACGCTACTGGATAAGGTTGGCGTCAAGCTGGATTCCTTTGCGGATAGCAACGGGACGGTTTCCGAGCTGTTCGCACCGCTGAATGTGTAAGAGAACCATGAACAAGCTGTTCGACGAGACTTCGTTCTTTCGACTTTGGCCTTTCACGATCTCGCCCGACAAGCCTGTCATGCCGACATCGCGGATGGTGATGATCACTCGGGTTGGCTTGGCGTGCCTGCTGTCACTTGGTCTGTCCGCCGGTGTCATTCGCGCGGGCGATTCGGAAGCGTCATTAGCCGACGCGGCCGAGCGGCGGGAAGGTGCGAAGGTTCGAGCTTTATTGAACAGGGACGCCGACGTCAATGCCGTCCAAGTCGATGGCATGACGGCCCTGCACTGGGCAACGTATCACGATGATACTGACACGGCAAAGCTGCTGATCCGGGAAGGTGCCGACGTCAATGCCAAGAATCGTTATGGAGTTCCTTCGTTGCAGTTGGCGTGTCTGAACGGCAATGGGAAACTCGTTGAATCGCTGCTGTCCGCCGGCGCGGATCCGCACATCAAACTGTCTGGTGGACAAACGATTCTGATGACCGCCGCCCGCACGGGACGGGTGCGGCCGATCGAAGCGTTGATCGCGGCCGGCGCTGACGTCGATGAAAAAGAGGACCATGGACAAACCGCGTTGATGTGGGCGGCCGCGGACGGACATGCCGAGGTGGTTCAAGCGTTGATCCATGCAGAAGGCGACTTTCAGACACCGCTCGGATCTGGTTTTACGCCGCTTTTTTTCGCAGTTCGAGAAGGCCACACTGAAGTGGCAAAGGTACTGCTGGATGCCGGTGCCGACGTCAACGAAGAATTCAAGCCGAAGAGCGGGAATCGACGCGACCGCTCGACGCCACTGATCTTTGCTGTCGAAAACGCACACTTCGAGACCGCGAAAGCCTTGCTTGAAGCCGGCGCGGATCCGAACGCCGCGCCCGCGGGTTACACCGCGCTGCACGCCATCACATCGGTACGCCGTCCTCTTCGCGGCGATACCGGTCCCGCACCGATCGGATCTGGAAAAATCAGCAGCCTCGACTTTGTATCGATTCTGCTGCAATCGGGTGCGGATATCGATGCCCGATACGGCCAGAATGCGGGTCGTGGCGGCTTCTACAACGGCGGACGCGCCCAGTTCGCCAGCGGCGGTTCGACAACGCTCTTGTTGGCGGCGAGAAATTCGGACCTGCCATTGTTGAGATTGCTGTTGGATTCGGGCGCGGACTGGCGTATCCCCAACGCCGACAATTGCACCGCCCTCTTGGCGGCGGCGGGTGTCGGTGCACTTGGCAGCGGAGATGAGTTACCCGGCTCGGACGATGAAGCCATTGAGACCGTGCAAATGTTTTTGGAACTCGGTAGCGATATCAACGCCGTGACCGATACCGGAGAAACGGCCGTGCATGGTGCGGCCTATCAAGAGCGTCCCCGGTTGATTGAGTTTTTAGTCGATCATGGATCAGACATCCGCCTCTGGAACCGCAAGAACAATTTCGGTTGGACTCCCTTGATGATCGCCCAGGGTCATCGCCCCGGCAACTTCCGGCTCTCGCCCGAGACGGTGGTTGCCGTGGAAAAAGTGATGGGAGCAGCTGGCGTCGAGATCCCGCCAAGTCAATCGAGTGTCGAGGATTAGCGGCGCCAACGGACGAACCCGTGTGGCCCCATCAGCCCGTCTTCATACACGGGTGTCTTTGCCCCGCTCCCGAAAAGGAAACCGAAAACAACCGGGGCGCCGCCGATCAGCAGAAACGATGAGAAGACTGTCGCCTCCTGGGTATCAGGCGTCATGGACTCTCGACCGTTTCATTCCCGTCGACTGTCAATATCGCGGCCAGCACTTCGCTGTCACCTGAAATCGAGAAAGGACTCACTCGTCCGTCAAAATACAAAAGGTTGACTGTAGACACATGCGATGAACCCCAGTTACGTTCGTACGAGATCCCTGGACCATCAGGAACGATCACCGTGCCGTCCCTTGCCGTTCCCATACTGCCGCCGATCCACACAGGTTCGTCCCAATGCCAACTCGTCTCGGTCTGCACAAACGGATCAAAGGCCTTTTCACCGACGAGGAGCGTCTGAGTCAAACCATCGCTTATCTGACGTAGCTTCAACACATCGGGGCGATTTTCGATCGCCAGATGGTTTGCCGCGTAGTCCGTCTTCGCCATGGCATGTCCGCCACCTTCATAGTGTCCGTAGCGGTCGGGTTGAGGCGGTAAAGCGTCGCTTCGCGAGCGTGACGGGCACCGGTAGGCGGCAATCGACGGCGCAAAGACGTTGTCGACGTGCAACGGTGCCAGTTCCAGACGCGGTAGTATCGAATAGGTCCAAGGTCCGGTCTGATCGCTGGGTTCGTACCCGCTTGATCCCACGCCCCACGTATTCATCCCGCCGCTAACGAAACTCGTGGTGCTCGGTTTGACCAAGCTATTGTCGGTCGCCAAGATGAAGTTTCCGTCGGCCGGGCCACCGTTGGTTGGAACAACTTTGAAGGCCGATTCGAACCCGAAAACCGCCAATCCGATTTGCTTCAACCGGTTTTGACACTGGGTTCTGCGTGCAGCTTCTCGCGCGGCCTGAATTGCCGGAAGGGCGATTGCAAAGAGCACCCCCACAATGCCAATCACGACCAGCAGTTCCACCAGGGTGAAGGCGCGTCGCTCGGCGATCGGATTTTCACGATTTTTTGATATGGGTGCGCCTGCCTCCGTGCCAGGCTGCCAGCGACGCTGACGCCAAACCTCCAGTCCCGCTAGAATCCCATCTTTCCATCGAAGTTTCTTACCCTCCGATTTCGACCTGGGGCAATAGGCGATCGGAATCTGTCGGATCGAGCATCCCATTCGCATCAGCTTGCAGGTCATCTCCGCACAAGTAGCGAAACCTTCGCTTTGAAGACCCATGCGTCGTAGTGTCATGGTAGGAATCAGCTTATAGCAACTTGCGTGGTCTCGAACGAAGCTGCCGTAGACTGACCAGATGAGGACGTCGATGCCCAAAACCCCGGCAGTGAGTGGCCAGCGGCTAGGCCGATGCCACAAACTGGGGCGTCGTCCGTAGACCGCAACGGAAGTGGAATCTGTCGCCCCCATCAAACGCGGGATGTCCGACGGATCGTATTCCAGATCGCCATCCTGAATGACGACCCAATGGCTATTGGCGAGTTCCAGCCCATCACGCACGGCCGCCGCTTTGCCACCGTTGCGGTCTCGTTGCAACAATTGAATATTCGACCGTTCCAGCGCTTGAATCTTCGCTACCGTATCGTCGGTCGAACCATCGTCGATGACGATAACCTGACTTGAGATCGAAGTTCCCTGAAGCGACTCAGAAAGTCTCGCGAGCAAGGTCTGAATCGTCTTCGACTCGTTATACACAGGAACCAAACAAGCAAGATCGTACGCGTCGTCAGTCACGGTTCTCGACCATCGCTTTGTCCAACGCGTCCGTCTCGGAAATAATCTGATAGTGCGCCTTGAATCTTGGAGAAGTTGAGCTGGCGGTATGGAACAAGATTTCGCCAGGGCCTGACTGATTTTCCGTCGGCGCAAAACGCAACACGATTTCCCGGCTTTCCTCCGAGCCGACTACCACTGGCAGACCCTCAACGTTTGAACAGGTGCAGGTTCGATTGACGCCGATGATCGTGACCGGTTCGCGTGAATCAAAATGCTGGTTTGGTCAGCAAGTCTACGGTCTGTGATGAAAAGAATTGCAAATGTAGACACCATCACCAAGGGCACCGCAGAGCCAGCGAGCTGTGCCAAGGCTTCCGACTTCGACACCTGATCCACTTGCTTTGCTACGCCGACAAGCAGAAGTACAGACGTGACAGCCGAGATCAGGGCCATCCGTCCCGGCGAAACCGAAAAAACTCCGAGACAACCACACGACGCGATTCCCGTGGCAAGGAGGTAAACATTAAATAGAAAAGAAGTGGTGAAAAATCCCGCCAAGGCAGCATCCGAAACAAGCTTGCGGACCGAAAAGACCGACCAGGAAATGAGAACGATTTCAAGCCCGATCAACCAATTTGCGCCCGGCCATTGCGTTCCGTCATTTCGAAAAGTGCTCATTATCTTCAAAGCGACCGCCAACACCAAAATACAAATCGCGGCCAATCGAGGAATCATATTACACCGCCTTGCTACCGTTTTCTGGAATTCTAAACTTGAAGTTTCCATCGACGCAACCAAAAGCCGGTTGCGAGCGACGCGATTGCCAATCCGATGACAACGGCGTATGTGATCCGCGACTGTCCTGGTGGGCGATAATTCGGTTCGGGTATCCCAAAGTGCGTGAGTCGCGCAAAATCATTCGCTCTTTGTTCGGTGCCAAATTCCAGATCGAACGTCTGCTCGGCCGTCGCTGACATCTTGCGCCCATCCGGTGCAATCATCTCTTGTCGAGATATTTGTTCGATCAGCACCGGCACGCCGTTTGTCATTTCATAGCGATTGTCGACCGAGATGATCTCTTTCCCTTGGGCGAATTGGGACACTTGGTTTAGGTGCGAGATGACATGGAAAACCCCTCGGTCCAACTGCATCGAGAACGTCCTTGATTTCTCGTTCGTCCCGTCACCGGAAACAGACTTCCACGAGAGCGTCAACCGGTCTGGCGACTCATCGAGCACCGTGACGTCCGAGGCTTTTTTGGGAAAAGTTTCTTGAACCTTCACGCCCAAGCCTAGCAGTCCAAGGTTTGGAGACCGCATCAGTTTTCGAGCCTTCTCAAACGGTTCGAGATTTGTTTCACCACGAAAATGCATGAAGACTAACTGCCACTTCGCGTTCGAGGCGAGCGAGAGACCGTGTTTCGGCTTCCACGAGGTTGACCGCAACGAAGCGACGTAGTGTTCGTTTAAGATCCAGGCGGCACTGTTTCGCTTTGAGGCATCTCTTGGATCTGAAGCACTGTTGATCAGAACACCACCGTCGTCGAACAAATCAATTTGCTCAATCGTCCGCGTCGTCGAAGGCCCACCGGAAACGGCCATTTCTTTTTTGCCGCCCACGCGGGATGCTTGAATTTCGAATGACGCCCAATCATCAGCTATTCGCTCGAATTCACGGTCCGTCAGCGGACGCGAGTCAGCGCCATAACCACCTTGTACCAACAGCACCGTCGCCAAAGACATGCTTACACGAAAAAACCTTATCAAAATCTCGTCCTCATATCGATGTCAGAACGCACGCGGCGGAGCATGCTCGATGACCGCCAGAGAAGGCACCACCGAGCGGCAAACTGTCTTGGTCCGGCGATCGGACACGAAATCACTTCATGCAGTTGCATTCAAATGAGACGGGCTGGCAGGCACAATTCCCACAGTCGACCCCGCCCTGCATGCCCTGGAGGCAGAACGTTGTCCACCAATGGCTACAGAAAGGTGGGGTTCTGTCCGCGTTGCATCCATCGTCGCAAGTACCCGCGATAGCGCCGCAGGTGACATTTTGGTCTTCTTCGTCTGCCAGAGTCGTTTGACCCGGCGGGAAGGAGAGGGCGAAAACGAGGAGGCCGAAGCCCCCCCAAAGAAACGCTTTGTCGAACGACATCGTTTACTCCATTTCGGGCAGGAAAAGTCTTTCACCAAAGTTGGCTCAAGGTCACTGTACGGCCTGACGGGGGGGGGCAACTGGTCGCCTGTCGGAATACCGTACACTTGACGATGCTCGGAACCCTTGCGACTTACA
>Ga0102938_10004245_pt1 | contig 10563 bp, 10 predicted proteins | sample SalPonR2_B_D2_MG_FD_84516 | JGI IMG/M metagenome (GOLD analysis project Ga0102938, IMG submission 84516) | Salt pond soil microbial communities from South San Francisco under conditions of wetland restoration - Salt Pond MetaG R2_B_D2_MG | ecosystem: Environmental > Aquatic > Marine >...
ATCTATATTTTCTCGTAAAATATGGATTAACTTTTCTTGATTAGGGTGTAACTTCTTCATCATTGCTAAAGTAGTTAACATTTATGAGAACTTATAAACATATTCTATTTTTTATTCTACGAATTTTTATATTCGTTCGATAATTCATTCTAATATTAAATATAGTATTATGACTAGAACTAGCAAAAGAGGTAGAAGTGCAGAAACAGGTCAATTTGTGACTATTGAAGAGGCAAAAAGAAGACCTGCAACCACAGTGATTGAAACCCTAAAAGTTGGGCCGACGAAGAAAAGAAGAAAATAATGGCGAAAAATTATAAAGCATTGGCGAATAATGTTCGCTCTCGAATTAATCCTGAAAATTTAATTTTTGAAAAGGCTTATCGAGATGATATAGGTACTGTATCGTATAGTGACATTCTAGTTTATATCAGAACCGCCATGAAAGCCGTACCGGAGGAATATACTAAAAGAAGTAAGGAAGCTGGTGAAAAGGTAAAGGAACATCTTTCCAAAGAACTTAAACGCGTAAGTTATAAATACCAAGGTTCGGTTATGACTAATACGCATATAAGAGGTGCTAGTGATATTGATTTATTAGTAATCACGGAGAAGTACTATCAGTGGAATGGAGCAGAGGTGAGAAATATACTTAACAATTTTGCTGAAAGGTCTAAATACAATTCTGCTCAAATTCAGCTTTTGGAAAAAGAATTGGATTATAGTAGTTATCAAGGAGATGACCTTCAAGATTTAAGGGATATTAGAATGGATGGCGAAAAAGTTTTACAATCTGTATACTCTATATGTAATACTTCGAAGCCAAAAGCTATAAAAATTCATAATTTAAACCTGAAAAGAGATGTCGATACAGTGATCGCAAATTGGTATGATAGTTCTTTTTCAATAGCTCATGGTAAAGGTGAAAACAGAGCGGTTCAAATATATAATAAAGTAGAGCACTCGCGAGGTCCTGCTAACTATCCCTTTTTGAGCATTTTTAGAATTAACGAAAGAAGCTCAAATACTAATGGTCGTCTAAAAAGAATGATTCGTTTTTTAAAAAATGTCAAAACTGATTCTGATTATGAAATTGATTTGAACAGCTTTGATATAAATGCTATTTGTTACGACATTTCTACTTCTAAGTATCATAATGCATCGTTTTATGAACTAGTTCCAGTAATATACAAACAGTTAAAAAGTATTTGTGAAGATAGCGCACATGCTGATTCGCTGAGATCCGTGGTTGGTACTGAATATATATTTAGATATGATCAAAACAAGCTGAAATCATTAAGGCAATTACTCTCGGAAGTTGAAGGTATCGCAAACGATTTAGGAAAAGAATACATCTATGCATAAGAAAAGACTGTTTATAGGGTCTTCGTCAGAAGAGTTAGCCTTTGCGAAGAGAGCCAAGGAACTTTTGAAAAACGAATTTGAAATTACCATTTGGAATGAAAACGTGTGGGATTCAGCCGTTTTTAGAATCAATCAAAACTTTTTGTCAGACCTGCTCAAAGCATCACTAAGGTTTGATTTTGGGATTTTACTGGGAACACAGGACGATAAAGTTTTAATAAGAGGCAAGGAGGTTATGAAACCTAGAGATAATGTCCTTTTCGAGTTAGGTTTATTTACAGGTAGATTAGGGACTTCCAAGTGTGCTTTTGTAATTGATAAGGAAATAGATTTACTTTCAGATTTTAAAGGTATTTCGCTCGCAAGATTCGATAAAAGAAATAAAAAATCTTTTGACGAGGCTATTGAGCAATGTCGGGATATGTTCCTAGCAAGTAGTGATGACGAAATAAACTTTTTTCCTTCATCAACCTTGGCATCAGTCTATTTCGAGAACTTTATAAAGCCAATATGTAAGCACATTATTAACAATGGGATAGTTTCAGAATCAATACACTATGACAAGTGTAATGTAAACATTATTGTGCCAAAAAAGATTGATGAGGATGTCAATTTACAGTTCCAAATAATAAAAAAGAAGATGAATACAAAAGATGTCAGTATTGAATATGCTGGTAGACCTAGAAATATTATTGTAGATACTAAAATTGAAAATGGAACTTTAGAGATTGTTGATTTCCCGACCATAATAAAGGGAATAAGACATTCAATTTCAAATTTATTACCTGGAGAATTCAATAAGTTGACAGAAGGATATGAAGCAATCTTGGAAAGAGAACTCAGAAGGTTTATTACAACTATAAAAATGTTAGTAATTAAATCCGGTTTCGATGATATTGTTCAAGTGAATAGGGAATCCTGAACATTTTTGCAAAATGTTGAATTTACTTTTTCCGGCCTAAGAGAACTTTTGCCAAACAATAGGGGAAAGTAGCGTTAAGAATTTTAGGGGGCTGGTACTACTTTTTCTTAACCGTTAAAATGCTTCATAAAGTTCAAAGCGGTCTTAAGAGTTAGAATGGATCCTAAAATTTAGCAACCGACCCGTACATTGTTTCCAAAGTTATCTGAAGCCTTGATTTTTTTGTTTCTTTTTTTATCAAGAAAAAAAGATAAGAATCATTTAAAAAGGTTGAATAATTGCAAAATGTGAGCAAGTGTACAGAAATTTATTTTTCTTAAATTTTGTACTGTTGCGGCGAGCTGCCGAGAATGCTCTAGAAAAAAATATGACGTACATTTTATCGAATACGAGAATTTTAAAAGAATCTAAAAGGTTAGCTTTTTTTTGGCGTTGGCCAAGCGATGGCAAATTGTGTTTTAAAATGAACGCCAATTAGCGTTTATTTTAAAAAAGCAATCGAGCGTTTGGCTGTGCGGCAATTTTACATAACCCGTGACAAAAGAAATTAGCCAGTGGCTGATTGCTTTTGATGGCGCGATGATATGCGGCTGCATTGATAGGAATATGGTTGATGCTACTCGTGAATTCCTTTTTTCATACTATCAGAGATGATCCGCAAATTAGCTTTTACATAATTCCTTTGTTATTTCTCACTTTCAGGAGCTATAACGTAACTATGTAAAATAGCACGGAAATGCGCTATACGCTAATTTGCTTTAATTGTTCTATAATTTATATTATGTAAAATAGAATATTTGAATCCTAGATGTAGCCTTCTAACCTAACTGCCTTCTCTTCTTCCCTATACATCAACATGTAGAACGTACCGAGTCTTTCCAACCCTTGACATCGGTAAAAACCAAATCGACCTACATTATTACCTGTATCAAATCCTTATCTTGCATGGCGTAAATTAATCATCGACGATCATGACCCAAGTCCTGCAACTTTCCGAAATAAAATCCCTCTTAACCGATGTTGATGTCGTAACGGCCATGGCTACCGGTTTTACACACTACAGCAATGGAAACACCGTCGTTCCGCCTGTTGGAGAACTGTTGTTTACCGACCCTCCTGGAGATGTACATTTAAAATACGGTTACATTAAAAACAACGATTATTATGTCATAAAAATTGCCTCGGGCTTTTACAACAACCCCGATTTGGGTCTTCCTTCGAGTCAGGGCATGATGCTCCTTTTCAATCAAAAAACGGGTCAACCTGTTGCGGTATTATTGGACGAAGGCCACCTAACCGATGTACGAACGGCGGCTGCCGGTGCGGTTGCCGCTCAGTTTTTTGCCCCAAAAGCGGTAACCGGCATTGGTATCCTGGGTACGGGTACTCAAGCCAGACTACAGCTAGAATACTTAAAAAAGGTAACCCCGTGTACCAAGGTTTGGGTTTGGGGAAGAAACCAGGCCCGATTACAGGACATTATATCCCATTTTGATGCCGATTACGACATACAGCCGGCAAAAACACCACACGAACTGGCGCAACATTGCAATCTTATCGTGACCACCACCCCATCCGAACAGGCCTTGCTAACGGCCAAAGATATTTTACCCGGCACCCATATTACGGCCGTGGGTTCCGATACGTCCGACAAGCAGGAACTGGACAGTGCCATCCTTAGCAAAGCGGATATGGTTATTGCCGACAGTATCCCACAAAGCAAAAGTCGCGGGGAGATGTATCGTGCCGTACAAAGCGGTGCAATTTCGGAGGATAAGATCATAGAACTGGGTACAGCGATCCAAGACCCTCGGCTACAACGGGCTTCAGAGCAACAAATTTCAGTAGTAGACCTTACCGGTGTGGCCGTTCAGGATATCATGATCACCACTGCCGTTTACGACAACTATTTAAAAAACCAGTCCCAAGCATGATACAATACGTTAGCAATACCGGTGGCGGTACTCCAGTGGATTTTGAGACCGCAATTCTCGATGGTTTTGCCTCCGATGGTGGCCTGTATGTGCCTACTTATTTGCCCACCATCACCATGGAGCAACTACAGGGATGGAAAGACTTAAGCTATATAGAGCTTGCTTTTGAAATACTGTCCCTATTCATCGATAACACTTGTATCTCGGCAACAGAACTCACCAAATTATTGCAGACGGCCTATGCCTCTTTTGAAAAGGATACTATTATTCCTATACATCAATTAAAGTCGGATAAAAATTTGTATATCATGGAGTTATTTCATGGACCTACCATTTCGTTCAAGGATGTGGGATTGGCATTTTTGGTGAATCTGGTAGATTTCTTTTTACAACGTCGCAAGGAATACCGAACCTTGATCGTAGCGACTACGGGCGATACCGGTCCCGCAACCGCTTATTTTACCGCAGGGAAGTCAAATCTATCCGCTTGGGTGCTCTATCCCAAAGGACTGATTACCGAAGCACAGGAACGACAAATGACCACGCTCCCCCACTCGAATATATATCCGGTAGGCGTATCCAACTGTCCCGATGGCGGGGACGATTTAGATTTAGTCATTGCCAAACTATACGCCAACCGCTCGTTCAAGGAGAAAGTACAGCTTTCCAGTGTTAATTCCATCAACTGGGGACGCATACTCATGCAAACCGTGCACTATTTTTACGGGTATTTAAAAACGGTAGATTATGTTGGTGAGCCGCTGAATATGGCCGTTCCGTCCGGGGGTTTTGGCAATCTCTGTGCAGGCGGATTGGCACGGCGAATGGGACTCCCCGTACATACCTTTGTTATTGGGAACAATAGGAACGCTTCCCTAGACCGTATTTATACCTCAGGCGTTTTTCGAAAAGAAGCGATGCATGAAACCCTATCCTCTGCCATCGATATTCTTATTCCATATAATTTCTGGCGTTACCTCTACTTCTGTGTCGATGGGGACGCAAAGCAAATTAAGGCATGGTCGGATACGTTCAAGGCCACAGGGTCGGTACAATTTGATGCAGCAACGGTCAAAAAATATACCGAAGGTTTTTTATCGGCACGTATAACGGATACCACCACGCTACAAACCATGAACGCTATTTTCGCCAGCGACAATTATTTGTTGGATCCCCATGGTGCCGTAGCCGTCGCTGCCGCAAAAACTGTTGCGGAGTCCTTAGGAGATCACAAAATGATTTGTTTGGCTACCGCACATCCCGCTAAATTTCCCGATGTCGTAACACAGGCGTTACAAACCAACACCTTGCCCGACCAGGGTAAGCATCACAGTATTGAAAACGCAAAGCAAAAATGCGAAAAGGTGTATTTATGCGACCATGCACACCTAGAGGAAGCGCTTTTAGAAATTATGAACTCCGTTTGGGATATGACCCATACCAACACCCCATAGGATAGCAAGCACACCGAAATGACCCAACAAGACCTAGATTACATACGAACCGATTACGGACTGGCACCTATAGTATCCTACGATCTGCTTACGGGCGGTTCGGAGAACACCAACTACCTTGTGCGCACCACCGATGGAAATTATGTAGTAACCATCTGTGAACAAAAATCCGTACCGCAAGCGCAAGAACTGGCCCACCTGTTAGGGCATTTGGCGACCAATAATTTTAAAACATCACGCGTTGTTTATACGGTTACACAAAAAGCCGTCGTAGTTTGGAACGGCAAACCGGTCATCGTAAAGCACTACTTGGAAGGAAAGATCATGGCACAATTGCCGGATGCCCTACTCACCAAAGTGGGTCAACAAATGGGAAAACTACATCAAATTTCTGCGCCGGATTATCTCCCGAACACCTTATCTTATGGCCTGGAATATTTTTCAGAAATAGAGTCGTATATGCCAAATTCTCCTTTTGGTACGTGGTTGGCCGATATAAAAAAAACGATACTGAGCTTTAATCAGCAACCCTTGCCCAAATGCTTGATTCACTCCGATATTTTTTACAGCAACATTATTGTTAGTGCGGATGAGACCGAAGTCCGTATTATGGATTTTGAGGAGGCGGCTTACTATTATCGCATTTTTGATGTTGGCATGTCTATTATAGGACTTTGTGAAAACGATGGCGGAATAGCTATACAAAAAGCCCAAGCGTTGTTACATGGCTATCAAAAGGAGATTTGTCTGACCCAAACCGAAAAAGAGGCCTTGCAAGCATTTACGGTCTACGCTGCGGCAGCGATGGCGTTTTGGCGTCACAAGAACTTTAATCACGTACATCCGGAGCCACATATGTACGATCACTATAAACAGCTTCAAGAAGTGGCCAATGCGGTCAGAAGCATCCCATTAGCAGAATTTTTAGGTATTTTAAATGGTTGATAAGCTTGCTAATTAGTTGGCGCCTTTATTCCTAGGATTTACAACGCATCAATGGAAAGCTGTGCTGTACGCACTTGGGAATTCTCTTTAGGGCCTACTTCGGTCCAGGCAAAATACAGGGTATCTTTAAATTTTTCCATTTGGGGAAAGCCGGATTTTCGTGCAGTACTCATCTGAGCTATGGTGTAGGTGTTCGATACGGTGCCATCGCTGCTTACCTTTGCCAATTGAAACCAGGCCTCCTCTCCTTTCGACTCCATCCAACTCACTGCCACCGTTGTGTCGTCAATCCCTACCACATCTACACGACCTAATGTATGTTCCGCTGAGACCAAAATTGGATCCTGAAATTGTTCGCCGCCATCGTTTGAAAATGCGACCTGCACTCTGGCCGAATCTTGCGCCGCCGTAAACCAAACGACGGCCAAATTATTGCCCATAGCCGCTACCCTAGGACCGTTAACCGGACATCCTTTTATCTTCCAATTATCTGCATGTACCCTTTTGGGGGCTGTCCACCTGCCTTCTACTTGACGAACAATACTGATATCGCGCATTTCATCTTCGGATCGGTCCCTGTACACCACCACAGGTCCATTCTGGGTTACTACCGCACTTGTCTGGCAGCAATCACAGGTGCGTATGTCTAATTCGTGCTCATTGGATACCGTACCTTCTGCAGAAACGGCTGCTGCTCTAAGCGTCATGGCGCCCCGCTCCCCTACTTCATTTTCTTCGGTATTCCGGCCATCTAACCAGGTAACGAAAAAAGAATCGTTATACGGCAAAACAGTCACAAAACCATGTTCTGTTGGGGTATCATCGGTGTGTAGGTCTAGGTTCGTAGTCCAGGTCGTACTCCCCTTTGGTTTTAGGTTCATTTGTACATCATAGGAATAGGTTCCCTCGGTCGACTTCCGCAACACGTGGGACCAGTAGTTTCCGTTATTTTCTGCCACCATAGGATAATCTGCCCAGTTCACGAACCAATCCCTTCCCTTGGCTATCATTTCTGGTTTTTGCCAAGTTCCGTCTTTCAGTTCAGCATAGTAGAATGTGGCCAAGCTATCGCCTTTGGTCTCTACCCACGAGAGCAGGGTTACAGCCGTATTGGATACCAAATGCGGCAAAGAACTGGCTGTTCCTGCCGGCGACACCATATCCTCTAACTTATGTACAGAAACTTCAGGTAAGGGAGTCTTATATTCTTGCTTACAACTACTTACAAATAAAAATAGTACAAATATTAAAGTATAGTACCGGTACTTCATCACTCTATAGTTTTAAGTTGTTCCACCATTTCCGGGGTGTTCCATTCCATGGCACCATCAAACCGAAATACCTCTTCTCCTGCTTCGTTGTAAACAAAACTTACCGGTAACGCATTAATATCTAGTTGGGCATAGCTGCCATTATATTTGATGAAGTTAAAATCGAAGCCACGGTCGCGTTTAAATTTCTCTATTTTTTTGGTGGATTCGTCCGATGCCAACACGAATACATAATTCTCGCTAGCTAGAACATCTTGTAGTTTCAATAAATCGGGCATTTCCTCGATACAGGGACGACACCAGGTCGCCCAGTAATTTATCAATACCCTTTTCCCTTTGTAATCTGCCAGTTCAATGGGATTGCCTTTCAAATCGGCATAAGTTGCCTGTATAGGTTTTTCCGACTGTACGGCATTGCGTTCTGGTTTGCTCCGGTTTGCTTTTTGCGCATCCTTACAGCTACTACATAGGATAAACAGTAAGGCGAATAGGGTCGTCTTTATTTTCATATATTATCTGATGTGGCTTCCAGCGTTCATATCTATGGTAGTACCGGTAGCATGGTCCATACCACCACTGGATAATAGGGCAATGAGTGGGGAGAGGTCTTCGGGTTTGGTAAGCGTGTTCAGGGCAATTTCATTCAATACTTTTTCTTCGCCGTAGGTTTTGATGAATTTTTCTGCCATTTGGGTTCGGGTAAACCCTGGAGCAACCACAAAGGCTTTTATATTTTGTTTCCCAAAAGAACGCGCCACACTTCGAGCCAAAGAAGTAATTCCTCCTTTAGACGCGGCATAGGCTAGATATTCTTGCGTTTCGCCCCTAAAAACGGCCCTACTTCCAATATAAATAAATCGACCTCCGCCCTGTGCTATAAAATGGTCGAGGCCCAACTTGGTGAGCACGCCAACTGAATCTAGATTCACGGCCATGGTTTTCTTCCAGATTTTTAACCACTCATCAGTATCCATAGCAATCGGATGTTGCAAAAACACCCCTGCGTTAAGAATGATTACATCTAGCTTGCCAAAATAAGTCACCACGCTTTCAAAAAGGCGAAACACTTCGCTCTCATTGGATAAATCGGCCTGGAATGCCTTGGAGCCATTTTTGTGTTTAGCTACCAATGCCTCTGCAGCACTTTTATTACTATTGTAATGTACGGCGAGCTTCCCCCCCATCTCCATAAGATAATCCGCTACTGCCCTACCAATGCCATCGGAGGCGCCTGTTAGCAGTATCGTTTTGCCCTTTACATCTATTGTGGTCATTTCTTTTATTTTTATTTTATACGTATCGGTATCTAAAGTAACAGGAACCGCTGTTGTAATTCCTTTCTGGTTTTAATACTAAAACCGTTTTATCTTTCAGTAAAACGGTATAAGAAACTGCAATAGTTTAATCCTCTTAGTCTTTACCTTAAGACGGCTAAAAATACAAAATTGTCCTTAGGCATTTGGGTATTTTAACGGTATCCAATCGTTTAAGGTTTCCATTGGATTGTGCATACTGAGCTATAGCTGGCTTTTCTAAGGCAGTTTTGGGAAATTAGCGCATAAAAAAACCACCTAAGTTTAGGTGGTTTTCTATTCAAACGTTGTTTTGCGCTTATTTTATAGCTACCAGTTCCAACTCAAACGTAAGGTCATGACCAGCTAAGGGATGATTGGCGTCTACGACAATATCGTTTTCGTTTACTTCTGCGATACGCAGTTGTCTTTCCGAACCATCTTCGTTTGAAGCCACTAAAGCCATATCTACTTCTGGCGTAATTTCTTTAGGCAAATGCTCTTTCGGCACGGTCTGGAACAGCTCGTCCTGTTTCTCGCCATACGCCTCTTTCTTATTGATAACAACGGTTTTTTTGTCGGAAGGTGCCATATCCAAAAGTCCTTTTTCAAAACCTGGTATCAAACTTCCTTCTCCTAATTTCACTTCCAACGGTTCGCGTTGTAACGAACTATCGAAAACCTGTCCGTCACTTAGTTTGCCCGTGTAATGTACCAATACTACATCTCCTTCTTTTACTTTACTCATCTTCTTAATTTCTATAGTTTACTTTAACGAAATGCAAAGGTATCCATCTCAACAGCGAATAACGAACACAAGCGATAAACCTCTGTTTTTTAAGCTTTATTTAACGAAAATTAAAGGATACGCCAATGATTTTGTGTTGAAACGTAGTTTTATGAAGTTTATGGAAGGACGGGGTATCGAAGGCAAAACAAAAACAACGATTACCTGTTTTCAGTTTCAATAGGTACTATCTTACCTTTAAACCGAATGGAGTTCCGTTGGTTTCCCGTTACCAAAACACTGGCAGATTTGCTCGGAAACAACTTCATATTCACCTTGTGTCTTCCTGTTTCGCTTGATATCTCAAACGTAATGTCGTATTGTTGCTTAGCTTCATTATATGTTTGGCTAAAGGATTCGGGCACACCCTTAAATTCGATACCCGATTTGGACATGGGGCCTCCACCAAACTGCCGTTCGCCATAAAAGGGTAATACGCCTGCCACACTGTCTCCGTAAATTTTCACGTAACTGGAGATATCGATGAGCTGTATGGCCCCTGAGGTACTCCCGGGGGGTAAAAGGCCAGCATTTGCAACGGCGTTAAATGCTTGTGTCTGCATCGGATATGCGGTGTCTGCCCTAAATTCAAA